>ERZ832522.6306-NODE-6306-length-10122-cov-2.905533_pt1 | contig 10122 bp, 6 predicted proteins | sample MGYA00519951_ERZ832522 | MGnify/ENA primary metagenome ERZ832522 (study PRJEB31850, sample SAMEA3708728) | human gut metagenome | biome: human gut; feature: human-associated habitat; material: faeces | place: China | collected 2014 ... | reverse complement strand
GTGGTCAAATTTTCCAACTTCCACCGCATTAGCGGACTTGGAGACACAGGTGCTTACCTGGGCAAAGCGGCTCATCACCCGGGTAAGCTGCCGGTAGCTGGTGCTCAGCGTCTCGGCGGTGCGGGTCAGGGTGCCATGGAACCAGCCGTCCTCCGCCTGGGAGAGCAGATAGGCGGCCAGACGGTTTTCCAGCGGAAGCAGCAGGTCGTTGGTGGCGCGGAAGGTATTCATTACCACAATGCGGGCCAGCCGCCGGGAGGCATAGCGCAGAAACCCCAGGTCGGAGCATAGAGCCTCCCGGTACTCCGCCAGTGGGAGGGCCGCACATAGCGCGCCGTCCTCCTGGGCGCGCTGGTCGGTGGTGGCCTGGACGTTGCCCAGCACCACCTCTACGTCGCCGCCCACCAGCTCCCCCGGCTGGGCGGTGGCCACCAGCCGGGTGCGTCCGGCGGCGTTGGTCAGGCTGGTCTGGATGCCGCCCTCCAGAAGCAGGTAGAGGCTCTCCATGGGTTCCCGCAGGCGGCAGAGGTATTCTCCCTTCTCATAGTACTGAAGTGTCCAGGGATAGGCGGCGGTCCAGGGAAGGCGCTCGGGAATCCGGCAGCGGGCAAACAGGGCCGCCAGCCGCTCCGGATCTTGGAAGCGTTCCATGCGATTCCCTCCTTGTGCAGTCAAATCACGCGGATGCGTTTCCATCTGCCCCGCCAGTAGCGGAACAGGAAGAATGCGGCCCGTACCACCCAGTCGGCGATCATGGCGAGCCATACCCCAAGCAGTCCCAGGTTCAGGCCCCAGGCGCAGGCAAACACATAGCTGAGCACCACCCGGCAGACAAACATGGAGCCCAGGGAGACCGCCATAGTGAAGATGGCGTCCCCAGCCGCCCGCAGGGAGTTGGGAAGGGTGAAGGCCAGGGGCCAGAACAGGACGTTGCCTACGGCGCAGGCCCGGAGCACTTGGGCAGCCATGGCGCAGGCCTCTGGGCTCAGGTGAAACAGGGTGACCAGTCCCCCAGCCGAGAAGAAGAGGGCGGCGCTCATGACCAGCATGCAAAGATAGCTGGCCCCCACGAGACGCTTGGTGTAGTAGACCGCCTGCCCTGTCTCGCCAGCCCCCATACACTGGCCGATGACGGTAATGATGGCCAGTCCCAGGGCCATGCCGGGCACATTGATGACCCCGGCCACACTGTTGGCGATGGCGTTGGCGGCCACGGCGGAAGTGCCGAAGGTGGTAATCAGGTTGAGGACCATCAGCTTGCCTGCCTGAAACATGCCGTTTTCCATACCGTTAGGGATGCCGATAAATAGGATGCGCTTGACGATGGCACCCCGGAACTCAAAACGCAGCAGACCCTCCACCCGGAGCACATGGTCGGGGTGGTTGAGCAGCGCCATGATAATGACGGCCGCCGCGATGCGGGAGACCAGGGTGCCGATACCGGCGCCGGCGGCCCCCATGCCGAAGCCGAAGATCAGCACCGCATTGACTGTGATGTTGATTACATTCACAACCAGGGAGCAGAACATGGACACCTTGCTGTTGCCCATGGCCCGGAACAGGGCGGCCCCGGCGTTGTAAATGCCCATGAAGGGATAGGCCGTGGCGGTGAGCAGGAAATAGACCAGGGCGTTCTCCATCACGTCGGCCTCCACGCGGCCGAAGATCAACGCCAGAATGTGCTGCCGGAGGACCAGCGCGGCCCCCATCAGCAGCAGGGACAGGGCGCACATGGCGTACAGAAGCTGCTTGGAGGCAGCCTTGGCGTTGTCGGTGTCCTGCCGCCCCAGATACTGGGAGACCACCACCGCGCCGCCGGTGGAGAGGGCGGAAAAGACCTGAATGATGAGTGTATTGATGTTGTCCACCAGCGAGACGCCGGATACGGCGGCCTCGCCGGAGGTGGTGACCATGACGGTATCCGCCATGCCGACAGTCATCAGCAGAAGCTGCTCAATGACCAGGGGAATGATGAGCCGCAGCAGTGCGTCGCGGGAAAAGAGCAGGCTGCTGCGGGCCGGTGCCTGTTCCGGCATTCTCCCGCCTCCTTTACATGAATTTTACATAGCTCTACCATTTTACTCCTGTGAGGCAGAAATACAAGCGCCGAACTGCACAAAAAACGGAGGCCGGGCGGAGAAAAACCGTCCGGCCTCCGGGCGTGGGCTCAGCAACGGCCCAGGTAGTGGCACACCGCCGCATTGGCCCGGGCGGCCAGCTCCCCCTCGTCGGCGGTCACCAGCTCCCCGTTCTGCACCACGGCCACGCCGTTGACGATGGTATAATCCACCGGGCCCTTGAGCCCCACCGTCCCCAGCAGGGAGAGGGGGTCGAACTGGGCGCCCGCCAGCTCAATGCGGTCCAGGCTGATCAGGAAGCAGTCGGCGGCCATGCCGGCGGCCAGGCAGCCGATGTCGTCCCGGCCCAGCAGGCGGGCGGAGCCGCGGGTGGCCAGCTTGAGGATGTCGTACCCGGTGGGGGCGTTCTGGCTGGACTGGAGGCGGTGGAGCAGGTAGCACACCCGCAGCTCCTCCAGCAGGTTGGAGCCGTCGTTGGAGGCGGCTCCGTCCACCGCCAGACCCACCGGCACCCCCAGGCGGAGCATCTCAGGCACCCGGCACACGCCGGAGGAGAGCTTCATGTTGGAGATGGGGCAGTGGGCTACGCCGGTGCCGGTGGCGGCCAGCGCCTTCAGCTCGTCATCGTTGAAGTGGATGCCATGGGCATACCACACGTCGGGGCCGGTCCAGCCCAGCCCCTCCAGGTAGGCAAGGGGGCGCAGGCCGAACCGCTCCAGGGTGTACTGCTCCTCGTCCCTGGTCTCCGCCACGTGGGTGTGCAGCCGTACCTCCAGGGAGCGGGCCAGGCGCGCACTCTCCCGCAGCAGGTCGGTGGACACGGAGAAGGGGGAGCAGGGGGCCAGGGCTACCTGGCGCATGGAGAAGCGGGACGGGTCGTGCCACACCCGCACCAGCCGCTCCGAGTCGGCCAAAATCTGGTCGATGGTCTGTACCACGCTGTCCGGCGGCAGGCCGCCGTCCTTCTGGGAGAGATCCATGGAGCCACGGGAGGCGTGGAAGCGCATGCCCACCAGCTCAGCCGCCCGGAACTGGGCGCCGATCAGATCCCCCGCCCGGGCGGGGAAGACATAGTGGTGGTCGAAGCAGGTGGTGCACCCCGTCTTGAGCAGCTCCGCCATGCCCACCAGGCTGGAGGTGGCCACCACCTCTTCGTCCAGGTTTTTCCACACATCGTACAGCGTCACCAGCCAGGGAAAGAGCTCCATCCGCTGCACCTCGGGCAGATTGCGGGAAAAGAGCTGGTATAGGTGGTGATGGGTATTGATGAGGCCGGGGTAGACCACCATGCGGGAGGCGTCGATGACCTGGTCGGCCTGCCGCAGCTCGGGGCCGATGTACTCGATGGCGTTGTCCCGGATGAACAGATTGCTCCGCTCATACAGGCGGTCGGTGTCGTCGCAGGAGACGATGTAGCGGGCGTTTTTAATCAGCAGAGTGGACATAAAAAACCTCCAATCCCCAATCAGGCGGGCGCATAGGTCAGCCGGTAGAAGCTGCCGAGCTGGATGGTGATGGCGTCGGAGCGGAGAAAGAGAGCCCGGTCTACATACAGGGCGAACTGTTCACCCGGGCCCTGGCTGGCCAGCCGGGTCGCATCGGGGCGGTCCTCTCCGTCGGCCTGCACGGGCAGGTCGGAAACCCGGAGCTGGGCGGTGATGCCGCCGTCCTCGTCAATCCGGTAGGGGAGGAGAAGCTGTCCCCCTTCCCGGGAGAGCTGATGCTCCGGCTGAATGACGGCGTAGAGGGTGCCGGGGTCCTCGTCAGACCGGGCAAAGGCGGTGAGATAGAAGGTGTCCCCGTCCTGGAGCAGGGGGAGCTTCAGCTCTCCCTCAGCTTGGCTGATGGGGACCTCCTCGGGAAAGCCCTTCGGCATCTGCTCCCTGGAAAGGGTGAGGGTGACGGTGGCCTCCTCCTGGCCGGTGATGGCGTAGCCCTGCCGGGCCGCGATGCGCTCCAGCGTGACGGGCCGGCCCCGCAGGAGCAGAACGACCGCCCCGGCCAGAAGGACGAGGGTGATCAGAAAAAGTACAAGGGGAAGTTTTCTGCGTGACGCCATGGCAGCGCCTCCTTTCACCCCTTAATAATACCACAGGCCCGCGGGAAAAGAAAGTGCCCCGGACGTTGTCCGGGGCACTTCGGAGATTATTCGTCGGCAGTGATGGTGTAGCCGCTCAGGTCGATCTGGAAGGTATAGGTGGCGATGATATTGTCCTGGGAGCCGTCGGTGTCGATAAAGCAGAGGGTGTAGTCAAAGACGCCGCCGTCCTTGAGCCGGTAGCTCCCCTCCGCCTCCTCGGCGAAGACGGCGCCCCACTTGAAGTAGTAGTTCTCGCCGTCACGGGTCCACCAGCCGGAGCCGGCATTGGCCTCGGTGGTGCTGGGCATGGCCCAGGTGTTCCACTTGCCGCCGTTGACAGAGCGGGCAATTTTGTCAAACTGGAGGGTGCCGCCGGGGATGGCCTGGGGCACGGTGTAGTAGACGGTATACTCGCCGCCGCCGCCCATAGAGGCCACCTGGGTGTGGGTCAGGGTGCCGCTGCCGCCGTTCTGCACCAGGGCGGTGCTGCCGTCAAAGCTCAGGCCCTCGGCGGTGGAGGAGACCCCGGAGGGCATCTCGTGGGTGGAGACGGTCACGCCGGTCAGCTTGACGGCGGGCGTCTGCACGCCGGACAGGTCCACCACGTACTGCACGGCCTCCTGTCCCTCCCACTTCACGGTGATGTGGGTCTTGGGCGCGGTGGAGGAGGCGTTGAGGAAGAACACCGCATACTTGCCCTGGCCGATGGAGGAGTCCTCCGTGATGGCCGCGCTTTGGGTGGCCTCGGCGCTGGCCTCGGTGCCGAAGTGGTACTGGAAGGTGCCCTGCTCATAGCCCTCGGGGGCCTCGATGGCCACGCCCACCCAGGCGCCCTTGCCGGCACCCTCGCTCTGGTGGATGGGCACCACGCCGTCGGTGGACAGGGCGATGCGGACAAAATTCTCCCCGGTTTTCTTGGTGGCCTTGGCGGTGACGGAGGGCATGTCCTCCTCGACCCCGTCCTGATCCACAGGGCGGACGCCTACGATGCCGGCTACGGCCTCCTCAGACACGGAGCCGCCGCCCCCGCCGGAACCGCCGCCACCCTGGCCGGGTTCCTGGCTGTCCTCGGAGCCGGTGACCTCCTCGCCCTCACTGTTCTGGGGCGGGGCCACATCGTCGGCGACCTCCACGTGGGCGGGCCGCTTGCCGTCAAGCACCACGTTGTCGGCCTGTACCTCCGCCTTGTTAATGGCGCCCTGGTTGTCCACCTTGACGGCGGCGCGGGCGGTCAGGGTCTCCACAGAGGCGCCGCTCTTCACGGACACGGAGCTGCCGGCCCCGTCCACAGCCAGACGGGCAAGCTGCGCGCCGCTGCCCAGGGTCAGGCTGGCGCGGTCACCGGAGAGGGCCACGTCGCCCTCCACCTGGGAATCGGCCACAGTCAGAGTGGCGCCGTGGGTGGAAACCCGCAGATCCCGCTCCAGCCTGGCGTTCTTCACGGTCAGATTGGCCTCGCCGGCTTTGGGGGCTACAAGCAGATTGCCGGACACGGCGGCGCCGTCCACGGTGATATCATCGGCGGCCACCAGCAGGATGCCGTCCACATCCTGGTCGATGGTGGCGCCCTCCTCCACGGCATATTCGGCCACGGAGCTGTCCAGTATTTTGACCACGGAGCCGCGGGTGATGCTGGACCCGAGGGCCAGAGTCTGGTTGCCCACGCCCTGGATGATGCCATCCTTCGCCATGGCGTCAATGTACCCGGCCGACCAGTCGGCGGCGTCCTTGCCGTCCACAAAGCCGCTCAGATCCGGCTGGGCGGTGGGACGGATGCCCAGGGCCCGGGCAAAGAGCACGGTGGCCCGCTCCCGGTTCATGGGCTCCTCGGCGTTGCAGTTGGTGCCGTCGCCCTGGAGAATCCCGGCGGCGGTGAGCTGGAGGATGTAGGGGGCGTACCACTCGGTGCCCTTCAGATCAGCATAGGGGTTCTTCACCGTCTCGGTGTAGCCCATCGCGCGGCTCAGAATGGCGGCAAACTCGCCCACGGTCATGTTGGCGTCGGGACGCATGCCGCGGCTGTCACCCTCTACAATGCCGTAGGCGTGCCAGCGCTCGAAGGCGGACTGGCTCCAGTGGCCGTCCAGCTCCGGCAGAGTGCTTCCGGTTCCGGCGGCCGAGGCCAGCGGGGCGGTCAGGGAGGCCGTCAGGGCCAGGGAGAGCAGGGCGGCAGGAATCTTTCGCATAGATGATGCTCCTTTTTGTTGAACGTCCCGGCCGGCGTCCGGCGCGGGCTGTGGTGTTATCATACTAAAACAGTAGGAGCATTTCAATGCAGAAGTTCTGGAAGGGGAGGGAGGGTCTGTACAGCCTGCCACAAGACTCCGGCGGGGGAAGGACGGTTACAGTTCCTCGGTATGCAGCCTGAATTTCGCAGCCTGCTCCTTCAACAGCTCAGCCTGTCCGGACAGCTCCTCGCTGGCGGCGGCGCTCTCCTCCGCCGTAGCGGAGCTGGTCTGTACAACACTGGAGATCTGGTCAAATCCTGCCTTGGCCTGGTGAATGGAAGACTTCTGCTGTTGGGAGAGCTCACTGATGACCTGGGCGCTGTCGGACGCCAGGGTAACCCCTTGGGTGACGAGTCGGAAGGAAGCGGCGGTTTCATCGGCGAGAGCCTTGCCCTTCTCCACCACTGAGAGGGCATTGGCGATCAGCTCCGCAGTTTCCTTGGATGCCGCTGCGGTCTTGCCGGCTAAGCTCCGTACCTCGTCCGCCACCACTGCAAAGCCTTTTCCGGCGCTGCCGGCACGGGCGGCCTCTACCGCCGCGTTCAGGGCGAGAATATTGGTCTGGAAGGCGATATCCTCAATATTTTTGACAATCTGCCCGATTTCATTGGAGGTAGAGGTGATCTCATCCATAGCCGTCAGCATGCGCTCCATTTTGCGGCCGCCCTCCTGAACCTCCTGTGAAACCTCCTGCATTTTTTGGTTGACCTCAGTGATTTTTTCCGTGTTCAGATCGACATCGTGCTCCATTTCCGACATCATGGCAGCCAACTGCTGGACGCTGGATGCCTGCTCGGTGGCTCCCTGCGCCTGGGACTGGGCGCTGATGGCAATTTGTTCTGCTCCGGAGCTCACCTGGTCCGCAGACGACGCGATGGATTTCAGTGCATCGGATACCCGGCCTCTCGTGTTGAGGAGCCCCTCCTTGATGGAGGAGAATTCTCCGGCGTAATCATGCTGGAGGGCAAAGGAAAAGTCTCCGTCCGCCATTTGGGTCAGAACAGCAGATATCTCGGAGATGTAATCAATATACAGCCTTAACCGCTCCACCATCTGCTCCAGGGAAAGGCTTACAGCCCCAAATTCATATTTGGAATTGCGCGGGATCTCCACAGACAGGTTTCCGTCCGCGATTTTCTGTGTGGTAGCCTGGAGGGTGTGGAGGGGCCGGACGATGCTCCGCCGGAGATAGGCCAGAAGGATGAAAAACAGAAGGGCGGCAAATACCGCGCACAGGATGGAAAGCGTGATGCCAAGCGTATGGGCGTCCGCCATCAGCTCCTGCTCCGAGGCTGTGGTGACGATATACCAGCCGCTGTCCGGGATCTGGCGGTACCAGGCCAGATAGGTTTGACCGTCTGCCGTGTAGCTGCCGGAGCCCTCCTGCTGGCTCAGAATCTGCCGCCCAAGCGCGGCGAATGAAGGGTTGTCATCCTCCAATATGTTGGCGGACAGGAGCTTCTCGCTGTCCTCGTCTGCAATGTATACCCCGGTATCATCAATCAGAAAGGCACGGCCGTTGGCCACAACGTCCAGCGAGAGTACCATCTGCTGCATCTGAGTCAGGTCAATATCCGCTGTGGCGACTCCCAGAAAGCGGCCGGTCTCGTCGTAGATCGGGGCGGAGGAGGTCACCATGGAAATCTGGGCAAATTCATCGTAATATGGAGCAGACCAAACGGACTTTTGAGTGGTATTGGCGGCGTTTGTGTACCAATCCTGGTCGGTATAATAGACGCCCTCCCCCAGAGAATAGTTGTCTACATAAGTGACGGCTCCATTCTGGCGCATGCAATAGGGAGAGAAATACCGCTGCTCCGGTCGGTACTGGTAGGGCTCGAACCAAATCCCGCCGCCGAACGTCTCCGGGTTGCTCCCCACAAAGGAGGTCAGAATTTCCTGATAGGCTGCCGCATCCCAATCTGACGCGGTCTGCTCCCCCTTTACAGCCTGCCTTTGGACAGCCTCCACGCCGCGCGCCATAGTTTCAGCAACCATGCGGTTATTGGACAGCGACATTTCGATGGAACCCATGGCTACCGAAAGGCACTGGGACATTTCGTTGCCCGCGCTGGTTTGGATGATGGCCTTGGAGCTCAGGTATCCCATCAGCGAGAGGACTGCCATGGATATAATAACTGCCGGTACGATAACGAATAGAAGTGAGGTCTGAATGGAGCGAAACCGTGTTGCATGCTTTTCCTGTGTTCTCATAAGGCATGTTCTCCTTTATTCTCTATCTCTCATAACAGATGCATCCTTGAACGCGAATTGGCTGCTGCGCCGCGCCCTCCTTTCTGTTTGAAAACGTGTACTTTTTTAAAAATTTAACTCTGTCCCCATATTTCCGAATATGCTGCGTGTTTTACAAGAAATCAATTAGTAGCAACAAGTTATTTAAATCATAAAATGAAGCTGAAAAAGTACACTTTTCCAAACAATTAAAGCTGGTTTTGAGATTCTCTGTTCTCCAATCTTTAATCGGAGCAATTTGGGTTCAAATTAAGCCTTTGCTACAATTTTTTTAATTTTAAAAGGTACAGGTTTTCAAATTTTCGGAAATACCTCCATTTGTTTAGTCCGGTGTTTCCAGTTTTATTGCCTTGGAATAGAAGGTCCCTGTGGGCATTCCGCAGGCCCTGGCCGCCTGTCGGAGTGTTATTTTTTGGCCCCGCCAGGCCTGATGGAGCATGTGGAAATTGTCTGGGAGGGGAAGGGGAGGGCGGCCAAAGCGTACGCCCCGGGCCTTGGCTGCCGCGATACCCTCCGCCTGCCGCTGGCGGATGTTGTCGCGCTCGTTTTCCGCCACGAAGGAGAGCACCTGGAGCACAATGTCGCTGAGAAAGGTGCCCATCAAATCCTTGCCTCGCCGGGTGTCCAGAAGGGGCATGTCCAGTACGGCGATGTCCACGCCCTTTTCCTTGGTGAGCATCCGCCACTGTTCCAGAATCTCGCTGTAGTTGCGCCCCAGTCGGTCGATGCTTTTGACATACAGAAGATCATCCCGCCGCAGGCGGCGCACCAGCCGTCGGTACTGGGGGCGCTCAAAGTCCTTACCGGACTGTTTATCGGTAAAGATATTCTTCTCCGGGATGTTCAGCTCCTGCAGAGCCAGAAGCTGGCGGTCCTCATTCTGGTCTTTGGTGCTGACCCGGATATATCCGTAACTCGTCAATGTTAGATCCTCCATATTTGGTCCATAGGCAATACTCCGATCTTTCAGTTTACAACAGCGGCGGGGCCGCTGCTTTTTCATGTTTGCTCCCTGCGCGGAAAGGGTCGAAATAAATCCCACGATGGGACGCATTTCCTGTCGAAAAATGGATCGCACCGTGGGACGGATTTCAGGGCGGGTAAAACCATCCCGGCCCCGGAAACGGCAAAAGCCGCCCTTGGGCGGCTTTTGGGGCATATCCCCCCTTGGATACTGAAAACGCCGCCGGGCCCCGTCGGTCAAGGCCCGCCCCACCGGGGCGGCTCGCGGCGATTGCGTCAGCAATCGTCCGGCCTTGACGGGTGGGGATTGGCGGCGTATCCTCTCTCCCGCAAAGGGGGAGATGCCCTGGCCCCGGTTAAAGGGTATCCTTGACCAGCCGCCATGCCTGGCCGACCAGGTCGAGAACACGGGACAGTTCCTCTTCGGAAATGGCCTCCTGGGTATTGGCCCACCGGGCGATTTGGTTGACATTCCGGCCAATGGCGGATAGCTCCCGGAGCAGGGCGGCGTATTCCTGGG
>ERZ832522.6299-NODE-6299-length-10130-cov-4.853995_pt1 | contig 10130 bp, 7 predicted proteins | sample MGYA00519951_ERZ832522 | MGnify/ENA primary metagenome ERZ832522 (study PRJEB31850, sample SAMEA3708728) | human gut metagenome | biome: human gut; feature: human-associated habitat; material: faeces | place: China | collected 2014 ... | reverse complement strand
ATTATGGATTTTAAAATTGCTGTATTAGCAGGCGACGGCATCGGACCGGAGATCTCTGTGCAAGGTGTAGATGTGATGAGTGCCGTTTGCGAGAAGTTTGGTCACAAAGTAAGTTACGAATATGCAATCTGTGGAGCTGATGCGATTGATAAAGTAGGCGATCCGTTTCCGGAAGCAACTTATCAGGTTTGTAAAGAGGCGGATGCTGTTTTGTTCTCTGCCGTAGGTGATCCGAAATTTGACAATGATCCTACTGCCAAGGTACGTCCGGAGCAAGGTTTGCTGGCTATGCGTAAGAAACTGGGTCTTTTCGCTAATATCCGTCCGGTACAGACATTCAAATGCCTGATCCACAAATCTCCGTTGCGTGCGGAGTTGGTAGAGAATGCCGATTTTATCTGTATCCGTGAGCTGACTGGAGGTATGTATTTCGGTGAAAAGTACCAGGATAATGATAAGGCGTATGATACGAACTATTATACTCGTCCGGAAATCGAACGTATTTTGAAGGTGGCTTTCGAATATGCGATGAAGCGTAGAAAACATCTGACTGTGGTAGATAAGGCAAATGTGTTGGCTTCTTCCCGTCTGTGGCGTCAGATTGCACAGGAAATGGCTCCGAACTATCCGGAAGTGACAACTGATTATATGTTTGTGGATAATGCTGCAATGAAGATGATTCAGGAACCTGCTTTCTTCGATGTGATGGTAACGGAAAATACATTCGGTGATATCCTGACTGACGAAGGTTCTGTAATCAGTGGTTCTATGGGCTTGCTTCCTTCTGCTTCTACAGGTGAAAGTACTCCGGTATTTGAACCGATTCACGGTTCATGGCCGCAGGCTAAGGGATTGAATATTGCTAATCCGTTGGCACAGATTCTTTCTGTAGCTATGTTGTTCGAGTATTTCGACCTTAAAGAAGAGGGTGCATTGATTCGTAAAGCCGTAGATGCTTCTTTGGATGAGAATGTACGTACGCCGGAAATCCAGGTGGCTGACGGTGCTAAGTACGGAACAAAAGAAGTAGGACAGTGGATTGTTGATTATATCAAGAAAGCTTGATAAACCCGGATAAAAAAGTAAAAGCCTGGCATCGGATAACGGTGTCAGGCTTTTACTTTTTAGTTCGAAATATGTTGTGTTCTACCAACTTTTAATAGTGGAGTATAGAACGATACCGAGTATAGTCAGTAATCCTACATAAATAGTGACTGACCATTGTTTTATTTCTTTTCTCTTCGTGCGGGTGGAAGGTTTCAGATAGATGGCTGCTTTGTGGGCGATAGTGCAGAACAACCAACCGCCGAATCCTCCGATAATACCTCCTACGAGTAAATCACCGGGATAATGTACACCCAGATATATACGTGTGTAGCAGTTGAGTATTGCCCAGGTCAGGATGAAAATGCTTAGCCAACGTTTACGGAACAGGAATATGACAAACATGGCAAGACCTAATGAATTGGCGGCATGGCACGATGGGAAACCGTAGCTTCCTCCGCGGTAACCATTTACGATATATACTAGATCTACAATCGGGTTCTCCGGATTGGCGGGACGCAGACGTGCTACTACCGGACGAATGATGCTGCTGCACATCTGGTCGGCAAAGGTGATAGTCAGTGCAATGGCAGCCACGTAGCACATTACTACTTTCCAGTGGAAGTTTTTTAATAAAATATACAATATAGTGGCATACATGGGAATCCAGATGAATTTACCCGTGAAAGAACTCATGAAATAATCCCAGAAAGGGGAATGTATACCATTGAAAGACAAGAAGATATTTGTATCTATCTCCGAAAGATATTGGACAATTCCGGTGTGTATCATCAGGCTTTATTGATCTATTTTTAATGTCGCAAATATACAATAAAGAATAGAAAATTGTCCTATATTACTTTATAAATATTCAATATAACTCATTTCCTAGCGTTTCGCCAGGTCGTCGTAGAGCTTCTGCAGGAACGCTTTTCCTTTTTCCAGGTTGGCTCCTTTGGCAGTACCTTCGTCCAGTTGCACAGTATTGGCATCGAGGTTATATACCAATTGATTATCGGCGGTAATCATTCCGAAATAATTCGGCCGGGTAAAGTATGCGAAATGAGGTGACGCCGGATTCATGATATTTTTGCTGAAAGTAAATTCATCATGCGGCAATCCTAGTTGAGCGAGCAGGGTAGCGGCGATGTCTATTTGTGAAGCATAAGTATCTACAACCAAGGGTTGTTTTATTGCACCTCCAATTAAAATCAGTGGAATGGTTTGGCCGTCCAGCGGATTTTCTATTGGATACGGATATGCACCCTGATGATCGGGAACGAGTACAAACAGTGTATTTTTCCATAGCGGTGTCTCTTGATACTGTTTCACGAAATCTCCCACGCAACTATCGGCATAGGCAAAAGAATTGAGGATTTTGTCGTACAGTCTGTGGAACGGGACTTCGAATGGTTCGTGGCTGCTTGATGTCTGTACAAGTTTCAGAAACGGTTCTTTTTGTTTTTCTTCTTTCAGGTCTTTCATCAGGCGTTGGAATAAGACGTGATCCTGTGCTCCCCATTTTCCTGTACGTTCGGACAGAGGAAAATCTTTATCGGAAATAATCTTCTCGATGCCGGAAGATACCAGGTAAGAGCGCATATTGGTAAAATCGGCATCTCCACCATAGTAATATTCCAGATTATATCCTGCGTTTTTCAAGCTGCGGGGGATAGAAGGAAGTTTGTCTGTTTTTTCGGGATATTTCATGATGCTGGTGCTTGGCTGTCCGGGATATCCGCTGATAATGGATGCCAGTCCGCGGTCTGTGCGGAAACTGCTGCCGTAGAAGTTGCTGAATAATACGCCTTCTTTTGCGAATTTATCCATGTTGACAGCTACATTAGGTTGTCCTCCGAAAGTTTCCATCAAGTGTGTGGAGAAACTCTCAAGGATAATAAAAATAATGTTCGGACGTTGTGTATTCAATAATTGGGGGATGCTGTCTGTTGCTGCGACAGGTTTGTCTACCATCTCTGCAAATAATTCGTCGGCTATTTTCGGGTCCATGAAGCGATATTGCTTATCGAAATTATTCTGGTGGGTGGCGGAATACATGAAGCTGAATGCCGGATTGATGGCTGCATGATTCATGCGTTGGTCCTGACTGAAATATACCTTGCTCAAATTCATGGTGGATACGCTGAATCCGCCCCGGATAGGGATGAAAAGTGCCGCTGTCAGCAAAAGGAGTGCAAGCGAGACATTCTGACGTCGATAAGGAATTTTCAGGGGCTTTTTCTCCCGGATAAGGACGCAATAGAAAATAAAGTATAAAATTGCTGCATAGATCAACATAGATAAGATTCCCAATAGTACAAACCAAAAGCTGACGCTTGCCATAGCATCTTTGGGGGAAGAGAAGAAATAGAAAACGGGGGTGGCATCCAGACGGAATCCCCAAAAGCCGTATAATCCCAGGTCGATGATAAAAATGCAGGCCATGATAAAGGCGATTACCCCGAAGTATCCTTGCCGGATGCGGCGGAGTATGGATGAATTGGTCCAGGCGGAGGCGATGAGCAGTAAGCCGGGGATAGCGGTCAGGTAGCCTGCAAGAGATAAATCCAGAGGCAATCCGTGCCACATGACGCGGAAGTAGTCACCTAAAGATACATTGGTATATAAGTCATGGTAGTAAACCATGAAGATTGGTTTCTGAAGAACGAATAAAAGAACAAATAAAAAATAGGTCGTGAGAAATTGTATGATTCTCTTTTTCATATCTGTAAACTTAAAAAGATTGAACGGATACAAAGTTACTATACTTTTCCTTATCTTTCTCATGAAGTGATATAAAACATACCTTTTTTTCCATATCTTTGTCGTGTCTGTGACAAAAATAAAGTAATAAGATGGCAAAGATTGCAAGGAAACTAACAGATTTAGTGGGGAATACCCCTTTGATGGAACTTTCCGGTTATAGCGGAAAGTACGGTCTGGAACAAAATATTATTGCCAAACTGGAGGCTTTTAATCCAGCGGGAAGTATAAAAGACAGGGTGGCTCTTTCGATGATTGAAGATGCCGAAGCTCGGGGAGCATTGAAACCCGGTGCAACGATTATTGAGCCGACAAGTGGAAATACAGGTGTCGGGTTGGCAATGGTAGCCACTATTAAAGGGTATCACTTGATATTGACCATGCCCGAAACAATGAGCCTGGAACGGCGGAATCTGTTGAAAGCGCTGGGTGCGCAGATTGTATTGACAGACGGGTTAGGAGGGATGGCAGCTTCTATTGCCAAGGCGCAGGAGTTGCGTGATAGTATTCCCGGTTCGGTGATCTTACAACAATTTGAGAATCCGGCTAATGCGGCTGTTCATGAGCGGACGACAGGTGAAGAGATCTGGCGGGATACAGACGGTGAAGTGGCTGTTTTTGTGGCCGGAGTGGGCACCGGAGGAACGGTCTGCGGTGTAGCCCGTGCTTTGAAGAAACATAATCCGGATATTTATATTGTCGCTGTGGAACCGGCATCGTCTCCTGTATTGGCAGGAGGAGAGGCGGCTCCGCATCGTATTCAGGGTATCGGAGCGAATTTTATTCCCAAACTTTATGATGTTTCTGTGGTAGATGAAGTGATGGGGGTGCCCGATGATGAAGCGATTCGTGCGGGACGTGAGTTAGCGGCGACGGAAGGTCTGTTGGCGGGAATTTCTTCGGGAGCAGCCGTGTATGCTGCCCGTCAGCTGTCATTGCGTCCGGAATTTAAGAACAAAAAAATAGTAGCGTTGTTACCTGATACGGGAGAGCGTTATTTGTCGACCGAACTGTTTGCTTTTGACGCATATCCATTGGATTAATTCATTCATTATAAAAAGACCTGAACCATGGTAAGAATAATTATAGCTTTACTTTTTTGTTTTCCGGCTGTTGCCTTTGCACAAACTTATCAGCAATTGTCCGAGAGAGCCATTGAATGTATTGAGAAAGACAGTCTTCCCAAAGCAGAGGAACTTTTGCTTCAGGCTTTGAAGTTAGAACCGAAGAACGCTAAGAATGCATTACTCTTTTCTAACTTAGGTTTAGTCCAGCGCCGTTTGGGTGAGTTTGATAAAGCGTTGGAGTCTTATTCTTTTGCACTGAATTTTGCTCCTTTGGCAGTTCCTATTTTACTCGACCGTGCCGCCATTTATATGGAAATGGGAAAAACAGACCGTGCTTATACCGATTATTGCCAGGTGCTTGATGAGGATAAGCAGAACAAGGAAGCTTTGTTGATGCGTGCTTATATTTATGTGCTCCGCCGCGATTATCCGGCTGCGAGAATGGATTATAATCGTTTATTGGAACTTGATCTGCAGAGCTATAGCGGACGGCTGGGATTAGCTACTTTGGAGCAAAAAGAGGGAAAATTCCGGGAAGCTCTTGAAATTTTGAATAAGATGATTACGGCTACTCCTGACGATGCGACTCTTTATATTGCCCGTGCCGACGTGGAACGTGAGATGAAACACGAAGATTTGGCGTTGGTTGATTTGGAGGAAGCGATCCGGTTGGATGCTGCCTCGGCTGATGCTTATCTGCTGCGTGGGAATATCTATCTGGCACAGAAAAAGAAAGGACTTGCCAAAGCTGACTTTGAGAAAGCCATTTCATTGGGAGTGCCTCCGGCTGATTTGCACGAACAGCTTAAGCAGTGCAAGTGACGTATGATTATTCTACAAACTGCCTAATCAGATTAACGAAGTCTTTTCCGTATTTTTTCTTCTTGTATTCTCCGATACCGCTGATTTCTCCGAATTCTTCTATAGTGGTAGGACGGGAAATACTAAGCAGGTGTAATACTTTGTCTGACAAGACGATGTAGGCGGGTAGTGCCTCCTGATCGGCCAGTTGTTTCCTCAATCCGCGTAAGGCTTCGAATAAATCCTCGTTTTCTCCACCTTCCAGGCCGAAAGGAAGTACCTTTGCAACAACCACTTTTTTCTTTTTTCCTTTTTGAGTGGCGACTTCTTCGTGCCGGATGACTGCTAATGTTGCCTTAGCTCTTCCGAAGAGAACATTGCTTCCGCTTGACGTTATCTTAAGATGATTGTTCTCATTATAAGCTATTTCAAAGTAGCCGAGTTGCAACATCTGAAGCAGATAGTCTTGCCAGTCACGAGGAGGAATGTCGCGTCCGGCACCGAACGTTTTAAGTTCCTGATAACCTTTTCCGGTAACTTCAGCAGAATAGTTTCCACGGAGAATATCAATCAACAGTCCTATGCTGATTTGCTGTTCCGTACGTGCGATGGCACTTAATGCTTTTTGCACGATGACCGTACCGTCAAATCGTTGAGGTGGATTTTTACAAACATCGCAGTTGCCACAATCCTCTGTTGTTGTCTCTCCGAAGTAGCTTAATAAGATTCTACGCCGGCAAATGTCAGCCTCTGCATATTGCTGCATACGTTGAAGCTTTTCCAGATTGATGTTTTGCTGATTACTTTCCGAAGCGAATTTGGTTAGTAATATTAAATCTCCTAATGAATAAAACAGGACAGTGTCGCTAGGAAGACCGTCGCGTCCGGCACGTCCTATTTCCTGATAAAAACTTTCTATACTTTTAGGCAGGTTATAATGTATGACCCAGCGGACATTTGATTTATCAATCCCCATTCCAAAAGCAATGGTGGCACATACTACCTGTATGCGGTCGTTAATAAAATCATTCTGTGTTTCGTCCCGGTGTTGGGTGGATAATCCGGCATGATAGACACCGCAGCGAATACCCTGCTTTTGCAACATCTGTGCGACGGTTTCTGTCTTATTTCGGCTCATACAATAAATAATCCCGCTTTCTCCCCCGTGGCGGTGAATAAATTCTAAGATAGCCTTGTTCTTCTCTTTCGCTTGAAAACCACGTTTCACAGTCAGGCTAATGTTGGGGCGGTCGAAAGATGAGATAAAGATACGGGGATGGTTGAGATGTAATTGCCGTACAATGTCTTCGCGCGTGATTTTATCCGCAGTAGCAGTTAGTGCGACAATCGGTATTTGCGGAAATTGTTGGTGAAGCACTCCCATTTGTGTGTATTCCGGACGGAAGTCATGTCCCCATTGTGAAATACAATGCGCTTCATCAATAGCAAACAGAGAGATGTTCATATCCCGCAACAAATAATCCTTTTCTGCTAAAAGTTTTTCCGGTGAAATGTAAAGCAGCTTCAGGCGTCCTTCAACACATGCGCGACGCAGTTGGACGTTTTCCGTTTCGTCATTACTGCTGTTCAGTGCCCCGGCTGCGATGCCATTTGCCAGCAATGCTTCTACCTGATCTTTCATCAATGAGATAAGTGGGGAAACGACAACGGCAGTACCTTCGCAAAGCAATGCAGGGAGTTGGTAGCAGATTGATTTTCCCCCACCAGTAGGCATTAATACCAATGCATCCTGTTTGTTCAGGATGTGGCGGATGATTTCTTCTTGCCGAGGACGGAAACTATCGTTATGCGACGATCGACAAAAATGATCAGGGCGTGGGCGACCGATTAATCCGCATGCTTTCTGATTCAGTAGTCGATATAAATAGTGCAAATAATCTAATCGTGATTAAAACCATTTCCGGAAGTGCGCACGTCGCAGCAGAAGCTGTGGACAGTTTGCGTTGGCCTGAAGTGCTGGGTACAATTGCGGGAGACAACACGATTTTAGTCATCGTACGTACCAACGAAGAAGTTGATGTGGTAATCCGCAGATTCAGAAATATCGTCAAGTAATTGATTCACGGAGGACGGCAACGTTATGCTTTTACAGCTCAGTATTCATCATCTTGCGCTGATCAATGATATGACAATCGACTTTGAACCCGGTATGAATGTCATGACGGGTGAAACCGGCGCGGGCAAGTCGATCGTAGTCGATGCGGTCAATCTGGTGCTTGGCGAACGCGCGGACAGAGATTTGATTACGAATGGTGAAATGAAAGCACGCGTAGAAGCCGTATTTGACATTGCAGACAATGAAAAGGTCAAATCGCTTTTGAATGAGCTGGCATTGACTGGAGACGACGATGTCGCGTCGATTTCACGCGAATTGACCAGCTCCGGACGCAATATCTGCAGAATCAACGGAACAATTGTGCCGCTGCAAACGCTTAGACAGGTTTCTGCTCAACTGTTGGATATTCATGGTCAGCATGAGCATCAGCTTCTTTTGGATAGTAAAAACCATATTGGATATCTTGATGAATATGCAGCGGACGAGATTCAACCGTTGCTTGAACAGAATCAACATGCTTATACGACGTGGAAACAGACTGCGCAAAAACTCTCGCGTCTGCGCAAAAGTGTTGCAGAGCGAGAGCAGCGTATTGATATGCTTCGCTTCCAGCTTGAAGAACTTCGGAATGCACATCTGACAGCAGGGGAAGAAGAAGATCTTGAACGCCAAAAGGTATTTTATCGTAATGCCGGAAAGATTATGGCGGCGTTTGATGAATCCTGTGCGCTGCTGAGTGACGGTGTAGACGGCGGTTCTTCCGCAGTGGATATGCTGAGGGATGGTGTGCGCGCATTGGAGCCAGTCGCATCGCTGGACGCACGGTACGAAACGGTCTATGCACGTCTTGATGGGCTTTGCTACGAAGTCGAGGACGCTGCACGCGATTTGCGTGACTTGCGGGAAGACATGGATTATGACGGCGAGGAGGCTGAACGTGTTGAGAGTCGGCTTGACCTTCTTCGCCGGCTGAATCGTAAGTATGGTGCATCAACGCAGGATATGCTCCGATATCAAGACAAGGTTGAAGCGGAGCTTGACGAGCTTGAAGATTCCGACGAAGCAGCTGAAAAGCTGGAAAAGGAGTATCGCCAGCAAACGCACATTCTCGAAGAAATATCCATGAAGCTGACCCATGCGCGTGAGGAAGCAGCGCGACGATTTGAAAAGGCGATAGTGGAACAGCTTCGGGAGCTTGGGATGAAAAACGCGAGGCTTTCGATGGCATTTGCGCCGCTGGAAGAGGGCGAGAGAATTCGGGATCGATTCAGCGCACTTGGAACGGATCGCATCGAAATGATGTTTTGCGCCAATTTGGGACAGCCTCTGAAGCCCTTGGCGCGTGTAGCTTCAGGCGGCGAATTGTCACGCATCATGTTGGCACTCAAGAATCTTTCCGCGCAAAAGCCAGGCATTCCGCGAAGCATGGTATTTGATGAAATTGATACCGGCATCAGCGGACGTATGGCACAGGTTGTTGCGGAAAAGATGAGCCAAATTGGAGATCATCATCAAGTCATCTGTGTGACGCATCTTCCTCAGATTGCTGCTATGGCAGATGCCCAGTATCTGGTGTGTAAATATGACGAAAACGGCGCGACCCGCACAGAGGTCACTCATTTGAGCGATGCCCAGCGCGCCCAGGAAATTGCACGCATGGTTGGTGGAGCTGCTTGCGAAAGCGAAAGCAGTGTGCGCCATGCGGCAGTCATGCTTGCCGAAGCAAAGGAGCGTAAGCAAGTATTGCGCACTGCAATTAATAAGTAAACGCCATATCTGATTTTCAATTCTAAGACGCTATAAAAAGATGACTGCTTTCTTCCGAAGGAGCGGGAGAAAAACAGTCATCTTTTCATTTACTGCGCGCCCTTGCGAATGACAATACAGAGCGCACCGTTTTGTACGGTACAGTCAATCACGATAGGAAAGTCAAAATCGATTCGGAATTCAAGGTTTAACTTAATCACGCCGCCCTCGCTACTGCGTCCAACAGCAGCATCAACACCATGCGGCGCATAGGTCGCACCGCTTGGGCCATGCGTGTGGCGGTAAAGGATGGAAATACCCTGCGGGAGCTGCAAAAGGGCGTTATACAGTGTGGTGGAAACCTGACATGTACCGCCGCCGGAGCCCGCAACAGCTTCGCCGTTAATCAAAACGGGAGAATCCATATATCCGCGGCTCTTTCGATATGGTCCCGCAATTGCATCAAAATCAAAGACAGAACCAGCGGCATAACTTCCGTCGATGTATTGGCATCCAACGCGAATATTCTCCATACGGCCAATATTCAGCTCAGTCTTTTTTAGAGAATAAAACGTCGTAAAAGCAGCGATGATGTCGCCATCCTGCGCATAATTTGAATCAGGAGCAACCGG
>ERZ832522.6296-NODE-6296-length-10137-cov-3.449117_pt1 | contig 10137 bp, 10 predicted proteins | sample MGYA00519951_ERZ832522 | MGnify/ENA primary metagenome ERZ832522 (study PRJEB31850, sample SAMEA3708728) | human gut metagenome | biome: human gut; feature: human-associated habitat; material: faeces | place: China | collected 2014 ... | reverse complement strand
AAGGCCAACAAATGTTCGGATGACGGTTCGAGTATATAGTTGGCCGATGAATGTGCCGGATCTATTTCCGGCAGAGTGACCGGCAGGAATACCTTTTCGGTCAGTACCTGTTCCGCCATATTCTTGAAATGATGGTAGAGCAATTCTACCCGGTCTGCTTCTCCGGAAATATAAAGTGTCATCAGCGCAGTAGCCAGCTTGCTGGCATCTTCGTAATTCAGCTTGTCTGCGATCAGCAGAAAACTGTCGTCTGTCTGATACCCTGCTTTGTGAAGTTCGTCGGCTATCTTTTTACCGACAGGATACAGGCGCACAGCGATACCATCCGCCTCATACCGGTGAAGGCGGGTAGACAGTTCCTTCCATACGTTGGCATTGAAAGCACCACACAGACCCGTATTGGACGAAAAGGCGACGATAGCAACCTGTTTTACCTCCCGTTGGGCGGTATAGGGTGAATTCAGTTCGCTTTCGGCTGCCAGGGTTCCGCTCAACAGGGCGCTCAGCTTACTTTCGTATGCAAGCATATGTTCGACAATCGTCTGCGTGTGATGTAGCTTGGCAGAAGATACCATCTTCATGGCTGAAGTGATCTTCTGCGTGTTCCTGATCGATGCAAGACGGATTTTTATCTCTTTCAGTGATGCCATAATTTAGTTTCTATATTCAACCAGCTTTGTATGCACCGCTTACCTGGCGGGCTGTTTCCTCCAGGATACGGCAGACGTCATCGTTTATCACACCCGATTTCAGTACGTCGAGTACGTCGTGCTGGTGGTTGGTGATTAATGTCTGCAGGTATGCGTTCTCGAAATCGTGAACATGCTCCAGCGGCACTTCCTTCAATAAACCTTTTGTTCCGCAATACAGGATCGCGATCTGTTGTTCGACAGGCATCGGGCTGTATTGGGGCTGGATCAATAGCTGGGTATTCTTTTGTCCTTTGTCGATGGTAAAAGCGGTAACAGTATCCATCTCGCCACCGAATTTGGTGAACGACTCGAGTTCGCGGAACTGTGCCTGGTCTATCTTTAAAGTACCGGCCACTTTCTTCATCGCTTTCAGCTGGGCGTTACCGCCTACACGGGATACCGAGATACCTACATTGATAGCCGGACGGTTTCCCTGGTTGAACAGGTCTGTTTCCAGGAATATCTGTCCGTCGGTGATGGAGATCACGTTGGTCGGGATATAAGCCGAGACGTCACCCGCCTGTGTTTCGATGATCGGCAGGGCAGTCAATGAACCGCCACCTTTCACGATCTCTTTCATGCTGTCCGGCAGGTCGTTCATCTCGCAAGCCACTTCCTGCTGGTTGATGATCTTCGCTGCACGTTCCAGCAAACGGGAGTGCAAGTAGAAGATATCACCCGGATAAGCCTCGCGACCGGAAGGACGGCGCAGGATCAGGGATACTTCGCGGTAAGCAACGGCCTGTTTGGACAGGTCGTCATAAACGACCAGGGCATGGCGTCCGCTGTCACGGAAGTATTCACCGATAGCCGCACCGGCAAAAGGTGCGAAATATTGCATGGCTGCCGGGTCGGAAGCCGTGGCACTGACAACGATCGTGTAGTCCATAGCACCTTTTTCCTGCAGCGTATTGACCAAAGAGGCAACAGTAGAACCCTTTTGTCCGATTGCGACATAGATACAATAAACAGGATTGCCTGCTTCGTAGTTGCTGCGTTGGTTGATAATGGTATCGATCGCGATGGAGGTTTTACCTGTCTGGCGGTCGCCGATGATCAATTCACGTTGGCCGCGTCCGATAGGTATCATGGCATCTACAGCCTTGATTCCCGTCTGCAGCGGTTCATTGACCGGCTGGCGGAAAATAACGCCCGGCGCTTTCCGTTCCAGTGGCATCTGGTATTTCTTTCCTGTGATCTCACCTTTCCCGTCGATCGGGTTACCCAGCGGGTCGATTACACGGCCGATCATGTTTTCGCTTACATTGATGGAAGCGATACGGCGGGTACGTTTTACGGTATCGCCTTCTTTTACCTGGTCGGTCGGGCCGAGTAATACGGCACCTACGTTATCCTCTTCCAGGTTCATAACGATGGCTTCCATGCCGTTGTCGAAAGCCAGCAGTTCGTTGGCTTCCGCATTATCCAGTCCATAGATGCGTGCCACCCCGTCGCTTACCTGAAGCACGGTACCTACTTCCTCCAGATGGATACTGGTATTGATACCTTCCAGTTGCTCGCGTAATATGGCGGAAACTTCACTTACTTTTATCTGGTCTGTCATACGTTTTTCTTTTTTAATTTCTTTCGATCAGCTTGTTTCTTATCTCCCGGAGTTGACGTGAATAACTGGCGTCGATCCGGACGTTGCCGATCCGGAGAACGAATCCTCCGATCAGTTCCGGCCGGAGCACTCCCGTAAACTCGATGGTGTCGCCGGTTTCTTCCTGCAACCGCTTCTTCAGATGCTCCTGGGTCGCTTCGTCCACCGGTACCGGTGTCTTGAACAATACCCGGGTGATCTTCTTGTCTTTCCGGTACATATGGATATATATATATGCCATGAGCGGTAACAGGCTTTCCCTTTTACGCTGCAACACCAGGCGGATAAAGCGTGCGAACAGGTCGCATACATCCAGGCCGGCGGCGGTAGTGAGCAACCGGATCTTTTCCTTTTCGGGAATGATCGGGTTGTCGAGTACCGTTTTCAGTCCCGGTTGTTCTTCGAAACTGACCATCAGCATCTTCATATCATCATATACCCGGGTCTCCTGCTTTTTCTCTTTAGCAAGTGAAAAGAGCGCTTTGACATACCGGGAAGAGATTGTACCTACATCCATATATTATGATTTACTAAACGAAACATTGTCGAGCAGCCCGTTGATGATCTTTTCCTGTTCATCCGTGCGGCTGATTTTCTCTTTCATTACTTTCTCTGCAATAGCGACAGACAAATCGGCTATTTCGGTACGGACTTCACGGATCGCTTTTTCTTTTTCCTCCCGTATATGCCGCGTTGCCTCTTCTGCCTGCAGATGGGCTTCAGCGGAAGCTTTCTGATGGGCTTCGCTGATGATCTGTTCTTTTTCAACCAGGGCTTGTTTCAGGATCTCATTCTGCTGCTCCCTTGCCTGGGCAAGGATCTTTTCGCTTTCGGCCTGTATGCCGGCAAGCTGTTCGTTTGCCTGGCGGGCCGACTCGAGGGATTGGTCGATGTATTCTTTCCGTTGTTCCACGGCTTTGATAATCACCGGGAATCCATATTTGGAAAGAATGACAAAGACAATTCCGAAGGAAAGGATCATCCAGAATAAAAGCCCTGCGTCTGGTGTGAGCAATGACATAGTTTACTTTATTTTATTGGAACAATCCTAAGAAACATACCACGATCGCAAACAGGGCAACACCTTCTACCAATGCACCCATGATAAGCATGGACGTACGGATGTCACCGGCTGCCGACGGTTGGCGGCTGATACCTTCGACGGCACCTTTACCGATCAATCCGATACCTATACCTGCACCGATAGCAGCTAATCCTGCTCCTACTGTTGCTCCAAGTTTAGCGATGCCTGCACCGGCTGCTGCTTGTAATAAAATTGCTGATAACATAGTTTTTAATCTTTTAATTAGTAACCTTGTTTTTAATAAATATGTTTGTTTACTCTCTTACTTTAGCCAGTCCGATATAATTGGCCGACAGCAGGGTAAATATATAGGCCTGCAGACATGCCACCAACAACTCGAGACAGTTCATAAACACGGTGAACAGTACGGATACGACCGTCATTGTCCCGTTTATGGCTACTCCCATCGAGGCGGTGATGAATATCAGGCAAGTAAGTGCCAGGATGATCGTATGGCCGGCCATGATGTTGGCAAACAGACGGATCATCAGGGCGAATGGCTTCGTTAGTATGCCGAAAAATTCCACAAAGGGCATGATCGGCAACGGTAACTTCAGGAACAGCGGTGCATTCGGCCAGAATATCTCCTTCCAGTATTCTTTGGTAGCGAACAGGTTTACCGCCAGGAACGTGCATCCTGCCAGTACCGCCGTGACGGCAATATTGCCCGTGACATTGGCTCCTCCCGGAAAGATCGGGATGATACCGATCAGGTTATTGATCAGGATAAAGAAGAATACCGTCAGCAGGTAGGATGAAAAAGGTTTGTATTCCTTTCCGATCCCTTCCTTTACCACTCCTTCATTGATATACATGACCGCCATCTCCATCAGTCCGGTAAATCCGCCGGGTGCTTCGTAAGGATGCTTCTTATACCAGCGGGCTGTCCTGAGGACGATGAAAAGCAATATCCCGCAACTGAGCAACAGGCCGACTGCGTTTTTGGTGAGCGACAGGTCGAGCGGCTTTACCTCTTCGCCCTGGCTGTTCTTCTCCACCACTTTTCCGGCATGTTCGCCTTCTCCTGCCACGTAGTAATTATGATGTACGTTGCCGTGATGCAGGTGAGAGGAGAGGAACATATCCCATCCGCGCTCTTCGCTCCTGACCAGAACGGGAAGCGGTATGGAGATTTCCTTGCCGTTCCATTCGGTAATATGCCAGGTATAGGCATCCCGAATATGCGAGAATACGATATCCTGCACATCTACCTTTCCCGGTTCGTCGCCTGTGGTGGCCGCATTTATAGGGGCACCGATACAGGCCAGTAGGAGAAAGGTAAACCAAAACAGGTATTTATTTTTTATTCTGTTCATCTTTTTCTCTTTTCTCTCTTAGCATTCTTTTTTTCTCAAACAGATACATTGTATATGTTTCCAGTACGAGATAAATGAAATAAAACAACATCATCGTAAATCCGAAAGCTTTCAGGTTCTGGCCGACCATCGCGGCATATAACCATAGAAAGACGAGCGCAAGTATGATTTTGCATAGCCGGACTACCATATATGTAACAATGGTGACATCGCCATGTTTTCGTTTTACATGGTCCAGAAAGAAAGTCATCAGCATGGCCATCAACCAGTAGAAAACCGGGATGGATGGGTACCAGTCAAAATAGACCGAAGGCCAGATGGTATATAACAACCCTCCTAAAGTGACACCAATAACTACATTAATAAAAGTGATTAAGCCCATTAGCTTCATTCTTAATCTACCGCTCATGATCGTATTGTTTATTCGATGCATACGGACAGGATATCGTTTTTTATCTCAACGAATCCGCTCTGTATTTTTATTTCTTGTCGTTCTTTCTTTTCTTTTGTCTGATACCGGATAACGCCCTCTTCCAGCGCGGCTATCATGGAGGCATGATGAGGTAATACGTCGAACGATCCGGCGATACCCGGAAAAGAGACGTAGTCTGTTTCACCTTTGAACAAGATGCCTGCGGGAGATATGATTTCCAGTTCCATACGTTATTAATTTGCTTGTTCTGCCAGTTTCTTCCCTTTCTCGATCACGTCTTCAATCGTACCTACGTTGAGGAAGGCCTGTTCTGGGATATTGTCTGTTTCACCATCCATGATCATATTGAAACCACGGATCGTGTCTTCAATAGAGACCATAACACCCGGTATGCCGGTGAACTGTTCCGCCACGGCAAAAGGCTGCGACAGGAAACGTTGAACGCGGCGGGCACGGTTTACTGTCTGGCGGTCTTCGTCCGAAAGCTCTTCCATACCCAGGATAGAAATGATATCCTGCAGTTCCTTGTTTCGTTGAAGGATCTGTTTTACGCGCTGGGCCGTTTCATAATGTTCCTTTCCAACGACCAGCGGGTCGAGGATACGGGAAGTCGATTCCAACGGGTCGACAGCCGGATAGATACCCAATTCGGTGATCTTGCGGCTCAATACGGTGGTGGCATCCAGGTGCGTAAAAGTGGTTGCCGGTGCCGGGTCCGTCAGGTCGTCGGCAGGTACATAAACAGCCTGCACCGAAGTGATCGAACCTTTCTTTGTCGAGGTGATACGCTCCTGCATGGCCCCCATTTCGGTAGCCAGTGTCGGTTGATACCCTACGGCCGACGGCATACGTCCCAGCAAGGCGGATACTTCAGACCCAGCCTGGGTGAAGCGGAATATATTATCGATAAAGAACAGGATATCGCGTGTTTCCCCTTCGGGTGCCAGGTCGCGGAACGACTCGGCGATGGTCAATCCGGATAATGCCACTGACGAACGCGCTCCGGGCGGTTCGTTCATCTGTCCGAATACCAATGTAGCCTGCGATTTAGCCAGTTCTTCGTGATCTATCTTCGACAGGTCCCAATGACCGGCTTCCATACTTTCCTTAAATTCTTTACCGTAACGGATTACATTCGACTGTATCATTTCGCGCAGCAGGTCGTTACCTTCACGGGTACGTTCACCCACGCCGGCGAAAACAGAAAAACCGTTATTCTTTTTGGCAATGTTATTGATCAGTTCCATGATAAGAACCGTCTTTCCGACTCCGGCGCCACCGAACAACCCGATTTTACCTCCTTTGGAATAGGGTTCCAGCAGGTCGATCACCTTGATGCCGGTGTAGAGCACCTCTTTGGTGGTTGTCAGATCTTCAAACTTCGGCGGCTCACGATGGATAGGGAGAGCTCCTTTTTTATCCAGCATTTTCATCCCGTCGATCGGATCGCCTGTCACGTTCATCAAACGCCCCTTTACCTGATCGCCGACCGGCATGGTAATGGGCGAACCGCATGATACGGCTTCCATTCCTCGTTGCAGTCCGTCTGTCGTATCCATAGCGACTGTACGGACTGTGTTTTCCCCAATGTGTTGCTGAACTTCCACGATCAGTATTTTCCCATTAGGACGGGTTATCTCCATGGCGTCATGAATACGGGGTAGCACTATTTTCTCTTCTTTTTCATTATCGAAGTGAATATCCACGACTGGACCGATAACCTGTGAAACATAACCTTTTGTTTCTCCCATACAATTCTTTTTAAACCTCGTCAATATATTTTTTCAACCGTGCAATATTACGAAAACAACCTGCCGGAAACTGTAACATATTACTTTTTGGGCTTTTTTGCATTTAGTTAAACTTTAAACTAATTTTATAGTCATTCTGAAATGAACCAATTGTTTTGTGATATGGAACAATTTGAGGAAAAATTACGCTGTTTTTTGAAGAATAAGGAGTGGCATTTTGTGTGCGGAGTGGTTTGGGGGATGGTGGTCTGATCTGTTAAATTATATTACCAGGAGTAGTATTTTAAATTATCAGGTATAGTAATTGATATTATTTGTATTTTTGTCACCGGATTATGGTGTAACGGTTTGGCTTCCGCTGACCGTTAGTAAAAGGGAATCCGGTGCAAGTCCGGAACTGTACCCGTAGCTGTAAGTTCTGAAACCCCGGCAAATCTTGTTGCCACTGAGGATTTTAGGATCCTTGGGAAGGCGGCCGATCATGGGAGAACAAGTCAGAAAACCTGCCATTATTCTATATATACAATGCCTCGGGTAAGGTGTTGATGGAACTTGATATATGCGTACATTATTTATTATAGTATTTATATGCCTGACAGGCATATTTCTGTGCGTGCCTGTTCTGCACGCACAGCAGATCGATACGACTGTTTATCACCAGCTGAAAGGTGTTGAGGTCGTGGAAAAGGCGCGTCCTTCCACAACCCGCGAAGCTACACCTTTACAAGTGATGGACCGTTCGGGTATCGAACGGCTCGGCATACAGGATTTATCGGAGGCTGTTAAACGTTTCTCCGGTGCTACCGTGAAAGATTACGGTGGGATAGGAGGACTGAAGACGGTTTCAGTCCGTAGCCTGGGAGCACAACATACGGCTGTCAGCTATGACGGCGTAACGATCACGGATGCCCAGAGCGGGCAGGTGGATATCAGCCGCTTCTCGTTGGATAATGTGGAGATGATCTCACTGTCGATCGGGCAATCGGATGATATTTTCCAGACGGCACGGATGTATGCGTCGGCAGGGGCGTTGAGTGTGAAGACACGTAAGCCTGTATTCGATGGAAAACCGATGAATCTTCAGGCGAAAGCGAAAGGTGGTTCTTTTGGCTTGTTCAACCCGATGCTTCGTTATGAACAGAAGATAAGTAACCGCTTTTCCGCTTCTTTACATGCCGACTGGCTAAGTGCAAAAGGGGAATACCCTTTTACTTTGGTAAACGGAGATGTTGTAACGGAAGAAAAAAGGAAGAACAGCGATATCCAGGCACTTCGCTTGGAAGGTAATCTGTATGGCGACCTGGGTAAGGCGGGAGCATTGACCGGTAAGGTCTATTATTACGATTCCGAACGCGGACTCCCCGGTTCGGTGATATTATATAGCAACAGTAACCGGGAACGCTTGTGGAACAATAATTTCTTTACTCAGTTGCAGTATTCCAACAAATTAACGGACAATTTATCTTTACAGGCACATGCCAAGTATAATTACTCTTTCAGCAAATACCGTGATGTAAGTAATAAATACTCAGGAGGTAAGCAAGAGGATTTGAATACCCAGGAAGAGTATTACGGTTCGGTAGGCGTACTTTATTCACCCTGGAAGAACTTCTCAACCTCTCTTACGACTGATTTAGCCCATAATATGCTGGATAATAATTTTATGAATGCCCCGCAACCCAAGCGTTTGACTTCACTGTCGGTATTATTCGCCCAATATAAGAACTCGATGTTTACAGCAACAGCCAGTTTGCTGGGCACTTATATGACCGACAAAGTAAAGGCGGGCGATAAACCGGCCGACCGCAAACGTTTGTCTCCTGCGGTTAGCGTATCGTTGAGGCCTTTTCCCGATAATGCCTTTCGTGTACGTGCCTCTTACAAAGATATTTTCCGTGTTCCGACTTTCACCGATCTGTATTATCTCCGTATGGGGAATACGAACCTGCAACCGGAAAAGGCTACACAATATAATCTGGGGCTGACCTGGAGCGGAGAAGCAGGGAATCTCTTTCGTTATCTGAGTCTTTCGGCCGATGGTTATTATAATAAGGTGAAGGACAAGATTGTTGCTATTCCGACGATGTATATATGGAAGATGATGAATATGGGAGAAGTCGATATCAAAGGTCTGGATGTGAATTTCTCATCGGAAACACCTCTGCCGGCAAAGATGACCTTACTTCTTTCTGCCACCTATAGTTTTCAGAAAGCAATCGATATAACTGATCCCGACGCAAAAAATTACAAAGATCAGATACCTTATACTCCGAAGCATTCGGGAAATGCGTCGCTAACCTTGGAGAATCCGTGGGTCAACGTCTCTTATAGCTTGACTGCGGCGGGTGATAGGTATGCTTTGCCTCAAAACATAGAAAGCAACCTGATTGCCGGATATGTAGAACAGGGAATATCCCTTAACCGTGAGTTTGTGGTAAAAAAATGTAAGTTGCGTTTGCAGGGAGAAGTGATTAACCTGGGTGACAAAACATATGATATTATTCAATACTATCCAATGCCGGGACGTTCTTGGCGTTTGAGTGTGAGTATAGTTTATTAATGATAAATAAATAAGTGATGAAAAAGAAAAATTTGCTGTATGTATCTGCACTTTGTGCTTGTATGTCTTTCTCCTTTATGGGTTGTAGTGATGATGATGATAAACAGGAAATCCCATCTCTTCCGGAACAGATTTCTTTGAATGGAGTCTATGTGTTGAATAGTGGAAACAAAGGGAATAATAACTCTTCGTTGTCATTTTATGATTTCGAGACCAAAAAGGTAGAAGCGGATATCTTTAAGAAAGTCAATGGACGCGGATTGGGAGATACAGCCAACGATATCCTGGTTTATGGCTCAAAGGCTTATATAGCTGTCACTAATTCTAATACAATAGAGGTGATAGACTTACAAGGAAAGTCTTTGAAACAAATTGTTTCCGATGGCGATCCGTTACAGCCGCGTTTCTTTTCTTGTTATAATGGAAAAGTGTATGTATCATTGTATGGTGGTTATGTAGCTCGTTTGGATACAACTTCGCTCACAATTGAAAGTAAGGTGAAAGTAGGACGTAATCCGGAACAGATGGCTATAGCTAATAACAAATTGTATGTAGCAAACTCTGGTGGTGCGGATTTTAACACCGCTGTGGGATATGATAAAACTGTCTCTGTCGTTGACCTTCCTACTTTTAAAGAAAAGACTAAAATAGAAGTTGTTACTAATCCGGTGAATATGCTGGATGATAGTCAGGGTGAC
>ERZ832522.6295-NODE-6295-length-10139-cov-2.952896_pt1 | contig 10139 bp, 8 predicted proteins | sample MGYA00519951_ERZ832522 | MGnify/ENA primary metagenome ERZ832522 (study PRJEB31850, sample SAMEA3708728) | human gut metagenome | biome: human gut; feature: human-associated habitat; material: faeces | place: China | collected 2014 ... | reverse complement strand
CTAAATGGGCGCCTCTGAAATTTCTGGCACCCCAAACTCTGATTGAAAAGCTGAAACTGGCACAGTCCGCAGAAGGCAAGGCGGAAAACCTGCCTATGGGCACACGGTTTGCAGGGGGCTTTTTCTTCTTCAAACCCATCCAGTGGATCATCAAAGTATTCATCGCCATTCTGCGTGGCACACCCCTGATGCTGCAGCTCTTCGCCGTATACTACGGCCCTTACTACCTCTTCGGTATTCCCATCACCAATGAATACCGTTTCACTGCGGTCATCATCGCTTTCTCCATCAACTATGCCGCTTACTTTGCGGAAATCTACCGTGCCGGCATCGAATCCATTCCTGTGGGACAGTATGAAGCAGCTACTGTGCTGGGCTACAACAACGGATCATGCCCCCTGTAACAAACGAAACCATTACACTGGTCAAAGATACATCCTTTGCCTTCGTTATTTCCTATCCGGAAATGTTCACCATCGCAAAGCAGATCTCTGCGGCACAGACCACCATCATGCCTCTGATCATCGCTGGTGTGTTCTACTTCATCTTCAACGGCATCGTTGCCTTTGTGATGGATAAGATCGAAAAGAAAATGAATTATTATCGTTAAGGAGGCAGCCATGAAATTACTGGAAATCAATCACTGCAATAAAAAATTCGGGGACAACGAAGTCCTCAAGGACATCTCCCTTTCCGTGGAAGAAGGACAAGTTGTGAGCATCATCGGGCCCTCCGGCTCCGGTAAATCCACATTGCTGCGCTGTGCAACCCTGCTGGAAACCATGGACGGCGGCGACCTGATCTATCTTGGAGAATACACAGCAAAAGCTGACAAAACAGGCAAATCCGTTTACGGCACCAAAGCCGATCTGCAAAAGGCAAGACAGCACTTTGGTCTGGTGTTCCAGAACTTTAACCTGTTTCCTCACTATTCCGTACTGAAAAACATCACAGAACCCCCGATCCTCATCGGCAAGCGCCCCAAAGACGAGGTTTACGCCGAAGCAAGAGAACTGCTGCGGAAAATGGGTCTGGCGGACAAAGAAGATGCTTACCCTTACCAGCTTTCCGGCGGTCAGCAGCAGCGTGTATCCATTGCCCGCGCGCTGGCAATGAAACCAAAAATCCTGTTCTTCGACGAACCTACTTCCGCCCTTGACCCGGAACTGACAGGGGAAATTTTGCAGGTTATCAAAGAACTGGCAGCGGAACACATGACCATGGTCATCGTTACCCACGAAATGAGTTTTGCCCGTGACGTATCCGACCACATCATTTTCATGGACGGCGGCGTCATTGTGGAAGAAGGGGAACCCAAAGAACTCATCAACAACCCCAAACAGGAACGTACCAAAGCATTCCTGAGCCGCTTCCAGGCATAAGGAGGCAATATGGAACTCCAATTTGTGAAAGTAAGTCCAAACGAAAACATGACACTGCTCATCGAAAGCCCTGTGTCCAGAAGTCAGCATCTGGCAGTGGCAAAGGCACTCATTGCCTATGGCAGTGTTTACGCGGAACAGGCGGGATACATCGAGGAGCCGGAAAACAAAGAAGCCTGCGTCCGTCTGCAAATGATGGCAGGAGAATTCTGCGGTAATGCCACCCTTTCGCTGGGGGCATACCTGTTCTCCAAGGAACATCCTAAAACAGGCGAGGAAAAAAACTTTCTCTTAGAAGTATCCGGCGCAAACAGCCTCATTGACTGTCATATGAAAAAAGAAGCTGACGGCTATCTGGGACAGCTTTCCATGCCTCTGCCTACAAAGATTGCCACAGAAACCTATGTACTGAACGGCCTTTCCTATGAACTGGAAACGGTCTATCTGCCGGGCATCACCCACATCATTGTTCCCAAGACTCTTTGGGGCGAAAAGGCACGGGAAAAGGCAGAACAGGCTGTAACAGCATGGGAAAATCAGATTACTGAAGAGGCCTTTGGCATCCTGCTCTTTGACGCAACAGAAATGACACTGGAACCGCTGGTATGCGTCAAAAACGCCTCTCTCGTATGGGAGCGCGGCTGCGGCAGCGGTACAACAGCCCTTGGTGCGGCTCTGGCAGCTAAAAAACAAAGCTCCCTTTCTCTGGGACTGAAACAGCCCGGCGGCGTTATGCACATCGACGCTGACTGGAAAGATGGATGCCTGCATTCCCTGACATTGACTGTACATGTAAAGATTGTCGCGGCAGGTACCGCTTATCTGGAATCTTTCTAACAAAAACATATACAAAACAAGAAAAACCGGAAACCCATAACAAATATGGATTCCCGGTTTTTTTACGTGTTTCAGAAAATCATGGGATTTTCCCTTTCTCAGGGATTAGGGCCCTGGTGTCCCTGTGGGGCCGGTCGGGCCGGTTTCACCTGTTGCGCCAGTAGGGCCGGTAGGGCCAGTTTCACCTGTTGCGCCGGTTGCACCGCTTGCGCCTGTGGCACCGCTTTCGCCAGTGGGGCCAGTCGGGCCAGTTTCGCCTGTTGCGCCCGTTGCTCCGGTTGCACCCGTTGCTCCGGTAGCTCCTTTAGCCCCGGTATCACCTTTCGGACCTTGAGGACCTTGTAGATTTACATAGCTACTCCATCCGGATGCACCGTAGATACGCAAACTGGTGCCAGACCATTGCCAATCACAGGATACACCATTTTCGCCACGCAACCCCTGCGGACCCTGTGCACCAGTATCACCCTTATCCCCTTTAGCTCCAGCCGGACCTACTGCCCCTGTATCGCCTTTAGGACCTATTGGTCCCTGAATACCTTGTACACCCTGATCTCCCTTGTCACCTTTATCACCTTTGTCCCCTTTAACACCCTGTGGTCCACCCGGACCTACAGGTCCTACCAATAAGTCTAGCTGTTCCGGAGTAAACATGTCATAGGTAAATGCGGCGCCGGTATCACCTTTCGGACCTATTGGCCCTTGTTTGCCTTCTGGGCCTACCGGGCCAACGGGACCGACATTGCCTGTATCTCCCTTCGGTAATACGATATTCAGTTTATATTTGGGATTACCGTCCGCATCTGTCCCGTCAGGAGACAACGATACGGCAGGCTCATCACCTTTTGATACATTTCCGATCGAAAACTGCGGAGTCTTGCCGGTGAAGCCGATTGCACCGGACATATCAACCACAAACTCATAAGAAAAAATACCTGTCTCTTCATTATACGTTTTGATATACAACTGCGCATTGTCAGGATCTTCTACATTATTCGTATTGATAAGAACAAAATGACCTTCTTTGATTTCTGGATTATTCAAATCTGCCTCCATTTTAGAGATGGATGGATAGACCTTTTTGATCGAAAAAGCGTCACCTTTGACAAAAATATCCGTCTTATCATAAGCCTTTGTCTCCTTGTTCCACCTATAGATATAATAGTTGTCGCCAACGTAGGTCGGATGATCGGCTGTCTCCTGAGCGGCAACGGCAGATGAAGTAGCTAATTCCGCAGCAGTATTCGCGACTCTCGCTTTTTCTTCGGCCAAAACAGCAGCATCTATAGCATTCTTGGCAGCAGTTTTAGCCAATTCTGCGGCACCGTTCGCAACTCCAGCTGTGTCGTTGGCATTCTTTGTCGCATTTTCCGCATTCCTAATCGCTATATTTGCATTATCCGTAGCCTGATTGGCTAATCTGGCCTTTTCATCTGCATTTGCAGCGGAACCATTCGCCAACTCAGCCGCTGTATTCGCCAACCCGGCTTTCTCTTCCGCCAGATTTGCGGCACCATTAGCCTTTCCGGCTGCTGTTATAGCCTGTCCCGCGGCATCGTCCGCAGCTCCAGCAGCGTCATTAGCATTCTTCGTTGCCACACCTGCTAAACCAGCCTGTTTTTCAGCCTCCTTCGCCTTTTCATCTGCATTCACAGCGGAAGTATTAGCATTTTCCGTCGCTTCGCTGGCATCCGTTTTAATCTTCTCAAAGTCTGATTTACGGGCTGCTTCATCGGTTTTCCGTATTCCTTCCTCGGCTTTTCGTTTCTTTTCGGCATCTACACGATCTGCCTCCTGCTCTTTGGCTGTGCCTTCAAAGGTTATCAAGTCAGCAATCTTCCGATCAGCGGTTTGCTCAATCTGAGCCATCTTATCAGTGACGATCTTGGCAGCATCGGTAGCCGGCTTCTGGAGCAGAGCAATGTCGGCTTCTGACAGGTCGGCAAATTTCAGTTTCAAACTTTCCTTTTCTTCCGGTGTCAACTTGTCAAATGTCAATGTAAGCAAGGCTAACTGCTCCGGAGTAAAGTCCGAAAACTTAAAGTCTTTACCCATCAGGTCAGAAAGTGAAATAATGTTTTGCCAGGCACCCGCACCTAATTTCCATTGAAGATGTGTTTCCGTTCGTTGCATGCCGACGCCTAACAGGGATAGCGGCGCCTCGACGATTTTAACCAGCGTACCGGTTTTCTGATAAGCTAACAGAGAGTTAATGTTTGCCAGGGTACCGACCACTTCAACATCGCCATCCCCGACACCCTGAGCCTGTGCTTGGAGCCAGTCAAGGATCAACCGGCCCAGCTCTTGTATTTCGTTGTCCGTTAGATTCATCATTCTTCATTTGTTTTTTGAGTAAAGATTTCTTCCGAGTCATCAACCAAGGAATCCAGTATTGACTTTTTTTCAGCAGCACTTAATCCCTTGATCAAATTGATACCGATAGCACCGTCGACATCCATATTAGCTGCTCCAGCATAAGTTTCAGAGCGGACAATACTAGCGTTAATTGACTGTACCGGTTCACCATCTTGTTGTTTCACTGTGTAACGGATAATGAGATCATCGCCAATACCTTTCGTATAGGTAGTACTTAATGTTTCTGTTTTCTTCAACATATTGCTTCCTCCTGTTTTTTTGATTTTTATACCCTTTTTACTTCATTCTGGCACCGATCATCTTCGTTTTTCACGGCTTTGGAAATTGCAACATGCACATAGCGAACAAATGATTTTTCAATTACCTGCATCATCTCCGTATAATCCTGATCGTCTATTTCAACTTCTCCTTCCGAATGAAAAATTCTTCGGGCAAGATCATCCTGTGATACACTTTCGGCACGCTTATAAATAGCATTACCGATTTCTTTTCTGAGATCAACTACTTCAAAATTGTCAATGCTTGTTTCAATTTTTACTTCTTTAAAATTTACCCGTTTCATGATTTAATTGTTTTTTATTTAATAATTCGTTGATTCTGTTTCTAATAGACTGACGATCAGAATGTATTTTTTTTATATCATATTCTATCGGCAGACCTGCCATAATCATTTCATACGATTTTATAATCTTATAATCCGTACTAGTTAATTCCGATTTCAAACATTCTATCTCCTTTTCAATCTGGATGGTTTCCAAGATATATTCTAATTTCAAAACCCCATCCCGATAATAATACCTTTTGAAAAAGAACTCGCGCTCCGGATCATTAGGAACATTTGCGATATCATATGTCGTATAGTCTTCACCGGAATACATTGTTTTATTATTAATCCCTGCAGGAAAAGATCCGTTGAATTGATAACTGTTCAACACTAACCCATCACTATTTCTTACATATATCTCCATATCATATTAATTTGAATAGCTTTGGATATACCAAGCCTTGTTATAAAATACCAAAACCATAAAATCCCCTCTACTCATCCATCGTGCACCATAGGATACACCAGAGACATCGTTTTGTATATCTCCATTATGGTTCAACAACGGGGTTGTTGATGTTCCTGCAACGAGCACCCTATACGAACAATATCTATCTATCAGTATTCTAATTGAGTATAACCCATATTGCGAAGCAGACACTCCGCTTTGAAAATTTCCAAACATATCTTGTATTGTCGAAAATGTCGGTAATTCAAATGTCAGATCTTCTTTTAGGTCTCTAAAGAGAAAAAAACTTCCGTTTTTTTGAGTGTTATATGTGCCACCACCGGTTATAGGAGTTATTTCTTCTATTTCCCATAAGCGTCCCCTGTGCATTCTTCCCCCTATAGTTTCAAGGGCAATATTTATATCACCATAATTAGCTTCTAGCTGTAAAGCTGTATTACGGTAATAATCTCCCCAGTCTGCCAATGAACTTTTATTAGATATCCCGTTATAAATCCGAGCCGTTACACGCTGGTTTGAAAACAAACTATTATTAACATTAGATCCTAAAGTTATTTGTGAAAATGACCCATCAGAGCTTTTGGTATGGCGTAATTTCATTAAGGCATATGTATCATTAGCTCCACCGCTAGTTTCTCCAACTAACCATCCGTCTTTAATTTTGTATTTGCCGATATATGCTTGATTTGCATAGATGCTATCAGTGTCGATAATTTTTGTACTAACAAATCCTCCTAAAATAGTCGTATTACCATTTACTATGGCGTCTGCCAATTTCTTAAATTCAGTTGTTGCTGCCGAATTAGCGGCGGCATTTGTAGCATAGTTTTTTAATGTATTAGCCAGTGTATCGGATTGAACATAATCAGATAACGTACTGGCCAAAGCATAACTACTCAACTTACTATTCAAACCGGAGTTAGTCACATAATTAGATAAAGCATTTGTTACATCAGACATTGATGCTTTTCCGTTAATCCTATTATTAACGGAGGCATAATCAGATAACATACTAAACGATACGGCTCCTACCAAGTTAATTCGGTTAGAGTTGATCACTGTGTTTCCGGGAGTCTGGTTGATATAAGATATGATGTTCTGTCCATTTTCCAAAGACTTCCCGGCATACCAAGTATTACCTTGAGTTGTTGTGATCCATCCGGCCCCCTCTATCAACTTGCCATTCGCATCAAACTTGCCAGCAAGAGTATCAATTCTTCCCTTCTCAATATTAAGGGACGCGCTTATCGTCTTTCCTATATTGTCTGCGTAGTCCTGAGCATTCTGCTTAGTCTTCGCTGCGATCTGATCCAGGATAGACTGACGGGCATTATAGTAAGCCGTCTGATAGGTTGCAAATGTGGCCCGGATCACAATGTTCTCCGGTGTAGCGGTACTATGATAATTGAGTTCGCCTAGATAAGCGTTGTAAGCATTTACATAACCAGTCGTAGCGATTCCATACTTGCCGGCATTAGCGATGATCTCTACTTTTTCAGAGGCTAAATCTTTTGCCTCCTGTTTCAATGTCAACTTCTCTGGCGGAGAGATTACGCCATCGCTAGCCCAACCGGTCAACCGGTCGCTGGCAGCCTTAGCATCGGCAATACCTTTATTCGCTGACTCCTGAGCCTTGTTAGCTACCGCGATCGCAGCTGCTTTGGCCGCTTCGGAGACGCGGGTGATCTGCTCGCTGACGGTAACGTTGATCTTTGCCGGCGTCAGTTCCAGCATGGACGCTTGGTACCGACTTTCCAAATCATTGACTGTTGCCTTGGTCGCGTACAGCATCAGTGATTCGTTGACGTTATCAAGTTCAATACCCAGATTGGTGATCGTACCGGCATTCTTGTCTATCTTCTCACCCAGCAGCTTAATATGTTCGTCGGTCTGCTCGATGATCGTTTTCATCTCCAGCTTAAAATCAGCCAAGGCATCCGTAGTAAGAGCCAGCATGGTGACGTAGATATCTCCGGTACATTCAACGATAAAGTCACCGGTTCCGTCCCATTTGCCGCTAAACTCTTTCAAAACATAATCGTTCGACACCGACACGTTTTCCTCGGTATACAGTTCCTTGCCCGCAAAACCGACCTTCAGCAAGCCGGGAACCAGGCAACGGTACTTGAACGACACGTAAAACGTCGGAATCACTACTGTCTCACCGGTTATGTCAAGCGAAGGTTTGTTCGCCAGATCTGCGTTAGCCTGCCGGACCACGCTGTTTTTAATACGTAATACCCGCTGGCCGGCATCGGAGACGATAGCGGCTATCTTTTTCTTATTCGCATACAGGTTGTTGTTAAACATCAGTATCCGACCGTTCACAGCGAATACATTCTGTTCGTTGACCGTCGACCATTTATCTGTATTGGTCGCGAATGAAGCATTAGACAGGTAGTTGTCCTTAGTTGATATCTGAGTCTTGATCGAAGAGATTTCGGAGCGGAACAAACCTTCCATGATCTCAAACTTTGTCTTCACGTCTTCACCTGTGTGTAACATAAAGTGCCCCTTCAGATAGGCGTTGTCACACATGATTCCAGGTCCATATAGCTGTCCCCAATAAGATGTTATAAGTCCATCTAACATGCCATAACGAGCACGGATTGCGTTTTCAGGGTCCGTCTTCATCGCGTAGATAATATCCATGTACGGACTGCCAGGTTCCACACTTGTCTGTTTAATGATCCCCTTACGATCCGGATTGGTTAGATTATCCACTCGGACCAATGTATCACGGGCCTCCATGAGCGATTCGTCACCGACAAAATTCTTGTATTTAATCCAGTCAACCCGATTCCCTTCTTCATCAACACTACCGATATGCGTTTCTTCAACAGCAAATTCGTACTGCTTTGTGACATAATAGTCATTCTCCGGTGTCGGCATTCCGTTAAAACGCTGTACCATTAATACATCGTCTGTCCAAAACGGATTATACAACACGTTTTCTTCTGTGTCCAGATAAATGATCTTATTCGCAATGTCTACCGATTTGATCTTCATCATATCGGTAGTCAAATGAGTTCCGTTCTCACCTAACAATTGAGAGATTACCATCTCATACACGCGTAAAACACCACGGAAAGTCGCATCGTCAATCTCAAGATGTGTTTTCTTTGCTATCACACCAGCTGCATTAACGACATCGCGCCAGGTAATTGCCCATCCGTAGCCGGCAGGGAATCCAGACGAAAAGTTTGGAGATGATAGATTTCCTGCGAAATAAGAATCCTTCTTAGCGTAGATGTTATTCAACCAGGCGTCACCTTCAGCCGACAGGTGAAAACCTGCAACATCAAAATCTGCTGCATGGATATCCGAATAAAGAGCCTCGACAATCAGAGCGTTGGTCAAACCAGCTTCACCACCTACAAATATGTTTTTATCAAATGTAATATTACCCTGAGCAATATCATCTATATCCTTGCGGAGATAACGCTTATCTAGGACAACTGTATTATCCTCAATTTTTTTTCTGATTTCCTCTAGAGTTCGAAGAGCAGAAAAAAGGTTACTATCTGATGGTTCTGTTTTGTCCTCTAACTTGATTATCTCAAGAGTTGAAAGACGTTTCAAGTCGTCTGCATCACCGGCTGTCAGATGAATATCTCTTGCAAACTCTGAATAATCATCAACAGTAGACATAATACCGCTTAATTGGCTATGGCTAGTTATACCACTATTTGCCCCGGAGGAAATAATTGTGTTATTTCCTCTAATAGCATTAGCAGTACCTTCTAACACCCTTCCTGTTCTAGGTGTAGCAGATATATCTTTTACTTTGTATGTAAATTTTCCAGCCATTTTAATCTGTAAATTCCACGCCTTCGTAATTGTCAGCTTCTATCTCTACCATGTTTATCTCAGAAATGGCCGCACTTAAATTTTGTACTTCGGATGTAAGCATGTATTTACCCGGTGTATTATTTTCTAAACAGATTGTAAATCCAGGTAATATCTTGACGGTTCCCGTAAACTGGTTTTTCCGACTCCCGAATTGGGAATAAATGGTACCTATAGCTAACTGTTCCAAACTTGCAGTATATCCATTCCGGTATACCTCTTTTATTATTTCATTTGAACCGGTACGGAACACGACACCACGGGCGGCAGGTGAAGCCTTCTCCATCGTCCCTACATGTGTTTCAATTTCATATTCTTCCTCGGCGTCTTTCTCTATCCACGCTGTATGTACCTGATCCTTTAGATCCAAAGAATTACCATACTTATCAACAAGTTCGATATTGAAAGATTTATACAATACCCATCGTGTACGTGAATAAATATCTTTTTCTTCCCGCCCGTAATCAAACTGGTAAATTCCTACACCCACACGTATATCCAGCCATCCGGCACACGGTGGCATTTCAATAAACTCGCCTTCGCCACGCTTTGTGATTTTTTGCGGCAAACCGCCCCGATAATAGCCTATTATTTGCCGGTTCGTTTTCCATCCGCCCAAGCCTGTTTCATACTTTTCAAAAGAAACCGCCCAATGGTTAGGGCATGACCGACACCCGGCAGA
>ERZ832522.6294-NODE-6294-length-10139-cov-3.780643_pt1 | contig 10139 bp, 10 predicted proteins | sample MGYA00519951_ERZ832522 | MGnify/ENA primary metagenome ERZ832522 (study PRJEB31850, sample SAMEA3708728) | human gut metagenome | biome: human gut; feature: human-associated habitat; material: faeces | place: China | collected 2014 ... | reverse complement strand
CGAAGTACGATATATCGCACTGAAAGGAAAGGTTTATGGATGCACATATAAAAAAAGTTTACGTTCCTATGACGGAGACAAGCTTTTACATATTGTTATGTCTTCGTACCCCGAATCATGGATACGGGATTGTACAAAAGGTAAAAGAGCTGACAGATAATGAAGTGGTGCTCGGTCCGGGAACCATGTATGGAAGCCTTTCGAAGATGGAGAAGGATGGTCTGATTCATTTTATTCGGGAGGAAGACAAGAGGAAGATTTACGAGATCACAGAACTTGGCACAGAAGTTCTGGAGCTTGAACTGAAGAGAATCCGCAGGTTGTATCGGAATGCACAGGAGGTAACGAAATGAAAGAACTCAAAAAAGAATTTCGCTGGTTTAACATCATGGAGTACGAAAAAGAAGAAAATTACCTGAGTAAAAGACACCAGGAAGGCTGGAAATTCAAGAGAGTGACTTTCCCTGGTGTGTATACATTTGAGCGGTGTGAGCCTGAGAAAGTGATTTACCAGTTGGATTACAATAAAGAAGGAATCAAACACCAGATGGAATATGTGCGGATGTTTGAGGATTGCGGCTGGGAATACCTGACAGAGTTTGATGGCTATAATTATTTCCGCAAGCCGGCAGATAAGATGCAGCAGAAAGAAGAAATATTCTGTGACGACATCTCCCGCCTGGACATGATGAACCGGATTTTCATAGGAAGAGTCATTCCGTTGGTTGTAATTCTTTGCGGTCTGATCTGGCAGCTTTATATATCTGCGACAGACCATAGCGAACGGGGTTGGTTGCCGGTATTTATGGTACTAGTGGTTATATACATTATTATTTTTTTGCAGTTTGCAGTAAAATATTTTGCATTTCGGAAAAAGGTAAAATAATAGCATTCGTTTGACGAAGCATTAATAGAAAGAGTTCATTATCTGGGGAGCAATGACCTCAGGTGATGGACTTTTTCTGATTTTATAAAGAAATTTGAATGTTTTTGTTACCATTCAGGCTTTTTTACGATATATAGTATGAGTAGGAAATTTCCTTTCGAAACACAAAACGAGGAGGACAACCCGTAAATGAAAGACAATGAGATCATATCTTTGTTTGAGGTAAGGGATGAGCATGCGATTGAAGCATTGAGCGACAAGTATCATCCTTACTGCTATAAGATTGCCTGGAATCTGCTTACAAATAAAGAAGATTCGGAAGAATGCCTGAATGATACCTGGTTTTCGGTTTGGTCGCTGATCCCGCCGAAGAAGCCTTCTGTATTATCACATTTTTGTGGCAGGATCACGAGAAATTTAAGCATTGACCGCCTGCGCAAAAAATATGCTGACAGGCGCCCGGATTTGCACATGGCAGATGTCCTGGGAGAAATGGATCAGTTAAGTGTTACTTATACCATTGAGGATCAGCTGGCGGAGAAAGAACTGCTGGAGATCATCAATGATTTTCTTGGAAAAATGAATGCAGGGGACAGAGACATTTTCGTGAGAAGATACTGGTTTTTTGATTCGGTTGCAGCGATTGCCAAAAGGCATGCGATGTCCGTCGGAAGTGTGAAAATGAATTTATACCGTAGCAGGAAGAAACTGTTGAAGGTGTTAAAAAAGGAAGGAAAACACTTATGAAGAAATTCGATTTTTCAAAAGAATTTGGCAATATTGATCCGAAATATATCAGCGAAGCAGAGGGAGAATGGAAAGGGAAGAAAAAAGCCTGGACGCCATCATTTTGGAGTAAACTGGTGGCTGCCTGTGTGATCCTGGCTTTGATTTCAACGGTTTTATCGAATCCAAAAGTACAGGCCGCGATTAAAAATCTTGCTTTATCTATAGGAGAAACTCTGGGATTTCAAAAGGAAATTGAGCCATATACGGAAGCTTTAAACATTTCCCAGACGGATCAAGGGATTACTGCAAACATAAAAGAAGTTGTTCTGGATGAGGGTGTTTTGCTGTTCAGGGTGCATGCAGAAATTGATAATACCGAAGAAAATGAGAAGAAGAAAACTGCGAATATTTCATCTTTTAGGAATACGGGGATCACACTTGATATGGGTAAAACTACAATAAACGGACAGAAGCTGGATGAATATATGAATGCGGAGTATTCTCCTTATTCTGTAGATGATTTATTAGATGCAGATGCAGATAGCGATGAAAAGGAATATGACCGTGTACAGGAGTACCGCTTTCATGCACCGACAGATCTCGGAGAAAATCCGGAGATACATCTTGTACTCAATGCGTTTGATTATGATGACTGGGAAAAATCAGTGGCAGAATTTACATTTGATTTTAACATTTCGCGTGAGAAAATCCTGAAGCAGACAACGAATAAAGAACTGGAAAATATTTCTGTCCAGACAGAAGAAGGTACGGTGACACTGAAAGATATTTTCCTGAACAAGTTACAGAGCAGTATCTCAGCAGACGTGCCGGAAAAATTGTTCCAGAAGTATGAAGTTGAGTTGCGTGGAACGGACAGCAAAGGAAATAAAGTGCGGTATGAGCTGAAGGATGATGCAGAAACGGAAGCCATAAGTCGTAACTGGAAATTCAAGACAGATTTCTGGAGAACTTATGGAAGTGCAGGAGATGATGAAAGACCGGAGCTGCCTGATCCTGACAGCGAATACCTGGAATTACAGCTTTATCTGAAATCCGATGATATAATGGAAAGCAATATTACTGAAACGTATGATTTAGATGACGATACCTATGCCGAAGAAGAAGGAAAAGTCTACGATGCAGGAGATGACTCTGAATGGAAAGCTGTTGGAGAAAAGATGCGGATTGATATCAGGTAAGGAGGAACAGAGCAATGAAGAAAATATTGATTGCGTTAATTATGGCTATATCCGTAGCAACACCAATCCAGGCAATGGCAGAAAGTGTTACACAGTCTGACGTGGAAATGCAGCCTTCGGAACAGAACATTGAGCAGATCATTGATGAGATTACGTCTGAACCGCATCCAATAAATTCTGATACGATCCAGAATGTAAAGGAATACATCATCCAATATTGGGGTGATTTGGGATATGACGAGATAGAATGTCAGAAGTTTGAATATAATGATGAAAATAATGAGAATGCAATACGGCGTTCCTCACAGGTAGATGTATTTCTGGCACCAACGGCCGAAAATGCAACTATTGACGGCACTGGTGAAAATATTATTGTGACAAAAAAGTCATCCACTGATATGACGAAAAATCTGATCATAAGTGCCCATTATGACAGTGCAGAAGATTCGGTAGGAGCCAATGATAACGGTTCCGGAGTGGCAGCAGTACTTGAACTGGCAAGAATTTTAAAAGATACAGAGATGCCGTATAATGTAAAATTCATCCTGTTTTCGGGCGAAGAAAAATATATGCTGGGTTCAAGATGGTATGTTGGCAATCTGTCTGAGGACGAGCGGAAGCAGATCATCGGAGTAATAAATATTGATACCATCGCAGAAAAAAGTGATCTGGGTTATATGGCGATGATCGAAGGAAACAAACGACCAGATGATATAGAGTATGACGATGAGGGATTGAAAAAACTGGCCGAGTTAAATAAAAACAGCATGTCAGATTTATTTACATCCAGTGACAGATTCTACCTGACAATGGCAACTAACAGTGACCATTATCCATTTGCTTTGGTGGATATCCCGGCAGTTTCCATTGTCCAGGACTGGCAGGATGGATTGAACGTGAATGACAGTTCTGATGTAAAAGAGAATATGGATATGCAGAGGATTGTGGAAGTGATTGAGAAGGTTACGGAAGTGCTTTCTGAGATACCATCAAATAATTAATAAAGAAGAGAGTAAAGCAGAGCCGGGATTCGAAAGGATCCCGGTTTTTTGCAAGTTTAAATGACAAAAGAAATTCTAATTTTTTTGTTACCACCCGGGATTTTTTACGATATATAGTATGAGCAGGAAAATTTTCTTTCGAAATACAAGACAAGGAGAAACAAAACGATGAAAAAAGGAACAATGATGGTTTTTTCGGCATTATTGATGAGCTGCTTTTTAGCAGTTCCGGCAGAAGCTAAGAGCATCGAGAATAGTACTTACCGCGTATGCAAAAACGATATTTTTATTGACTATGATCAATTAAATTGCAAAAAGATCGTTACGAAAGTAAAAGATGACGGGTCTTTCACTGCGATTGATTTGGGAGAGTGGTTAGAAGAACAGGATATTTATGATATTTCGGTAATTGAAGATGATGAAAATACCGGCTATAAAACAATGTTTTATGAAAGAAATCTAGAAAAAGAGGCATCAGATGAATTTTATGATTCAGAAGATACTTCCTGTATTGATTTCCAGGGATTGGTGTATGAGGGAGATGTTATCCGCAGTACGGATTCTTTCCAGGAAACGGTAACGGAAGTAAGTTTTGATGGAAGCTTCTATACGGAGACGGAAATGACAGGTCTGTATGTGGATGGAAAGACAACTCGAATTAAATAATTTATGGAGAATAGAAGGGGCTATCGTGATGATATGCTCCTTTTTCATGCTATAATTCAAAAAAATATAAATTTTTTGAGACGATCATCAAAAAAATACGACTTTATAATTGAGAACATTTTTGAGGAGGTGAACATCATAGACGATATAAAAATCATAGAGCTTTATTTTGAAAGAAATGAGCAAGCGATTAAGGAAACGGATATAAAATATGGAAAACTCTGTCATAAACTTTCCTATAATGTCCTGAATAATCGCCAGGATTCGGAAGAGTGTGTAAATACCACTTATTTAGAAATGTGGGATAGAATCCCACCGACAAGGCCTGCTAAATTTAAAGCTTATATTTCCAGAATTGTCAGAAGTACTTCTGTAGATAGAGTAAGGCATCTGACAGCTAAAAAGAGGTCGGCTGATATGGTTATGGCATTGGATGAACTTACAGATGTACTGCCGGATGAAAGGTATGCTCCTGGAAGGAACGATGAAGAGATTGGAAAATTGATTAGTATTTTTCTACGTGAACAAAAAGAAGAGGTTCATAGGGTGTTTGTTCTAAAATATTTTTTTACTGAACGCAAAGTAACAAATATGCTGGCCCGCACCAGAAATAAATTGAAAAAATATCTGATTGAGGAGGGAATCTACATATGAATATACCAAGAATTGTAGATGCTATCGGTTATATTGATGATGACCTTATCACGGCAGCACTGGAAGATCCGCCGAGGAAAAGGCATAATCTTATGATTAAATGGATGTCGGTTGCCGCTTGTTTGGCGCTAGTCATGATTGCAGGTATTCTTGTTCCACATTTTTTACGGACTGCTACAATAGCTGAAAGTAAATATAAATATCATGTTTCTGAAACAGAACGGGCGATAGAATGGCCATGGAAATACAAGACTCCTGCTGAAAAGTATCCTGTTGTTAAATTTAATGGAAAACAGTTTACTGCGAAAAGTCAGAATTCTATTCATACAGAGGTAATGGGGGAGGTAATTGGCAACTGTGTGGCAGAAGGGCTTGATTCTGATACAGGAAAGGCATACACGGAAACATTTGAGGTGCGGAAGATTAAGGGCATATCAGAGGAACTGATGATTGCCGTAGGCAATGAGGATGGATTTTATGTTTATGCGGCTGATGAAGAGGCGGTTCCAGATACGTTAAGTAAGTTACTGGAACTTTATGAACTTTCTCAAAACTTAGAGTTGAACTATGCGACAAAATGTGAAGGTTATGAGGAAAAAGAGGAGCTTTTGCTGGATAATGATGAGAAGATCTGGCGGATCCTTTATGGCTGTGGCGATGCAAAGCTTGATGATACAATTGACTTCTTTGAAAGAGAGAATCGAAGATGTCTGGCTTTTACGGCAACTTCTGAAGCATTGGGTGTCTATAACCGGGTGATCTACATTTCTGAGGATGGTTACTTTGCTACTAATATTTTTGATTATGAATATAGTTATTTTATTGGAAAAGAGGCAGCAGGACAGATCATCAGTTATGTACAAAAACATTCCACGGAAACAATGTCCAGTACCAGTCTGCCAACCATATCCGGAACTGTTACAGAAATAGGAAATGGATATATTATGGTTGATGACACCGTTTTATGTAAGAAATCAAAAGCAGGAAAGAAATATAAGGTATATACAGATGATATAAAAATAAGAAGATGGATTGAAAGCGGAGAACTTAAAGAAGGGGATCTGGTAATTGTTGAATATGAAGGTGAAATTTCCAGTAACTATGAAGTAAAGGGAGCGTATTCCATATTTACAGGAACTCTTGAAGAAAATGGTATTTTAAACCAGGAATAACAAAAACAGGAAAGGGAAGGTTACAGATGTGAAGATAAAACGAAATTATTTGATAAAGATTGCACCGGCTGTTTTATTAGTAGTTGGTGCTTACTGGCTCCTCGGTTCTGATTTTTTTACATTTCTGATCTGGTGGGAAATGATATGCCTACTAGGTCTGGTATTTATGCCGGTAACATCCCGTATATTCAGGGGCTTTGATGATAATGGCTGGATGTTTTCTAAAGTACTGGCAGTCGCTGTATGCGGATATGTGCAGTGGCTGCTGGCCTGTTTAAAAATCACTCCATTTACGGGAATGACCTGTGTTATCATCACGGTTATTTGTTGTCTGGGCAGTATTTTGTATGGAATCAAATGTAAGAACAGAATCACGAATTCTCTTCCCTGGGAACAGACAACCCTGGTTTACCGGGAAGAAATTCTGTTTTTTCTGGTGTTTCTTTTCTGGACATATCTGGCGGGATTTCATCCGGCGGCTCATGGAACGGAAAAATATATGGATTTTGGTTTTATGCAGTCCATGATGAGAAGTACAACCTTACCAGCCCAAGATATGTGGTTTGCCGGAAAGTCTTTTAATTATTATTATGGTGGACAGTATCTTGCCGTATTCCTTACGAAGCTGACCGGAACAAATGTAGAGGTCACTTATAATCTGATGAGGACTATGGTCGCCGCTTTTGCCTTTGTTCTTCCCTTTAGTCTGGTACGCCAGATGTTGAAGGACAAATTAAGGACTGGGAGAAAATGGTCTTTAGATCTTGGTGGTATCCTGGCAGGGATGGCGGTGTCTATGAGTGGGAATTTCCACTATATTATTTATGGAATCATCCTTAGACTGCTGAAAATAAAAACAGATTACTGGTTTCCAAGCTCTACCCGTTATATAGGTTTTGATCCGGCTGTGACCGGGGATGAGACAATCCATGAGTTTCCGTCCTATTCGTTTGTACTGGGAGATCTTCATGCTCATGTGGTAAATATTATGTTTGTACTTCTTGTAATAGCACTTCTTTATGTATGGCTAAGGGGTGTGCGCAAGAAAACAGTACCGGTTGAGACTTCCATGAAAGATGGAAAATTCTGGAAAGAGCAGCTTCTTATGCCTCATCTTCTGGTAATCAGTGCGCTTCTCGGAATGTTTCAGTGGACAAATTTCTGGGATTTTGTGATTTATTATGTAGTAACTCTTGGAACGGTGCTTTTTGCCAATATTATCCGTTTCCAGGGAAAAATAAAGAAAATCATGGTTGTAACTTTTGCACAAATGGCAGAAATCTATCTGCTTGCCTATCTTGTGATCCTGCCATTTACCTTACAGTTTGACACTATGGTGGATGGAATAGGAATTGCCAAGTACCATTCCTATTTCTACCAGCTGCTGGTTCTCTGGGGACTTCCGGCAGTTCTTACCATTACATTTGTAATTTCTATTCTCTGGGAAAAGCTGCGGGGGATGGAGCACAAGAGCCTGTACCGTCTTATGAAAGCTATCCGCACGGCAGATCTTTTTGCCATTATTATGGGACTTTGCGCTATTGGTCTGGTGGTAATCCCGGAATTTGTTTACGTGCGTGATATTTATGAAAATGGAAATGCCAGGGCAAACACTATGTTCAAGCTTACTTATCAGGCATATATTATGTTTGCACTGACTATGGGATATGGAATTTACAGACTTCTGGCTGTTAGCAGACAGAAAGTATTTAAGATCATTTCCGGAATCTGTCTGTTTTTCCTGATCTGGACGGTAGGATATTTTGGAAAAAGTGTGGATTCCTGGTTTGGAAAGGTTTTGAATCCGTCAGGCTATCAGGGGCTTTATGCTCTGGGCTATCTGGATACGGATTTTTCAGAGGATGTGTCTGCAATCCAATGGCTAAAGGAGAATATTAAAGGGGCTCCGGTAGTGCTGGAGGCAAACGGTGACAGCTACAGCGGTTATGAGCGTGTTTCTGCAGCTACAGGTCTTCCAACAATTCTTGGCTGGTATGTACACGAATGGCTCTGGAGGAATGATACAGATGATCTGAACCGGAAACAGGCAGATATTATGAGTATTTATACTTCACAGGATGAGACCCAGGTAAGAGCTCTTCTTACGGAATATGGTGTTTCCTATATCTTTGTGGGCTCTAAAGAAAGAGAGAAATATGAGGACAGCCTGAATAATGCACTTCTTCAGTCACTTGGAGAAATTGTATTTATGGATGAAGATTCCGGCACTTATATTGTTAAGGTGGATTGACAAGGTTTTTAAACAGGTGTTATATTAAAGAATGCTGAAAAAATAATAGAAAGCTGGATTAAAATGAAAGCAGAAATTGTAGCCATGACGGCAGATGCTATCGACCATGCGGCACTTGCCAGAGGCGGAGAGATATTGAAACAGGGAGGGCTGGTGGCGTTCCCTACAGAAACTGTTTACGGTCTTGGAGGAAATGCACTGGATCCTATGGCTTCGAAGAAGATATATGCAGCCAAGGGACGTCCTTCGGATAACCCGTTGATCGTTCATATTGCAGATTTAAATGCACTGACCCCAATTGTAAAGGAAGTACCGGAGAAGGCGAAGATACTGGCAGAGAAATTCTGGCCTGGTCCCCTGACTATGATTTTTGAGAAATCAGACCTGGTTCCATTGGAGACAACTGGTGGTCTCAACAGTGTAGCTGTGCGTTTTCCAAGTGATCCTATTGCAGCAGAGCTTATTTTGCAGGCAGGGGGATACGTGGCAGCGCCAAGTGCAAATACTTCCGGACGGCCAAGCCCGACTACAGCACAGCATGTTGAGGAGGACTTAGGGGATGCCATTGAGATGATCATTGATGGAGGTCCTGTGGGAATTGGCCTGGAGTCAACGATTGTAGATTTTACCGAGGACGTGCCGGTGGTTTTAAGACCCGGTTATATTTCACTGGAAATGCTCCAGGAGGTTCTTGGTGATGTGAGAATGGACAAAGGTCTTATAAAGCCTGATAGTAAAGTTCATCCCAAGGCGCCGGGAATGAAATATCGGCATTATGCACCGAAAGCAGATCTTGCAATTGTGGAGGGCCCCACAGAAGAAGTAATAAATGCCATTAATCAGTTTGTAAAGGAAGATCAGGCAAATGGACTTCAGGCGGGGATTATTGCCACAGAAGAGACTATTTCCAGATATCCCTGTGGAACTGTGAAGTGTATTGGAAGCAGAGAGGCAGAGGAAACCATTGCTCATAACCTTTATGAGGTGTTGCGTGAATTCGATCAGTGCCAGGTAAGCAAAATTTATTCCGAAGCTTTTTATACCCCCAAAATGGGACAGGCAATTATGAACCGGCTTCTAAAAGCAGCCGGTCACAAAATAATCAATATAAGGAGAGAAGAACAATGAGAGTAGCATTAGGTAGTGATCATGGCGGATTTGAACTGAAACAGGAGATTATCAAATATCTGGAAGAAAAGAATATTGAGTATAAGGATTACGGCTGCTACAGCACAGAGTCCACAGACTATCCGATCTATGCAAAGAAAGTTGCACATGGGATTCTGGACGGAGAGTGTGAGCTAGGAATCCTTGTATGCGGAACAGGTATTGGTATTTCTATCACTGCAAACAAAATTAAGGGAATTCGTGCAGCAGTATGTACAGACTGCTTTACTGCTGAAGCAACCAGACTTCACAATGACGCAAATATCCTTGCGCTTGGAGGCCGTGTAGTTGGACCTGGACTTGCAGTTAAGATTGCGGATACTTTCCTGAATACACCATTTTCAGGAGATGAGAGACATATCCGCCGAATTGCTCAGATCGAGACAGAATAGGAAGGAGAGCTCTTCTATGGAG
>ERZ832522.6291-NODE-6291-length-10140-cov-14.402876_pt1 | contig 10140 bp, 8 predicted proteins | sample MGYA00519951_ERZ832522 | MGnify/ENA primary metagenome ERZ832522 (study PRJEB31850, sample SAMEA3708728) | human gut metagenome | biome: human gut; feature: human-associated habitat; material: faeces | place: China | collected 2014 ... | reverse complement strand
CGATAACGACAAGCTGGCCCTCGCGCAGACCCATGAGCATGCGGTCGAGCGTCGGATAGCCCGTGGGCGCACCATGGACGTCGCCGCCAGCCCGCGCAACCTCCTCAGCCTCCTGATACGCCTCGGCCATAAAGTCGCCAAGTTCGCGATAAGAGCTCTTCACCTCTCGCGCCGTGACGGAAAGCAGCATGGACTCGGCGCGCTCGATGACCTCTTTCGTGTCAATCGGGGCGTCGTAGGCCAAAGCGCTGATCTGATTGGTCGCCCCGATGATCTCACGCAGCATGGCGTCACGACGGACGATGCCGGCATGATGCTGCCAGTTGGCGAGCGCGAGCGTATTCCCCATGAGCTCGAGGACATACGCCTCCCCGCCCACGGCCTCGAGCTTGTCGATGGAGTTCAGATAGTCGATGAGGGAGATGGAGTCGATTGGAATCGAGCTTTCGTACATCGCGCTCATGGCGACGAAAATCGTCTTGTGTGACGGGCGGTAGAAGTCATCGGGCATGAGCTCGACGAGGGCCTCCTCGACAACCTCGCCCGAGAGCAGCATGGCGGACAGAACCTTTGCCTCGGCATCGATGTTATTGGGCAGCCCCTTCAGGGCACCGCGGTCAATCGAGGCGGAGGGCTCCCACCCAAAATCGTCAGCTCCGCTCATCGCACTCCTTTCCTAGCCTCATGGCACACGCGCGCTGCATGGCGCGTCCACCGGGTCCTGGGACACACAATGGTAGGGCATCTGAGACCGAGTTCCCAGCGTCACGACCCCAGGTAGACCGTTTTATCGACGAGAGGCCCAACCCGCTCCAGCTGTTGATAACTCACCGTCTTGAGCTGGGGACAATACGGTTATCAACGTTTTCAACAATGTGAATGACTCGTGAGATTGGAGTTATCCACAGAAATAGGCATGACCTGCGGGTTTGCAACGAACGTCCAGCGCTTACTTTCCTTTAATACAGTGTTTACCTGCATGTTTAGCATTTTCGCAGGTAGATGACTATATAGAGATCGAATGTCTTGACTTAAGCGAGCATGACCCGGGATAAAAGGGGCCCGTTTCTCAATCTGGGAAAGCCCGTTTACCTGGCACTTCAGTCACCACCACAGTCGCGACCTGTGGATTTCTCGGAATTTGCCAATATGCACCTAGCCCCATCGCCGAACTTTCCCACAAAAAAGCCCCGTGCCTAATGGCACGGGGCTCATGAGTCGCGTAACTCGAAGCGAGTAAGCTACTCGGCAGCAGCCTCGGTCTCGACCTCGGCGGTCTCCTCAGCGGCGACCTCCTCAGCCTCGACGGTCTCCTCGGCCTGCTCCTCGACGCCCACCAGGACGACGATGGAGGCCTTGATCTCACGGTAGATGGAGATCTCCACCTCGTGGGAACCGGCAACCTTGATCGGCTTGCCAAGCTCAACGCGCTTGCGGTCGATCTCAACGTCGAGCTCGGCCTTGATCGCGTCGGCGATCATGGCAGCGGTGACGGAGCCGAAGAGGACGCCCTCCTCGCCGACCTTGGCGTCGACGGCGACCTTCTGGCCGTCGAGCTTAGCCTTGAGAGCATTGGCGTCGGCCAGGCGGACAGCCTCACGCTTCTCGATGTTGTTGCGACGCTCCTCGAGCTGCTTCAGGTTGCCCTTGGTAGCAGCAACGGCGAGCTTCTGCGGAATCAGGTAGTTCTCGGCGTAACCCTGAGCGACGTCGATGACGTCACCCTCGCCGCCCTTGCCCTTGATCTCACCAAGCAGAACAACTTTCATGGGTACCCTCCCTACTTCTTCTCGCGAGGACCGCGGGTGGACACCACGGGCACGGCATACGGCAGAAGAGCCATCTCGCGGGCACGCTTGATAGCGTTCGCGATGTCGTGCTGATGCTGCGTGCAGGCGCCAGTGACGCGGCGCGGCTTGATCTTACCGCGATCGGTCATGTACTTGCGAAGGAGCTGAGTATCCTTGTAGTCGATGAACTCAGTGTTCTCCTTGCAGAACTGGCAGTACTTGCGACGCGGCTGACGGGCAGAATAATCATTAGCCATGTCTCAATACCTTTCGTGACGACGGTTCGAGCGAGCTCTCGCCGTCAATTACACATCCCTTAGAACGGGATGTCCTCATCGTAGACGTCGACCGCAGGGGGAACCGGAGCCGCCATGGGCGCCGGAGCCTGCTGCGGAGCGGGCGCGGGGGCGTAGCCGCCCTGCTGGCCGTAAGACGGGGCGGGGGCGTAGCCGCCTGCCTCACCCTGCTGGCCGCGGGACATGAACTCGATCTCATCGACGATGACCTCGAGCTTGCTGCGGCGCTGGCCGTCACGCTCCCAGGAGCTGTAACGGAGCTTCCCCTCGATTGCGACCTTCGACCCCTTCGAGAGATAGCGGCTCACGGCCTCCGCACGGGTGCCGAACATCGTGCAGTCCACGAAGTTCGGGTAGTCCTCCCACTCGCCCGTCTGAGGATTGCGACGACGGTCGTTGACCGCCACGCCGAAGCTCAGGACCTGGGTGCCGCTCGCAGTGGCGCGCAGCTCGGGATCGCGGGTGAGATTACCGGAAATGTTGACTCGATTGATGCTCATACGTGTTCACTACCTCTCACGCGGCGTTAATGGGCCGCATCCATACAAATGACCTACTCCTGGTCGTCGCGACGGACGATCATGTGGCGGATCACGGCGTCGGTAATACGAAGCACGCGATCGAGCTCCGCGATGGAAACCGGGTCTGCATGGAAGTTGATGAGGGTGTAGTCACCTTCGGTGAGCTTGTCGATCTCGTAAGCGAGCTTGCGCTTGCCCCACTCGTCGACGTTGTCGACCTTACCATTGCCCTCGGCGATCGTGTTGTCGATGCGCTTCATCACGGCGAGACGAGTCTCGGGATCGAGGTTGGGGTCAACGAAGAACAGCAGTTCATAAGCCTTCATGTGGTCACCTCCTCTGGACAAACGGCTTCGGGTCGTGAAGGTGCGCCCGAAGCAGGAAAAGACGTGCTAACTATAGCCGAGTCCGCACATCTTGCAAGGTGTCCGCTGCCGCACCCCATGACCTCCACATTTTCGAGCACTTCTGCCAGATACCCAAGCATGCGATCCGCCACGTGATAAGCATGCCACGCCGCCCAGACACAAATCCGCCCTCCATCGCACCGCGTCTTCTCCGATATCTGGCCTTCGTCCTCCCCCCATCTGAAATGCGCAGCATGCGTACAACGCGGCCGAAAAGCAAAATGTGCCCCAGCCGCGTTTCCCACAAACAAGAAACGCAACTGGGGCACTATGGCAAACGAAGGCTATCCCGATCCTATTCCGCGATGGGACCGCCGTCCTCATCGCCGGGAGCATCATCGGTGCTAATCGGTCCGAGCGGAATGGGCTTCTTCTCAACATCCGCAGTGGCGTCGACCTGGGTCTCCTCAACAGTCTCAACTTGAGCCGTCTCGGAAATCTTCGCCACGGCCTCGGCAGAATCGGTGGGCTCGATAGGCTCGACGGGGTCGGAAGAAGCAGCCGAGTCGACGGGCTCGACCGATTCAGAAGAAGCAGCCGAGTCAACGGGCTGGGCGGGCTGGGCGGAGTCGACGGGCTCGACGGGCCGGGCGACATCGGCAGGGGCAGATGCTACGGAATCGGGCTCTCCAGCCGGCGAGGCCATAGGATCCACCGGTGCGGAGGCGTAAGCCGTGCGAGCTCCGTGGTAGGGAACATCGTCGGGCAGGGGGGCAGACGAGACACCCCAGCGGTTCACGTCAAAGCGCGCGAACCACTGCCCCATCGCATTCACGCTCACCAGGTTCATCGCCGTCGAGATCACATTGCCCACGAACAGCAGGGCCATCAAAAGCAGCACGAAGAGCAAAACCGGACCGGCGCCCATGCGCAGAAGCTGGTCGGCCAGGAAGTGCCAGCCGGTCATATAGCCATCCGAAAGCCCAATCACGGCGGTGGCGCTCAGCAGGCCGCCCATCAGCACGAGCATGGCCACCATCGCCACAACGAACGCGTAGACCGAAGACGCCACGGCCCCGATGAGTGTCACCAGCAAGACCTTGCAAAAGCCTCCGAAGTCACGGACGACCATCTGGAACAGTCGGTCGAGACGCCATCCGGCAGAAAAGCTGTCGTACAGCGTTCCGCGCAGCGCCGCCGCCTGCAAAAACGTACCGGCGAACACCATGATAACGAGGTCGAGCAGGAAGAACGTCGCCCCGGAAGCCAGGATGACCGAGTTCGCGAGACCGCTGCCGCCCGTGGTCATCGCCATCAGCGCCGCAAGCGAACCGGGAAACAGAATCTGCAGGACCAGGCCGCAGACAAAGGCCAGGGAAATCGTGATGAGGAAGGCGCGGGCACCCGTGGAGATAACCTTGCCGTAGTCAACGCCGCGCTGCTTGGGGGCAGATTCCACGCCCCAGGCAGTGAGCCGCGCCCACTCGAGGCCATAACCGAGCACGGCGATCTGACCCAATATCGGAATCCAGCTGACCAATGTCAGGACGAGCAGCGGCTTAACCCATCCCTTGTCGCGCGTGAGCATCCGCCACGACGACATGAAACCAACTTCACCAGTTTGCATGCGTGCCTCAATTCCTCAGTCTTCGCCATTTGCATGACTGAAGTGTATCCCGATGAACGCGGTAGTTTCACTTGCAACACCCATCATTAAGCACAGCTTAAGCCGCCCGCAAGAACCCCCTAAGAGTAATGTTCCGCGCGCAGACAGGGCCTGGGTCACAAGGCGAAATGCGCACACTGATAAAACACCCGCCGACGCCACAACTCCCGTTGGGCGTGACCCATGGTCGACATACAAAAAAACGAGCCACTCGGGCTCGTTAACGCGATGCATGATGGCGGAGGAGGAGGGATTCGAACCCTCGTACGGGGAGTACCCGTAAACGGTTTTCGAGACCGCCGCATTCAACCACTCTGCCACTCCTCCGTAGGATGTGAAAACGGCACGCGATCCAATTGGATGCGTGCCGCTGAAAGTTCTGGCGGAGAGTCAGGGATTTGAACCCTGGAGACGCTTTTGGCGCCTACACGATTTCCAATCGTGCTCCTTCGGCCACTCGGACAACTCTCCGTGAATGCAGGGGCTATTGTACCGTAAGTTAGGTGGGATGCAACAGTAATTCTTGGAAAAGGGGGCAAAATTGCTCTGCTCCCTCCACAACTGCCTCCGCTAAGATGGTTGAGCCAGTTCATTTTCCCAGGGAGGCACCGTGTTTCCGGCCGTACTCGCAGTCACGCAAAGCGCCGCCTCGGCTTCCGTCATTGCATCCGAAAGCGTCGCGATTCCACTCGCGTTCGAGCTGCTCGCCGTCGTCGTTGCAGCGGCGACGGGCGCACTCACGGCTCGCGAGAATAAGCTCGACCTCGTCGGCGCCATCGGTTTGGCGGTGCTCGTCTCGCTCGGCGGCGGTCTCATCCGTGACGTGATCTTGCAGGAGGGCAACGTCTACATCCTCCGCCAGCCGCTCGCCCTGCCCGTCGCCATCGCAACCGCCGCGGCAGTGTTCACGTTCCCCGTTATGGTCGAAAAACCCGACCGCCTCGTGGCGATACTCGACATCTTCTCCGTCGGTCTGTTCGCCGTCATGGGCGCAGATAAGACGATGCTCTACGGCTACCCCGCCATCACCTGCGTCATGATGGGCTTTTTCACCGCCGTCGGCGGCGGCCTGCTGCGCGACGTCTGCCTTGCCCGCGTGCCCTACATCTTCCAACGCAGCAACCTGTACGCGATTGCGGCGATCGCAGGCGCACTCACCTACATCGTTCTCGTGCAATGCCTCGATATTTGGAACATCGCCGCGGCCGTGATAGGCGTCGCCGTCACCATGGCCGTCCGTTGGTGGTCGATCCGCTACAACATCATGAGCCCCACCGAGGTCGATCTGCACAAGCTGCCCGAACCGGTCAAAAAGGTCGCTCGCCCGGTGGTTCGCCCCGTTCGCAAGGCGGCACGGCACGTGAGCGCCAAGACAAGTCAGGCTGCCGAGCAGGGCCGCCTGCGCAAAATCGAGCGTCAGCACAAGCGCGATCGCCAGCGGGAGACCCACTGCCATCGACGCTAGCCGGCGAAGAAAACGGGTCGCCGTCCGAAGACGACGACCCGCAGCCGTTCAGCTATGCGCGCCGAACACTAGTGCTTGCGACGCTTGGACGCAGCGGCCAGGGCAGCAACGCCGGAGATGCCGGCGGCTATCATCGGCAACATGGACGCATCGCCGGTCTTGGGGAGCTTGTTCGTGGGCTTGGCGGCCGGCTTAGCCGGCTCGTCCTTCACCCAACCGCCATACAGCGTGGTGTCGGCCGTGACGGCATCCTTCGCGAAGTCCCACTTCTCGGCAACAGTGCCGTCAGCGTTCTTCACCTTGAACCAACCCAGGAACTTCCAACCCTTGAGGGTGGGGGCGGCAGGCTCCTCAAGCAGAGCCCCGTCCTGGACGACAACGGCAACAGGCTTGCCGGCGCCGGATTCAAAGGTCACCGTAAGCTCCTTGGGGAGCTTAGCCAGAATAGTCTCCGCCTTGGTCATCGTTTTAGTGAGCTTGGCATCAGCGAAATAGGTGTTGCACACCGCACAGTACCAGTGCTCGACGACGCCCTCGGCCTCAACGGTCGCAGGCTTTGCCGGAACATGGGTTGCCTTGTGGCCGAGTTTGGCAAGGACAAGCGTGTTGGGGTCGGTGATCGGAGTCTTCATATCCTCATCCAGGTACAGATCACCGCAGACCTCGCACTTCCAGTGCGCTTTCGCACCGTCCTTGTCGCAGGTAGCGGGAACTTCGGCAACCTCGACGAGCACGTGCTTGTGCACACCAAAGCTGCCGTCGGGATTCTTGTTCAGGCCGGATCCGGGGACGATGTAACCCTCGTTGGGAATGGCGCCCTCGTACGTACCGCCGGAGACCTGCACGTTGTTCGACGTATTCTCCTTGCTATCGGTGAAGATGACCTGCTGGTCGCCCGTGCTGATGAACGTTCCGCCGCTTACGACCACCTTGCCGTCCTCGAAGCCCTTGTCACCCATGAGATTGAAAACACTACCCTTGGCGCCATCCGAAGGATCAATGGTACCGCCAGCAATGGTCAGGTCGTTCCAGTTGAGGATAGCGGCGTTGGCGCCATTCTTCACCTCGCCGCTCTTGATCACCATGACGCCATAAGAATCGTTCTTGATGTATTTACCGCCCTCAATAACACCGCCGTCAACCGTCAGCTTGGCAACATAGCCGTCCTTCTCGGGCTTGCCGCTATACCAGCCGTTGTCGACAACGCTCGAGAATCCGGCAGGCTCGCCGTCCGCGAGGAGCAGCTCGACCCTGGAGCCAGCCTTGAGCGTCAAATCCCCGCGATTCAAAACGGTGTAATAGGAGTTTCCGTTGCCCGAATTGGGCTTAAGCGTACCCGCCTCGGCAGAGCGCTTGAACGTTCCGCCAGAAAGCACGGTTACGGAACCTTCCTCGGTTACCAAAGCGGCGCGCCCATGCGACACGTTATCGACCACACCACCGCTGGCAGAATCCACAACCGTGAGCTCTCCCTTGTTGGTGATGGTGTGCTTACCGGCAACGTTGGTGATCTTGTGGCCAGCGAGGTCAAGGGTAACGGCCTTGTCCGCGGGGATGACAACGGATTCGGCCACGTCGGTCAGAAGCTGAACGGTCGCGCCGTCGGCCGCGGCCAGGGCGTCTGCGAGCTTCGCAAAGGTCGCAACGTCACCACTGGGCTTAACCACGGCGGCAACGGCCTTCTCACTCGGCTTGACGAGCGTGCCGCCTACCCACTCATGGCCACCGGGCGCAGCCAGCGCGACGGACGGGTCCTTAACGACCTTGATGGCCTCTGCGGATTCGCCAGTGCAAACAAGCGTGGCCTTGGAAAGGTTGCCGCCATTGATATTCAGACCGATCGGGCCCTTGCCAGTCGCGCCACCGGAGACGCTCGTCTCGATAACGCCGACGATCTCACCCGCGCCTTTCTCGACCGTCACGACAACAGACTCGTAATCTGCGAAGCGACAAACATCGAATGCCGCCTTAGGGCCGGCCCCGCCGGCGTAAATGTTGGTACCGGCGCCGATAGTCACGTTGCCATTGTTATTGGACAGCGTGTACGCGGTGTGCGGACCGCCCTTGAGTGTGACGCGTTCCAGCTTGAGATTGCTGTAGTTCTGAATAAGAATCTTTCCGCTCGCGCTTTCGGTGGTGATGACACCGTTCCGGAACGTCAAGTTGCTACCCATGATCAATTGGAATGCGTTGGTCTCGGTACCCGTCGAACCGACCGTGGGATCGGTCACCGTGTACGTGTGCCCGCCAAGGTCGAAGGTGAACTCCTGACCCCCAGCAACTTGAACGCCCGGCCCGGTCAAATCCTTCGTCAGCTTGATAGTACTGCCCTGTGGCTCCTTCTTGTCGACGATCGCCTTCACCGCTTCGGGCACCGAGGCGTACGCGCTGTCGCCAATCATGACGTCGCCCTCAGCCGCATGCGCGGCAGGCGCAAATCCTACGGCTGCGACGATCATCACCGCGAGAAGCGATAGGATGCGTGGGGCCTTACTCCATTTTCTCATCGTTCGGTCCTTCCATTCGCTTGCTCGGCCTTCTGGCCGCTCAGAAACAAAATACCCCGTTGCAAACAATGGAAATCCAACCCCTGAATGACCTATCGCCAATCGTCGTGTTTTGTCACCTGAACGGTGTGTTACCAGGCCTTTAACTGCTTGATATAGATGATGCCGAGAGCGGTACAACCACCCTCGGCATCACGCCTGGATCCATATCCAATTAACGAAGAGCATGACCTCTTGAAGATTTATTTCGACTTTCCCCGCATCTTAACCACGATGCCGGCGACGACGGCGACACCTCCGATCACGCCCATGATCACGACCGGAATAGCGGAGTCATCACCCGTCTTCGGCAGAAGGTTCAACGGTGCAAGGACAACCTGCTGGGCAGTGGGAAACGTCGGCTGCATCGGGACGGCCGGAGCAGACACCTCAAGCTTCGGCAGCACCGTGTCGGACTTCTCAATCACCTGCGCGAGGCCGGCATCGGCAAACACGAGGCCGCAGCGATCGCACTCCCAGTACTCGGTATTTCCCTCCGCCTGGGCCGTCGGCTCCACGGCGGGCACATGCTTGACCAGGTGCCCAGGATGCAAAATCACCTGCTCGCTCGGCCTGATCATGTTGCGGCCCTCGGGATCGGCAAAAGACAACCCGCAGCCGTCGCAATGCCAATACTCGGGACGCCCGTCCACCATGCAGGTCGCCGGCACCTCGGGCACAAAGGAAAGCGCATGCTTGTGCACGTCCATGCCGCCCAGGACCTCGCCTTCGATCTTCACCTCATCGAGCACACGAAGGTTGCCGTCGTTTTGAATCGCCACCGACTCGGCACCGGGCGACGCCTTCACCACGCCGCTTTCCAGAATCGCCATCGCACCGGGTTCGATCACCAACGCGGGAACACCGGAGGCAGGAGCGATAAGCGCGGCGGTTGGTTCCGCGGCATCTATCGTCACCGTTGCACCGGCCTTCACCGTGATGGTCGGCGTGCCGCCCATGCCCTTGAGCGTATGGGCGAACAGGCTGATCCTGAGGTTCTTGCCGGCAGGAACCGTCACAGACTCATTCAAATTGTCAATCAGCGTGGCACCGGACCCTGTGAGATCGGGATCGACGCCGATGGCATCGACCGCCTCCTGCAGCGTGTCGAAAAATGTTCCGAAAACCGAGACGGGCCCGATGTTGAAATCCGGGAACAACGGCCCGTCCAACAGCCCCGCCCGCTCCCCGGCGACATGCCCGGCGGGCTCTTCCGCAAGCGCCACAGCTGGGGCCACGGCAAAACAGGCCAACAGACCGGAAAGGGCGACTGCCGCCGCACCCCTAACCATCTTCGAGAACTTCATGCCCAGCCCCTCGGATTACGCCTCGAAGCTCAGCTGCTCAAGACGATCGAACAGGACGTCGCGGCGGGTGAGGAAGTCCCACGGGTCGAAGATCTCGTCGAGCGTCTCGGACGTCACGGTGCACTCGGGATCAGCCTCCAGGCGAGCGCGCAGATCCGGGCCATCCACGGCGGCGTGAACGTCATCCCACACGGCCATAGAG
>ERZ832522.6289-NODE-6289-length-10145-cov-10.655401_pt1 | contig 10145 bp, 8 predicted proteins | sample MGYA00519951_ERZ832522 | MGnify/ENA primary metagenome ERZ832522 (study PRJEB31850, sample SAMEA3708728) | human gut metagenome | biome: human gut; feature: human-associated habitat; material: faeces | place: China | collected 2014 ... | reverse complement strand
AATCCAATCGTGCCGAAAGCACACCACAATATGCGAAGCATACTTCATATTCGGCCCCGCCGAATCCATCATGCCGCACCGCGGCACCTCATTTGCGCCCCCGGCGCAAACATCATAAAAAGAGACGCTGCTTCCGCAGCGCCTCTTTTTTATTGATCTTAGTACATTCCCTGTCCCGCCGCAGCCTGTGCCTGAGCGGCGGCAATGGCCGCGTCCTGCTGCGGATCGGGCTTGTCGGTGACCAGGCTTTCGGTGGTCAGCACGCAGCCGGCCACGGAAGCGGCGTTCTCCAAAGCGGACCGGGTAACCTTGGTGGGATCCACAATGCCCGTGGGGATCATATCGCAGTACTCCTCGCTGTAGGCGTTGTAGCCATAGCCCACCTTGCCGGAGTTCACGGTGCAGCCGGTGAAGGTGGCGTTCCCTTCCATGCACATAATCACGGGATAGTTGCCCATGTTCAGGGTGCAGCGGGTGAACTGGTCCAGGCAGTTGCCGATGGAGTAGGCGCCGCCCTCTACGCCCTCGGCCACGATGATCATGAAGTGGGTACGGCCGGCCAGACGGGCCCGGCGGATGGGCTCCAGCAGGTCGGCTTCATAGTCCACAGGGTGCTCCGGGACGATCACGGCAGTAGCGCCGCAGGCCACGCCCACGGTAAGGGCCAGATGGCCCGCCCGGTGGCCCATGACCTCCACCACGGAACAGCGCTCGTGAGACTGCATGGTGTCCCGCAGCTTGTCGATGGACTCCAGCGCGGTGTTGCAGGCGGTGTCATAGCCGATGGTATAGCTGGAACAGGCAATGTCGTTGTCAATGGTGCCGGGAATGCCCACAACGGAAAGTCCTCTCTTGGCCAGGCAGAGCAGGCCGCTGAAGGTGCCATCGCCGCCGATGCCCACTAGGGCGTCCAGCCCCAGCATCTTGCAGGTAGCCACCGCCCTCTCCTGGCCAGCGGGGGTTTTGAACTCCTCACTGCGGGCGGAGTAGAGCATGGTGCCGCCCCGACGGGACAAGTCGCTTACGCTCTCAAAGGTCAGCTTGGTGAAATCGCCGTTGATCAGACCGTGGTAGCCCCGGCGGATGCCCACACATTCAATCCCCATGTGCAGAGAGGTACGCACCACTGCCCGGATGGCGGCATTCATACCAGGGGCATCGCCTCCGCTGGTAAACACGCCGATGCGGCGTACTGCTTTTTCCATATTCAATATCCTCCTCTTAAACCTTCAGTTCCGTCTCTTTGCCCTGTAGGGCGGCAGCATAGCGCTCCAACACGGGCTGGACATCGTGAGCAAGGAAATCCTCCACCTGCTGCGGGCAGCGCCCAATATAACGGGCCGGCTCCAAATGGGCGGTCAGCTCCTCCCGGCTCAGCATGGAGAAAGCCGGGTCGGCGGCGATGAGCTCGATTAGGTTGTTGCTAAGGCCGCAGTCCTTTACGTTGGCTCCTGCCTCCTGGGAGAGCACGCGGATACGCTCGTGGAGCTCTTGCCGGTTGCCGCCCCGCTTCACAGCGTCCATCAGGATGTTCTCACTGGCCATGAAGGGCAGCTCCTCCCGCACGTGGCGCTCGATCACCTTCTCATGGACCACCAGTCCTCCGGCCACGTTGGCATAGATGCTCAGAATGGCATCCACCGCCAGGAAAGCCTCGGGCACGGACAGACGCTTGTTGGCCGAGTCGTCCAGAGTACGCTCGAACCACTGGGCGGAGGCGGTGACCGCAGGGTTGACCGCGTCGGCCATCACATAGCGGGCCAGGGCGCAGATGCGCTCGCAGCGCATGGGATTGCGCTTGTAGGGCATGGCGGAGGAACCGATCTGGTTTTTCTCAAAGGGCTCCTCCACCTCCTTCAGGTGGCAGAGCAGGCGCAGATCGGTGGCGAACTTGCTGGCAGACTGGGCAATGCCGGAGAGGGTGGACAACACCGCATAGTCCATCTTGCGGGAATAGGTCTGACCCGAAACGGGCACCACGGCGTCGAAGCCCATCTCGGCGGCGATCTTCCGCTCCAGCGCCCGGCATTTCTCATGGTCTCCCTCGAACAGCTCCAGGAAGGATGCCTGAGTGCCGGTGGTGCCCTTGCTGCCCAGCAGCTTCAGAGAGGCGATGCGGTGCTCCACCTCCTCCAGATCCATCAGCAGCTCGTTCATCCAGAGGGTGGCCCGCTTCCCCACCGTCACCAGTTGAGCGGGCTGGAAGTGGGTGAAGCCCAGGGTAGGCAGGGCCTTGTACTGCTCCGCGAACTCCGCCAGGCGGGCCAGCACCTGTACCAGCTTGTCGCGCACCAGCAGAAGGGCCTCCCGCATAAGGATCACGTCGGTGTTGTCCCCCACATAGCAGCTCGTGGCTCCCAGGTGGATGATGGGCATAGCTTTGGGGCACGCCTCGCCATAGGTGTGGACGTGTGCCATCACGTCGTGGCGGAGCTTCTTTTCATACGCCGCGGCTTTGTCGTAGTCAATGTCGGTGAGGTGGGCCTCCAGCTCGTCCACCTGCTCCTGGGTCACCGGCAGTCCCAGCTCCATCTCGGCCCGGGCCAGGGCGACCCACAGGCGGCGCCAGGTGGAAAATTTCTTGTCGGGCGAAAAGATATACTGCATCTCGTCGCTGGCGTAGCGGGAGGACAGCGGGCTCTCATAACGGTCGTGCATGCAAAGACCTCTTTCTCCTCAGATTTCACTGGCTAGAATATCATAAAACGGGGGCGGACACAAGTTCCGCCCCCTGTTTTTGCCGTTGTCATTCCGCCAAAAATTTTTCCAGACGGTCCAGGCCCTCTTTGATATTTTCCATAGAAGTGGCGTAGGACCAGCGGACGAAGTTGGGCGCTCCGAAGCCGGAGCCAGGTACCACCGCCACCAGGCCGTACTTCAGGAAGGCGTCGGCGAACACGTCGTCATTGGTGATCTCCACCCCGTGAATGGTCTTGCCGAGAAGCTGCTCCAGGTTCATCATCACATAGAACGCCCCCTCCGGCTGGATGCAGCTCACGCCGGGGATGGCGTTCATCCGCTCCACAATGTAGTTGCGGCGCTGCTCAAAGGCCTGGCGCATGGTCTCAATCTCCGCTTGGGAACCGGAGAGGGCCACGGCGGCGGCCCTCTGGGAGATGGCCACCGGAGAACCGGTGGAGTGGCTGACGTAATTGGCCATCACCTTGGCGATGACGTCGTTGGCGCAGGCGTAACCGATGCGCCAGCCGGTCATGGCGTATGCCTTGGATACGCCGTTGACCAGGATGGTGCGCTCCTTGGCGTCGGCGCTGAGGGAGGCGAAGCTGGTGAAGGTGCGGCCGTCGTAGGCCAGGCAGGCGTAGATCTCGTCGGAAATCACATAAATATCCGCCTGGGTACACACAGCGGCGATGGCCTCCAGCTCCTCCCGGTCGTACATCATGCCGGTTGGGTTGGAGGGATTGTTGAGCAGAATGGCCTTGGTCCTGGGGGTGATGGCCTTCTCGATGGCGTCCAGATCCAGCTCATAGTTGTCCTCCCGCACCGGGACGAACACCGGCGTCGCGCCGGCCAGGCGGATCATCTCGGTATAGCTCACCCAGCAGGGAATAGGCAGCAGGACCTCATCTCCTGGGCCGGCAAGGACCATCATTGCGCTGGCGATGGCCTGCTTGGCACCCACCGCTGTGGTCACCTCGTTCAGCGCATACTCTACACCGTTGTCCTCTCTCAGCTTCTTCACGATCTCCTGGCGCAGCTCCAGGATCCCGTTGCCGGGGGTATACTTTGTAAAGTTATCCGCGATCGCTTTCATACCAGCTACTTTGATGTAATCAGGGGTCCCAAAATCAGGCTCCCCTACATTCAGGGAAATAATGTCCTTTCCCTGACGCTTCAGCTCCGCCACCTTGGCGATCAGCGCCGAGGTGGGAGAGCCGCTGAATTTGTTCATGCGTTCCGCAAGTGTGGTTGCCATGGTTCACGATTCCTTTCCTTCACGTTCTGCCTGGACGAAACAATGTGTCGATACTCCTTTGCTTACTCCCCGTACATCCCGTCAATAAACTCGGTCTTTTTCTCCTCCAGCTTTTTCCGCACCCAGGCCCGGTTGGAGTTCCCGTTCCGGGCCGCCTCCACCTTAGCGGCGTCCTGCTCATGGAACTTTCCCGCCGCCTCCAGCACCTCAGGGGCGTCCTTCAGAGGCACCACGATGATCCCATCGGCATCCGCTACGATGATGTCCCCGGGATGGACGCTGATGCCGCCGCAGGCGATGGGGACGTTGACCTCTCCAGGTCCCTCCTTGTGGGGGCCGCCGGGGGTGGATCCCGTGGCGTACACCGGCAGATCCATCTCCCGCAGGGCGTCCACATCCCGGACCGGGCCGTCGATCACCAGCCCGCCCAGCTTCTTCTGATACTTGGCATAGGTGAACATGATCTCCCCCATGAGGGAGCGGGTGGTATCCTCGTCATTGGACAACACGATGACGTCTCCCGGCTGGGCCATATCCAGGGCCTGATGGAGAAACAGGTTGTCCCCTGCCCGCGCCTTGACGGTCAGGGCAGGGCCCGCCATGATCCCCTGAAAGCCGCTCATCAGCCGGATCCTGGGATTCATGGCGCAGGAGCGGCCCATGGTATCCGCGATATTGGCCGCCGGGAGACCGACGAATCCCTCCAGCAGCTCCTGACTTGGCATGGGGCGCTTCAAAAACACACGATTTCCGATGGACATTTTTCTTGCCTTCTTTCTGCTCCGGAGTGTTGTTGTTGAACTGTCTCCATTTTAATTTATTGAAGAATATTTGTCAACAACTATTTAATGTTTAGAATATTTTTCTGCATAATAGACAACACAAAAAATCCCACCTGCCGGTTTTCCAACACCAGCAGATGGGATCCTCCTCATTTTGTTTTATTTTTCAGTTTACCGCAACTTTTTGAAGTCTCTGGTCATAATGACCGCATCCTCTTTGGGCTTGGTGTAATAGTCCTTCCGGCGCCCCGCCTCCTCAAAGCCGTGCTTGCGGTACAAGGCGATCGCCGGTTCGTTGGAGGCCCGCACCTCCAGCGTGAGGAAGGCCAGATTGGCCGCGCCGAACCGGCAGAACACATCCAGCAGCTCGTCCGCCACGCCGTGGCGGCGGGCGTTGGGGTCCACAGCGATGTTGTCGATGTAGCCCTCGTCCAGCACCACATGGAGGCCCGCGTAGCCCAGCAGCCCCCCGTCCTCCGATTCAGCCACGATAAAGCTGGCCTGGGCGTCGAAGAGCGCCTCGGTGAGCATGGCCTCACTCCAGGGGGCGGAGAAGCATTCCCGTTCCAGCTCCGCGATCTGACCGACATGACTGCGGTCCATAGGCACGATGGTATATTCCATAATAACTCCTTTTTTCAAGATTTCTTAATAATTTCCGCCTTGTCTTTTCCCTTGCAATCCGGTACAATGGATGGACAATCGGTATGCTGTCCCCTTGATTATATCCGGACAGACTCCCTTTGACAAGCCGTCTTTCGCCGGCCGTCCTCCGCCGCGGCCGGCGTCCGCCAGAAAGGAATTCCTGATGAAAAAACTTTTCTCCCTCCTGCTCTCCGCCGCACTCCTGTCCGGTCTGCTGGTCACCGGAGCGTCGGCCGCCACCCTTCAGAGCAACCAGGCCGTCTACCAGCTCTCCCAGGACCCCCTGGGCACAGAGCCCTTCTCCTACTCCGCCACCGAGACCCACTCCGCCACCCTGGTCCCTGTGGGGACCGCCATCCAGAGCGGCGGAGACGGGCTGCTGCTGGTGGAGGTGTTCCTCTACCACGAGGCGGAGAAGCACTGGAACCTGGACTCCATGCTCTCCGGACAGAGCCAGCTCACCATCCGGGACGGGGACCACATCTACCACATCTCCACCATGGATCCCAGCAGCTCTGAGCCCAACGCCGTCCTTGACCGGGGCATCTGGGTCAAGGGACAGAGCACCGGCGAAGTCCAGCCCGTCACCGTCACCGGAGAGCCGGTGGACGACTGGGCGGCCAATCTGGTCAACGAGGCCATCGCCAAGGACCTCTTCCCCGCCCACCTGAAGGGTCAGGACCTGCGGGAGCCCATCACCCGCACCCAGTTCGCCGCCCTGTCGGTCCGTCTGTATGAGGCCATGAGCGGCCAGACCATCCCCGCCTTCACAGGGACCAATCCCTTCACCGACACCACCGACCCCGAGGTGCTCAAGGCCTACTCCATGGGCTTTACCTCCGGTGTGAGCAGCACCGCCTTCGGCGCCGGGACCCAGCTGAACCGGGAGCAGGCGGCCACCATGCTCTCCGCCGTCTACCGGAAGCTGGGCGGTACCATCCCGCCTCAGGAGGCCGCTCCCTTCTCTGACCGCGGCTCTATCTCCGCCTGGGCCATGGACAGCGTGTGCTTCGCAGCCTCCAAGGGCGTTATCTCCGGCTATGAGGATGGCCGCTTCGGTCCAAAAGACTCCGCCCAGCGGCAGGCCTGCCTCATCATGGCCCTGCGGATGCAGCAGAAGCTGGGCAGCAGCGCCGCCATCTGAGCGGCACCACAGAATTTTTCGCATAACAGGGGCTCCGGATCACTCCGGAGCCCCTGCGTTTTTTCTCTTATGACAGGCTCAGTGGGACTCGGCCCAGGAGCGGCCCGCATGGGTCTCAGCCAGCAGGGGGACGGACAGGGCGGCGACCCCCTCCATCTCCTCCTCTACCAGCTTACAGACCGTCTCCGCCTCCGACTCCGGGCACTCCACGATCAGCTCGTCGTGGACCTGTAGGACCAGACGGCCCTCCAGTCCCTCCGCCTTCAGGCGGTCCCGCACCCGGATCATGGCCAGCTTGATGATGTCGGCCGCAGTGCCCTGGATGGGGGCGTTCAGGGCCACCCGCTCGCCGAAGGAGCGGGTGTTGAAGTTGGAGGACTTCAGCTCCGGCACCCAGCGGCGGCGGCCGTACAGGGTGGAGACAAAGCCCTGCTCCCTGGCCTGCTCCACCACCGCGTCCATATAGGCCCGCACCCCGGCGTAGTGGGCAAAGTACTTGTCCATATACTCCTTGGCCTCGGCCACGGTGACCCCGATGTCCTGGGACAGGGAGAAGGGGGAAATGCCGTACACGATACCGAAGTTCACCGCCTTGGCGCTGCGGCGCATGAGGGGGGTGACCTCTGACCGCGCCACACCGAACACCTGGGCGGCGGTGATGGTATGGATGTCCTCTCCGCTTCGGAAGCCGTCGATCATGGCCTTGTCCCCGGCGATATGGGCCAGCAGCCGCAGCTCGATCTGGGAGTAGTCCGCGTCCACCAGCACCTTCCCCGCCGGGGCCACGAACATTTTCCGCAGCTCCGCCCCCAGCTCCGTGCGGACGGGGATGTTCTGAAGGTTCGGCTCCGTGGAGCTGAGCCGTCCGGTGGCGGTGACAGTGTTCTGGAAGGAGGTGTGGATCCGTCCGTCCGGAGCGATCACCTTGCCCAAACCGTCGGCATAGGTGGATTTCAGCTTGGTGAGCTGGCGGTACTCCAGGATCTCCTCGATGATGGGGTGCTGTCCCCGCAGCTTCTCCAGCACCTCTGCGTTGGTGGACCACCCTGTCTTGGTCTTTTTCACCGGCGGCAGGCCCAGACGCTCAAAGAGCACCTGGCCCAGCTGCTGGGTGGAATTGATATTGAAGGTGTCCTCTCCGGCCAGATCATAGATCCTGGCCTGGACCTGCCCGATCCGTTCGGACAGCATCTCTCCGAACTGCACCAGGGCGCCCCGGTCCACCAGCACGCCCTCCCCCTCCATCTCGGCCAGCACAGAGCAGAGAGGCAGTTCGATCTGCTGGTACAGCTCCCACAGCTCCAGTTCCTCCAGCCGGCTGGTGAGGGCGGTGCGCAGGGCCCCGATGAGGACGGCGTGAACCGTCAGGGCGGCAGTGGGGACCGCCGGATCGGACAGCGGACCAAAGGCCCCCTCGTCCAAGTAGTCGGCCGCCCTGGGAGGCTGGAAGTTGAAATAGGCAAGTCCCAGCTTCTCCAGGTCATAGCTTCCGTCAGTGGGGGCCAGCAGATAGGCAGCCACCTCCGTATCAAACCCGAAGCCGCCGGGGACGATCCCCTCCGCCAGCAGGGTCCGCCACAGAGACTTCAGCCCGTGTACGGCCTTCCGGATGCGTCCATCAGAGAACAGGATCCGCAGAAAATCGTTGTGGCAGTTCCATTGGTCCGCAAAAAACAGGGCCGCGCGGCGTTCTCCCTCCGGCTCCTCCCACGCCACGCACACCACATCCAGAGAGGGCAGGGCCAGCACGCTCACCCAGTCCCGCTCCCGCCAAAGGTCCAGAAGCTCCTCCATCCGGTCCCGGCTGTCCACCGTCTCGCTGACGCAGGAACCGTCGAACGTCTCCCCGGCGCTTTTCTTCTCGCCCTGGGGCGCGGTGAGTCCGTATCTGCCAATGAGCTTGGCAAACTCCAGGTCCAGGAACAGCTGGTACAGGGCGTCGTTGTCGGCCTCCCGGCACAGGTTCTGCTCCGGATCGAACTCGATTGGGGCGTCGGTGTGGATGGTGGCCAGGTCATAGGACATCCGGGCCATCTCCTCCCCCTCCGCCAGCTTTTTTACCACGCCGGGCTTGGCCGGGGTACCGGGCGCCATCTCCGGGGTGGGCATGGCGGCATACAGGGCGTCGATGGAATGATACCGCTGGACCAGGGCCATGGCGGTCTTTTCCCCCACCCCCTTGACCCCGGGGATATTATCGGAGCTGTCCCCCATCAGGGCCTTCAGGTCCACCATCTGGGCCGGGGCAAAGCCGTAGGCCGCCCGAAACGCGCCGGGGTCCATCTCCTGGGTGGTGGTCTTTCCCATGCGGGTGGTAACCAGTTCCACGTAGGTATGGTCCGTGACCAGCTGCAGGGAGTCCTTGTCCCCCGTGGCCACCCGGCAGTCCCAACCAGCGGCCTCGCACCGGCGGGAGATGGTGCCGATCAGGTCATCCGCCTCCCAGCCGGCCAGCTCATAGCAGGGGATGTTCATGGCATCCAGCACCTCTTTCAGCACCGGCATCTGCACCGCCAGCTCCTCGGGCATTCCCTTCCGCTGGGCCTTGTAGTCTGCGTAGGCCAGGTGCCGGAAGGTGGGCTCCTTCCGGTCAAAGGTCACACACACCCCGTCAGGGTCCACTTCTTCCTCCATCCGCCGCAGGATATTCAAAAATCCAAAAATGGCATGGGTGGGAAACCCCTCCCTGTTGTTCAGGGGGTGCATTCCAAAAAAGGCCCGGTTCACAATGGAATTCCCGTCAATCACCAGCAGTTTCATCCCGTCACATCCTTTGCCGCGGGGTACTGCCCCGCTGAATCAGCAGCATCGCATACTAAAGTATTGTACCAACCTTTCCCCAAAAAATCAACGCCTCTCCCCGGGGAAAGAAAAACCGTGTCCCCAAGCCGGGCACACGGTTTTCCATGCAACGGTTTCATGATTGGGCCGCTTTCCATGCGTCCCGATTCTGCTTGGCGCCCTGGAGGTAGAGGATGGACAGCACCAGTCCCACCACACTGTACGCCGCACCGGTGGGGCCGGACACGGCCACATTGACCACCAGCACCAGCACAATCACCCCAAGCACAAAGTTGGCCCCGCAGTTCTCCGGCCGGCCGCAGTTTCGGATGCCCAGGATGCCGATCACCAGGTAGAACACCCCACTGACCGCGCCGAGGACGCTGAACACGCCGGCCGCAGCCCCCAGGACCAGACCCACATCGTTATCACTGGCAAGCAGCAGGCCGCCGGCCCCCAAAATAAGCAAGGACCCCAAAATGGACAGGGCACCCAGAACGGTATAGATAATGCCTGTCACCTTCAATTTTCCCCTGCCGGGTGCATTGTTTTCCATCATGCGTTTCTCCTTTTTCTCTGAAAGCCCAAATCACGCTTTCTTTGTTGTCCATTCAGAATACGTTATCCATCCTCTTTTGTCAACAGGCCTTCGGCTCCCTTCTCCCCCCGCTCTTCCACAACCAAAACCGGTGGCTCCTTCCAAAAATGCTGGGGCGACTCAGCCCGCTCTGTCTTTACCTGCAGGGAGCCGCTGTGCTATCATGGACCCGGTGATAATTATGGAACTGCGTAAACTTGTCTGCTTCCTGCAGATCTGCACCTGCGACAGCCTGTCCCAAGCCGGGAGAAGGTTATA
>ERZ832522.6286-NODE-6286-length-10147-cov-2.307075_pt1 | contig 10147 bp, 11 predicted proteins | sample MGYA00519951_ERZ832522 | MGnify/ENA primary metagenome ERZ832522 (study PRJEB31850, sample SAMEA3708728) | human gut metagenome | biome: human gut; feature: human-associated habitat; material: faeces | place: China | collected 2014 ... | reverse complement strand
CGCCACCGGCGATATGCCGCCTCCCGGCGACAAGGAGTCGTTGGAGCGGACCGATCAACAGATGCCGGCCAATTTTGATGAATTGTATGAATATTTAAAGTCTTATGCAGCCTCTCAGGGCATGGAGGATTCTGTTCAAATTTCCAAGGGAGACGGCAGAGTTTATATCCGGTTCCAGAATAACCTGTTCTTTGCGCCGGACAGCGCGGAGATTTTGGCGGATGCATATCCTCTGCTCGATTTTCTTGGCGATTGTTTGAATGCGGTTGATGATGAAATTCTGCTTGTCAATATCAATGGTCACACAGCGGCTGTTCCCAATGGTGAAACCTATCAGGTGTCCGACTGGATGCTTTCCAGTGAACGCGCAAGCAATATTGCGATTTATCTTGATGATAAAAAGGATGTCGATCCAAAGAAGCTGCGTCCGATGGGATACGGAAAAAATTTCCCAGTCGCGGACAACGATACGATCGCAGGACGCGAGGAAAATCGCCGTGTTGATATTGTGATTATCAGCAATCAGTCGAGTTTGACACAGAATGATGCAATGTATAAAGAGTTTGAGGGCTTGTTTGATCCGACCAAGTTCCCCGAGTCGGGCGGCGTTGATGATCTTTTGATTCCAAGCGACCCGCTCTTGGATGGTGAGGCGGCTTCAAGCGCCATATCCAATAACCAGACAACGCCTACACCGCTGGATGTGTCTGGTACGGATACGGATGTCAGTACAACAAACAGTTAGGAGCGAAACAGATGCCAGAGCAATTATCACAAGCTCAGATAGACGCACTGCTGAAGAAAATGAGCTCCGGTGAAGTCGCTGTCGAAGAAAAGCAGACCATCAAAGAGTATGATTTTAAATCGCCTAAGAAGTTCACGAAAGAACAGCTCAAGGCAATGGACGGCCTTCATGAGACGTTTTCGCGGCTGCTCTCCTCATATTTGTCAGGGATTTTGCGTATAGGATGCGATGTACAGGTTCTGCAGATTGACGAGGAACGCTATTATGAATACAATAACGCGCTGCCTGATACGGCTTTGATCGGTATCGTGGGGATGGATCCGGAGGGGGAGGATTATTCCGAGGGGACGATGATCATTGACGTTTCAACGACGATGGGCTTCTACCTAGTGGATCGTCTGCTCGGCGGCTCTGGAGACGATTTCAATTTCACACGTGATTACACCGAAATTGAGATGGCGATCATCCACACAATTTTTAAGGAAATCGTCGGAAAGCTGGAGGATTCCTGGAAAAACAGCATCGAGGTCAAAATGACGCTGGACAGCATAGAAACAAATTCCCGTCTGCTTCAGATCTTTGCGCCGGAGGATACGGTCATCATCGTGGTCATCAATATTAAAGCAGGAAAGCTGAATGCGACGATGAGTATCTGTATGCCGGCCGACAATATGGAGGAAATTATCGATAAGTTCAGCATGAAGTACTCCAAATCGAATCGCCGCACAGATCCTGAAAAAGAGCAGATGCGTAAAGAGGTGCTGTTGCGCGGCGTCTGCGATACAGACCTTCCAATCAAAGCGACATTTGACCAGTTTAAGATGGATCTAAAGGATATTTTGCAGTTGCAGCCATCAGATATCATTCCTCTGAACAAAAAAATTACGGATGATATCCAGGTAACGCTGGATGGCCTGCCGTGGTTTACGGCAAAGCTTGGTGAGACGAAAAAGAAAAAAGCGATCAAGCTCAATAAGATCATAGTAGAAACCAGGAAATGAGGGAAACCAATGAGTGAAGAATTGCTTCAGAAGGAAGTGCCTGTGCCGTCCATTAGCATGATGGAACAGGACGCGATCGGCGAAGTGCTGAATATCAGCATGGGTTCGTCCGCGACTGCGGTTAGCAGCCTGTTGGATCGACAGGTTAATATTTCCACACCATCTGTCAGTGTGCGTGAATTTCATACGCTTGATTACAGTGCGATGAATATGTGGAAGGTATCTCAGGAAACAATGTGATGGTTTTCCGTCAGCGTGATATCCAGATTATTTTGAACCTGTTGATGGGCAACGACGATCCGCCGTCTGATGACTTTGAGTTTGATGAGTTAAGCATGAGCGCGGCCTGCGAGGTTATGAACCAGATGATGGGCGCGGCGGCAACTGCTCTTTCAGAATTTTTAAACCGTGTCGTCAATATTTCAACGCCGACCGCGTCTGTTGTGACCTCAGAGGATTCTTACCGCGATGCAATCGGTGTTCAGGAGGGCGATGAGATCGTCGCCGTTTCCTTCCATATCGATATCCAGGATGTTATGAACAGCGATTTTGTCAGCATCCTGACATGCAGCTTGGCCAAAGAGATTGTCGAACAGATCATGGGCAATAATCAGGAGTCCCTGGAAAATATCCATGCTCCGGCGCAGCCGCCAGCGGCCGTTGCCGCACAGGAACAGTCTGCCACATCACCACAGTCGGCCATGCAGCCGCCAGCTGCCGCCGCTGCACCGCAGCCGCCTGTGACACAAGCCGCTCCCCCTCAGCCGGCCATGCAGCAGCCGGCGCCGGCTGCTATGGATATGACTGCGCAGCAGCAAGCGATGCAGCAGGTCGGAATGCAGCCCGCATATGGAATGCCGCCATATGGCCAGATGCCGTATGGTTATCCGATGTATCCAATGCCGCCATATCCGCAGCAGGCTTATGGTATGCAGGAACCGCAGCCGGCTACACAGAAGCCAATCAATGTACAAAATACACAATTTCCGCAATTTACAGTTCAACAGACAGATTCGCCCACATCAAACGCCAATATGGATCTGTTGATGGGTGTTTCGCTTGACGTCTCTGTTGAGATTGGTCAAACAAAGCGGAAGATTAAGGATATCATTGATTTTGGACAGGGAACTGTTATTGAGTTGAATAAACAGGCGGGAGCGCCTGTTGATATCGTTGTAAATGGCCGCCTGCTTGCACGTGGCGACGTTGTAGTGATTGATGATAACTTTGGCGTGCGGATTACCGAGATTGTCGGCACAAAGGAATTAATGGAGAGTCTGAAAGAAGATGCCGTTTAAGCGGTTTCTGATTTATCAATAACATTTGATTAAAAGGAGTTTTCGAATATGGGTATGGACAGTAAAATTATGTTGGTTGATGACGCTGCGTTCATGCGTATGACCATCAAAAACTGCCTGACAAAAGCGGGGTATACAAATTTGATTGAAGCCGGAGACGGCGCGCAGGCTGTTGATACGTTTGCGAAGGAGCATCCCGATCTTGTGATTATGGACATTACAATGCCGAATAAGGATGGAATTCAGGCGCTTCAGGAGATCAAGGCGATCGATGGCGGCGCAAAGGTTGTCATGTGCTCTGCGATGGGACAGGAAGCGATGGTTGTCCAGGCGATTCAGTTTGGCGCGCTTGACTTTATTGTGAAGCCTTTTAAGCCGGACCGTATTTTGCAGACTGTTTCAAAAATTCTGGGATAACCGGAGCGTTACATGGAAACTGCCAACCAGTTACAAAGTGTTCTGTCCATGATCGGCGCATTGGTCATCTTCATATTGATCTTGGTACTTGCATATTTCGCTACAAAGTATATCGGCCGGCGGTATGGAACCACCGGAGCCAGTGGCGGCCGGTATGTCGAGGTATTGGAACGGGTTGCTTTTGGCCCGGATCGGGCGTTGTTTGTTGTCAGGGCGGGGGGAAAGATTCTTTTGCTTGGCGCAACAGCGCATCATGTTGAGCTGATTACAGAGCTTGACGCTTCCCTCTTTCCGGAGCGGTCTGATGCGCCGGAAACGCATACCGATTTTTCAGTGATGCTTCAGGCGTTCTTAAAAAATGGACGCGGCGCAAAGTCAAAGGATGAGAAGGATAAAACAGATGGATAAAGTGAAACGGGAAAAACGGGCGCTGAAAAAGCATCTCAGGCGCTTTTTACTTTCATCGTTGATCACGGGGCTGCTATTGCTTGTATGCTGCACAATCACCGCACATGCGGCGCCGATGGTGACGGTGGATCTTGGAAGCGGCGATGCGTCAGGAAACGCATTTGGCCTTATCGACATGCTGTTTGTTGTGACACTGCTCGCCCTTGCTCCATCGATCCTGATCATGATGACGAGTTTCACACGTATCATTATTGTGCTGTCGTTTCTGCGGAACGCACTCGGCATTCAGCAAACGCCTCCGAATCAGGTGCTTATTGGCCTCGCGTTGTTTTTAACGCTGTTTATCATGTTTCCTGTGATTAACCAAATCAATGAGGAGGCTTATCAGCCTTACCGTCAAGGTCAAATTACTCAAGAGGAGGCAGTAACACGTGGGATCAGGCCGTTGAAGGAATTTATGATCCGCCAAACACGTACCGATGACGTCAACCTGTTCCTTTCCATTGCAAATGACAAGCGGCCGCCCGAACAGGCGATCACCATTCCGGAGGATTTGACGGAACTGGGGATGGAGATCGTAATCCCGGCCTTTATTACCAGCGAGCTAAAGCAGGCGTTTATGATCGGCTTTTTGCTGTTCATCCCGTTTTTGATTATCGATATGGTGGTATCAAGCACATTGATGTCCATGGGTATGGTGATGCTTCCGCCATCTATGATCTCTCTGCCCTTTAAAATCATGATGTTTGTTATGGTAGACGGATGGGGACTACTGCTTGGAAATCTCGTGCGTGGTTTCAGATGAAAATAGCCGGTAAGGAGGGGGACGAATGACGCAGGAACAGGTGATGAGTATTTTCCAACAGGCGATCATACTGGCTTTTAAGCTGGCGGGACCGCTGTTGGCCGTCAGCATCATCATCGGTCTTGTGATCGCAATATTCCAAGCTGCGACACAGATCCATGAACAAACCTTGACCTTTGTCCCCAAAATCGTGGCAATTGCGCTGATGATGCTGTTGCTGGGACCATGGATGATCACAATGCTCTCGGATTTCATGCAAAACCTGTTTGGCATGATTCCAACGCTTTAACCTATGCTTGATTCTGTGATGGCGGGGCTGCCCGCATATATGCTTGTGTTTGTACGGATGGCCGCCATGATTGGGACGAATCCGCTTTTGTCGCGGCGCAATGTGCCTGCCGCTGTACGCGCAGGGCTGACTGCGCTGTTGACGTTTCTGATTGCTCCAGGTCTGACAGTTGCGCCAATGGACCAAATGACGCTTGTATTGGCGATGCTCAAGGAGTTTTTGGTTGGCTTTGCCTGCGGTTATGTATTTCAAATTTTTTATTATATGCTTTTTTTTGCGGGCGACGTGATGGATATGCAGTTTGGCCTGTCGATGGCTAAGGTGTTTGATCCCGGCACGAATATGCAGGTATCTGTTTCCGGCAATTTTCTGAATATTTTGTTTTCACTGTTTATCTTTGCAACAAACAGCCATTTGTTGCTTGTGCGTATTTTTGCGACTTCCTTTCAGATCGTTCCGGCGGGATTTACGCCTTTTTCACCGCATGTCTCCGGATATATAGCTGATCTTTTTATCGAGGCGTTTTCGCTTGCGCTTCGCTTGGCTCTGCCCTTTATCGCAGTGGAGTTTGTGCTGGAAGTATCGCTCGGTATTCTGATGAAGCTGATCCCGCAGATTCATGTATTTGTAATCAATTTTCAACTCAAGGTTTTTTTAAGCCTGGTGATGCTCCTGACCTTTGCGGCTCCGCTTTCATCATTTCTGGACAATTATATGAATTACATGCTTGAATGCATTCAAAAGGTTCTGTGGACCTTTACAGGCTGATATAACGTGATGTCGAAAAGGGGGGATACGGTACGGCGGGAGAGAAAACAGAGAAGGCAACACCCAAACGAAGAAAGGACGAACGAAAAAAAGGTAATGTTCTTCAAAGCCGTGAGATTGTCGTTGTTTTTTCGTTGATAACGACTTTTTATGGATTTCAACTGCTGTGGCCGCTCTCCTATGGAACGCTTAAACGTGCCCTGACATCGTTTATTGGCATGACCTCGTCGATCGACCGCATTGGTATGCAGGAAATCCGCATCTATTTTATGCAGGGTTGCATATTTTTTGTGCTTTCTGCATTGCCGCTATTGTTGATCTGCGGTTTGGTTGTAGTTATCTGTACGGTAGCACAGACACGCGGTCTTTTTACCATGAAGGCTGCCGCTCCGAAATTTGGCAGAATGAATCCCCTACAGGGTATTAAAAAGATGTTTTCTCTGCGAGGGGTCGTCGAGCTTTTAAAATCGATTGTTAAGATTATCATCTTAGGTTATATCATTTATAATTCTCTTGGCGAACAGTTCTTTTTCATGCCTCGCCTGATGGATATGAGTCTTGAACAGGCGTTGGCTTTTACAGGAAACATCATTCTTGATATTGCTAAAACGGCAGCGATTGTAATGGTGTTTGTCGCGGGATTTGATTATCTCTACCAGTGGTGGGACTTCGAAAAGAATCTGCGCATGAGCAAGCAGGAATTAAAGGAAGAATTTAAACAGACCGAAGGCGACCCGCAGGTGAAAGGAAAAATTAAGGAACGCCAACAGCAGCAGGCGCGTCAGCGTATGATGCAGAACGTTCCAAATGCGGATGTCGTCATCCGAAACCCGACGCACTATGCCGTGGCGATTCAATATAACCCGCATCAGAACAATGCGCCTGTTGTCATTGCAAAGGGCATGGACAGCTTGGCCTTGCGGATTGTCAAGGTTGCACAGGAGCATGACATCATAACAATGGAAAATAAGCCGCTGGCACGCGGTCTCTATGAAACGGTTGACCTGGATCGGGAAATACCGGAACAGTTTTACCAGCCGGTTGCCGAGGTGCTGGCGTTCGTTTATAACTTGAAGAAAAAGGATTTGAAGTAGATTTGAAGCTTTTTAACAATGCGGTTTCGGCGTTTGTCATCGCCGTAATAGCTTTGCTGATCGTCCCGCTTCCGACGTGGCTGTTGGACTTTATGTTCATCGCCAATCTGACGATCTCCTTCGTGATCCTGCTCACGACCATGTACATCAGGGAATCGCTGGAATTTTCGATCTACCCCTCGATGCTTCTGATTACCACGCTGTTCAGACTGGCGCTGAATGTTTCCTCCACTCGAAAGATTTTGACGAATGGCGGTTACGCCGGCGAGGTTGTCAAAACGTTCGGTGAGTTCGTGATTCAGGGTGATGTAGTCGTTGGTCTGGTGATTTTCCTGATCATCGTTTTGGTTCAGTTTATTGTTATCACCAAGGGTTCCGAGCGTGTCGCCGAGGTTTCCGCGCGCTTCACGCTCGATGCGATGCCCGGCAAGCAGATGGCGATTGACGCCGACCTCAGCTCCGGCCTGATAGACGAGGCGCAGGCGCGCATCCGCCGTTCAAAAATTCAGCGTGAAGCCGACTTTTTCGGCGCTATGGACGGTGCTACAAAGTTTGTTAAGGGCGACGCAATCATGTCGCTTATTACGACCCTGATCAACTTAGTTGGCGGCGTCATCGTCGGTTTTGTCACCGGAGTCGGCGATTTTGCACAGATTATGGACATCTATTCGACCGCTACGGTGGGCGATGGATTGATGTCGCAGATTCCTGCGCTGCTGATTTCAGTGGCGACAGGCATGATCGTTACCCGTTCCGCATCAGAATCGAACCTTAACGAGGATGTTGCCAAACAGCTCTTTTCTCAGCCGATGGTGCTTATTATGGCTTCCATCGCGATGTTTATGACAACCTTCATTGGATTCCCTAAAAAGCAAGTCATTGTGATGTCGGTGCTGTTGATGGCGCTTGGTATTCTGCTTCAGCGCCGCGGTTCGCCGGTGGTACAGCCGGAGGGGGCCATCGCAGAAGGGGGCGTGCCGGCGCCGGTTGCAGAGGTTACAAACGAAGCTTCGTTTTATAAGGATATCAACAATGTTTACGGCTTGCTCAATGTCGATCAAGTCTCTATGGAATTTGGTTACAGTTTGATTCCGCTTGTTGATGAAAACAGCGGCGGCAGCTTTGTTGATCGTGTTGTTATGTTCCGCAAGCAGTTTGCACAGGAAATGGGTATGGTATTCCCATCGGTCCGTTTGAAGGACAGCGGGCAGCTCAATCCAAACCAATATGCCATCAATATCAAAGGTGAGCAGGTCGCGCAGGGCGAGGTGCTTGTCGACCATTATCTGGCGTTGATACCGGAAAATGGGGAGGATTCTGTCGACGGTATTGAGACAGTCGAGCCGGCCTTTGGCATCCAGGCAAAATGGATCAGTGAGGATAAGCGTGTTCAGGCTGAACTGGCCGGTTATACACTCATCGATCCGACCTCAGTCATTATTACGCATCTGTCGGAGGTCGTCAAGGCACATGCGTATGAGCTGTTGAACCGTCAGGAGGTCAATAATCTGCTTGCCAATCTGCGTAAGACAAACGAGGCGATTGTCAACGATACGGTTCCAGCGATTGTATCGATTGGCAGCCTGCAAAAAATTCTGTGCAATCTCCTGCGTGAAGGGATTCCGATCCGTGATACGGAAACAATTCTTGAAACGCTCGCTGACTATGGCGCGACAGTCAAGGATATCGACATGTTGACGGAATATGTTCGCCAGTCGCTGCGCCGCACGATTACGCATCGCTTTGCCGAGGCGGGGCAGCTCAAGGTGATCAGCCTTGACGCAAACATTGAAAATCAGATTATGGGCGCTGTCAAAAAGGTGGAGAGCGGCTCTTATCTTGCGCTCGATCCGCAGACAATTCAAAATATTATCACTGCGACAACGCGGGAAATCGACAAGATCAAGGATCTGGTTCAGGTTCCCATTATCCTTACATCACCGATTGTACGCGTCTACTTTAAAAAGCTGGTTGATCAATTCTACCTGAATACGGTGGTGCTGTCTTTCAGCGAAATTGATTCCGACACAAAAATACAGGCGTTGGGCAATATCACGATTTAAGCCTTTTCGACACAAGGCGGCGCAGGCCGTCAAAAAATCTGACAGGCGGCTTTTATTCGGGCTGCAAGAGCAGTTTATGCGCCGGTAAAAGCCCGCTGTGAAGGGAGTGTTGAAAACTGAACACTGCGTTGCAGGAGGAGCGGCAGATCGAAGAAAATCCGGAAGAACTGATGCGCCTTTATAAGGAAACCGGCTCCCAGGAGCTGCGCAACAGGATCGTGATGCATTACAGCTACATAGCAAAGTCGGTTGCGATCGAAATGAACAATATGTTCCATAAATATGCGACGATCGAGGAGATGGTCAACCAGGGGGTGATCGCCCTGATTGACAGTGTTGACCGGTTCGATCCGGATCACGGCGTCAAGTTTTCGACCTATGCGTTTACAAAGGTAAAGGGTGCGATTATTGATTATGTGCGTAAGCAGGATTGGCTGCCCCGCCGCGTCCGTCACAACGCGATCCGCGTCAACAACGCGTACAATGACCTGCCCATGAAGCTGGGACGCAACCCGACGCGTTCCGAGATGGCTAAACAGCTCGATATGAGCGAACGGGAATTTGACCAGTGTATCTATGAGATGTCGGGGGAAAGCATATTTTCTTATGAGTCGTTGCTGGCCGACGGACCGCAAAATCAGAATATGCTGTGGCCGATGGAGGGCGAAATCGTCAACCCTGAAGGATGCGTTGATGCCAAGGAGCTGAGGGAACAGCTTGGCATGGCGATTGACAGCTTGAATGAACAGGAACGGCATGTGCTGTCGCTTTATTACTATGAGAATCTGACAATGAAGGAGATAGGCGGCGTGCTCGGTGTCAGCGAGCAGCGCATCGGTCAGATCAATCGGAAGCTGATTCAAAAATTGCGTAATAAGCTTGAACAATATATGAAAGGTTGAATGGATTATGTTGAGAGGATTTTATACAGCGGCATCGGGCGTCTTAATGCAGGAACGCACGCTCAACGTTCTCACGAATAACCTTGTGAACGCGCGGACACCGGGCTTTCGCGCTTCACGTGTTGTCAGTACGACATTTGAGGATGAATATCTCGTGCGCCTGGAAAAGGGTGCGAGCGGCGCAATTGGCACAGGCGCGCCGGTGCGGATCGTATCGGATGTTCCAACTCTGTTTGATCCAAGCTCTTTGGAGGAGACAGGACGCCCTTATGATCTCGCAATCAATGGTGAAGGCTTTTTTAATATATTGACGACCGACGCGCAGGGCAATGAGCGCCAGTATTTGACCAGAAACGG
>ERZ832522.6269-NODE-6269-length-10168-cov-3.407792_pt1 | contig 10168 bp, 5 predicted proteins | sample MGYA00519951_ERZ832522 | MGnify/ENA primary metagenome ERZ832522 (study PRJEB31850, sample SAMEA3708728) | human gut metagenome | biome: human gut; feature: human-associated habitat; material: faeces | place: China | collected 2014 ... | reverse complement strand
GTTTAATAAAAAATAAATATTATGAGTAGATTATATGTATTAATTGTTTTCTTACTCAGTCTAATGTCTTCTTGTACAGGTATGTATGATAATATAGAAGAGTATTGGGAGAGAGGAGAAATTCCTTATATCGGTAGACCTGATTCAGCAGTTACGTATGCTGGAAAGAATCAGATTAAATTAGAGTGGCAAGTAGGGGCAGATCCTCGTATTGATTCATGTGTGATTTATTGGAACTTCAAAAAAGATTCAATAGTTGTTTATGTTGATCCCCAAAAAATAAATGAGGGAAAATATTCTGTGCTGTTGAAGGATATGCCGGAAGGAAGTTATGTGTTTGATTTGAAGCATATAGGTGAACTGGGTTATCCTTCATTAACGTATGAGGTTTTGGGAAATGTGTACGGTGAAAGTTATCAATCCGGCTTGTCTCCTCGTAAGATTCTTGGAACAGACTGGAATAATGGCGATTTGATTCTTCGTTTAGGAAATGATGATTCTAAGTATGTCCGATTTACGTACACAAAAAGTAATGGAGAACTTAATACAGTGGTATCATTGAGTTCTGAGACTGAATGTTTATTACCTGATTGTAAAGAAGGGAGTTTGATTTGTTATGAAACAATTTATTTGCCTGAGGAGAATGCTTTGGATGAGTTTAAAGTTGATGCAGAGTATACATTGCCTATGATGTTTGATAGGAATGGATGGAAGGCAGAAGCATTGACTAAGAATGGAACTCCTGATGAACATCCAGATTATCCAGCAAGTAATATATTGGATGGGAATTCAGAGACGTTCTATCATAATCATTGGGATCCAAATACTGGAGTTCCACATACAATAGATGTAGATATGAAGGATATTAGAGAAGTGGTAGAGTTTTCTGTTTCGATTGAGAAGTATACTAAAAAAATTGAGGTACGAGTTAGCCCTGATAACGTAGACTGGAAGTTTGTTGGTATAATGGAATTTAAGGAATATAATTCAACAGTAACTTTACGATTGGATGAGGCGTTACCTGCACGTTATATTCGTTTGACCGGCATTGAGGGAGAAGGAGATAATACTCCTATCAGGGAATTTTATGTATACGGATTTTAATGTCTCTGCATAATTGTTTGATTAGTTAAGAAGCATATCTTAAACATTGGTTATTAACTTGGTAAGATATGCTTCTTTTCATTTTTAATGTTTAAAATAAATATCTATGAGAATGAGTTTAGTAAGTTTCTTACTCCTTTCATGTTTGTGCTTATCGTGTAAGGATGATGTACCAATAGCGAATAATAGCTCTATGTCCCCAGTGGAAAAAACGAATGATCCGAGTGGAGAGGATGCTGAAGAAGGAGAGCTTAAAACGTCTATAGATTATGATTCGACATTGATTGTAAAAATAAATCCCAAAGTGAAGTATCAGGAAATAGACTGTTTTGGAGCGTCTGGGGCTTGGTTAGGTGAATTTGTAGGGAAATATTGGGATACAAATACTAAAGATAAGATTGCGGAATTGTTGTTTTCTACAGAAATAATAGATGGCCATCCCCAAGGTATTGGCCTTTCACATTGGAGGGTAAATTTAGGTGCAGGCACTATGTTTCCATTGAAAGATGGAGGTATTGGAGAGGTACGTCGGACAGAATGCTTTTTGAATGAAGACGGCACGTATACTTGGGATAACCGGTGTTTAGGTCAACAGTATTTTATGCGGAAAGCGAAAGAATTTGGATGTAATCTGTTTACACTCTTTAGTTGTACTCCTCCCGTATATTATACAAATAATGGTTTTGGCTACTCTTCTTCTGGTGCTTATGCAAATCTTCAGGAAGATAAATATGATGATTTTGCAGATTATTTAGCATCTGTGGCTCAGTTTTATGTGCAACAAGGTTATAATATTCGGTTTATTAGTCCGGTTAATGAACCTCAATCTAATTGGGATACTCCAGCTCAGGAAGGGAGTGGGTGGCAACGTGATCAAATAGCTAGGATAGTCAATGAATTAGATACTAAACTGACAGAAAAAAATCTTCATGATGTGAAGATACTATTGGCAGAACCTTCTTATTGGTGGTTTTTTAATAAAGATAATGGCTCAGGAAGAGGAGATTTGTTATGGCATTTATTTGCATCAGATTCTCCTAATTGTGTTTTGGGATTATCTCATGTTCCGAGTTTAGTTTGTAGTCATAGTTATGGTATAGATACAAGTTGGGAAGTAATGCAGCAGCCAAGGGTAGATGCACGATTAACGGCTGAATATTTTCATATAGAAAAATTATATCAGTCGGAATGGTGTATGGTGCCTCATGGAACTCCTTATGAAGAATGCCCAAATATAGATCAGGCAGATGAAATTGATTTGGCATTGGCGATGTCAAAAGTTATTCATCAGGACTTGGTCTCTGCTCAGGTGAGTGGTTGGTTTTATTGGACGGCTCTAGATCAAAAATGGGGGAATAAAAATCAGTATAGTTTGATTTATGTTACTCCTATGAATGGAGATCATGGAGATATAAAAAATAGTGGAACTTATTCTGCAAATAAAAATTTATGGACTTTAGGAAATTATAGTCTATTTATACGTCCTGGAGCACGACGGATTGATTTAAATATTGCAGGACAGAATGGTAAATTTTTTGGTACAGCATATCTTTCTGCGGATGAGAAAAAAATAATTGTAGTGTATTCTAATTGTACGAAGAAAACAATAAAAGTAGAGGGAGAGATTTTGGATGATTTATATTCTGTAAAACAGATTGGTCAATATGTAACTTCTAAAGAAAAAAATCTATCACTAGAGACTGAAGAATATTGGGGAATTGTTCCTGCTCGTTCTGTTGTAACAATGATCTATGAGTATTGATTTTATGATACTTTTCTAGTGCTATTTATTAATCTTTATAATAGAATTTTAGTAAATGCGCTCTTTCTTTGTAGTCAAATGTATAGAAAAATGATTTATATTTAAAGATTGAAATTGCTATGTTGAAAGCAATAAATAATGAGTATGAAAATGTTATCGTTTATTTTTTCTTGTTTTTTATTTGCCTGTTCCACACCTCAGGAGGAACAGACATTTTCTTCTCTTAAACTTTGGTATGAATCTCCTGCTGATGCTACAGTGGCAGACAGCCCAAACGGCTGGCTGGACGATGCCGAGTGGCTGAAAGGTCTGCCTTTGGGGAATGGCTCATTGGGAGCCGTAGTGTTTGGCGATGTGGCAATGGAACGCATCCAGTTGAACGAAGAAACCATGTGGTCGGGTAGTCCACAGGACTGTGATAACCCGGACGCACCTCAGTATCTGGATAAAATCAGACAGTTGCTTTTTGAGGGTAAATATAAGGAAGCCACAGAACTGACTAACCGCACGCAGGTATGTACAGGACAAGGTTCCGGAGGAGGAAATGGTTCTACGGTTCCTTTCGGCTGTTTTCAGACTATGGGTGACCTTTGGATTGATTTTGCCAACAAAGAGGCTTATTCAGACTATCGTCGGGAATTGAATTTAGAGGATGCGACGGCTACGGTGACTTACACGCAGGGGAATGTACGTTTCAAACGTGAAATATTTATCAGTCATCCCGACCAGGTGATGGTGATTCGTCTGTCGGCAGACAAACAGCAGCAAATGTCTTTTACTTGCCGTATGACGCGTCCGGAATACTTCTCTACGCATACCGAAGACGGACAACTGATTATGAGCGGCGTCTTGTCCGACGGAAAAGGGGGAGATGGATTGCAGTATATGGCTCGCCTGAAAGCGGTAACCAAGGGAGGGGATGTGATTTGTACAGACTCCACTCTGACTGTGAGCGGAGCTGACGAGGCCATGTTGCTTTTGGCGGCTTCTACCGATTATCAGTTAGCTTATCCACACTATAAAGGACGGGATTACCTTTCATTGACACGTGAATCTATTGCCAAAGCAGAGAAGAAATCATTTGCGTCTTTGTATCAGGCGCATCAGAAAGAGTATGCGGCTTATTTTGACCGGGCTTCTTTCCAACTGACAGAATCACCGGATACGCTGGCTACTGATGTACTGGTGGCTGAGGCTAAAGCTGGTAAAATTAATCCGCACCTGTATGAGCTGATGTTCCAGTATGGCCGCTACTTGCTGATTTCTTCTTCTCGTCCGGGTACGATGCCTGCTAACCTGCAGGGTATCTGGGCTAATAAATTGCAGACTCCATGGAACGGCGATTATCATACGGATGTCAACATTGAGATGAATTACTGGCCTGCTGAGGTTACCAATCTTTCAGAGATGCACTTGCCTATGTTCGATTTGATAGCTTCACTGGTAGCACCGGGTACGAAAACAGCACAGACTCAATATCAGAAAAAAGGCTGGGTGGTTCATCCTATCACAAATGTGTGGGGGTATACTTCGCCTGGAGAATATGCTTCGTGGGGAATGCACACGGGAGCTCCTGCATGGATTTGCCAGCACATTGGAGAACATTATCGCTTCACGGGTGACAAGGATTTCCTGAGAAAAATGTATCCGGTGCTGAAAGGAGCGGTAGAGTTTTATATGGACTGGCTGGTGACAGATCCGAAGACGGGTAAGCTGGTATCCGGTCCGGCAGTTTCTCCGGAAAATACGTTTGTAGCTCCCGATGGAAGTCAGTGCCAGATCAGTATGGGGCCGACTCACGACCAGCAGACCATCTGGCAGTTGTTTGATGATTTTGAGATGGCATCTGAAGCTCTTCAGATAAACGATGCGTTTACACAGGAAGTAGCTGATGCAAAAGGAAGATTGTTGGAAACACGTATCGCTTCCGACGGCCGTATTATGGAATGGGCACAGGAATTTCCGGAAGCGGAACCGGGGCATCGTCATATCTCTCATTTGTTTGCTGTACATCCGGGTTCGCAAATCAATTTGTTACAGACACCTGAACTGGCTGAGGCTGCCAGCAAGTCGATGGATTATCGTATCTCGCACGGTGGAGGACATACCGGTTGGAGTTCAGCCTGGCTGATTAGTCAGTATGCTCGTCTGCATCGGTCAGAAAAAGCCAAGGAAAGCTTGGATAAGGTATTGGAAAAGAGTTTAAACCCGAATTTGTTTACCCAGTGTCCTCCGTTCCAGATTGATGCGAATTTTGGTACTACGGCCGGTATTGCAGAAATGCTGTTGCAAAGCCATGTGTACGAACAGAATGCTTATATCATTCAGTTACTTCCTTCACTTCCTGCAGGATGGAAGAACGGTAAATTCTCGGGCTTGAAAGCTCGTGGCGGGTTTGAAGTATCCGTAGACTGGAAAGACGGCGTAATGGTATATGCGGAAATCAAATCCCTGTTAGGTAATCCTTTCCGAGTTTGGTATCGAGGGGAGTATATCGAGACCGGTGACCTGGAAAAAGGGAAGACCTGGAAGTGGAATTCTTAAAGAAGAAGGGATGAGTTTTTCTCATCCCTTCTTCTTCATACGATACTCTTTAGGTGACATGTGCATGTATTTAGTGAATACTTTTGAAAAATAATACGGATCATTAAAGGCGAGTTCAAAAGCTATTTCTTTTGCTTTCTTGTCGGTAAAGTCCAAGAGCTGGCATGCCTTCTGAATCTTCAACTGATTGAAATAGTTGATGGGAGACATACCCGATTTTTGTGTAAAGAGTGTACTCAGATAAGTAGGTGAGTAGTTCACTCTTTCAGCCATGTCTTCCAGAGTCAGTTGTTTGTCCAGATTAGCCTTCATGTAGTTGATGACTTTCTGTATGGTATCCTGTGTCTTGGGCTTGTTGATTTCGCGGAACTGAGGAATGTACCGGAAAGAGCCGAGCAGGTACCATAGGCAGAGCGTGATGTACTCCAAATTTTCGATGCTGTATCCCATTTCAAGATTTACTAAAATCTCATTGAACAACTGAATGCGGTCGTTGAAGCGGGCTGTCGGTGAATCATCGATGTAGATAGTCCGGTTGAACAACTCGGAAAACAGGTGGCTTTGTTCACCGGTAAAATGAATCCAGTAAATGCTCCACGGATGGCTGGTAGAAGCGGCGTATACATGCGGTGTACCTGCTTCAATAATGAAGAAATCGTTCTTTTTTACTGTGCATCTTCCTTTCCCGATATTGTACCAGCCTTCTCCTTCGTGGCAGTAAATCAGAATGTGCTGCGGGCTTCCTTCTGCACGCTCCCGGTAGTGACCTTCCGCATGCGGATAGTAGCCAACATCTGTGGGATGCAGCAGACGAGTCATGGGGTTTTCTTTTATTTTCAAAAGATTCTCTTGAGGAATGACGATGGCTTTCTCATTGGGGAATCCGTCTTTCTTCTTTTCCATAGTGTATTTGTTTGTGAGGACAAATGTAGGTATTTATTTGGATTTTAGTGGAGACTTTCTGAAGAGATTTCTCCGTTCAGAAAGATAAAACTTAAAATCGAAAAATATTACATTCTTTTGCGAAAATAGCACATTCAGAGATGATGGTTTATGCGTAATTTTGTCATCTGTGAAATGGTTTGTAAACTCAAAATTTAATAATATGAAAGCAGCAGCATTACTCTCATTTTCTTTGCTTTGTTTTTCTTGTAGTCAGCAGACTGACAAGATTGACTTGTCCGGTTCGTGGACGTTCTCTACGGACAGTATGGACTGGAGTCGGATGATTGAACTGCCGGGCTCAATGGCTTCCAACGGTTTGGGAGAAGATATTGCCGTGAGGACTGATTGGACAGGTGGTATTGTAGATTCTTCCTATTTCTTTAAACCTTCGTATGCCAAATATCGTGAGGCTGGAAATATCAAGGTACCTTTCTGGCTTCAGCCGGTAAAATATTACAAAGGCAAGGCGTGGTATCAGAAAGAAGTGGTGATTCCGGACAGTTGGGAAGGAAAGGATATTTCTCTCTTTCTGGAACGCTGCCACTGGGAGAGCCGTTTGTATGTAGACGGAAAGGAAATCGGTATGCGGAATGCTCTGGGCGCTCCTCACCGTTATGACCTGACAGGCAAGCTTTCAGCAGGGAAACATGTGCTGATGCTTTGTGTAGACAATCGGGTGAAGAACATTGATCCGGGGGAGAACTCACACAGTATTTCTGACCATACGCAAGGAAACTGGAACGGGGTAGTGGGCGACATGTTCTTGGAGGTAAAGCCGGAAGTGAACGTGTCTTCCGTCAAGATTATGCCAGACCGTCTGGCTAAGAAGGTCAGTGTGTCGGCTTCCTTGATGAACCGTTATGAGAGAGAAACGAGTGTGGTACTCGAAATGACGGTAGGCAATGAAAAAGTACAGCAGCAGTCTACCTTGAAGCCGGGCGAGAATCAGGTGGTGATGTCGCTGGCCATGAAGGGAGATATTAAGTGCTGGGATGAGTTTTCTCCATCCTTATATGATTTGAAGCTGAGTGTGAAGGATGCGGAGAGCGGCGAAACGGATGTCTATACGGAACGTTTTGGTTTTCGTGATGTGAAGGTAGTAGACGGAAAATTGACCATCAACGACCGCCGTTTGTTCCTGCGTGGTACGCTGGATTGTGCCGTATTCCCGAAGACCGGTTTCCCGCCCACAGATGTAGAATCCTGGAAAAAAATTTACACTACCTGTCAGCAGCACGGATTGAATCACGTGCGTTTCCATTCCTGGTGTCCGCCGGAAGCTGCTTTTGCGGCTGCCGATGAGATGGGTATGTACCTGGAGATAGAATGTTCTTCCTGGGCTAACCAGTCGACTACCATTGGCGACGGAGGTGATTTGGATCGCTTTATCTGGGAGGAAAGTGAACGCATCGTCCGTGAGTTTGGTAACCATCCTTCTTTCTGCATGATGATGTACGGTAACGAACCGGCTGGTGAGGGAAGTAATGCCTATCTGACTAATTTCGTTATTACCTGGAAAGAGCGCGATGCCCGCCGTTTATATTGTTCGGGTGCCGGATGGCCCAATTTGCCGGTTAACGACTTCTTGAGCGATTCCAACCCTCGTATTCAGGCATGGGGACAAGGAGTGAAGAGTATTATCAACGCACAGGCTCCGCGTACCGACTATGACTGGTCAGAATACATCGGACGTTTCCAGCAGCCGATGGTGAGCCACGAAATCGGGCAGTGGTGTGTATATCCTAACTTCAAGGAAATGGCCAAATACGATGGGGTGATGCGTCCGCACAACTTTGAGATATTCCAAGAAACACTGGCTGAAAACGGCATGGCTCATTTGGCTGACAGCTTCTTGCTGGCTTCCGGGAAATTGCAGGCGTTGTGTTATAAGGCCGATATTGAAGCCGCCTTGCGTACAAAAGATTTCGGTGGATTCCAGTTGCTGGGCTTGTCTGATTTCCCGGGTCAGGGTACGGCGCTGGTAGGAGTGCTCGATGCGTTTTGGGAAGAGAAAGGCTACATCCGTCCGGAAGAATACCGTCGTTTTTGTAACAGCACGGTGCCATTGCTGCGTTTGCCGAAGCTGATTTATACCAACAAGGAAACCGTGAAAGGTAGTTTGGAAGTGGCGCATTTCGGAGCCGCTCCGTTGGAGGTGACCTCTACTGCCTGGACCCTGAAAACAAAAGAAGGAAAGACTATCGCTTCGGGCAAGCTGGCACATCAGCCGGTAGGTATCGGCAACTGTATTCCGTTGGGACAACTGGAGATTCCGTTGGATAAGGTGGACGTTCCTTTATGCCTGACACTGGAAGCTACATTGGGAGATTACGCCAACAGCTGGCACATCTGGGTATATCCTGCTACAGTGCAGAAAGTGGCTGATGAAGCACAGCTGCTGATGACCGACCGTCTGGATGCAAAAGCCTTGCAATGTCTTCAGGAAGGCGGTAACGTACTGCTTTCTTTACGGAAAGGCTCCTTGCCTGCCGAAGCGGGAGGTGAAGTAGAGATAGGTTTCTCCAGCATCTTCTGGAACACGGCCTGGACGCTGGGACAAGCACCGCACACGCTGGGTATCCTGTGTAACCCCGCTCATCCGGCACTTTCAGAGTTCCCTACAGAGTATTACAGTGACTACCAGTGGTGGGATGCCATGAGTCACTCCGGTGCCATAGAGGTAGCGAAGGTCGACAAGGATTTACAGCCGATAGTACGTGTGATTGATGACTGGTTTACCAACCGTCCGCTGGCTCTGCTGTTTGAGGCCAAGGTGGGCAAGGGTAAGCTGCTCGTATCCGGAATTGACTTCTGGCAGGACATGGACAAGCGTACGGAAGCCCGCCAGTTACTCTACAGCTTGAAGAAATACATGTGCAGTGACCGGTTCAATCCTTCTTCCGAAGTCGATGTGAAAGATTTAAGCATTTTGTCTTCCGCTAAAAATCAAAAATAACCACAGAAATATCATTTTTTTCCTGCAAGCATGGGATAGTTCTTCTACCTTTGTTTGCAGGAATTTTTACATGAACAGATAGAACAATGAAAAGCACAACTCATTTTATTTTAGGACTGCTGGCCCTGGCATCGGGAATGGAAGCCAAGGCACAGATTCAGCTCCCGTCGGTTTTCTCCGATGGAATGGTGTTACAACAAAACAGTAAGGTAGCCGTATGGGGATGGGGAAATCCGTCTGAAACCCTGATGATTCTCTCTGAATGGAATCCGGGTGACACCGTGCGTACGGTGGTCGATAATCAGGGACGCTGGAAGGCAGAGGTGCCGACCGGGCATGCCGGAGGTCCGTATACACTTGAAGTGAAAGGCGGAAACGACAGCCGGAAATTGTCGGATGTGATGTTGGGTGAAGTCTGGCTGTGTAGCGGACAGTCGAACATGGAATGGTCGGCCGATATGGGAATCATGAACGGCGAGCAGGAAGTGAAACAGGCAGCCTGTCCGTCCGTACGTATCTTCCATAACCCCAAGCAGGGAGCCGATACACCTCAGACCGACTGCCGCACGAAGTGGGAGGTGGCTACTCCCGAAAGCATGCGCAAGACTAGTGCCACTGCGTATTTCTTTGCCCGCTACCTGACCGAGCACCTGAAAGTGCCCGTAGGTATTTTAGTATCCGCCTGGGGAGGTACGCCGGCAGAGGTATGGACACCGGCCGACATCGTGGAGAAAGACGAGATACTTTCAAAGAATAAATTGAAAGACTATCCCTGGTGGCCGATAAAGCCGGGTGTATTGTACAATCAGATGATTCATCCGCTGGTGCCTTATCAGATTGCCGGATGCATCTGGTAT
>ERZ832522.6268-NODE-6268-length-10172-cov-3.766136_pt1 | contig 10172 bp, 4 predicted proteins | sample MGYA00519951_ERZ832522 | MGnify/ENA primary metagenome ERZ832522 (study PRJEB31850, sample SAMEA3708728) | human gut metagenome | biome: human gut; feature: human-associated habitat; material: faeces | place: China | collected 2014 ... | reverse complement strand
GAACAGAGCGACCGGCTGATAAAAATAGTTGCGACGGAAAAGAAAATTGTTTATCGGGCAATAGAAGAGGAAACGAGTACCCCGAAGGAGGAGGAGTATAACACGTTGGTTGTACCTCGCGGGGGAGAGTATATGGTGGAATTGTCAGATGGGACGAAGGTGTGGTTGAATTCCGATTCCGAGTTGCGCTTTCCTATTACGTTTGTCGGGGATAGGCGAAGTGTGGAGATTGAAGGGGAGGCTTATTTTGAAGTGGCAAAGGATGAAGGGAAACCTTTTCACGTGTTAGCGAAGGGGGCGGATATAAAAGTGTTGGGAACGAGTTTTAACGTGATGACTTATCGGGGACGTACGATTACGACTCTTGTCGAGGGTAAAGTCTGCTTGACTTATAAAGATGAATCGGTACTTATGGTGCCGGACCGACAGGCAGAGGTGATCGCGGAGACCGGAAAGATTTTAATGAGGGAGGTGGATGCAAGGAATTTCACGTTATGGAAAGATGGGGTGTTTTATTTCGAAAATGCGGCTTTAGAGACGATTGCCGAGCGTTTGTCGCAATGGTATGATGTTAATATAGTTTTTAATGATGAGGCATTGAAAAAGTTGAGATATTCGGTTGAAATGAAACGCTATAATAATATTCAGGATTTACTAACTAAAATTGAAAAGACACAAAAAGTAAAGTTTCTAATTCAAGGAAAAAGTATTTATATTCATAAATGGTTGGAAACCTACGATTTGCTAGAGTGAACCTCGAAAAGAAAATCCCTATAATAGGGGATTTATAGAATAGATTTCGAAGGTTACTTTTGTCAAAATTTATTAGCATAATCGAATTCGAAAAATTGTAATGTAACTTTAAAATGATGCAAGCAGGTAATGTAGCCCCATTACCTGCCTACTAAGCTCATCATCTAATAAAATGTGAAACCTAAAAGCAAAAGTATGAAAAAAAATGACAACCCCAACAGTTTAAGGAGATTAAAGCTGTGGAGAAAATTGTTAATTGTGAAATTGCTATGCCTATGCTTGTTCTTGCAAAACACTGCTTTGTTGGCAAGTGTTTACTCGCAAGAGTTAAAGTTGACGTTGAAAGGAAATGATATTAGTTTAACCAATATCTTTTCCCAGATTCGGGAAAATAGTGATTACACGTTTGTATATAATCTGGATGACATTCAAAATGTACGGGTGAAGTCTCTGGATGTGAAAGATGCTTCTATTCGAGAGGTATTGGATAAATGTCTGAAAGGGACGGGATTTTCTTACGAGATCGAGGATCACGTGGTGATTATACGTCCAGATCGTCCGGCCAAGCAAGAAGTAAAGAAGGTGACGTTAAACGGGTTGGTGATGGATCAGGATTCCGTGCCGATAGCGGGAGTAACCGTTATGTTGAAAGGAACTTACGTGGGGGTGACCACGGATATTTCGGGAAAGTTTCAGATGACGATTCCGGAACAAAAAGAGGTATTTTTGTTGTTTTCGTTCGTGGGTATGGAGACGCGGGAGGTGAAGGTGACGGATTTCAAGAGAGTGGTCCGGGTGGTGATGAAAGAAAAAGTCGGCGAGTTGGAGGAAGTGGTTATTACGGGATATGGTCAAAAAACAACTCGTACTTCAACGGGCTCTACTGCTAGCTTGGGACAAGATGTTTTTGCCAATAAGGCTACACCGACAGTGGATATGTTGTTGCAGGGACAGGTTGCCGGAGTTAGTGTGATGGCGGTTTCCGGTAGACCGGGAGAGGCGGCTAAAGTCAGAATACGGGGAACGAATACGATTAGTGGGGATGCGGAGCCTTTATGGGTGGTGGATGGTGTACCTTTACAGCAGAATGTCCCGAATATTTCGACAGGGCAGATTAAATCTGGTAATCTGAATGAAATTTTTGTTACGGGAATAGCGGGAATTAATCCGAATGATATAGAAAATGTAACTATTTTGAAGGATGCTTCGGCGGCGGCTATTTACGGCTCAAGGGCCGCGGGAGGTGTGATTGTTATCACGACAAAGAAAGGGAAAGCGGGCAAGATGAGAGTAAATTATTCAGCGACTCTTTCTGTCGGGTTGAAACCACAACGAGATCCGGGGTTGATGAATTCTGCGGAGAAATTAGTCTGGGAACAAGAATTGTGGGATGAATTTTCTTCAGAGTCTTTTGAATATAATAAAACGGCGTCTCGGAAGATTCATAGCCCGGTGGTGGGAATAGTAGGTATGCTTCGGTCTGAAAAGCTTGGAAAAGATGATAAACTTTGGCATGAGGATAATTTTGAACCTATGAGCGGGGAGGAACAGGAGGCGTATATTGCGAATCTGGCCAAGCATTCAACGGATTGGTTTGACGTGTTATTCCGTAATTCATTCTCGATGAATCATCATCTTTCTTTCTCCGGTGGATCTAAACAGTACACGTACTATGTGTCTTTAGGAGTTACGGATGATAAGGGATTGGTAAAAGAGACAGATTATCAACGTTATAATTTAAATGCTAAGATTGATTTGAATCCATCTGCCCGTTTGAATCTTGGGTTTGGGATAGATCTGTCAAAACAAAAATCTGATAGCTATTCCATGACAGTAGACCCGTTTAAATATGCCTATTTTGCGAATCCTTACGAGACATTGTATAATTCGGATGGGAGTTATCGGTCTGATCGGACCTATTTTAATTTGGCAGGTATTAATGACGGGAATTTGAGTGATGGGGTGCAACCTCCTAGTGGGTTTAATATTATGCGTGAGATGAAAGAGACTTCAAGTTCGGCAGATAATACAAGTGGAACCGTAAGGGTCAATCTCGGTTATGATATTATCGAGAAGTTGAAAATCTCGGGGTTAGCTTCGTACACGTACTATAACAATAAGGTGGATGACGTGAAGGGGAGAGATACGTATGCCGCTTTTTTGGACCGGCTTTATTTTGATGAAAATAACAGGGATTGGATTCCCTATGGGTCAATAACCCAGACTTCATCGGACGGAACGAGTTATAATGTCCGGGGACAATTAGAATATCGGGATGTATTTGGTGATGCCCATCGGATTGCTGTATTGGGGGGAGCCGAGTTACGAGGTGATAAAAGTAACCGTACTTATGCAAAACGTTTCGGGTATGACGATGTAACTGGTAATTCGGCTATGCCGATGCATCCGAATCCTCAACCGGAAGACGTGAAAAGATATGCCGACTTGATAGACCAGTTATCAGGAGAGGTTAGTTCCGAAAGCCGTTTTGCCTCATTCTATGCATCCCTGGACTATAGTTATTTGGAACGTTATTTATTAAGTGTTACGTTTCGGACAGATGGTTCGAATAACTTTGGTAGTGACGAGCAGTTTAATCCGACATGGTCATTAGGGTTGGCTTGGCATTTGGATGAAGAGAGGTTTATGTATGGTTTGCATCCAGTAGTGAATCGATTGACATTACGGGCAGCGATGGGGTACACCGGGAATATCGTGAAATCAGTCAGTAAAGATTTGGTATTGAATTATTCTACGACTTATTGGGACGGATTGAGAACCGGATCGATCAGTAAAGCACCTAATCCGAAAGTGCGTTGGGAGAAAACGAAAGACATGAAGATTGCTTTAGATTTCGGTTTGTTTGAGGATAGAGTCAGTGGGTTGGTTGAAGCCTATTACCGGAAAAGTTCTGATATCGTGTCTACGGTTGATGTGTTATCTACGACAGGATTCTCCGGACAAGGATTTAATACTTCCGAGATAAAAAATAAAGGAATCGAGGGGACATTGCGAGTAAAGATTTTGGATGGTAAAGATTTCAAGTTCAATGTAGCCGGAAATATTGCATGGAATCGTAATATTTTGTCCAAATATAACAAAAAAAGAGTGATACAGGACGGGCGATACGAGGGTTTCCCTTTGGAGTCTGTTTTTGCCGGACGTTACACGGGAATAGACCCGCGTGATGGGGTGTATACTTATGAATTAAGACCGGATGCTCAGATTTATAAAGGAACAGATTTACAAGCCGTGGATAATTATCGTTATTATTTAGGCACTTCGATTTCTCCGGTTACCGGTGGTTTTAACGTGGATTTTTCCTATCGAAATTTACGGTTGAATGTTGGAGGCGTGGTTTCTTCGGGTGCGAAATTATTGAATATGGTGACTTCCCCGGCAAGTTATGAGATTATTACTTCGAATCGAACGGGAGAAACGCCTCAAACGGTGTATAGCGATTTGTATCGTAATCATTTGAACGTTTCGAAAGATATGGTGAATCGATGGACTCCGGAAAGAACGACCGGGGTGAAATACCCGAGGATTATCGATTTTATGGGTGATCGTTTATTATTGGATCAGTATAACGTGCATTCGCAGGAGATAACGAAAGGTGCTTATTTGGAAAATGTATCTTTTTTGAGAATTAAAAATATTTCGTTGTATTATGATATACCGCAATCAATAGTAAAATCTTTGGGATTGAGTTCGGTAGGTTTCTCTTTTACGATGAATAATTTTATCACGTTTACCAATTATTCCGGAATTGACCCCGAAACACCGGGGACGACTTACCCGATTACCCGTTCCATGACGTTAGGGGTGAATGTGGGATTTTAAATGATTGAATTTGAATATTAAAATTTTAAAGATATGAGAAAGTCAAGTTTATACATCATGATCTTGTTCCTTTTCTGTAATCTGTCTTGTACGGAGTATCTGGACGTGAAGAACAAAGGCGAGGTGATTCCGGAAACAGCAGAAGAATTCTCTGCATTATTACACAGACATTTATACAATATCGATGGAGCTAGCGAATACGCTTTTTTCGGAGCTCCCTCAACAGTAGCGGCCTATGAAGCTTATACGGATAACTGGGATGCTGATTTGACAACCAAGTTGGATTTGCCTATATACGTGGGAATAGATATTAGTAGCTTATCGTTTCGATTTAAATCATTGTATGAAGTCATTCGGGATTGCAATATCGTGATAGAGGAATTGAAAGAGCGGGATACTGATTTTGGTAAAAAACTATTGGCAACGGCTTACACGATTCGAGGCGTGTGTTATTACACGTTGATGCGTAATTATTGTGAGCCGTATGATAAAAACAATGCTGATAAAATGTTAGGTGTTCCTATCGTGAAAGTGTTTGATATGGAGGGAACTCCCGAACGTTCAAATTTGAAAGAAACAGCTGATTTCGTCGTTGAGAATTTGAAACAGGCCATCAGCTTGAATCAAACGGATCAACATTATCGTTTTTACGTGGATGTTTCTAAAGCTTATCTGGCCAGAACTTATTTTTGGGTGCAAGAGTGGGAATTGGCAGCGAGCACGGCCAAGGAGGTCTTGGATAAATACCCGTTAATTAGCGGGGAGGCTTATAAAGAGATGATTCAAACTGAGGTGAAGCAACTGGGAAATGTGTTGATCCGTTCCGGAATATCCAAATCGGAAGGATACGTGTACACGGATATGCAGAAAACTAAAGGACGTCCGTTGCCTTTGGAGTTTGTGAATTTGTTTACGGAAAGAGAGAGGGATATTCGTTATACTTTTTCTTTTGATGCGGAGTTTGTAAATACTAAAATGTTGAAAACATCCTTACGTTCGGCGGAAATGTGTTTGATCATGGCTGAAAGTTATGCTCATTCCGGAGATACGGAAAATGCATTGAAGTATCTGAACCATTTGCGGGAGAATAGAATTTCCGGTTATACCCCTTACACGGAATCCGATTTACCGGTGGTTGATCCCACGGCATTAATTCAAGTGGATGCGGAAGGAAAAGCTTTAACTCCATTGATGTCTTCAATATTGAATGAACGACGTAAGGAGCTGTATTTGGAGGGTGATCGTTGGTACGAGTTAAAGCGGAACGGACGACCGGAAAGATGGTGCGGCTACAACGGGGTGAAATACGTGACAGCCAAATTCCTGTATACATTCCCGATCCCGAAGGAAGATATTGCATTGAATGCGGGGTTAATACAAAATCCTGGGTATGAGACTTATTGACTGTAAAATTTAAATAGAATGGATATGAGAACATTAAAATATGTGTTAGGATTGGGGTTATTCATGTTGTTGTTTACAGGATGTGATGATGTTGATGATACGCCTCCTCGTCTGGTAGATATGAAGACGGAATTTGTTTTGCCGGCTCCCAGCCGTTTAACAAATGCTGAGCGGGATATTATTCAGGCCAAGAGAGATGCTTATGAAGAAGCAATCGGAAATTAAAGAGTTTGAACGAATAAAAAAGATATAATTATGCGAAAGATTTTATTTGTTTTCTCGTTATTCTTAAGTTTGAGCCTTATATTGGCTTGCTCGGATGATGATAATAGCGATCCGAAATTAAGTTTTGGGCGTCCTATCTATATATTGAAAGCGGCAGAACCTTTGGCCGTGGAGTTGATCGTTTCGGAACCCGTAACGGAAGAGATAAAAGTACCTTTCATGATAGACGGTTCTGCCGTTTTGGATGAAGATTACACGATTTCAGCCAAGGAGTTCGTGCTTCATCCCGGCGATTGGATTGATACGGTTTGGGTGACTCCAAAGGAGAACGTGATCGGACAGAGGGAGATTCGCCTAAGCTTGCAGGAGGTGCCGAGGTATCGTTTGTGGAATAATCGCTGGGCCATTATTCCGGTGGAAACAAAGGATATCTTTACCTGTTCTTTTTCACAAACTACAATGGATTTGAAAAGTGAGGTCGTGGTTTCTATGAAATTAACGGTGGGAGGTGTTGACTATATGTATAAGCGGGAGGAGCTTCGTGTTCCTTTTGAAATAGATCCTGCATCCACGGCGGTAGAAGGGGAACATTACGAAATTGTTGGAGGTGGACGGGAATTGATCATGGGAATCCAGAAGGCAACGGCTGACGTAACGATTCGTTTCCTGAAAAAAGAGGTCGGTAAAGACAAGGTTATTATTCGTTTGGTTGAAGGCGGACTTTTTGAAGGTGGAACGAATACTTCTGTTACGATTAATGTGAATGGTCCCACTTTGTACGAAGACTTTGTAGGTGCTTGGACATCTCCCGATTTTATCAGCGGGGATTTTATTAAAGGAATGGTATGGGGACACCCTACTGATTGTGATAATCTACCGGTTAATAATTTATCCACGGATAGGATTGTGTTTACTGCCGGGGCAACGAATACGCTGAACGTGGATGGAGTGCAAGGTGATCTGGCTAAATATCTTCGGAATTGTGAGGTCGTTTATATCGGGGAAGAGCCGGAACAGTTATGGGATCAGGATGCCTACGGGATAAAACGGGATGTAGTTACGTTGGAATTAAGTAAAGCAAATGTGAATTATTCGGCAACAAATGTGGCGGAGAGAAAAGCGATCGTGCTCGTACGGTTACTGAATAAAGGCAAGGTACTTGAATTCCGGATCGTTGATTATGAACCGACAGATTTCTTGACAGGAACCTATTATGACGAGACTCACCCGGGTTGGGGGGAACCTAAAGAGTATCCCATGAGAGAGTTGTATCCCTTGGTATTCCGTTTTAATAAAGTAGAATAACCTCTTTTAATGTCTTACTATAAAATTGAAAAGTATGAAAAAATGGATGCTAGTATTGTTCGTGGCACTTTTCGTGCTACCATGTTCACGGGAAGCGGATGCTGCCGGGCGGAAAAAGAAAGGTAAAAATGCCGCCACGGCTAAGGTGACGGAGAAGAAAAGTGCTTATGACAAATTATTTCAGAAAGAGTCGTGCGAGACGGTGAAAAGCAATTTTATCACCTTGCATAAGGTGGATGGAAAATTGTATTTCGAGATTCCCATGAAATACTTGGGACGGGAGATGTTATTCGCTTCCACGTTGACATCAACCTCCAGCAATGATTTTTGCGACGTGGGGTACAAGCAGAATGACCCGCTACACGTGAGGTTCACGAAAATTGATAGTACGATCTACTTGAACGAGGTGAATGCTTTCGTGACTTCCAATCCGAAAGAACCTTCTTTGCAAAAAGCGATTGACAAGAATTTTGCGGATGCCGTGTTGTATTCATACAAGATTGCAGCCTACACGCCGGATAGTACCGCAGTGGTGATTGATGTGACACCGATATTCACGACGGACATGAAGGAATTTGCCTTTCTTCCGACGACGATCATGGGATTGATCCAGTTGAACTCTACATTCAACAAAGACGGTGTTGCTTTAGGTGAAGTCAAAGCATTTGATGATAACTTGAGCGTGAAATCCATGTTATCTTATAAAGTGTCGTTGAAATTCATGTCGTTCTCGTTTCTTGATAATATGTCATTGACGGCCACGGTGACCCGTTCTCTATTGTTGTTGCCGGAAGAGAAAATGCGTCCCCGGATTTCCGATTCACGGGTAGGCATTTTTATCACGAGTAAACAACACATCTCTACGGAGAAGGATGGAATTCAGAATTACACGCTGGCTAACCGTTGGCGCATGGAGCCTAAAGATATGGCGGCTTTTCAGCGGGGTGAACTCGTGGAGCCCGTGAAACCGATCGTGTTTTATATTGACGATGCTTTCCCGGAATTATGGAAACAGCCGATAAAAGAAGGTACATTGCGGTGGAATGCAGCTTTCGAGAAGATTGGGTTTAAAAATGCCGTGCAAGTACGTGATTTTCCGAAGGATGATCCCGAATTCGATCCGGATAACCTGAAATATTCCTGTATTCGTTATTTGCCCTCCTCGACGGCAAATGCAATGGGACCGTCGTGGGTGGACCCGACGACCGGGGAAATTGTTAATGCCTCTGTTCTGGTTTACAATGACGTGATTCGTTTGATTAATAACTGGCGTTTCGTGCAGACGGCGCAAATCGATCCGTCCGTGAGGGCGAAGAAGATGCCGGATGACATCGTGAAAGAGTCTATTGCTTACGTGGTTGCTCATGAGGTGGGGCATTGTCTCGGTTTCATGCACAATATGTCGGCTTCTGCCGCTTATCCGGTAGATTCGTTGCGTTCCGCTTCTTTCACCAACACGTACGGAACAACACCCTGTATTATGGATTACGCCCGTTTTAATTACGTGGCTCAACCCGGAGACAAGGGGGTGCGCTTGACCCCGCCGGATTTGGGTATATATGATTATTTCCTGGTGAAATGGAACTATCAGCCTTTACCACAGGTGAATAATGAATGGGAAGAGCAAGCTATTCTTGAGAGTTGGGTGGACGAGAAAGCGGGTGATCCCCGTTATCGTTACGGCAGGCAACAAATCTATTCCCGCTATGACCCGAGTGCCATAGAGGAAGACTTGGGCGACGACCCGATGAAGGCAGGTGCCTATGGTATCAAGAATTTGAAGTATATTTTGAACCACTTGAACGAGTGGATTTCAGATGATGCGGATTTCTCTCACCGGAAGCAACTTTACGAGAATATTCAGATGCAATATACACGTTATTTGTTGAATGTTTTGTATCAGGTCGGTGGTATTTATTTATCGCAGGTGAAAGACGGGACTGCCGGGGAAGCCGTGAAATCGGTAGCATGTGCAAAGCAAAAAGAAGCGTTGGCATGGGTGATTAAAGAATTGAGAAATAGCGCTTGGATTGATCTTCCCGAATTGATTAACCAAACGGGATTGGCTGTATATCCGTCTGCAAAGATTGTTTCCGGAGTCAGTAAAGCAATTGTTGCCAAGGGCGGACATGTAATCTTGTCTTCTCATGTGTCAAAAGAGAAGAATCCTTATACAATTGGAGATTTCTATGACGATTTGTATGCCGGAGTTTTTGCTCCCACGATTCAGGGAAGAAGATTAACTGCAGCAGATAGAATAATGCAGGAAAATATTTTCAAGAGCATGATTGCTGTTTCTTCCCAAAAGTTGGCTAAAAAAGGTATTCAAAGTTTGAGTCCTTCTTGGGCTGAAGTTGAGGCTTACGAATTGTGTTCTAAAGAGTTGATGGCGATGTTGCATGATAACTTCCAAAATATTGAAGAAGAATTCGATATGAATGTTTTGGCACGTAAAGGGTTGCCCGTGGAGTTTGGACAAAGTGCTTCGCCTTTCCAGGATGAAGTGAAAATCAATGCAATTGATAATTCATTCGGGTACAATCAGGCTATGTTGAAACGAGTTATTACTTTGTTGAAGGGTAAGTTGGCATCGGCTAACCGTGATGACAGAGTGCATTACGAAGGGTTGATATCCATATTGG
>ERZ832522.6259-NODE-6259-length-10179-cov-3.978665_pt1 | contig 10179 bp, 8 predicted proteins | sample MGYA00519951_ERZ832522 | MGnify/ENA primary metagenome ERZ832522 (study PRJEB31850, sample SAMEA3708728) | human gut metagenome | biome: human gut; feature: human-associated habitat; material: faeces | place: China | collected 2014 ... | reverse complement strand
CCGTTTCGTTTGTTTACCGCTCCTTGTTTGATCGGTAGTTCTGTTTCAACACTTCCCGTATTCCCGCTTCGGGATAGAGGAACACCCGCCCGCTGACCGCCGTGTAAGGGATCTGCCGCGTGTCGCGGAGCGTCTGGAGCGTCCGGGGCGAAAGGTGCAGATACTGGCACACCTCGCCCCCGCTGAGGTAACGTTCTTTGCGGATCGACGGCGTGTAGTTGTCCGCCGCCGTTTTCATAGCCCGTTCGGCCTCGCCGATCAGCGCGAAGGCTTGCCGCACTTCGTCGCTGTCCATCGTCAGATAATCCAATGCCATCGTTTACGCTTTCTTCCGTTTGGTTTTCGATTCCAGATAGGCCGCCACGTCCGCCTCTTTGTAGAAGTATTTGCCGCCCACGCTGGAAAAGGGAATGATCCCCCTTTCGCGGTAGGTTTGCAGCGTCCGTTTGCCGATGTCCAGCATGAAGCACACATCCTGAGAGTCGATTCAGCTACTGTCCGTCCCCGGAGCGTATTTGCGTTCCAACTGCCGCGCCTGCGCCGACAGCGATTCCAGTTTCCTGACGAGGGCTATTCATACCTTCTCGTCGATGCAGATTGCATTCATAATTTAAAGTTTTAAGTGAATAAATAAGTAATTTATGTAAGGCTTCCGCCCGTTACAATAGTAACCGTTCTTGCGTTCGCTTAGTACACCCTGTCCCCCGTAGTCCCTTCCAGACCGTTCGGGGCCGTCCGCGCGGCCAATATAAGCCGGTTTTCCGCATACCCGCCGCATCCGCTCCCCCGTGTCGTGTAAAGTCACGTTTTGTCCGGAATTGACCGAATTGAATTCCGAAAAAAACGAATCGCCCCCCGGAATCAACCGTTTAAATAGATCGGTAACAAGCTATTCGGATAGCTAAATAGCTAAGTATCTAACCATCTTTCCGGCTATCCGGAAATCTTTGCAAACGGACATCCGTGTGTTGTGTCGGCGCGTTTGCCCGTGTGTAGTCGTGTAGCGTCCGACTACACGCACGCCGTTTCGCCTCGCATGCCGTATTCGCCGTGTACCCCTGTTTCCGTTCGTCCGTACAAATAAAGCGCGCGAATCGGCGGATTGTTTACCCCTTCCGACTGTTTCCGGTTATTTCCGGCGGTTTTGCCGTTCGCATCCTTGTTTGCCTGCCGGATCGGAAAGATAAAGCGTCCGGCAGCAATCGTGTCCGTACCGGGTGCGGGGCGAAATAATCCGCTCGGTACGTTCGTATCTTTGCTGAAACCTAAAACGCAATCTTATGCCGATGCAACTTTATTTCCCCGCCGACGCTTCCCGCGTTCCGGCATGAAGGGCAGCGCAAGCCCCTGCTCTGAATCCCGATCTTCACACCTGGTCCGTTTCGGGCTACTGAATCCCGTTCCGCTACCGCCCGTTCTCCGGCGGGAGCACCGATGCCGCACGTCCCGCACTCGCCGCCCTTTGTTCGCGCCGACTCTGCGCGGCGCAACAAGCGGGGCGGCTTCGGCGTGCCGTGAGCAGGGCTGACGCCCCGGCATCGAACGCTCCCGAAACCGGAGGAAGCAAGGTTGTACCCGGAGGCCCTCGAAACTCCCAGCCGGGAGCTTCTCGGACACTTCCGGGCAACCTTGCCCTGCGGGGCTGTCCCGTTCGGCGCGCTCCCTGCGGTCGCACGACGAACCATCCCCCGCTTCCGTCGGTCGCAGGGGATTCGGGACTTTCGATGTCTGCGACATCGGCGGACGGCTCCCGTCGCTACGCTCGGTCGCTCGACCGCAATTCCGGCTGTCGCCACCGTTCCTTTAGTTTGTCTCTAAACACCGGACGCGATGACAGAGGGTAGGAACAAAGGCGGCAGACCGCCCGTAGGCAAGGCCCAAAAACGTTCCGAAGAAGTCAAATTCCACGTTACGCCGGACGTGAAACGCCGACTGCAAAACGAAGCAAAAGCGGCGGGCGTCGATCTGGCGACTTACTGCCGGGAAAAAGTGCTGACCGGACGACCGCCCCGGCGCGTTCCGCCCGAAGTGCTCACGGCAATCGCCGAACTCGCCCGGCAGGGGAACAATCTGAATCAACTGGCACGGATCGCAAACTCCGAAAAAAGCGTTGCCGGAGTCGTACCCCGGTTGGTCGGACTGTTGGATTTTTACGACGGTGTGGTAAAACGGATAAAAGGATATTTCCATGATCGGTAAAATAGTAACCGGAAAGAGTTTCAAAGGCGCGGTCGGGTACGTGATGAACAAACCCGACGCGCGGCTTCTTTCGTCGGACGGCGTGAATACGTCCGATACGCGGGAAGCGATCCGCAGCTTCAATTTCCAGCGCAAAGCCCGGCCCGAAAAGGCCGAGGTCGTGGGGCATGTCTCGTTGTCGTTCCATGCGGACGATGCGCCGAGGCTGACCGACGATCTGATGCGGCAGTTGGCCGGGGAGTATATGCAGCGGATGAACATAACCGATACGCAGTATATCGTCGTGCGGCACGGCGATACCGAACATCCGCACCTGCATATTATCTACAACCGGGTAAAGTACGATGCGAAGCTCGTCCGCAAGCATAACGAGCGAATCCGGAACGTGGCGGTCTGCAAGGCCATGAAACAAAAATACGCGCTGACTTTTTCGGAAGGCAAAAAAAACGTCGATGTCGAAAAACTGCACGGGCCCGATCAGGTCAAGTATGCGATTTACGAAGCGATCAAAGACGTATTGCCCCGCATGCAGTCCGTCGAGGCGTTGGCCGAAGAACTGGAACGGCAGGGAATCGCAACGACGTTCGTACACCGGGGCGGCGATCCGGGAAAGGAGGTGCAGGGACTGACTTTTACCTGCGACGGCATCACGTTCAAAGCCTCGCAGGTAGACCGGAAATTCAGCTATGCCAACCTGACCAAAACCGTCGAACAGAACAAAGCCGAAGCGGAGCGAAAACAAAAGGCCGAGGAACAACGCCAACGCAAAGCCCGGCAGCGAAAGGAAGCCGCCGAACGCCGCAGGCTGGAAAAACACGAAGCCTTCGAAAAAAAGTGGAAGGAGTTTATAAAAGACAGCATCATAGAACCCCATGTAGGGCCGGACACGGAAGAACCGGATAACCGGGCCGAAGGGCAGGAACAGAAACCGGAGTGCGATCCCGTATTCCGGATGCAGATACCGATACCAACACCGATACCAACACCTATGCCGGACACACTGGATATACCGGATATTCCGGATACGCGCATTACCCAGATCGAAGGCCGGAAGCTGACGCCGCAACAGCAGGACAAATTGTATTCTCCGCAGGGATTCACGTTTACCTACCGAAAGAACGGTTACGAACGCACCGTTTGTTTTCGGCCTTTTGCGCAGGAGAACGGCCCCGACATACTTACCCACGAAATCCTGTCCGAGCGAAAGATCAGTAACAATCCTCTTGTTTTCGGGGTGCAGCTTACCGACGAACACGTCCGGAAAATCAGGGACGGCCAGTACGTTTATATCGAAAACATGAAACGAGGCGATGAAACCGTTTTTTCGGGTTATCTCGTGATGGACGACAGGCTAAAACACGGATGGGTATTCAAACAAGCCCCAGACAACTGGATAAAGTTCGGAAAGTACGAAATGCGGGAAATGGACAAAACCCTGATCGAAGCGGGATACGTTGCCCGTGCCCTCGTAAAGTGGTACGGAATCGGACAAACCGCGAGGCCGTTCCTCTGGAAAGAAAATCCGACCGATACCACCTATAAAGAATCATGGAACGATCCCAGAAAACCGAAACAAAACGAGAAACTAACCGTAAAGCAAGTGCCGCCTATTCAATCCCGGCAAGAGAAAAAGGTCGATCAGGATGAGCAAACGCCACGACGCAGGAAAGGTTGGAGGATATAATCCCTCTTTCCAATCCAAAATCTTGGGGCTGGACATTATAGGATGAAAAGGGCGAAATTCTAAGAACTATTCAGTTCTATAAATGCTAACTACCCACGATATGGGATTTTTGAAACACGAACTTCTATATTCTTGTAATCATATCCATTTATAGCTAAAAAATGGATACTTGATTGCAAACTAAGTTGAGAGTTATTGGTTGGCCCTATGATAATCTTTTTTAAAACAGATTTTGGCATACGTAAATTTACATATGGTACAATAATACCATTTTTCTCTCTGAAACAAACATTTGTTTGATTTCCGTTATAATACACACATCTAACCTCACGTTCATTACGAAACGATTCATGTTTAGATCCTAAACATATAGTCAAATATAGATTATTCTTTGCGATATCGTCAAATTCTAATTTTTCGACAGGCGCCTTGCTTTCCGGACTATTTGGGAAAAAGACTTTTGATCCATTTTTGTATAGATTCATGAAACCACTCAAGTTTTGGTCAATTTTGTTAGCACCATAAGTGCAACGTGCTAATATCCCATAATATTTTTGTACTTCATTCATATCAAAGCCGATAGCACAACCAGTCCCATTAGCTGCATACATTCCCCACATTGAAAGTTCATCATCCGAATCAGAAAATGATGTCACATAATAATTTCTAAAAGCCCCTTCTTGGAGTTCAACATTTGCAACTCTTTTTACAGAATCTATGCCTTCTTTAATTTCACGAGAATCATTAAGATACAAACAATTTGTGGCTCTTAATGTAATATAGTCTTTCCCTAAAATGTGTATCAAAGCATTTATATCTGTATAGTGATATGAAATAAAACTTTGTGATGTAAATATGTCTTGCATATAAATCATTATTTGACTTGTTATTAGCAAATATACGATTTAAAATTTAGGAATATTCAATAGTTTTACCTACAAAATTATCTATTAGTTTATCATCATAAAGAAAGTTCGGTACAGCATTCTCTAATCTTCATTAATAACATCAGTATAAAATTTATTATCTTTGAAAAACAAGATAATAGATGCTGATTGATATAGAATAAATATTCTAAATTTAATAAAGTAATATTATGGTAAACGAAGAGAAACATTATGAGATTAAGGTTCCGGTGTACGTTTCTGAACCTATCGTTAGAAATCCGAATGGATTTGCAAATGTAACATATGAAAATATGATAGATTTAATTACAAAAAGGATTGATGAACACAATGCATCAGAAAAAAAGATAGTAGCTCAACAAAGAAAGAAAACAAAAAAGAAAGAGATCGCAGAACTTAATTACGTTAAACGTTCCTTTAATGATGTGCCGGCATTATTCGTGCGAATGAATGCCGGCAATACAAATTTATATGATACATATATACAGCGAGAAGAATTTATAGAGCTTGGCAAAACTGACAAAGTTGGTAGTGAAAATAATTGGTTATTATTATACCCTCAAATTAAGGGAATAGACCCAAATCACTATACCTGTTATTGGTTAATTTTTGTATATGCTGACCCTCATAAGGATTTTAACGATATTACACAATCGGCCAAACTATTTGTTCGTTATATTTTACAATTAAGATTAAGACACATTAAAACTCAAGATGTTTTAAAAGAACTAAAAGATTTGGGAACAACGCCCGAATTGAAAATAAAATATACTTATATTGCATCTGGGAATAACGATGTTATGCCTAAATATCAGAATTATGTAATTTGTGATAAATTCAAAAAAGAAAAATTAGAATCTTTTGCCAATATGCCATTCGATTATACAGAGGAAATAATCTCTGATGAATCATATAAATCCGAATATCACAATAAAGACATCTATATAACTGTTGGTAAAAAAGAATATAAAATTATCAAGAAAGCTCAATTAGATGAAGCAAAGAAACTTTTAGAAGACGTAGTTGAAGAAACATTTAATATGACAAGTTATGTAACAGGCGAATATCTAGAAACAAATACTTTATATAGCATTGATTTTATGACAGAAAAACTTAAACCTGTCATAGAAAACTATTTAGCAAGTTATGCTTGATCAGACAAATACCATACAGGATATTTCAAATTTGAACTTGTCTTTATTTGGGATAGGTATTACGTTATTAACTGTATTAATATCTTTTACCATTAGTAAAAAAGATGAGGTTAAAGTTTATTCTGATGTCTATAAAACATCAAGTATGGACTTAAGTCTTAAAGGAAAAATAGTTTACTCAATAAAATATATAAAACGGTTACGAAAGGCAATAATTCATATAGGATTAATAAGCGCAATGTCTATATTGTCTTATATGATGTATTGGATAGATAAGTTTTTAGATATAGGCTGGATTGTATATGCAATGATTATTATCACTTTCATTTGTTTGGTATATATTATTACATTGATTATAAATACATTATTGTTCTTTTGGAGATATACCAACACATAAAAAAATCAAATTATCGTACCGGAGAGTTTTATATAAAATCGCCCAGTATCTCCTGCTGTATAATAGTTTGACAATCGGACTATTAATGCACAAAAATAGGCTATAATCGAGATTTGTGCATTGAAATTTCCACAAACAATCATCATAGATTGATTGTTTCTAATACCATTTATTACTATCTTTATACTTAGTATAGAAATGCAATGCGGTGCAAAGTCACAACTCCTTATTAGTGATCTAAAAAGTTAAGACTCGCGTTAAAACGTTGATATATAACGGATAAAAACCGAAGGTTCGGTTCTCGTTTTCCGCTCTTAAAGCCCTGATAAAGAGGCTGCAAAAGACAGAAAAATCCTTATGTATCCATGATATGTAAGGATTTTTTCTTTTTAGGCCCCCGAAAGGAAAAGCAGGAAAAGACCGGGGTACGTAACTTGGTTTATTCCGACTTCAGGTTGTTGACCGGATTCTCGTTGGCTACTTTCCAGGTGCGGTAAACCACGCAGGCGGTGACGATGATGCAAACGCTCAGGCCGCCCGCGATAAAAAACAAAGGGTTCTGCGGAACTTTCTCGGCAAATTGCCGTTGCCAGTATTCCGAAACGAAGTAGGAAATGCCGCAACCCAGCAGGGCTGCCGGGAGGGTTATCCTCAGAATGTCCCCGAGGAAAATCCGGAGAATGGTTCGTACCGATGCGCCGTTTATCTTGCGGATGGCTATTTCCTTGCGGCGGCGGTTGATCTCATCATTCGTATAACCGATTAGGCCGATCAGCGAGATGATTACCGTAATCAGACCTCCGATCGTAACATAGATCCAAAGCATACGCGAACTCTCGTACAGTCCGGCTATTCTCGAGGAGTAAAGCGTCAGCTCCAGTTCCGCATCCGGCATCAATTCTTGCAATCTGGAATCCGCTTTTTCTACGGCTTGCGCCGTCATCCTGCGAAACTTCACGAGCAGGTATCTCGACGGAATGCGCCGATCCTGGCGGCCGTAGAGCATGACGGAGGGCCGATCGTCCAGGTTGCCGGCCAACGATCCGATGCGGTAATTCTCGTATACGCCGCAGATCGTAAAGTCTCTCTGCTCGTGCCCCGTGATCGAGATCCGCTTGCCGACCGCACCGTCGGGCCAATCCGCGAAATCCTTCATCCGATCGACGAAAGAGCGGCTTACCATAATTTCATTGGAATGGGATACTTCTTCCGTAAACGAACGTCCTTCGACGACCGGAATTTCCATCAGGGCCAGAAATCCGTCGCCGACGCGGAAATGATCGGCGATCTCGAAACAGGTCTGGTCCGTGCCGGGTAACATCGCCGCGCCGCCCGGCATTTGGCCGAACGGCAGTCTTATGCAGGAAGACACTTGTTCCACTTCCGGAAGTTTTTCGATTTCGTCGGTCAACATCGTTCGAGCCGTCGAATCCAGATCGGTGACCGCGCAGTAAGCCAGGCGATCGTACGAGTATCCCGGATCGCTGTTCAGCATATGCCGGTGTTGTTCGCCGATTACGATCAGCAGCGAAACCAGCAGCGCCGAGGCCGTAAATTCCATGAACAGCAATCCCTGCTTCCAATGCCGCTGGTTTTCCTTGAAATTGCGGAAGGCGGACGCTACCGGAATGCGGGCGAACAGCATGCCGGGGACGAACCCGGTTACGAAAAATACAATGGCGCAAATGCCCGACAGGATGAAAGCTCCTTTGGAGAAGAACAAGGCGGCAAGCGAAACGTTCAGCAATCCTTCGACGGTGTCCCGGCACGCGAGGATCAGCAGGACGGCCAGAGTGAGCGAAAGAATCAGATGTACCAGCGTTTCCGACATCGTCATACGGTGGATGTCGGTCCCGGATGCGCCGTACGATTTAGTCAGGGCGATTTCTTTGCTACGGTTCACGATCGCCGAGATCGCGATCAGGATATAGTTCATCACGGCCGTGAACAGCAGCGCGAAAGCGAGGATCGCCAACATGACGGTCATGTTCCGGATATTGGCTTCGCCGGTATGCACTTCCCTTATAGGTTTCAGGAAAAATGCCAATCGGTCGACGCCGGCATTTTGCAGGGCTTGGGGGACGATGTGTTTTTGTTGCATCCGGTCGATGGCCGGACGCAGGGTTTCGGGCGTGACGCCGGGGGACAGAAGCACATAGGTTAGGTAGTGGCGGCCGAACCAGGCCAGGAAGCCTCCGTCGTCCGCTTCCTCCAATGTGACCAGTACGTCGTAGCGCAAGTGCGAGTTTTCCGGCGGATCTTCGAATACGCCTCCGATGGTCAGCGTCATCTCCGGTTTGTTGTCGGAAGCGATGACCGTGCCTTCTGCCCGGTCGATTCCTCCGAGCTTTTCGGCGAACGAGCGCGAAATCATCGCATAGCCGGGCCGGGCCAATACCTTTTTCGGATCGCCCGACAGTACCGGACGCGGCAGCACGTCGAACAGGCAACTGTCGGCCATCAGGATGCCGCCGATCGAGTAGCGCCGCTTATCGGACGTTATGAATTTGTTCCTGTCTCCGCCGATATGGGTCAGCCGGGTTGCGGCTTCGATGCCCGGTACTTCCTCTTTCATGGTCGGAGCGACGATTGCCGAAACGGATTCGCTGACCTTCGACTCGTTTTCGTTGCTCGTGTAGCCCGTCAAACGATAGATCCTATCCGCATTCGGATAAAACGAGTCGTAGGATTGTTCGAAATAGATCTTGGCAATCAGTACCAGACCGATGGCCAATCCGATACTCAGCGAGACGATTTTTGTTACGTTATGCCGTCCCCTTTTGAAGAGCGAGCGTATGGCGATGTTCAGATCCCTCATATTGGTCGTCGGTTTTTATTTTTCCGCTTTGGATCCGGCGGAGTGCTTTTTCAATCGATACAGCAATGTTCGAAAATAATGCCGCGATGTGCTAATGTTTGTAATACAGGATTTTATGTTGTGTGGTTCGATCCGGGTGTGTAAAATTAATGGACACTGTTGAATGAATCCTTTACAGATGAGGGCAAAAGAGTGTTAAGAACCTGCTCGGAAGTCGGATGGATTGAAAATGAACGGATGGAAAAACGTGGAGCCTGGAAAGACGCAAGAAACTGGCCGGACTGCCCTCGAAATACGGCGTCGCGGTACAGGAAGACAATCCGTACGGCGAGCTAAGATTCGAAGGAGCGTCTTTGCCGTCGGTAAAGTCTTTCGACACGACCGGCAACGTCCCGTGCACGGGACGTTTTTCTAAAATTTTCTGCCCCGGATTCCGGATCGGCTGGATCGCCGGAGACAAGGACATCATCCGCAAGTACGTCCTGGTTGGTCAAACAGGGAACCGACCTGCAATACGATGGCCCAGATGACCATCGTCCGGTATCTACAACGGTACGACATCGACCGGCATATCGGAAAGATAGTCGAAGTGTACAAAAGGCGCAGGGACGTTGCGGTCGGATCCATCGAACGTTACTTCCCCGCGAACATAAGATTCATTCGGCCCGAAGGCGGACTATTTATCTGGATCGAACTTCCCGAAGGAATTCCGGCACGTGAAATCTTAGAAAAATGCCTGGAGAGAAAGATAGCTTTCGTTCCGGGCGGCTCTTTTTTCCGAACGAGCATAAAGAGAATATCCTCAGGATCAATTATTCCAATATACCCGGAGACCGGATCGAGAAAGGACTTAAAATCTTCGGGGAGGTCGTCAAAGAATATATCGGCAAATCCGAATGACCTTTTCCGGCGACCGTCCCGGCGCGCAAACCTCGAAAAACGCTCTTCCCGAAGGGAGTTTTTTATTTGCCTTTCTCGCCCGAAAAAGTTCGCAGGTTGCCCTAAAATATCGCGGCGGATCT
>ERZ832522.6256-NODE-6256-length-10181-cov-4.709658_pt1 | contig 10181 bp, 7 predicted proteins | sample MGYA00519951_ERZ832522 | MGnify/ENA primary metagenome ERZ832522 (study PRJEB31850, sample SAMEA3708728) | human gut metagenome | biome: human gut; feature: human-associated habitat; material: faeces | place: China | collected 2014 ... | reverse complement strand
GCAATCCGCAAGACGTGAAAACGTATGATACAAACCGCCTGCGTAGTAGCTTCCTGATGGAAAAAGTAATGGTTCCTGATCAAATCAACGTAACTTATTCCATGTACGACCGCCTCATCTTCGGTGGTGCCGTACCTGCAACAAAAGAGCTGGTACTTGAAACTATCGATCCGTTGAAAGCTAAGTATTTCCTCGAACGTCGCGAACTGGGTGTTATCAACATTGGCGGCGAAGGTATCGTAACTGTTGACGGCAAGGAATATACGCTGAACTTCAAAGATGCATTGTATGTAGGCAGAGGCAAGCAGAAAGTTACTTTCAAGAGTAAAGATGCCAGCAAACCTGCAAAATTCTATATCAACTCCGCTACTGCTCACAAGGAGTACAAAACTCAGTTGATCACTATCGACGGACGCAAAGGTTCTCTGAAAGCAAACTCTTTCGCGGCAGGAAAGATGGAAGAAAGCAACGACCGCGTTATCAACCAACTGATTGTTAACAACGTACTTGAAGAAGGTCCTTGCCAACTGCAAATGGGATTGACAGAACTGAAACCGGGTAGTGTATGGAACACCATGCCGGCACATACTCACAGTCGCCGTGTGGAAGCATATTTCTACTTCAACGTGCCGGAAGGCAACTCCATCTGCCACTTCATGGGCGAACCTCAGGAAGAACGCATCGTATGGATGCAGAACGAACAAGCTATCATGTCACCGGAATGGTCTATCCACGCTGCTGCCGGAACAAGCAACTACATGTTTATCTGGGGTATGGCAGGTGAAAACCTCGACTACGGAGATATGGACAAGATTAAATACACTGAAATGAAATAACAAACATACCTCCGACTGGAAGTATCTTAAATACACAAATTCCACAGACTTATAAAGAGCTCTTACATTAAGAATCTGTCAAGTATGTGGAATTTGTTTTTCATGATGGTTGTAAAAACACACCTGACCAATTAATGCAGGTTTTTCAACAATATTTACAAGCTTCCTGCTTGTAAAAAATTTATTTTTGTGCCAACAAATTAATCTAATATCATATATGAGTACAACCCAAACATCAAACGAAACAATGAGCAATTACCGATGGATTATTTGCTCCATGCTCTTTTTCGCTACAGCGGTCAATTACCTGGACCGCCAAGTACTGTCACTGACGTGGAAAGATTTTATCGCACCAGAATTCCACTGGACAGATACGCACTACGGAACTATTACTGCAATTTTCTCAATTATTTATGCGATTGCCAACCTTTTTGCCGGACGCTTTGTGGACTGGCTGGGAAGCAAGAAAGGGTATCTCTGGGCTATTGCCATCTGGTCGCTCGGTGCCTGCTTACACGCACTTTGCGGATGGGCTACCGAGATGAGTCTCGGACTTAAGGATGTCAATGAAATGATTGCGGCCTCAGGAGCCCTTACTTCTACCATTGCCATTACCAGCGTATACTACTTCATTGCGGCACGTATTGTGCTGGCCGTAGGTGAATCGGGTAACTTTCCTGCAGCTATTAAAGTTACCGCTGAATATTTCCCTAAAAAAGACCGTGCCTTTGCGACATCTATCTTTAATGCCGGATCTACCATCGGTGCCCTCATAGCCCCAGTGAGTATTCCTCCACTTGCCAGCTATTTCAAAAGTATCGGTGTGGGTAACGGATGGGAAATGGCTTTCATCGTAATTGGCGCGCTGGGATTTATCTGGATGGGACTTTGGATGTTCATGTATAAAAAGCCCCAGGAAAATCCGCAAGTCAATGCAGCTGAACTTGCCTACATCCAGCAGGATAAAAAGAATGAGGAAGCAGATGTTCACACGGAAGACGAGCCTAAAATCTCCCTCTGGCAATGCTTCAAGTTCCGTCAGACCTGGGCCATTATCTTTGGAAAATTCCTGACAGACGGAGTATGGTGGTTCTTCCTTTTCTGGACCCCTGCCTATATCTCCGACGTATATGGATTCTCTTCAGACAGCGCGACAGCCCAGTTGCTGATATTCGTATTGTATGCCATTACCATGCTTTCCATTTACGGAGGCAAATTACCTACTATCATTATCAACAAAACAGGAAAAAATCCATACGCAGCCCGCATGCAGGCTATGCTGATTTTTGCCGTATTCCCGTTATTCGCACTTTTTGCACAGCCATTGGGTAACATTTCTTATTGGTTCCCGATTATCATCATCGGTATCGCAGGAGCTGCCCACCAATCATGGTCTGCTAATATCTATTCTGTAGGAAGTGATATGTTCCCTAAGAGTGCAGTAGCCACCATTATCGGTATTGGAGGTATGGCAGGTGGTGTAGGAGCATTCCTTATCAACATGTGCTCAGGAATCCTGTTCGACTATGCAGCAGAAACTCAAATGGTATTCTTCGGTTTCGAAGGAAAAGAGGCCGGTTACTTCATCATTTTCTGTATCTGTGCCGTAGCCTACCTGATAGCATGGTGTGTAATGAAAGCCCTTGTACCTAAATACAAGCTGATTAAGGTATAATACTTAAATTATAGCCATAAAAAAAGTCACAGAGTAAAATTCTGTGACTTTTTTTATGGCATATACCTTATTTCTTCAACTCCGGATAACTGATACGAGTATGATACATTGTTTTCAACTTTTCCTTAAATACGGCTTTCACGGTAGCAATGTCTTTAAATGTAATCGGACATTCCTTGAAATAACCGTCCTGTACCTGACTGTCAATAATCTTTTCTACCAAAGCTGAGATGCTTTCTTCTGTGTACTCAGCCAGACTTCGTGAAGCTGCTTCTACAGAATCTGCCATCATCAGAATAGCCTGTTCCTTCGTAAAAGGATTGGGACCCGGATACCGGAAAGCTTCCTTGTCAACTTCTTCACCGGGGTGTTCGTTCTGATATGAAATATAGAAATACTTGGTCAAACCTTTTCCATGGTGAGTACAGATAAAATCTTTTATTACCTGTGGTAGATCGTGCTTGTCGGCCAGTCTCATGCCATCGGTCACGTGACTGATTACAATCTGTGCGCTCTGCTTGTAGCTCAACTGGTCATGAGGATTCACACCCGACTGATTTTCGGTAAAGAAAGCAGGGTTCAGCATTTTCCCAATGTCGTGATACATAGCCCCCGTACGTACCAGCTGGCTGTTGGCTCCAATCCGGTTGGCAGCCGCAGCAGTCAGATTCGCCAACTGAAGGGAATGCTGGAATGTGCCAGGTGCCACTTCCGACATCTCACGCATCAATTTATTATTGATATTGGATAACTCTACCAACGTAACATTCGAGGTAAACCCGAACATCTTTTCCAGGATAAACAGTAAGGGATAAGTAAACAGCAACAACAGACCGTTAATGATAAAATTGACATACATGTGTGTACTCAGCTGAGCCACATCGCTGACGTGTATCAAATCGAGTGCCAGATACATCAATGCATACGTACAAGCCACGATCAGCGCACTGCGCAGCAATTGTGAACGCTGGGAAAGCTCCCTCAGACTATAGATACCGGCCATACCGGCTGCTGTTTGCAACAATATAAACTCGTGCGGTGTACGAAGGCAAATCGAACAAAGCAGAATCGTTATGATATGAGCTACAAACGCCGTTCGTGAATCCAGAAAGATACGAATAATCAAAGGTATCATAGCAAACGGCACAATGTAAACACTCATAAATGCATGCTCTACCATCACAGAAGACAAGACTGGGAAAGCTACAATGATGACAAAAAGCAGAGCCAATGTCCGGTGCTTCTTATAATAGTCACTCCGGAACAAATCCAGATAAATCATGAAGCAACCTATCAGCAACGCCACAAAAAGCGTTTGCCCCAGCAAGGTAAGACGCTTCTCTGCCACAGTCTCACTACGTTTGTTCCACTCTTTCTCCAATGATTTCAGGATATTATACGTATGACTGTCGATAATCTCTCCACGGTCTATGATTTTCTGTCCGTTCATTACAAAACCGTTTGCCCAGGAAAGGTCTGAAAGCAAATCCTGCTTTGCAGCCTCTGATTTAGAAGCATCATAAGAAAGGTTAGGCGCTATGTATTCATTCAGATTGCACCGCTGCAGTAACAGTCGATGATAATGTACCGTATCTGAATAAATCAACGTTTCGTATGCCGTTTTAAAGCTATAAAGGTCGCTCACATCCACTTGGTTTGCTGTATTCTTGTCTACCAACTGGATGGAACGTACACTGTCTTTACGCAACTTTTCCCAATCATTTGGCGCAAAGACTCCTTTCTCGTACACTAACTTCAGTAATCGCTCAATATGATGCTGATACGCTGGAGCGGGGATAATACGATGCAAACTATCGGTATATGCTTTCTTGAACTGCTGAATCATCCGGTCGGCCACCGTTTTGTCCATCTGGTAATACGGACTGTACAAGCGCATGATACTGTCCTGCTCCCGCTGCACTTCTGCATCATCCTTGTAGATGGGAAAATCGAACGAAGCCTGAAGCAGTCCGTACTTCCAAGGTTTATTAATGTCAAATTGATAATTAAAACGTCCCTCTCGTGGCAGGAAATACACAATTACACACACTGTTACCACGAAAATGGCCAGTTTATATAACAGTCCTTTATAAGAAAACTGTTTCTCAGTTTGTAAACTTTTCATGTTAAAAAGATATTTTGCGTGCAAAATAAGAAAAAAACGGGAAAATTAGATTAATTTTGCGGCGTATTTTTAGATAAAAACCACAATGTCAGAAAGAAAAGTAAGAGTCCGTTTTGCACCAAGTCCCACCGGTGCATTGCATATCGGCGGCGTACGTACCGCTTTGTACAATTATCTGTTTGCTCGTCAGCATGGCGGGGAACTGATTTTCCGTATTGAAGATACTGACTCACACCGTTTCGTTCCGGGTGCTGAGGAATACATTATCGAGTCATTCAAATGGTTAGGCATCCAGTTTGACGAGGGTGTCAGCTTTGGAGGAAACTATGGTCCGTACCGCCAGTCGGAACGCCGTGACATTTACAAGAAATATGTACAGGTGTTGCTCGATAACGGAAAGGCTTACATTGCTTTTGATACACCGGAAGAACTGGAAGCTAAACGTCAGGAAATTCCGAATTTCCAGTACGACGCTTCTACACGTACTTCCATGCGCAACTCTTTGACTCTTCCGAAAGAAGAAGTGGACAAGCTGATTGCAGAAGGCAAACAGTATGTAGTCCGTTTCAAGATTGAACCAAACGAAGACGTACATGTACACGACCTGATTCGTGGAGAGGTAGTTATCAACTCTTCTATCCTCGATGATAAAGTGTTATATAAATCAGCTGATGAACTGCCTACTTACCACTTGGCTAACATCGTTGACGACCACCTGATGGAAGTATCACATGTGATCCGTGGAGAAGAATGGCTGCCTTCAGCTCCGTTGCACGTACTGCTGTACCGTGCTTTCGGTTGGGAAGATACAATGCCTGAATTCGCTCACCTGCCATTGTTGTTGAAACCGGACGGAAACGGTAAACTGAGCAAGCGCGACGGTGACCGTTTGGGATTCCCTGTATTCCCATTGGAATGGCACGACCCGAAAACAGGAGAAGTCTCTTCTGGATACCGTGAATCAGGCTATCTGCCGGAAGCGGTTATCAATTTCCTGGCTTTGCTGGGATGGAATCCGGGTAACGACCAGGAAATCATGTCAATGGATGAACTCATCAAATTGTTCGACTTGCATCGTTGCAGCAAAGCGGGTGCGAAGTTCGACTATGAAAAAGGAAAGTGGTTCAACCATGAATATATCCTGATGAAGAGTGACGAAGAAATTGCACAGTTGTTTATGCCGATTCTGAAGGAACATGGCATTGAAGCTCCGATGGATAAGGTAGTTACTGTAGTCGGACTGATGAAAGGCCGTGTAAGCTTCATCAAGGAATTGTGGGATACTTGCAAGTTCTTCTTCGTAGCTCCGACAGAATATGATGAAAAGACAGTGAAGAAACGCTGGAAAGAAGATTCAGCAGAACGTATGACCGAACTGGCTGCACTGCTGGAATCACTGGACGATTTCTCACTGACTCACCAGGAAGAAGTAGTCATGAAATGGATTGAAGATAAAGGTTACCACTTGGGTAACATTATGAATGCTTTCCGACTGACACTGGTTGGAGAAGGCAAAGGCCCTCACATGTTTGACATCTCGGCTGTATTAGGAAAAGAAGAAACAGTGGCTCGTATGCACCGTGCAGTAGAGGTCCTCAAATAAGCTAAGACATGATTTATAATCTTATCATCGCTCTTTATACAAGTGCAGTCAGACTGGCTGCACTTTTTAATAAGAAAGTGGCCCTGATGGTCAAAGGAGAAAAGGAATCTTTTGACATTCTGCAAAAACAGATTATCCGCGGAGAAAAGTACCTGTGGTTTCACGCAGCTTCTTTAGGGGAGTTTGAACAAGGACGTCCGCTGATAGAAGAAATCCGGAAAACCTATCCGCAGTACAAGATTCTCCAGACATTTTTTTCTCCTTCCGGATATGAAGTGCGAAAGAACTATAAAGGAGCTGACATTGTCTGCTATCTTCCGCTGGACACACCGGGCAACGTAAAACGTTTCCTAGATTTGGCCCAGCCTTATATGGCCTTCTTCATCAAATATGAATTCTGGCAGAACTATCTGAACGAGCTTCAACGGCGAAATATTCCGGTTTACAGCGTATCTTCCATCTTCCGGAAAGAACAGATTTTCTTCCGTTGGTATGGCAAAAGTTACCGAAAGGTACTGAACACGTTTACTCATTTGTTCGTACAGGATGAAGCGTCTGTACAATTACTTCGCACCATCGGTATTACCAACACCACTGTAGTAGGTGATACACGTTTTGACCGGGTGTTGGAAATCTGCCGTCAGGCTAAAGAACTTCCATTGGTAGAGAAATTCAAAGGAAACCATACTGCTTTTGTAGCCGGAAGTTCCTGGGGACCGGACGAGGATATTTTCATTCCATATCTCAATGCGCATCCGGAGGTAAAGCTAATCATTGCACCGCACGTGATTGATGAAAGCCATTTGAAGGAAATTACCGGTAAACTGAACCGTACCGTAGTGCGTTATACGCAGGCTACGGAAGAAAAGGTGAAAGAAGCCGATTGCCTGCTGATTGACTGTTTCGGTCTGTTGTCTTCCATTTATCGCTATGGAGAAATTGCCTATATCGGAGGTGGATTCGGGGTAGGTATCCACAATGTGCTGGAAGCTGCCGTATATGGTATGCCGGTTATTTTCGGTCCTAACAACAAGCGGTTCCGTGAAGCTCAAGGCTTGCTTCAATGCAAGGGTGGCTTTGAAATACAAGGAGCGGAGGATTTCAAGAAGATTATGGACAACTTCCTGAACAACTATGAAGCTTTGGATAAAGCAGGAAAGAAAGCCGGAAACTATGTACGAGACAATGCCGGTGCATTGGAAAAGATTATGCATACAGTGACTTTATAAGTCACCAAATCATACAATAAAACGGAGCTGAAGGAAGAGAGATAGATTCTCTTTGCTTCAGCTCCGCTTTCATTATTAGCTTCTATGTTTATTCCTGAGACTTCATCCGTTCTTTCTTATAGTGCTCAAATAGTTCAGATAAAGTTTCCATCGGAATATGCAGCAAATACATTTCCTTGAATACATCGGGTAATACTTGCTGAAGGAAAGCAGCCTTCCGAAGCTCAATAATCTTCTGAGCAGCTCCAGTTGCCACAAAATATCCTAACCCCCGCTTATTGTAAATAATACCCTGAGTCTGCAGATAATCATACGTACGAACTACCGTATTCGCATTCACCTCCACTATTCCTGCATATTCTCGTACCGACAGGATACGTCCTTCTTCTTCATACACTTCCTGAAGAATCTCGTCCATGATACGGTCGGCTATCTGCAAATAAATCGGTTTATTCTCTTTAAAAGTCATAGGCGCCACAGTTTTCGTTTAACAACTTCTGAACGAGTAAACAACCGATAAGACAGCCACCAGTTGAACACAGTAAACAGAAAAAAGACAACTGAAATAATGGTCAGCAATCCATTTACAGTTTGTGGAGTGTCTTGATAGTGTTCCTGCATCCAGTCTGAAAAGCGAACTAAAAAACCACCTTCTGCCAGATTCGCAAACAAGATTCCTCCTAAAATAGTTACAGCCAAACAAGCCCCTATCGTTTTCAGGAAAGGATGTTTGTACCAAAAACTTCCTCCCAAAATGAAAAGTGAATGATTCCATAAGCAGAATATCCACACAAGTAGCTGCATCAGCCACCAAGAATAGACTGGTTCTCCTGTTGCATCTACCGAAGCATGAGCCCATCTCATGGAGAATACTTCCACTAACATCGGCTGGCTATACACAGCCGGTAAATCAAACAAAGGCAACAACAGATAATGGGTAAGTTCCAAAGCCAGCAAGGCAACCAGAATCATCAATGCAGTGCCTACTGTCACAAACAAGGCACGAGAGAAGAATTTCTCCAGTTTCGTAGCCGGCAACAATAAATAAGAAATACGTTTTTCCTTATTATCCATGCATTTCATGATGCGGGAAGCATAATATATCATTGCCACACTAACCACCATACCAATTATCCCCAACATATTGCCGCAAAATCGTTCAAAAGAATAAACTTCAGGATAGCCTTCTTCCGTCCAGCGTTCTGCTGACCATAAAAAGCCTAACATCGGAAAAAAGCAGGCTGCAAAAATACCCAGCAAACCATAAAGGTTATTTTTCCAATTTTCTATCAAATCGCGTCGTATGATATGCTGTACGCGTGTCATACTAAAAGTTGTCTCCATCATGTCGTGTCATTTATTTTTCATTAAAAATCGCTTGTATTTTCTCACGTTCCGTCAGCAGAGCATTAAACAGAAGTTCCAGGTTCAACGGGCTCTCTTCTCCTGCAAGATTGGGCCATATCACATTGTTTCCATGCACAGAGGGCTGCACGAAAAGAGCGTCATCTGTCGGTTCATTCATGCCCTGCTCCGCAAACAACAGTTTATCTGTAATGTCTACTACCGAGCGGTTCAATAGCACTTCATTTCCGTCAATCACTACCACCTGATCCAGCAAACGGTCAATATCCCGTACCTGATGAGTAGATACCACTACCAATTTCTCTTCCGTCATACCTGAAGCTATCACTTTCCGGAATTGACTTTTGGAGGGGATATCCAATCCATTGGTCGGTTCATCCATCAAAAGCAAGGAGGTATTGGCTGCCAGTGCGAAACACATATAAGCCTTTTTCTTCTGTCCCATAGACAACTCTCCTAAATGAATGTCTTCATTCAAATCAAAATCAGCCAAACATGTCCGCAACAACTCCTGACTGAAACGGGGATAAAACGGTGCATTCACTTTCACAAACTGTTTCAGACTCAAATTAGGTAAAGTAAATTCTTCCGGAACCAAATACATATCCTCCAGAGTTACCGGCAGGCGTTTTTGTACGTCCCTCCCTTTCATCCAGACAGAACCGCTTTGTGGACGTAACAAGCCACTCATCAAATAAAGTAAAGTAGATTTACCGGTCCCATTCTTTCCCAAGAGACCAATTACCTTTCCAGCTTCCATTTCCAATGAGAAATCTTGAAAAACGGAAGCTTTCTTTCCATAACTGAAGGTTAACCCTTCGATTTTTATCATAGACGTGTTCATGTTGTAAATAAATTATATTAGTGTATTAGCTTATTAGTACACTGCAAATGTAATTCTTTTTCTTTAATCTACAAGCATCAACAAAACTTTTAACAGATAAAATGAATTATCTCCAATCGATTTAATTCTTAAAATTGCAGGAATAGAAGTTATCAGCCCGATGATTCAGACCCATGTTCCCCGAAACAGGTTTCTTTCCAGGCAAATTTTCGTTCGTTTTAAGCGCATCTGAAAGTTCCGGTGAAGAATGACTCTCCTTTCCGTAGAAAACGTCTCCAGGCGCATTTCTGAAGGCCGCCCGGGTGAGCGGTAAGGGAACAAAGGAAAGTAAGGGGAAAAAGGAAGGAAAGAAAGAATCCGGCAGCAGAAAGAAGAAGCGGCCTGCCGCGGAAACGGACGCAGGCGTACAGACACAAAAAAAGCCCTGAAGCGTTTCTGCCTCAGGACTTCTGTTAAAACGGCGACTACCTACTCTCCCACTTGCGCAGTACCATCGGCGTGACG
>ERZ832522.6253-NODE-6253-length-10186-cov-10.197315_pt1 | contig 10186 bp, 7 predicted proteins | sample MGYA00519951_ERZ832522 | MGnify/ENA primary metagenome ERZ832522 (study PRJEB31850, sample SAMEA3708728) | human gut metagenome | biome: human gut; feature: human-associated habitat; material: faeces | place: China | collected 2014 ... | reverse complement strand
CTTTGTTAACCTTAAATCTAATACTATGAAAAACACAGTGCAAAGATACGGACTTCTGTGAAATCTGCAAATTATCCAAGTAAAACGCTATGTTTTATAACATTGATTAAGTGTTTGTTTTACGCTTTATACTTTTGTTAATACTTTCCGATGGTCTGAAAGAGGACTGCTTTCCTTCTTTTTAGAATAATAAATAGCTGAAGTTAGAGAACTTTACAGTATTATTTCTTATTTTTGTTCTTAATTGGATTACAGAAAGAACTACGAAATGATGAGATGGATGAAGACGATGAGATATCTGAAGTGGATGCTGGTGCTGTTTTGTTTAACCGGGATGACGGCTTGCCGGCAGGATACACCCCGTTTTCGTATTGGGGTGGCTCAATGCAGCGATGATTCATGGCGACATAAGATGAATGATGAGATTCTTCGGGAAGCGATGTTTTATAATGGTGTTTCGGTGGAAATCCGTTCGGCAGGGGATGATAACACTAAGCAGGCGGAAGATGTCCATTATTTTATGGACGAAGGAGTCGATCTGCTGATTATTTCCGCTAACGAAGCTGCTCCTATGACTCCGATTGTAGAAGAAGCTTATCAGAAAGGCATCCCCGTTATTCTTGTAGACCGGAAGATTCTTTCGGATAAATATACTGCCTATATCGGAGCCGATAATTATGAAATCGGTCGTTCGGTAGGAAACTATATTGCCTCCAGTCTGAAAGGGAAGGGAAATATAGTAGAACTGACAGGATTGAGCGGTTCGACTCCTGCAATGGAACGGCATCAGGGATTTATGGCTGCCATCAGTAAATTCCCGGATATAAAGCTGATTGATAAAGCGGATGCTGCTTGGGAACGTGGTCCGGCAGAGATAGAAATGGATAGTATGCTTCGGAGGCATCCTAAGATTGATGCTGTGTATGCCCATAATGACCGTATCGCTCCGGGTGCCTATCAGGCAGCAAAGATGGCAGGGCGGGAGAAGGAAATGATTTTTGTCGGCATAGATGCCTTGCCGGGTAAGGGAAACGGACTGGAACTGGTACTGGACAGTGTGCTGGATGCCACCTTTATCTATCCGACCAATGGCGATAAGGTACTGCAACTGGCTATGGACATTCTGGAGAAGAAACCCTATCCCAAAGAAACGGTGATGAATACCGCTGTTGTGGACCGTACCAACGCACACGTCATGCAGTTGCAGACCACACACATTTCCGAACTCGACAAAAAGATTGAAACGCTCAACGGACGTATCGGTGGCTATCTCTCTCAGGTAGCTACACAACAGGTCGTTTTATACGGCAGTCTGATTATCCTTTTATTGGTAGCCGGCTTATTATTGGTCGTTTATAAATCACTCCGCTCTAAGAATCGCTTGAATAAAGAGCTTTTTAAGCAGAAGCAGCAATTGGAAGAGCAGCGTGACAAACTGGAAGAACAGCGTGACCAATTGATACAGCTCTCTCATCAACTGGAAGAAGCTACCCATGCCAAGCTGGTCTTTTTCACCAATATTTCTCACGACTTCCGTACTCCGTTGACATTGGTTGCCGATCCGGTAGAACATTTGTTGGCGGACAAGACACTGAGCGGAGATCAGCACCGGATGCTCATGCTGATTCAGCGGAATGTGAACATTCTTCTGCGTCTGGTCAATCAGATTCTGGATTTCCGTAAATATGAAAATGGCAAGATGGAATATACTCCGGTTACGGTGGATGTCCTTTCTTCTTTCGAAGGATGGAATGAGTCTTTTCAGGCGGCAGCCCGTAAGAAGCATATCCATTTTTCTTTTGATAGTATGCCGGATACGGATTATCATACACTGGCAGACATGGAGAAGCTGGAACGTATTTATTTCAATCTCCTGTCCAATGCCTTTAAGTTTACACCGGAAAATGGAAGAATTGCCGTTCGTCTGTCTTCCCTTTGTAAAGAGGACAAGCGATGGATACGTTTCACGGTGGCAAATACCGGTTCTATGATTTCTGCCGAACATATTCGCAATGTATTCGACCGTTTCTATAAGATCGATATGCACCATACCGGTTCGGGAATCGGACTGGCATTGGTAAAAGCCTTCGTAGAAATGCACGGTGGTATGATCTCCGTAGAGAGCGATGAGAAACAGGGCACGGTCTTTACCGTTGAACTGCCTGTACAGTCTTGTGAGGCTGTTGCTGCCGAACCGGATACCACCCTTGTTTCTGCGGATTCCCGTACAACAGATGTTCTATTGGCGGAAGAGGAAGAACTGGAAAAAGGATATGACTCTTCCAAACCGTCCGTACTGATTATTGATGATAATGAGGATATCCGTTCGTATGTCCATACGCTGTTGCATACAGACTATACGGTGATTGAAGCGGCAGACGGCTCCGAAGGAATCCGTAAGGCTATGAAGTATGTTCCTGACCTGATTATTTCCGATGTGATGATGCCGGGCATTGATGGCATTGAATGTTGCCGCCGGCTGAAAAGTGAGTTACAGACCTGTCATATTCCGGTTATTCTGCTGACGGCGTGTTCACTGGACGAACAGCGTATTCAGGGATATGACGGTGGTGCGGATTCTTATATTTCAAAGCCGTTCAGTTCACAGCTGTTGCTGGCACGTGTCCGCAATCTGATCGATTCTCACCGTCGTCTGAAACAGTTCTTTGGTGACGGGCAGACATTGGCGAAGGAAGATGTTTGCGATATGGACAAGGATTTTGTAGAAAGATTCAAGTCATTGATTGAAGAGAAAATGGGAGACTCCGGTTTGAATGTGGAGGACTTGGGCAAAGACATGGGACTAAGCCGTGTGCAGCTTTATCGCAAGATTAAATCATTGACTAACTACTCTCCGAATGAATTGCTCCGTATCGCCCGTTTGAAGAAGGCAGCTTCTTTGCTTGCTTCTTCGGACATGACCGTAGCGGAGATTGGTTATGAAGTCGGTTTCAGTTCACCTTCTTATTTCGCCAAGTGCTATAAAGAGCAGTTTGGAGAGAGCCCGACAGATTTCCTGAAAAGGAAAGGATGATTTCATTGAGATCGTAAAGAGGGATATATGAAAGATTATAAAGTAGATAAAGAGAGTTTTTCCGAATCCTTTCGGAAGGAAGTGTACGAAGTCGTATCCCAGATACCTGTGGGAAAAGTATCTACTTATGGAGGTATTGCTTTGCTGTTGGGGGCACCCCAATGCTCGCGGATGGTGGGACGTGCATTGAAAGAAGTGCCGGATGAATTATCCATTCCTTGCCATAGAGTTGTAAATTCCACCGGAAGGCTGGTACCCGGTTGGGTGGAACAAAAACAACTCTTGCTGGCAGAAGAAGTTTCTTTCAAAGCTAACGGATGCGTTAATCTGAAAGAACATTTGTGGCACGTGGATGAATGAAGGATGCAAGGAAGGTAAGCCATATCATCCGTATCCATACAATAAAGAAAACCCATACATGAAGCCATAAGGTCCTGGTAATGAAATCTCTGATGGGTATAGGGACGAATATGTCGATAGGAACGATACATAACAGCACAAAACAGCACCAAAATAGAATCTTGTCTGTTGCGGTACGTGTTGGTCTGCTCCAATACCAGAGCATGAAACCTGCCAATGCGATAATATAGGTATGCTTCTCGGCGGAGTCACTCAGTAATACTACCCAGCCCATGAGAATGCCCAAAGCCTGGGCACGGAAGGCAAAAGACGACCATTTGCGGAAATTCCCCAAAAAGAGCAGAGTCAGCAAGCTGAGCATTCCTATCTGAAGTGCACGGAAGTGTGGCAATGTCCATGCTGCAATGGGGCGGGCATAGAAAAATGAATCATAAGCTCCGGCGGATTGATGAACAGCAAGACTATGGCACCATTCTTCATAATAGGGGAGCAAATCTGCAGGAGCTATTTTGATTAACGGTAACGTAAGCAATACAATGCCCATTGCAACGGCATAGCCAAAGTTACGCCATACGTGAGGATAGCACAGCAACAATGCCAGTTCGAAAATTCCATATACTTTGGTACATCCCGAAATCATGATTAACAGAACAGCCAGAAATCCACGGTCTTTTTCCAATAACGTATAGGCGAATAAGAATAAATAGGCTACCGTTATGTTATACTGAAATGAAAGTAAACTTTGTCCTAAAATCAGTAACAGAAAAAGGAACATACGGCATTTCTGCTGCTGGGTGAATTGTTGGGGCAGCGTGAAGATCGCCACAAAGAACAATGAATAATTGAATAGATTCCACGCGAAAGGTCCCAGCCATGCAGGCAGATACGCAAACGGAGCGAACAATACCGTGAAAACAGGAGAATAAAGGAAGTAGCGTCCGTGAGCTTCTACAAATTCGGTTGTGTATGGGCTGATGCCTTGCCAGAAGAATTGAGTAGCGTCTGAGAAGACCATAAAGTTTTGATGCCGTCCTCGCATAAATTCGAGCAGAGTCACTATAAAAGCGAGCAGGAAACCTATCATGTAGAGATTCCGCCGACTATAGAAAAACGGCATTTTGGGGTTCTTTTTACTAAGGAACTGTACTTGGCTTTTGTCGTCTAGTGTGGCAGTACCTGTTTGTTTTTCTTTTGTTGTGTAATGACAATTATCCTTCCCCAGGAAAATTGTAATAGCCCTGTTGAACATATAAATCTAGTTTAGTTATTGACGCCAAATATACGGTGTTTAAGTGAAATATTCAAACTTATTTTATATTTATCTGCCGGTTTGTTCTATTTTGCTGAGTGATAGGGGAATATTACCCGGAAACTTTCCATATCATTACAAATAAAGCCCTCTGTATGCCCCGGATTTTGAATATAATTTGTATGTTTAATCCGTTTTTTGTATCTTTGTGCCAGCAAGATACTGGAACAGGCTGTTTTTATACATAAAAATGCTATTTTTTTGCTATTCGTTGAAAGGATTATCTTATCAAATTCTATTCCTTTTTTAATTACTCAGTCTGTCAATAATCATTTTATTAATTATTTCGGGATTCATTGTTATTTGTCCCGTATTTAAATCAGAACTTTATACGATATAAAGAAAGATTCCTGTTATCGTTTGTTCTTGTCTTGCTGTGTATATTATTTTAATAACCTAAACCATTTTATTGTATGAGTAAAATAGAAATTAAAGATCTCTATCTGGTTTTTGGCAATGAGAAGCAGAAGGCTTTGAAGATGTTGAAAGAAGGTAAAACTAAAAGTGAAATATTGAAAGCGACCGGATGTACGGTTGCGGTGAAAGATGCGAATCTTTCCATTAATGAAGGCGAAATATTCGTCATTATGGGGTTGTCCGGTAGTGGAAAGTCCACTTTACTCCGCTGCATCAACCGTTTGATACGCCCTACTTCCGGAGAAGTGATTATCAATGGAACAGACATAGCCAAAGTGTCGGATAAAGAACTGTTGCAGATTCGCCGGAAAGAACTGGCTATGGTCTTTCAGAACTTCGGTCTGCTTCCTCACCGTTCTGTCTTGCATAATATAGCTTTCGGACTCGAACTACAGGGAGTTAAAAAGGGAGAACGGGAGCAGAAAGCGATGGAAAGTATGCAACTGGTGGGGCTGAAAGGCTACGAGAATCAGATGGTAAGTGAACTGTCGGGTGGGATGCAGCAGCGTGTCGGGCTGGCACGGGCTTTGGCCAATAATCCCGAAGTCCTGTTGATGGATGAGGCCTTCTCGGCACTCGATCCTTTGATCCGCGTACAGATGCAGGATGAACTGCTGACTTTGCAGTCGAAGATGAAAAAAACGATTGTCTTTATTACTCACGACCTGAGTGAAGCGATTAAATTGGGTGACCGGATTGCTATCATGAAGGATGGAGAAATTGTACAAATCGGTACATCGGAAGAAATCCTGACCGAACCTGCCAACGCTTATGTAGAACGATTTGTGGAGAATGTAGATCGAAGCAAGATTATTACGGCTTCCTCTGTTATGGTAGATAAACCCATAGTGGCACGTTTGAAGAAAGAAGGTCCGGAGGTGCTGATCCGTAAGATGCGCGAACGGAATCTGACCGTTCTTCCGGTAGTCGATTCCAATAATCTGTTAGTAGGAGAGGTGCGGTTGAATGACTTGCTGAAACTGCGAAAAGAGCAAATCCGCTCCATCGAGTCCGTAGTAAGGCATGAAGTTCATTCAGTGCTGGGTGATACGGTGCTGGAAGATATTCTTCCGTTGATGACAAAAACGAACTCGCCAATCTGGGTCGTAAATGAGAATCGGGAGTTTGAAGGCGTAGTGCCACTTTCCTCATTGATCATCGAAGTAACGGGAAAAGATAAAGAAGAAATTAATGAAATCATTCAAAACGCAATAGAATTATGATAAATATCGGACAATATATAGAAACTGCCATTAATTGGCTCACAGAACATTTTGCTTCCTTTTTTGATGCTCTCAGCATGGGGATCGGAGGATTCATAGACGGTTTTCAGCACGTACTGTTTGGAATACCTTTTTATATCACAATTGCAGTGCTGGCTGCGCTCGCCTGGTTTAAGTCGGGTAAGGGGACAGCCGTATTTACCCTCTTGGGTTTATTGCTTATTTACGGCATGGGCTTTTGGGAAGAAACGATGCAGACATTGGCATTGGTACTTTCTTCCACTTGTCTGGCATTGCTTTTAGGCGTTCCGTTGGGAATCTGGACTGCCAACAGTGATCGTTGTAACAAGATAATGCGCCCTGTCCTCGACTTTATGCAGACAATGCCTGCCTTTGTCTATCTGATTCCTGCCGTTCTATTCTTCGGATTGGGAACTGTGCCGGGAGCTTTTGCCACCATCATCTTTGCAATGCCTCCTGTGGTTCGTCTGACCGGTCTGGGCATTCGTCAGGTTCCTAAAAACGTAGTAGAAGCCTCCCGCTCTTTTGGAGCTACTCCCTGGCAGCTTCTTTATAAGGTGCAATTGCCTTTGGCGTTGCCTACTATTCTGACGGGAATCAACCAGACGATCATGATGTCACTTTCGATGGTAGTGATTGCTGCCATGATTTCTGCCGGAGGATTGGGAGAAATCGTGCTGAAAGGTATCACCCAAATGAAAATCGGACTCGGATTTGAAGGCGGTATCGCAGTCGTGATATTGGCGATCGTGCTGGACCGCATCACTCAGGGTATGGCAGATAACAGAAAAAGTAAAAAGAAATAAGAATCACACCAAAGAAAGGAATAATCAATGAATAAGATAAAAATGATTGCGGCAATGTTTATTGCCGGCATACTCTTAACCTTCGTTTCCTGCGGAGACAACGGAAAGAGTAAGAAGATAAGTATCGCTTATGCCAACTGGTCGGAAGGTATTGCAATGACAAACCTTGCCAAAGCGATTTTTGAAGATCAGGGGTACGATGTAAAGTTGCTGAATGCCGACCTTGCACCTATATTTACCTCTATCTCCCGTAAGAAAGCAGACGTATTTATGGATGTCTGGATGCCTGTCACTATGGAAGATTATATGAAACAATACGGGGATAAACTCGAAGTTATCGGGGATATTTATGATGGTGCCCGTATCGGGCTGGTGGTTCCGGATTACGTTACGATCAACTCAATCGAAGAACTGAACGCGGAAAAGGAACGTTTCTCCGGTCAGATTGTCGGTATTGATGCCGGAGCCGGTATTATGAAAGCTACCGATCAGGCCATCAAAGACTATGGATTGGATTATAAACTGATGACTTCGAGCGGACCTGCCATGACTGCTTCCCTAAAGAAAGCGATTGATAAGAAAGACTGGATTGTCGTGACGGGATGGACGCCTCACTGGATGTTCGACCGTTTCAAGCTGAAAGTTCTTCAGGACCCGAAGCTGATATATGGAAATACGGAATCCATTCATACCATAGCATGGAAAGGTTTTAGCGAGAAAGACCCTTTTGCTGCCGAACTTTTGGGCAACATTCGTCTGACAGATGCGGAAATCAGCTCCTTAATGACTGCTCTGGAAGAGGCGCAGACAACGGAAAGACAGGCTGCCCGTCAATGGATGGAAGAACATCAGGAACTGGTGAACAGTTGGATTCCTGAGAAAGATTGATATGCAAACACTACTTCAACCATCCCGCCATTCTTTCTTTACCATAGAAGTAGTAGAAAAGTAGTCCCAGCCAGCTGGTAAGAACGATTAATACAATCGCTATAAGTCTTTTCTCTACAGCCGCATTTATATTCCAAATCTCTATGGCAGCTCTGAAAGTCAGTATCAAACCGATAATCCAAATAACAAATCCGATCATATCTTTAGAGTTTTAATGAATATCTTCGTGAGAAGTAATCGTTACTTCTAAGATATAAACAAAAAAGGCAGGAATCTGTTTCCAGGATTCCTGCCTTTTATTATGTACAAAGTATTTCTACTTATTATTCAGCTGTATCAGCTCCCCAGTTTTCTCTGGCAAGACGTTTGTAGCTGTTGTAACGCCATTTAGCGTTTTCTTCAGCAGCTTTAAACAGTTCTTCAGCTTCAGTAGGATATTGTTTCATTACAGAAGCGTAACGAACTTCACCCTTCAAGAAACCTTGGAAATCTTCCCAGTTCGGTTCTTTGCTATCCAACTGGAACGGATTCTTACCTTCTGCTTCCAAAGCCGGGTTGTAACGCCACAAGTGCCAGTAACCGCACTTAACAGCCTTTTCTTCTTCTTCCTGGCTCTTACCCATACCGGCTTTCAGACCGTGGTTGATACACGGAGCGTAAGCGATAATCAAAGATGGTCCGGGATATGCTTCTGCTTCGCGGATAGCTTTCAGAGTTTGAGCTTGGTCAGCACCCATAGCAATCTGAGCAACATATACGTAACCGTAAGTCGTAGCCATCAGACCAAGGTCTTTCTTACGAACGCGCTTACCAGCAGCAGCAAACTTAGCGATAGCACCCACCGGAGTAGCCTTAGAAGACTGACCACCTGTGTTAGAGTAAACCTCAGTATCCAGAACGAGGATGTTAACATCCTTACCTGATGCGATTACATGGTCAAGACCACCGTAACCGATATCGTAAGAAGCACCGTCACCACCGATAATCCACTGGCTGCGTTTAACAAGGTATTGTTGCAGTTCAGCGATTTGTTTGCAGTGATTACATTTATCTTTGTTAGCTTCGACAACCGGGATAATCTTAGCTGCCAATTCTTTCGTCTTGTCAGCATCCAGCATATTGTTGATCCATTCAGCGAACAGTTCTTTCACGTCAGCAGGAGTGCAGTCGGCAGCAATTGCTTCGTTCATAACCTTCACGATACGTGCACGCATCTTTTCGTTAGCCAGTTCCATACCCAGACCGAATTCGCAGAAGTCTTCGAACAGTGAGTTAGCCCAAGCAGGACCGTGACCGTTTTCGTTCTTAGTATAAGGAGTAGAAGGAACAGAACCGGAGTAGATAGAAGAACATCCGGTGGCGTTAGCAACCATTTCGCGGTCACCGAACAACTGAGAAATCAGCTTCACGTACGGAGTTTCACCACAACCGGAGCAAGCACCTGAGAACTCGAACAACGGAGTAGCGAACTGAGAGTTCTTCACGTTAGACTTGATGTCAACCAAGTGTTGTTTAGTCTTCACGTTATTAGCGCAGTATTCCCAATTAGCAGCTTCAGCCAATTGGCTTTCAAGATGTTTCATGGTCAATGCTTTGCCACCCTTCTTCGGATTACCCGGACAGATGTCAGCACAGTTTCCGCAACCCAGACAGTCGAGAACATCAACTTGGATACGGAATGTCATACCGTCGAATACTTTACCTACTGCTTTCAGTTGTTCGAACTGAGCACCCTTCTGTTCTTCTGCATCGAGAACGAACGGACGGATAGAAGCGTGAGGACAAACGTATGCACACTTGTTACATTGGATACAGTTTTCAGGATTCCATTCGGGAACAAATGCAGCAACACCACGTTTTTCGTATTTAGCAGTACCTTGATACCAAGTACCGTCTTCGATACCCTTGAATGCAGATACCGGCAGCAAATCACCGTCTTGTGCATTGATCGGACGAACTACTTCATTGATGAATGTAGGGTCGTTGTTTTCAACTTTTGCATCATCCGGCAAGTTAGCCCATGCAGGGTCAACAGTCAGCTGTTTGTATTCACCACCACGGTCAACGGCAGCATAGTTCTTGTTGACAACGTCTTCACCCTTCTTGCCGTAAGACTTAACGATGAATT
>ERZ832522.6252-NODE-6252-length-10189-cov-3.060884_pt1 | contig 10189 bp, 9 predicted proteins | sample MGYA00519951_ERZ832522 | MGnify/ENA primary metagenome ERZ832522 (study PRJEB31850, sample SAMEA3708728) | human gut metagenome | biome: human gut; feature: human-associated habitat; material: faeces | place: China | collected 2014 ... | reverse complement strand
AGCCTGGTCCATTTCAGCCTGAATGCCCTTGCTCAGTTCCTTGATTTCGGCAACACGCTTTTTAGCAGCTTCGGCTTCTTCTTTTTTGCCTTCTTTCATCAGGCCACCGATTGTTTTCGACAGCGAGTTTACCTCTGCCAGGTTTGTATCTAATTGATTCTGTGTACTACGTCTTTTATCGTTCAGTTCAATCACCTTAGCGATGCTTTCTTTTGCACCCTTAAAGTGTTTCTTCTCCAAACCACGAATCACGCGGTCTGTTTCTTCCGTAATCATTTTAAGCGTCAACATACTTGATCTATGTTTATTATTTTGGAGTGCAAAGATAGTGTAAACCTAATACATAAAAAAGCAACTTCCATTCAGATGTTTACAAAAATATTTTACTTCACCCGTCCGCCTGTTATCCAGGTCCGCGTATAATAAGGTTCACTCAGGCTACTGACCATCACTCCCTTCGAGGTACTGGTATGTATGAACTTCCCGTTTTTCAGATAGATACCGACATGGTTTGGTACTTTTTTCTTCCCGCTGCCTGTCCTGAAAAACACCAAATCCCCCTCTTGTAACTTAGAGCGACTCACCTTTTTACAATTATGTTTCAACATATCCGCCGACGAACGAGCCAATTGTTTTCTATAAACCTCGCGAAAAACAATAGCCACAAACCCGGAGCAATCCACTCCCCGCTTCGTGCTTCCTCCCATCCGGTGAGGTGTACCGAGCCATTTCGCCCCTTCATTATAAAGAAAGATATTATCATCCGGCGTAATACGCACACCGTATAAACGTGACAATTCCTTCGGCCCTTTAAAATCAGCCGGAAGCGCCACACGTTTCTTACTGCCGCAGGATGTCAGGACCAGTACAAACAAAAACAGCCAAAGGCTGAATATAGGATTTTTATATGTCATGATTTATTTATTCTCTTTCTGTAGTTGGAGCAATACGATGAACCGTTTCTTTTACTTGCTTTACAACATCTACCCCATCTCATACTTATTAGGATTGATTCTTATAATGCAAATATACATATTTTTCAACACCATTCGAAAAGTTTTTAGAAAACACCATCACATTCCAACGATCGATTCAAAGTAAGGATTCTGTTTGTGCCGGTTATAATTAGCTTCTGCTATCATTTTTGAAGAGTTTGCATAACAATACTCACATTTATGCGGACAAGTATTGTACATGCCAATATCTTTACTGGATATGCAGCCGCAAAATAATCTTTGCCCCTTATCCTTGTTCGAAGGATTACTCTTTCCTCCAAAAAGTTCCAATTGGATATTCTCCGGAGGATGACCGATAAAATCCATCAGTTGCTTATCTTCGGAGAAACATTTTATCATCAATTCATCATCTATACATTTGTTATGAACAATCTCATATTGTTCCAACCTAATTTTCTCCCCACAGGTTGCTACCGTACCCCCCCAGGATTTGTTCAAATCCATCAGTCCTCTCGCCAGATACTCCATATCATCCCTCTCAAAAGGCCGGTAATTAATATGATTCTTTTCCAGATTCGCTTTCACCTTTTTATATTCCAGAATATCAGCAAAACTAAAAACCAGCTTCTTCGTATACCCTTTTAACTGATTTCCGATACGCTCAACCTTTTCCAATAAATCATCTTTAGAAATCCGGTCGGTCAGCACCATCGGATCAAAGCGCCAGATAACCCGATCACTATCCAGATGGTCAACCAATCGCTTAAACGTATCTATCCGTTCCTGCAAAGGCGGCACATTCTTCTCCAACCCTTCTTTTTCATAATCATTCAATGTAAACTGAATATATGAATGAATACCCGTTTCATCCAACCTGTCCAAATACTTCAAAAGCGGACGAGGATTCTTAGACCAGAAAACTATCAACCGAGTCTTTGAATAAGAAATATAGCTTCGCACATTATTAAAAGGATTAATCCACACAGAATACCCCTTCTCCAACCGATGGAAAAACCAGTCCGCATAAAAAGCCGGTATGTCGGTAGAACGGCTGGCGGAGATAATAACAGGAGACTTCGCCTGAACAAGTCCGCCGCCATCATTTATTATATCTATAGACTCATCTCTTCCCATCCAACAAAAATACACGAAATAGTTCGTATTTCTACTACGTTCTATATCAGACCAAGAACCTTATAAATACTATTTTTTGATTTCATTATTTTGTTTCCACAATACAAGTAGTAACAAAACAGCTATTATAACATCAATTATATTCCAAACAATCCGTCCTAATGTTATTTTTAATATCGGTTGAAATAAAACAGCCATAACTATCCAAAAGTAATAAAGTTTATTTTTCTTTTAATGATAATAGTTATATGCCATAAGGAGAAATACAATAGTAGACAAATATCTAACCAAAATAAAATAACCATATGGCATGGGAAAAAGGCATAATAATAATGCTATCACTAACAAACATTGAATATATCTCATACAATTAATTTTTATAAATTCAAAATCATTATATTATTCAATTTATCAAGCACTTATATTCTTAATCATATTATACAATGAATATCTTATCTATCAGCTAATACTCATTTCTTTTTCCCCATATATACGGAGCAATAAATCTCAAAATAGAAATTGGTGTTAACAACCACCACCAAAGATTATACCCCCAAGAATAATATTCCGCTTTATATATCTGATCAGTAAATAAGGACATAACAAAGTTAAAAGAAAAACAAAAAACCATGCCAAATCCCATGATACCAAACATAATGTTTATATGGATCTATATCGCATAATACATAAGAAACAAAACAAGCTATTAATAACTCAACTAATATCCGTATCATTTTATTTTAAAGATTCCTCAATTTATTCATTTAAATACTTTGATAACATTCTTCGACATACTTTTTCTTGAAGTTCCTCATATTGAGATCTTTCCAGTCCACTAGATTTAATTAAATCTTCATTCTTTTTTAATCTATCATATGTTGATGCAATAGCGTACTTAACCATCACTCCTGCAATTAAATCATTTTCATCGCTATTTTTCATAGCCAATATGACAGAATCCTTATATATTGTTTCTATTTCTTTTTCAAATATATCAGATTTTGTATTCTCAATATGGGATATACCAAGTGAAACTTTTCCATATTGATTGGTAATACTATCACCTCTCTTTGTCAGTAAAAATAACAATACAAAACTACCAATCCAAGGAATAAAATTTATAAAATATACCCATCCTGTTTTTCCTATATCATGCAATCTTCTTACAGATATAGAAATGGAAGGTATTACCAGGACAAGTATTAACGTCCAAGTAATCCATCCAAAATCCGAACCATGTATAGTAGTTCCTAATAAAACATCTAAAAAGACGGCTATCAAACAAAATATACACCAAAACAGGGTAAACATCCAAAACTCTATTCTACTATCCCTCCAAAACAGCATACTTCTTTAATGCAATCCAGAAATATTTCATAACTAAAAAAAAATATTTCTTCCAGTTCCATAAAAGAAAAATTAACAAAAAAGCGCGGAACTGTATGCTATTTTGTCCTTGAAGGTCCTAGGAAAACCTGAGTATACAAAATAGACAGCAGTCCCACGCATATACGTGAGGACCGCTGTGCTATTCTTGTACACTCTTTGAAAATTTCCTAGGTTTTCAAGGACAAGAATAAGCACAACGCTCGATATTTCTAATAAAGAGTGCCGACTCTTCGGACTTACCTCACAGCAAATGTATAAAATCTTTTATACTTTACTCTCTAAAACTACACATTTCTCAACATTATTACCATTTATTCCACCTTTATCCCTTATCCCCCTTGACACTCGTACTTTCCCATTGTATATTTGTTAGGGTAGTAAGTCGTTTTTGAGAACGTCATAAACATTTTTGACACCCTCGAAAACAAATTACTTATTAATGAACGGATTCATCTGTAATAGAAACAAGCAATAACAACTAAAAACATAGGCAAACTGAGAAATACACACTCACTCAGTCTTTATTGATTTTACCGGATTGGCAATGGCAGCTTTCAGCGACTGGAAGCTTACCGTCAGAAGGGCGATCAGCGTGATAAACAAGGCTACTCCGGCAAAAATATCCCAACCGAGGATAATCCGATAGTCATAATCCTTCAGGTAATGATTGGCTGCATATAAAGAGATTGGAATACCTACCGCAAAAGATATAAGTAAAAGTACCGTAAAGGCTTTACCTAACAAGAACAGAATATCGATTATAGTAGCACCTAATACCTTACGTACACCGATCTCTTTGGTTCGCTGCTCGGCAGAGAAAGCACTCAATCCCAACAGTCCCAGACAAGATATAAAAATAGCCAAAGCTGCAAACAATGCCGACAATTTCTCTATCAGGCGTTCATCACTAAACATACGATCAAAACGTTCAGTCATAAAGGTCGGCTCAAACGCATGATACGGTGTAAAGGAACGTAATACAGTCTGTATGCGTACTATTGCTTCTACTGCATCGACATCCGGTTTCAGGCGTACAAATAAATAATTAGCTCTTTTAGGATTATAGAAAAACAAAGCAGGTTCCGGTTCCAGTGCATAAAGATTTCCAAATACAAAATCTTTCATGATACCCACAATCTCATTTTTGTTACTTTCCGATTGGCCGATCTTCCCTCCTACACGCCCTTCCGGTCCCATTAATTTAGCCAAAGCTTCATTGATCAAAACTCCTGTACCGCCTTCACTATCTTTCTTCGAAGGATCGATATCAACCCCATCGACCAGTTTTATTCCGGCAGCATCGATCAATCCATCCGATACAAAGGTGAAACAGACTGAAACTTCTTCATCCGGATCTTTCCCATTCCAAACCCAGGGATTCGTAGTGTAACTTACCTGTAGAAGCGGACTGTCTGCAAATCCACAACTCTGTACCAAACCGGTATTCTTCAATTCATTCTGCACAGCGGAATAAGAATTACATAATTCTTTTGTGGCAGGAAAGCTAATCATATTCTCTTTTTCCATCCCGATATCACGATTTTGTGCCAATCGTATCTGCAGAAAGATCACAAAAGTGGTACAGATCAGAATAAATGCCATCGTAAACTGAAAAATAACCAATCCCTGACGTATCCAAGCCGCACTCCCCCCTTTACTCACTTTCTGCATTTTCAGTGTAGTCAGCGGATTGAAAGAAGATAAATACAAGGCAGGATAGCTACCGGCCAGGAAGGTACAGAACAAACCGATCGCCACCAGCCCTATCGCAATCGTCGGATTGAGAAGACTAAAGGATAGTTGAGTCTCTATAAGTCCATTGAATAAAGGAAGGGTCAGCCAGATCAACCCAACCGAAATGATAAGAGCTATTGCTGTTATCAAGCCTGACTCTGCCAGAAATTGCCGGATCAGGTATTTGCGTTTAGTTCCGAAAGTTTTCCGTACTCCAACCTCCAATGCACGCTTTTGAGAACGCGCCGTCGAAAGGTTCATAAAATTAATGCAGGCAATCAAAAGGATCAGTACACCGATCAGAAAGAAAAGAGAAACAGTCTTGATATAACCACCTCCGGTTTCCACCCCATTTTTAAACTGACCATACAATAATATTTTATCAAGAGGATAGAAAAACATTTGGATAGATTTATAAGTAGGACCGGCCTTTTGGGAAGCCAATACATTCATTTTCTTATTCAACAGGTCTATATCCACACCCGGTTTCAATTCTACATAAGTTTTTAACCAGGAAACACCCCATTCGTCTATATTAAATATTTTTTTCATAGCCTGCGCCTGAACACGAAAAGGTATTACCCATTCAAACTGGAATGAAGTATTACCGGGCATATCTTCAAATACGCCCGTCACCTGATAGATAGTACCTTCATTAATCAAGCCTTTTCCTATCGGGTTTTCTTTTCCATAAATCTTCCGCGCCATCGAACGACTGAGAATGATCGAATATTGTGGTTCAAAAACATAGGATGCATCACCATAAATGAACTTCATACCGATCATATTAAAGAGAGTAGAATCGGCATAAGCTCCTTTTTCTTCAAAAGAATCCGTTGTATTTTCCGGTACAAAAATAAGTGTCTTGTCATTGTATCTTGTACTGTTTTTCACTTCCGGGAACTCGTCATCCAACGTTTTCGCCAGCGAATTATTTGTTTCAAAAACAGTGACACAATCTCCCGTAGTTGGATAATAGGTATAAGCTCCAATATACATATTCCGGTAGTTGGGAATAGTCTTATTAAAATTCACCTTACTCTCGACCCAAAGGAAGATAAGCGCTGCCGAAGTAATTCCGATTGCCAGCCCGATGATATTCAAAAAACTATATGTTTTGCTCCGGAAAATGATCCGGATAGATCTTCTTATATTCATTAGTATTACTTTTTTAGTTTGTAGTGTAAGCCAATTCTTTCAGGAAGTTTTCCGTAACCGATTTTCCATCCAACATGTGAACGACACGATGACTGTAACGGGCATCATGTTCGCTGTGCGTCACCATAACGACGGTAGTACCCGCATCGTTGAGAGATGTCAATAGGTCCATGATTTCCAGACCATTCTGGCTATCCAGATTGCCGGTCGGCTCATCTGCCAGGATCAGTTTCGGGTCATTGACTATGGCGCGGGCAATTGCCACCCGTTGCTGCTGTCCACCGGAAAGTTGTGACGGGAAATAGTTACGGCGGTGATTAAGCAGAACGCTTTTTAAAGCCTTCTCCACTTTCATTTTCCGCAAAGAAGCCTTCATTCCGCAATTCTCCAGGGGTAATTCAATATTCTCAAATACAGTAAGTTCTTCGATCAGGTTGAAACTCTGGAAAACAAACCCTATATTCTCCCTCCGCAAGTCACATCGTTTATTTTCATTCAGGCCGGTCACTTCGACACCATTAAGAAGATAAGAACCCGAAGTCGGATCGTCGAGCAATCCCAAGATATTCAATAAAGTGGATTTACCACATCCCGAAGGCCCCATGATAGCAACAAATTCATGTTCCTTTACATGGAGCGACATATTGTCCAGCGCAATTGTCTCTACTTCATCCGTCCGGTATACTTTTCTCAAATCATTTATTCTAATCATAGTCTTATAAGTTATTCAGCATATTACACATAATCAGGAACAAATAGCGCACCAAAACATTAACACACTATCTATTAACCTATTAGTCAAATACTCCAATTTCCAAAGTGTCCATTAACGGACACCTTCTGTATGCCTGTGGACAAAAAACAGAAACAACTTTGGGATTCACCTCATTCTTGATATATTTGCAACCTACTAACAAGAGTAATTATGAACTTACACCAGGCAAATATACTGATTGTTGATGATGATAAAGACGTTCTGACCGCAGTACGTTTCTTGCTGAAGATGGAAGTAAAAACGATATTGACTGAAACAAATCCTGAAAATATCCATAAGCTGATCATGACCAACGATATCGACATTGTTATGTTGGATATGAATTTCAGAAGTTCCATCAATACGGGCAATGAAGGTATTTTCTGGTTGAAGGAAATAAAGAAATGGAAACCTGCCCAATCCGTCATCATGATCACCGCCTATGCAGATATCGATCTGGCTATCAAAAGCCTGAAAGAAGGGGCAGCCGACTTTATCGTCAAGCCCTGGCATAATGAAAACCTGATAAATATCCTGACGGAAACGCTTCACAAGCAAACATCTTCCGATGTCAAAGAAAAGACAAATGAAAGGAAAACAGATGCAAAGATTGTAGGAGCTTCGGAAAGTATGCAGCTATTGTTTCATAAATTACAAAAGATAGCACCTACCGATGCCAATATATTAATACTGGGAGAAAACGGGACGGGTAAGGATCTGGTAGCCCGTTATATCTATCAGTTATCCCTGCGCCGGAACTACCCGTATATAAAAGTGGATGTAGGTTCCCTGACAGAAACTCTTTTCGAAAGTGAGCTTTTCGGACATAAAAAAGGAGCCTTTACAGATGCACGCGAAGACCGAACCGGATTGATCGAGGCAGCCGACAAGGGTACACTCTTTCTGGATGAAATAGGTAATATCACTTTACAACAACAGGCTAAACTGCTGACCGTATTACAAAACCGGGAGGTAACACGTCTGGGTGCCAATTCACCGACACCGGTGGATATCCGTTTGTTATCCGCCACCAATCTACCGCTACGGGAACTGGCTAATGAGACACGTTTTCGTAAGGACTTGATTTACCGGATCAATACGGTAGAAATAACGGTACCCCCTCTCCGTGAACGGGGTGAAGATATTATCTTGTTGGCAGAACATTTCCTGGAGATGTATGAGAAAAAGTATTTCAAGCAAAAGTTCCGTTTATCCGACTCAGCCAAAAAGAAACTGATGCTGTATCATTACCCGGGAAACGTACGCGAATTGCAATATACCATAGAAAGAGGTGTTATCATGTCAGACAGCAATGTGCTGAAAGCCGAGGATATCACCTTCTCGCCTATGGAACAACCGGAAGAAAACAACCAGACGATACCTACCCACAACCTGGAAGATCTGGAAAAAGCCGCTATCGAGCAGGTGATCCAAAAACATAACGGAAACATATCACAAGCGGCCAAAGAACTGGGACTGACCCGGGGAGCTTTATACCGCCGGTTAGAAAAATACGGACTATGACCATCCTGTTATCCATCCTAATCGTCCTGCTCCTTATATATATAATATATGTACGGAGAAAAACAAACCGGGAAATCGACGAATTTGCCGAGTCGATTCTTTACAAAGACTTTTCAAAAAAATATCCGCGCTTCCAAACCATCACGGATGCTTTCCTGAACCTGGCACGTGAAAAAGAAGCCCAGCAACATTATCTGAAAGAAATGTTGGAACTGGTCGACACCGGCATTCTCGCCTACGATATAGAAACCTATGAAACGTTATGGATGAACGACGCTTTTACAACGATGCTCAACATTCCTCATATCAAGAATATCAACTGGCTGAAAAAACAGAACGAAGACCTGTTCAATGAATTACTCGATATTCCGGTAAATGAAAGTACCCTGATGACTATCCATGCCCGGAAACAAACCATCAAAACAATGACCAATGCTTCCATCTTTCAAACAGGAGGAAAAACCTATAAGCTGATAGCTTTCCACAACGTAAGCGCCACAATGGAAGAGGTCGAATCGGGCGCCTGGAAAGGGTTGCTTAATGTGATGACCCACGAGATAATGAATTCTATCGTACCCGTCTCCTCTCTTTCGGATACGCTCAGAAGGAAGATACATGCACTGAAAGAAACTTCTTCCCCGCTGTCGGAACCGGATGTGGAAGATATGGAATTTGCGTTGGACACCATTCACCGGCGGAGTGACGGATTGTTACGATTTGCCGAGACATATCGTAGTTTAAGCCAGAAAATAGTGCCTGACATGAAATTCTACAACCTCTACGAACTGTTAAACGCTATTCATTCCCTGATGAACCCGTCTTTGCAGCAGAAAGGGATCGGATTCACTCTTAAAACAGATAATGCGGACGTGACAGCCTATATGGACAGGGATCTGATCGAACAGGTGATAATTAATTTTGTCACCAATGCGACTTATGCCGTAAAAGAAAAGGAGAGTCCGGAAATCCATCTTTTTTCCGGCTGTGATAACGAAGGACATCCTTACATCACCGTTGCCGACAATGGATGCGGTATATCCGATGCGATACGTGACAAGATATTTATCCCGTTCTTCAGTTCTAAAAAGAACAGTAACGGTATCGGACTGAGTATTTCGCGGGAAATCGTCAAACTCCACAACGGAAAGCTGCATGTGCAAAGCCAGGAAGGTGCTGGAAGTGCTTTCACCGTTTTATTCAGCTCCCAAAACAAACATTAGCCTCATCCCGATGATACCCAAACACAAAAAAGCGGAACCTCCTTTCGGACATTCCGCTTTTCTTATTCTTTCAAGTAAAGCGAATTATGCTTCTGCTACGATTTCCTGGATAGAAACGAAAGATCTGTTTTCTTTACCTCTACGGAAAGTAACAACACCATCTTTCAAAGCGTACAACGTATGATCTTTACCGATACCAACGTTTTCACCCGGATGATGAACAGTACCTCTCTGGCGAACCAAAATGTTACCAGCTTTAGCAACTTCACCACCAAAAAGCTTAACACCTAATCTTTTACTTTGTGATTCACGGCCGTTCT
>ERZ832522.6241-NODE-6241-length-10204-cov-2.881663_pt1 | contig 10204 bp, 4 predicted proteins | sample MGYA00519951_ERZ832522 | MGnify/ENA primary metagenome ERZ832522 (study PRJEB31850, sample SAMEA3708728) | human gut metagenome | biome: human gut; feature: human-associated habitat; material: faeces | place: China | collected 2014 ... | reverse complement strand
ATATTATTCCAAACTACCTAATCCTCGCAGAATGTATGCTGCCTTTGTATCTACATTTGATGATTATCTGGGAGAATTGTGTAGGTTTTTAACTTCTCAGGGATTGGATGAAAATACGGTCATTATCTTCCAGTCGGATAACGGGCATAGTACCGAAGTTCGCACATTTGGTGGTGGAGGATATTGCGGTGATTATCGTGGAGGTAAGTTCTCACTGTTTGAAGGTGGTATTCGTGTGCCTGCTATTGTGTCATGGCCCGGACATTTCCCGGAAGGTGAAACGCGTGATCAGGTCGCTATGAATATCGACTGGTTCCCGACCATTGTCGAACTCTGCGGATTGAATACCGACGGATTGGAAATAGATGGAAAGAGCCTTGTTCCGCTGATAAAAGGGGGAGTGTTGGAATCTCCGCACGATGTGCTCCATTTTGATTTTGAAAAGCAGTGGGCGGTTCGTTATGGCGACTGGAAGTTGATTAATAATGCAATTGATGTTCTTCCCAACGATAAGAACAAAGTGATTGATGGACTTTATCTGACTAACTTGAAAGAGGATCCCACCGAATCGGCTAATTTGAAAGATAAGTATCCGGAGAAGGTGAAGGAGTTGTTGAAATTGAGAAAACAGTATGAAGATACGTTGCTTGTAGAGAAAAAGAAGTAATCATTACGTATCTGGAAGGATATAGAACAAATCTCGCGTAATTAACATTTCTCTTCGGAAGGACTTTCCCATTTAGTGCGTACTTATTGTACTTACGGGTGCGTCATGCTGAGTTTGCCGAAGGATCTCTTCTCCTTATCGTTACAGAGATGAGATGCTTCGGCTACGCTCAGTATGACAGATACTACCAGTATATAAACTAATTATACTCATTTACTTACAATTTAAATTGGTACGAAAAAAGTAAGATAGGCTTTAGTGGTCAATCTTAATTCATTCGTCATATAATAAATAACACAAATAGAACAATAGCAAAGAAATACAAAATAAATGAAATACGATACTAGTCGTAGATATTATATTAATTCTTAAAAGTGATATTTTATGAAAAATTTGTTACACAAATGTTTTAAATGGCAATGGCTTGTGTATTTAGCTGTAGGCTGTTGCTTTACGTCTTGTAAAGGCGATGATGACTCTTCGATGGAATATAACCCTAACGAAGAAGTTGTCTTAAGTAGTTTTAATCCAACTAAGGGACCACTTGCTTCGCAAGTTATATTGTATGGACAGAATTTTGGGAATAACAAAGAAATTGTTAAAGTGTTCTTTAATGAGAAAGAGGCTAGTGTAATATCAGCTACTGGTAATAAAATACTGGTGTTAGCACCGCGTCTTCCAGGGGAAGAATGCGTGATTAAAGTGAAAGTGGGAGAGCAAGAACAAACTTATAAAGATATATTTGATTATGTCATACAAACTAATGTTACTACGTTGGTTGGTGGAGTTAAATCGGATGCGAATCCACGGGGAACAGTATCTCTTTCGGAAGCTCAATTTAAAAAAAACATAAACAAGGCTCTAGCCATAGATGAAGAAAAGAATATTTATTTTGATGTAGAAGATCAAAATTCTAATTTCGATTGCTACATAATGAATGAAGATGCTAATCAGATTAAATACCTTGAGTCTAGTGGCTATGGATTAAATGGTCCTGTAGTAGTATATAGTCCATTAAGGGGTACTTGTTATAAATTGCGAGCTAATTCTACAAGTCATGAATATTGGTATTATGACAAGAAAATGGGATTGGCTAAGGTACAAGAAGGGAAGATTGTTTGGCAAAATAATGTGGAGCCCACAAAAGCTGATGGATGGGCAGTATGGAGTGATAAACAATGCTTTGCAATGAATCCAGAAGATGGAATGTTTTATACAAGAAGTTGGGCTGGAGAAATTTTACGCTTTGATCCTGCGACTAGCTTAGGTGAGGTGCTGAATCCGTATCCCAATGTCGTTGCTCCAAAAGGATGTTCTTATGGTGTTATATTTGATGTATTTGACAAAGACATTTTATATTTCTCTGTAGAATCTGCTCATTGCATTTATAAATATGTGTTTAGTACAGGTGAATGTACATTGTTGGCAGGGAAGGAAAATACTGGTGGATATATGGATGGACCTTTGGCAAATGCTAGATTTAATTCGCCGCAACAGATTTGTATGGATTCAGAAGGTAATTTATTTGTTGCCGATAAAAACAACCATTGTATTCGAAAGATAACGATGGAGACTGGATATGTATCTACCGTTGCAGGAATCCCTCAAAAATCAGGTTATCAGAATGGAACTTCAGATGTAGCTTTATTGAATAAACCAGTAGGACTGGTAATCGATTCTGAAGACATAATGTACATCGGTGACTCAGAGAATGCTGCCATTCGCCGTTTAGCTATTGAATAACAAATTCCAAACTTTACATTTATTATTATGAATAGAGTATTAATATTATTCGTTTTGTTTCTTTCATTAGCTACGATGCTTTGCGCACAAGAGGAGCAGAACTTTATATTGTTCGGTACAGTTTACGATGAGATGAATGAACCGATTCCGGGAGCTAATGTGTATGTTAAAGACAAACCGGGTGTGGGTGTCACAACAGATATTGACGGAAACTTTAAATTGAAGGTCAATCAATACGATGTTTTAGTCGTTTCTTTTTTGGGATATGAAAATTTTGAAAAACGTTTAGTCAATAAACAGGCTAATTTGAAGGTGACTTTAAAGCCTGCATCCAAAGAAATAGATGAAGTAGTGGTAGTAGGTATGGGTACACAGCGTAAAGTTAGTGTGGCCGGTGCAATCTCTTCAATTAAACCGGCAGAGTTGGATGTGCCGTCTACTAATATCGTAAATACCTTAGGGGGGCGTGTTCCCGGTATTATTGCAGTGCAACATAGTGGAGAGCCGGGGAAAAATATTTCGGAATTTTGGGTGCGTGGTATAGGAACCTTTGGCGCCAGTAGTGGTGCATTGGTTTTGATTGATGGATTGGAGGGCGATTTGAGTCAGATTGATGCAGCCGACGTTGAGAGCTTTTCTGTATTGAAAGATGCATCGGCAACAGCTGTTTATGGTAGTCGTGGTGCTAATGGTGTAGTATTGGTAACAACTAAACGCGGCTTAGAACAAAAATTAAAAATAACAGCGCGTGCTAATTTTACTGTTTCACAGTTAAAACGTTTGCCGGATTATGTTGATGGTTATCAATATGGTTTGCTGGCAAATGAGGCAAAAGCGGCTTCCGGTGAATCGCCACTATATAATTCAACGGAGTTGGAAATCATTAGAGACGGGCTGGATCCTGATTTGTATCCGAATGTAAATTGGATAGATGAGTTAGTGAAACCCATGGCACACCACCAGCGTGTCAATCTGAATATAACAGGAGGCGCTCCGAAAGTACGTTATTTTGTTTCAGCATCGTATCACAACGAAAGTGGCTTATTTGAAACCGACACTGATCGGAACTGGAATTCAAACATTACGCAAAATCAGGTCAATTTTAGGAGTAATCTGGATATTAATATTACGCCTACCACTACTGTCGGCATTTATTTAGGATCGCAGATGAGAATAAAAAACAGCCCCAATATTTCGTCTGATTATGCATGGAATGTGATGATGGAAGTTCCTCCGTATTTTATACCTAAAAGATATTCTGACGGACGATTGGCAGCTTATGGAGCAGGTTCGGAAAAAGGATTGAACCCTTACAATCTTTTGACACAATATGGAACACAAAAATATACTACAAGCGATATCAATGCGACTGCCAATATTGTACAAAAACTTGATTTCGTTACCAAAGGGCTTGAAGGTAAGCTGGTTTACGCATATGATGTTTGGACCGAGCATATGTATACGCAGACATACTCACCTGAACTATGGTATGCTACATCACGCGATGCGAACAATGATCTGGTAGCAGTTCAGGTAGACCCGGGAAGTCCATTTTTGAATAAATCTGTATACAGCAACATGTCCTACCGTACCTATCTCGAAGGATCATTGATTTATAACCGTACTTTCAACGACCATCAAATAGGCGGTTTATTCTTATACAGCCATAGCACTAAGGGTGTGAAAGAAGGGAGTAACGAATATGGTGTAATCCCCTATAAATATCAAGGTATAGCTGCAAGAGCAACCTATGGCTATAAAGGTCGCTATTTGGCCGAGTTTAATATGGGATACAACGGGTCTGAAAATTTTGCAAAAGGTAAACGTTTTGGTTTCTTCCCTGCTTTTGCTCTAGGTTGGATTGTATCAGAAGAAGATTTCTGGCAACCATTAGCTAAGACTGTCAATAAGTTGAAAATCAGAGGATCGTTTGGAGAAGTCGGAAATGATCAATTTTCCAGCGGCAGGCGATTTGCTTACATAACCGAAATAAGAGACGATGGTGGCTATGATTTCGGGCTTCCGGGTTCATCCAACTCATTTGGCGGATTAATGGAAGGACACTTTGGATTCAATAATCTTACATGGGAAACTGAAACAAAACGCGACATCGGACTCGAAATCGGCTTATTTAATATGTTAGAGTTAAATATTGATTATTTCTTCAATTCGAGACGAGACATTCTTGTCAGCCGTCGTACTATTCCTGGAACGGCAGGATTTAACGAGCAGCCATTTGTCAATTATGGAAAGATGCAAAACAAAGGAGTTGATCTGAGCCTTTCTTTTGACAAGCAGTTCGCAGATTTCCGTATTTCCGCACGAGGTACATTCACGTATGCCCGTAACAAAATGGTAGAAATAGATGAACCCGAAGTTCAATTCGATAATTTATACGAAACAGGCCATCGTTTTGGACAGCAGTATGGGTTAGTAGCCGAAAGATTGTACGAAGCATCTGATTTCGATGCCAATGGTAATCTATTGCAGCAATATGCTGTTCCTACATTCTTTTCAGACCTTAAACCGGGTGATATAAAATATGTAGACATCAACGGAGATGGTTATATTAACGATAATGATAAAACTGCAATTGGATATACTGAGTTACCGGAAATTGTCTATGGATTTGGAGTCAATGTTACATATAAAAATTTCGATTTTGGAGTCCGTTTCCAAGGGGTAGCAAATACAACACGGATGATTAATGATGATAGTTTCCTGCCTTTTGCCCGCACAATTCAAAAAGGAAATTTGTATGAAGATGTTATTTTCGACAGATGGACCGAAAAAAATCCGCGTCAGGATGTATTCTTCCCTCGCATGAGAGACTATAAAGACAGTCACAACTATGTAAATTCAACCTGGTGGCAAAAAGATATGTCTTTTCTTCGCATGAAAGATATTGAATTGGGATATTCATTACCTCTATCGTTGATTCAGAAAAGAGGAATCCAGAAATTACGTTTCTATGTCTTGGCAAACAATATTTTAACATTCAGCAAATTCAAGCTATGGGATGTTGAGTTAGGAACGAATAACGGAATGAAATATCCGATGATGAAGAATATAAATATTGGTCTAGAATTAACATTTTAAATAATTAATCAATTATGAAAACTTTGAAAAAACTCATCATAATAATTCCATTCTTATTAGGATTCGGTGCTTGTGACTATATAGAGGAGCCTACCGAAATGAGAGACTTGGAATATGTTTTTAGCCATGGTCAGGAAACTCGTGGTTGGCTAGCCCGTTCTTATGCATTTATCCCGGATCCGTTTGTGGCCTGGAGATCAAGCTGGAATCAGTATCATCCATACATAGCGATGGCTGATGAGGTTGATATGGGAATCGACAATGAAGCAACAAAGGCGTATCGTATAAATTTGGGTGACTGGAACCCAAGCGAAGGTGGGTTTGGTGAAAAATGGGATCCATATTACAAACAAATACGACATTTGCATATATTTCTTGAAAATGTAAAAGTGATTCCTAATCAGAATTATATAGATACCCAAGCTAAAGTAGATGCCATGAAGCTCGAAGCCCGTTTTCTTCTGGCCTATTTTCATGTATTGCTGTTTGAACAATTTGGACCAATCCCATTGATCAAAAATTCGGTAGATGTACAATCATCCATCGATCAGTTGAAAATGGAACGTAATAGTGTCGATGAAGTGGTAGATTATCTTGACCAGGAATTGTATGACATAGCTCAGGCTTTGCCTGCAACCGAACCTGATACTAAATGGGCAGGTCGTCCGGTAAAAGCTTCAGCCTTAGCCGTACGTGCCCGTCTGCTATTATATGCAGCTAGTCCTTTGTTCAATTCTCCTAACAATTATCAGGGATATGAGGAATTCAGGTCTTTGAGCAACCATGATGGTAAAAGACTGTTTCCGCAAGCATACGACGCCAAGAAATGGAAACGGGCAGCCGATGCGGCGAAACTGATTATCGATATGCCTGATTATAAATTACATAAAGTGAGTAGTCCTACAGGCGACCCATTTGTAGATGGATACAATTCTTACCGTGAGGTGTTCACCAGTCCCGGCAATTCCGAGATATTATTTGCCCGTACTGCTTGCGACTTCAATGAATATTTGCAGGGAATACAACCTCGCCAATGGCAAGCGGGAGGATTTATGGCTGTGACTCAAAAGTTAGTTGACGCTTTCTATATGAGCGATGGGAAGACAAAAGACGACAGCGATTTATACAGCGAGGCTGGCATGACGACTAATCCTGACAAGATTACTGTAAACAAAGTTGTTAGCAATATCGCAAAGATAGACAGAGTATACAATATGTATCAGAATCGCGAGGCCAGATTTTATGTATCTGTATTTTTCAACGGAAGAAAATGGGAAGCGTCAAAAGCCGAAGTAAATGGTGTAGTAGAGCCTGTTCAATTCTTTTATGATGGAAAATCGGGACGTCCTAATTCCGATTCACCTAAAACAGGCTATACGAGTTATAAATATGTAGATAAAGATGATTATAAATACAACAGTCGTCAAAAAACACCTGTATTGTTTCGTTTGGCCGAAGTCTATTTGAATTATGCTGAAGCTCTAAACAAATACAATCCGGGCGATTCTGATATTCTCTTCTATCTGAATGAGGTTAGAGAAAGGGCTGGCCTGCCTAAATACGAAGACGTATACCCGGGAAAGACTTCGCAGGCTGATATTCATGATGCAATTATGCGTGAAAGACAAATAGAACTAAACTGGGAGGGTACTCGCTATTTTGATACACGACGCTATTTTATGGCCGAAAAAGAAGATGCAGGAAACTTCTATGGAATGAATACAATGAAAACTCAGGCGCAGGAGAGTCAATTCTACCAACGTTCTGTTTTCGAAAAACGTGTATTCAAAAAATCTTTCTATCTATTCCCTATTCCGCAATGGGAATTGAATAAGAATAATAAGTTGGTTCAGAATCCTTATTGGAACTAGTTTTATTAAGATAAGAAAATAGATTTATGAAAAAATATATAATTCATTTTATAACAATTTTGGTGCTACTATTTGCTTACAGTTGCCAAAATGATCCCGAACCATTGCAATATCAAGGTTTTGAGGTGAGTAGTGATACAAACGAGTACTATGGAGAAAAAGGCTTGAGCGTGAATGTAAAAGCTAAAGTGACAGCCGAGAATGGAATTAAAGATATTTATGTGACAATAGGGGCGTGGAAGGATGGAGACTCCGAGATGCAAGATATGATAAGTGTAAAAGGAAGTCCTAAAATTTATGATTTATCCTATGTTGTTACTATTCCGGAAGATGCTGTTTCGCGCAACAATATAGTAACTTTTGTTATTGAAGACTATCAAGGGGGTAGAAAGGAATATAAAGTAACTGTTTTTGCTAAAGACGATCTGGAAGAACCGACAATGGTGATTGACAGACCTCTTGATGGCCAAAGTTTCACTCCTATGGACGAACTCCAGTTCAAGATAATGGTTACTGATAATCTGAAAATGGGCGATGTGACAATTACATGTGAAGAGATAAGTTTTTCAAAGACATATACACCTTCTCCATCCGATCCGTCGTCAATTACTATCGACGATCAATTAGCGTTGAATGACCTGTCGGGTGAATATACATTTACTATAACAGCTACCGATGCGCAAAACAATTCTGTTACCGAAACCCGCAAAATAGGAGTAAAGATACCATCAAAACCGAGCGTCTATAAATCTATGGACCACGAAATTTGTGGAGTATCGGGAGGTACGATCAAGTTCAACTTTGATATAGTAACTAACTATGAACACCAAATCACAGAAGTGAAATTAGAATGTTCAGATCTTGCTATATCTAAGACTTATACGCCGAATACGAGTGAATTTACTCTGGAAGATGAATTCAGTGTAGCATCAGACAAAGGTTATGCCCGTAATATTCCAATGAAGATTACAGCTACAAACAATAGTGGAGAAGTGACAGAATGGGAAGGCGAATGTCATATAATTAAAGATGTGTTCATCATCGGGAAAGGTACTTTGGCCCGTGAGAAAGAAGGTTATGCCATTCCGATGCAACAAAATTCTTCTACTCCAAATGAGTTTGAGGCAATTACATGGATTGAAAAAGTAGGTGATGGCTTTAAATTTCTGTCTGCCAAATCGTGGAACGATTTCAATTGGGGGCTGAATAATAACAATGAACTGGTATCGGCAGAAAGCGATTTTATCAAAACCATGACAACCGGCTATTACAAACTGACTTTCAATCCAGTGGATTGGACATATACCGCCACAGAATATACTGTAACTGAAGCTCCTAAACACAGCGAGATGTATATTTTCGGACATTGTTTCAAATATAAGGATGGTACAGGTTGGAAAGACCTGAATGGATGGAACGACCCGATGGTGAAAATGACCCGATATCCTGCAAATCCTCATCGTTTCTATTTGGATATAATGACAGGTCCGGACCAAATAAATGGAAATTGGGAGAGACGTGCTATATTTAAATTTGCTGCTCAAAACAATTTTAATGATGGAGGTTCTTATTATGGAATTCAGGATACATCTGGTGATAAATATGTATGGTGGGAACATAGCGGACCTATTTATCAATTTACTAAAGCAGGTGAAGCCCCCAATTTGGTTGAGGATTCAAGAGGTAATGCAGAAATGCGCATTGTTATCGATACATACCTCATGTATATGAGCTGGATGCCTATCGATCAGTATTAATTTAAGATTGAGAATTAAAGTGAGTCTGCATCATTTTTGTGCAGGCTCACTTTTCTAATTAAAAATAAATAAAATGAATCGGATAAAAACAATTATTCTTATTTTTCTTCTTTCAAATTTATGTCTTACTCAAATAAAGGCTCAAGTTTCCTTTGGCGAATCTGTTTTGATAAACAATGATTGGAAATTTATTTTGAAGGATGAACCAAAAGCTTTACAAGCTGATTATAACGACCACCACTGGCAAAAAGTTGATTTACCATACGATTGGAGTGTAAAACAGCAGTTAAGCCCTACGTTGGCAAGTTGTCAAGGCTATTTACCAGCCGGTATTGGTTGGTATCGTAAAAATCTTATCATTCCGGAAGAAAAACAAGGAGAAAAAGTATTCCTCTATTTCGAAGGGATTTACAATAGAAGTGAAGTATATATCAATGGACAATTACTTGGCAAACGACCTAATGGATACATTTCATTTATGTATGATGTTACGCCATACATCCAATATGGGAAAGAAAATATGATTGCCGTCCGTGCCGATCATAGCCGTTCGGCAGATTCTCGCTGGTATACCGGGTCGGGAATCTATCGCGATGTATATGTGATTTATTCTAGTCCGGTACATATCGACCAGTGGGGAGTTTATACTTATCCCAAAACCGTAACTGCTAAACAAGGAGTTTTGAGTATAGAAGTAAATGTAAAGAATGAAAACGCTTCAACAAGTAAATTGACGGTAAAGAACGAACTGGTTTCGCCCGATGGAAAAATTGTAGCTCAATCGTCAGGGAAATTAGATGTTACAGCAAATGCGATAGGCAAATACAGTAATGAGCTAAAAGTAAATGTTCCTAAATTATGGAGTTTGAACTTTCCCCATTTATACACATTAAATACGACAATAATTCAGGATGGAAAAATAATAGACAAGACATCTACAAAGACAGGGTTTAGATCATTCACTTTTGATCCGAACAAAGGATTTGCTCTCAATAGGGAGTGGCTAAAGATTAAAGGGGTGTGTCTGCATCACGATGCAGGGGTATTAGGTTCGGCTGTCCCCAAAG
>ERZ832522.6237-NODE-6237-length-10209-cov-3.170672_pt1 | contig 10209 bp, 7 predicted proteins | sample MGYA00519951_ERZ832522 | MGnify/ENA primary metagenome ERZ832522 (study PRJEB31850, sample SAMEA3708728) | human gut metagenome | biome: human gut; feature: human-associated habitat; material: faeces | place: China | collected 2014 ... | reverse complement strand
TGCCGCCGCGCATCCAGTGGTTGTTGTTGCCCAATGCCACGATGCCGACGCCGTTCTCCTTGGCGAGGGCGCAGGCACGCTCCATTGCGCGCTGTGCGTTCAGCGGGCCGAAGCCGCGGTGGCCGTCCCAGCGCTCCATACTGCCCATGCGGGAGATGCACTCGGCGCGGGCAAGCGGGTCGATCTCGCCCTTTTCGAGGTAGCTCACCACCCGCGGAAAGCGATTCAGACCGTGGCTGTACACGCCGGAAAGGCTGTTCTGGGCGAAAATCACAGCGGCGTCTTTGGCGTCCGACGGGGTGAAGCCGTGCTTTTCCAGCACGCGGGTGAACTGAGCGACCATTTCTTCGTAGGCGACACGTTTCATAAGATCTCCTCCTGAGCAGTGTTTGAAAAGAACGATGTAAGCGCTTTCTTGATGCGATTATAGCATAACAAAAGTAAAAATCAAGTGATTTTGCAAAATTTGTGTAACCGCTTACATTTTGAGAAACACGCATACTCCTAAGATTTTACACTTTAACTGCTCTGCCTCTGAACGAGTTCCGGCTGCAAGGTGACAGAAGAATAGTCCTCGCCGTGCTCGATGCGGCTCTGCAGCAGCTGGACGCAGAGCAAGGCCACCTGCTCCGGTTTGTTGTCCACGGAAGTCAATTCCGGCTCGCACAGGCGGGCATAGGTGGAATTATCATAGCCCACCACGGCGGTCTCCTCGGGGACGCGGATGCCCGCCCGGAGCAGGGCTTTCAGTACACCGGCAGCGGTCAGATCTTCGCCGCAGAGAATGCCGTCCGGGCGGATGCCCTCGGCCAAAAGCTGCTGCACCACGCGGATGCCGTCCTCCAGCGTCTCGCCGGTTTCGAGAATATGCCCGTCCGCGTCCAGACCGGCAGCGGCCATCCCGGAGAGGAAGCCTTTCGCCTTGGCAGCGGCGCTGTCGGTGGCCTTATCTTTAATGTAGTAGAGATCCCGGCGGCCGGTCTTCACCAGATGCTCCACGGCCATCTCGACGCCCCGGCAGTCATCGACCATGACCGAATAGGCGTCCGGCAGAGCCAGCGTGCCGTTGGCGAGGACGACGGGCATTCTGCGCAGAAGATTCTCCATCTCTGCCCCCTGACAGATGGTGTTGAAAATCGAGCCGACCAGGATGAGGCCATCCACCTGCTTCTGCGCCACGGCTTGTAACGTGCGCAGCGTCTCGGCCCTGTCGCCGCCGGTGTTGCAGAGGATGACCTCGTACCCTCTGCGGCCAAACTCGCGCTCGATGGTGTAGGCTGTGCGGGCATAATGGGAATCCCGGATGTCCACTGTGAGCACGGCCACCGTGTGCAGGCTCTTGCTGACCATGCCCTGTGCAATGGCACTGGGAGCGTAGTTGCAGCGTTTGAGCACCTTTTCCACCTTGGCGCGGGTGTCGGCGCGGACAGTATCTTTGTGGTTGAGCACGCGGGAGACGGTGGCGATCGAGACTCCGGCTTCCCGTGCAATATCATAAATATTCATAGACCCTCTTGTAAAATCAGATGTGGTTGGATGGTTAAAGCATACCCTGCCGCTGTGTGGTTGTCAAGATGAAGGGGAGACGGTGTACCGAAAAACTTGCCCTTGTTCCCGGAGGGAAACTGGGCTATAATAAAGCCACTCAGGCAAAGGATCTTAGATGGAAGAAGGATGTGCAGATGGAGCTGTTTCGGCGGACATTGGCGGGGCTGCTGATGCTGGTGGTTGCGGTGTCAGTGGGCATCTGGGTGCAGGGAAAGTTTATCGACGCGGTGCGTCTGCCGACTCATACGCGGGTGATCGGGGCGACGTATACGACCCTGAGCGACCCGTTTTATGAGACCATTAACGATGAGATCCAGATGCAGATCAAGAGCAACGGCGATCTGCTTTTGGTGCGCGACCCGGGACAAGACCAGGAGAGGCAGAATCAGGAGATCGAGGATATGCTCAATAAGGGCATTGAGCTGCTCATCGTGAACCCGGTGGATTATGTGGGCGTGACGCCTGCGCTGGAAAAGGCGAGGGAAAAGGGTGTGCCGGTCATCCTCATCGACTCCAAGGTGGACGACCCGGAGCTTGTCACCTGCACCATCACCTCCAACAACTACGGTGCCGGTCTGCTGGACGCCCGCCACCTCATCAGCCAGACCAAGAACGCCCGCATCGTGCTGCTGTCCAACTCGGATTCGTTCTCCAGCTGGGACAGGCTTTCGGGCTTCTGCCAGACCCTGACCAAAAGCGGCAACGACTACCGGATCCTGGAGCTGCGGGACTGCGGCGGCGAGCTGAACCGTGCCATGCGCGCGATGGTGCAGCTGTTGGAGACGTTCCCGCGCATTGACGTCGTGATGGCGGTCAACGAGCAGGCGGCCCTGGGTGCAATGGCGGCGCTGGAAGAAAAGGGCGTGCTCTCGTCCACTTTGGTTTACAGCGTGGACGGCTCACCGGAGGCGAAAGCCCTGATCTCCGAAGGGCTGATGACGGCCACCTCGGCGCAGTCGCCCCTCCGCATCGGACGGATGGCGGCAGAGGTGGTGTACGAGATCCTGGAGGGCAAGCCGTACCTGACCAACATCGTGGTGCCGGTAAATCAGATCACGCAGGAGGATATTCTGCGCTACGGCACGGAGGGCTGGCAATGAAAACTGAAAATTTGTCCATCGGCCTCCGGGTGCTCTACCATGCCATTGAGTGGCTGACGGTATTTCTGATCCTGCTCATCTTTGCGGTGCAGATCATCACGCCGCTCTACGCGGTGAGAGTTGGCCGTGCAGACTCGTTTTTGCAGCAGCTGCAATGGCTGCCGTACCGCCCCGGTGTGCTTGCCCTGGGCGTGATGCTGGCAGCGGTGGGCACCATCCTGAGCAAGTGCTCCCACGAGGTGGACAGCGGCTTTCTCTCCCGCAGCAGCTGGCAGTTATATTTATTGGAGGGCGTGCTGTACAGTGCCTCGGCGCTGATCTTCCAGCAGAACTGCGACAAAATCGCTCTGTTTGCGATCGTGGATATGGTGGACGACCCGCGCTCTCTCCGGCAGAAGCGCTTTCTGAGCGCCATGATCATGGTGTACCTTTTCTGCAACATGGACGCCGCCACCAGCGCCCTCCATGCCGTGACGCTGAAACAATACCTGGCTTTTTACAGCCTGCACACCCGCAGCGTCCTGCAGCTGGTGATCGAGAGCCTGTCGGCGCTGGAAATGATACTCTTCATCCTGTACATGGTGCTGTTCATCAGCCAGCAGACCAGCGAGAAACAGGAGATCCTGAACCTGAACCAGCAGCTGCAGCAGGCCAACGAGCAGCTGCGCATCTACGCCGAGGAGAGCGCCCACACCGCACAGGTGCAGGAACGCAACCGCCTTGCGCGGGAGATCCACGACACGTTAGGCCATGTGCTCACGGGCATCACAGCGGGCGCAGACGCCTGCATCCAGATGATGGACGACTCGCCCGAGATGGCACGCCATCAGATGGAGCTGATAGCCGACACCGCCCGCAACGGCATGAACGATGTCCGGCGCTCGGTCAAGGCACTGCGGCCGGACTCGCTGGAAAAAGAAAACCTCTCGGGCGCGCTCAACAAGATGTGTACCAGCATGGCGCAGAGCAGCGGCACGCAGATCCAGCTGGAAGAGTCACTGGCCGGGCTGACGCTCTCGCAGGATGAGGAAGACTGCGTCTACCGCACTGTGCAGGAGGGCATCACCAACGCCATCCGCCACGGCCACGCCACCCGTGTCCAGGTGCGGTGCCATATCGAGGACGGCGTGCTGGAAGTGTCGGTGAGGGACAACGGCATCGGCTGCAAGAGCGTGACGCCGGGCTTTGGCCTGCAGCATATGCAGGAGCGGATGCTCATGCTGGGCGGCACGTTCTGGTATGAGAACAGTGACGGGTTCTGCATCCGGGCAGAGATCCCTCTGCGCAAGACCCCGGGCAGTGAAAAGAGGAAACAGGAGGAAACGGTATGATAAAGGTGCTTCTGGCCGACGACCAGGAACTGATCCGTCAGAGCCTCAGCTTTGTGATGAGCAAGCAGGAAGACATTGAGATGGTGGGTACAGCCGCCAATGGCCGTGAAGCGCTGGAACTCGTGGAGGAAAAGCAGCCCGACGTGGTGCTGCTGGACATTCGGATGCCCGAGATGGACGGCGTGGAGTGTACCCGCCGCATCAAGCAGGAGTTTCCGGGCATCAAGGTCATCATCCTGACCACCTTTGACGATGACGATTATGTGTTTGACGCTCTGCGGTACGGCGCTTCCGGCTACCTGCTCAAGGGCGTCTCGGTGGACGGCCTGACCAACGCCGTGCGGGAGGCCGCGCGGGGCGGCTCCATCATCGCCCCGGATGTGGCGTCCAAGGTCTTGCAGATGTTCTCCCGCATGGCACAGGGCGACGTGCAGGTGCGCGTGAACAAAAAGAATGCGCTGGAGCTGACCAAGATGGAGTGGCAGGTCATCCGCGAGGTGGGCTGCGGCCTCTCCAACAAGGAGATCGCGGGCAGACTCTATCTCTCCGAAGGCACGGTGCGCAACTACATCAGCAGCATCCTGCGCAAGCTGGAGCTCCGTGACCGCACCCAGCTGGCCATCTGGGCGGTGCAGAACCAGAACAGCCAGCCGGAGGCAGACGTATGAGCCGGTACTGGAAAGCCGCGCTGCCCTTTCTGCTGGCAGCGGTCATCATTCTGGCGGCTGCCAGCCGTCCGGTGGTGCTGCACATCGGCTTCCCGTGTGACAGCTATTGGAATGTCCCGGGCGAGAACTACTATACCTTTATTGACGCCGCCATCGAAAAGTTTGAGGCAGAGCACCCCAACGTGAAAGTCGAGTACACCAGCGGCATCCGGGTCGAAGACTACACCGGATGGCTCAGCGGCCAGTACCTGCTGGGGCAGGAGCCGGATGTGATGGTGATCCTTCCCGAGGACCTTGTAATTTTCAGCGATACAGCTTCCCTGCGGGAGCTGGATCCGTTCATGAAGCAAGACCCGGAAGCGGATCTGAGCGGCTTTTACCCGGCGGCATTGCAGGCCGGAGCCGACAAGGGGAAACAGTATGCGCTGCCGCTGGAATGCGTGCCGCAGATGATGTTCATCAATAAGACACTGCTCCAAAAAGAGCACATCCGCATCCCGGATAACGATTGGACGTGGGATGAGTTTTACAGCCTGTGTGAGCAGCTGACGAGAGACACGGACGGGGACGGCATCGTTGACCAGTTCGGCGTCTACGATTACGGCTGGGAAGAGGCACTGGTGGCCAACGGCTGTTCGCTGTTCAGTGAGGACGGCCAGCACTGCCTGCTGAACCAGAGCGCACAGGAGTCCGCCATGCAGTTTGTGCGGAAGATCTACCAGCTCAACGCCGGAACGGATCTGAGCGAAAAGACCTTCGACGAGGGCAGAGTGGCGTTCCGCCCGATGCTGTTTTCCGAGTACCGCAGCTATGAGCCGTATCCGTGGCGCATCAAGCGCTCGTCGAACTTTGAGTGGGACTGCATCGCCATGCCCAGCGGCACAAGCGGCGGCGGCGGCAACTACTCCCGGCTGAGCACCCTCATGCTGGGCATCAGCCAGCGCACAAAGCATTCCCGGCTGTCGTGGGAGCTGCTGAAGACCATTGCCTGCACGGAGGAGATGCAGACGATGGTCTACACCGAGTTGAGCGGCGTGTCCGCCCTGCACAGTGTGACGGAATCGGATGAGGTCGCCCAGCTGCTTCAGCTGGACTCGCAGGACACCGCCTCCCGCGGAATGTCTACTCTGCCTGCAATCATGGAGGATACGCTTGCCACGCCCCGCTTTGCGCGGTATCATCAGGCGATGGAGAGCGCCGACCGCCTGATCACCGAGGCCATGTCGGCAGACAAGAACTTTGAATTGCAGCTGCTGCAAATTCAGCAGCAGCTCGACGTCGCATTGACAAGCTGACAAAAAATCCACGCAGAAAGCCCGCTTTTGTGCAAACTGCTGCATAAAAGCGGGCTTTTATTCGACTGTTTGACGAAAGAAGTGACATTTGTCATGCTTTGTTTGGCAGAATGTCATATTCTGCTTGTGACATTCTACAGCTGTGAACAGGACATGAACATGGTATGATAGAGCCATGAAAATCAGATGGGCCTGCGCGAGGCTCATCCGAGAAGAGCAAGATCTGTTTGGAAAAATCAGGAGGAAAAATCACATGAAGAAGATCTCTCGTCGTTCGTTTCTCGCTGTCTGCGGCGCTATGGCTGCAACTGCTGCCCTGACCGCCTGCGGCGGTTCTTCCGCTTCTACCGCCGGCACCGCTGCTTCCGGCTCCACTGCCGGTTCTGCTGCATCCGGTGAGGTCTTTGAGCTGAAGCTCTCCACCACCCAGACCGATACTTCCATGATCTATCAGGGCCTGCAGGCTGCTGCCGACAAGGTCGCTGAGGACACCGACGGCCATGTGAAGGTCACCATCTATCCTTCCAGCCAGCTGGGCGGTGAGGAAGACATGATCGACCAGGCTCTGCAGGGCATGGGCATCGCCGTCCTGACCGACGCAGGCCGTCTGTCCAGCTACGTCAACGACATCGGCATCATGAACATGGCCTACATCGTGGACAACTACGAGGACGGCATGAAGCTGATGGCTACCGACACCTTCAAGGGCTGGACTGACGAGCTTGTCAATCAGGGCATCCGCGTCCTGTGCTTCAACTACTACGACGGCGCGCGTTCCTTCATGAGCAACAAGGAAGCCAAGACCCCGGCGGATCTGAACGGCCTTGTGACCCGCACGCCGGGTGCTGACCCGTACGTTGAGTCCATCTCCGCTATGGGCGCTACCCCGTACAACATCGCATGGTCTGAGGTCTACAACGGCATCCAGACCAAGTCCATCGACGGCTGCGAAGTCCAGTACACCTCCGCTGTTTCCAGCAAGATCTACGAGGTCTGCGAGTACGTCAGCAAGACCGAGCACATCAACCTGTTCAACATGGTCATCTGCGGTCAGGCATGGTTCGACAAGCTGCCCGCCGAGTATCAGGAAGTCATGAAGAAGGACTTCAACGACTGCGCATACAACAATGCTCAGGACATCATCGCTGCTCAGGATGACATGGAGAAGACCCTGACCGACAACGGCATGACCATCGTCGAGGTCGATAAGGACATCTTCCGTGAGGCTGTCAAGCCCGCATACGAGAAGCTGGGCTGGACCGAGCTGCGCGAGCAGCTGTACAAGGAAGCCGGCGTCGAGGCCTGATCCCTTAAAAAGCTGAATCGACCATAACGTAAATGTCCTCCTGCATGGCAGCTCGCTGTGCAGGAGGTATTGTGAATAAGGACGACTTTCTATGAAGAAATTTTATGAAAAAGTCTGTAAGCTGGAAGAGCTGATCGCTCTGATCCTGGTTGCAGGCATTGCGGTCCTCGTCTTTGTTTCGGCGCTGATGCGTACCATTGGCCATCCGCTGAACTGGGCACAGGACGTTGCACTGATTGCCTTCGCATGGCTGATCTTCCTCGGCAGCGACGTTGCAATGCGCGGCTCCGGCCTGATCGGCGTTGATCTGTTCGTCAAGAAGTTCCCCGCCGGGGTGCAGAAGGTGCTGGACATCCTGTTCAAGGTCATCATCGCAGCGTTCCTCTGCGTGCTGATCTACTACGGCTACGGCATGACCACTTCCGGCTGGGCGCGTCAGATCACTTCTCTGCACATCAGCTACAGCTGGGTCACGATGGCTGTGCCTGTCGGCTCCTTCTTTATGCTCATCTCCACCATCCGGAACATCATTGAGCGCGTCAAGACGCCTGCTGGTCAGGAAGTCAAACACGAAGCAGGGAGGGACGTCGGCTAATGTTTATTGCAATCGGTATCTTCTTTGTGTTTCTGCTGCTGGGTATGCCCGTGGCATTCTCCATCGGTCTGTCGGGCTTCTCGTTCTTTATGATCCGCGACCTGCCCATGACCGTTCTGGTGCAGAAATCCATTTCCACTTCTCAGAGCTTTACCATGCTGGCCATCCCCCTGTTCATTCTGGCCGGCAACCTGATGAACAGCTGCGGCATCACCAAGCGCCTGATGCGCTTTGCCAACGCCTGCACCGGCCATATGTACGGCAACATCGGTCAGGTCTCCTGCCTGATGTCCACCCTGATGGGCGGCGTCTCCGGTTCTGCGGTTGCAGATGCTTCGATGGAGTGCCGCATCCTCGGACCTGAGATGACCCGTCTGGGCTACGACCGCGGCTGGTCTGCCGCCATCAACGGCCTGTCCGGCCTGATCGTCGCCACCATTCCGCCGAGCATGGGCCTGATCATCTACGGCACCGTCGGCGAGGTGTCCATTGGCCGTCTGTTCATGGCTGGCTGGGTCCCCGGCGTCCTGATGTGCGTGCTGCTGATGCTGGCCGTCACCTGGAGCGCCCGCCGCTTCGGCTACAAGCCCGAGCATGACCATCCGGCTCCGCTGTCTGAGATCCTGAAGGCTCTGCTGGATAGTATCTGGGCCATTCTGTTCCCTGTCCTGCTGATCGTCCTGATCCGCTTCGGCATCATGAGCCCCACCGAGTCCGGTTCCTTTGCCTGCGCATACGCCCTGCTGGTCGGCACCGTGTTCTACCACGAGCTGACTTGGGAGAGCCTGCTGCAGACCCTGCGCGACAGCGTGAAGGACATCACCGTCATCACCATCATTCTGGCGTTCTCCGGCGTGTTCGGCTACGGCATCGTGTTCGATAACATCACTGTCACCATTGCAAACGCTCTGCTGGGCATCACCAGCAACAGCGCGATCCTGCTGCTGCTGGTCGTCGTCTTCCTGCTGATCTGCGGTATGTTCATGGAGACCACCGTTATCGCCCTGATCCTGACCCCCATCCTGCTGCCCGTCATGCGCAGCATCGGCGTCAACGAAGTCGTGTTCGGCATGATCATGATGACCACCGTCACCTTCGGCGTCATGACTCCCCCTGTCGGCACCGCGCTGTATGCCGTGTCTGACATCATGGAGTGTCCCATTGAGGAGACCTTCAAGAAAGGCTGGCCCTTCTACCTCGCGATCGTGTGTGTCATCCTGTTTATGATATTCTTCCCGCAGGCGGTGCTCTTCCTGCCGAACCTCGTGTACGGCGCTTAAATCAAGCGTTCCACATCTCTCCGATTCTTCTATCTTATAAAGCAGAGCCTGTCTTTCCTGCCTTGGAAAGGCAGGCTCTGTGCCTTTTATGGAGGGTTTTATGAAACCGACAACAGATTTCCCGTTCCTGCTGGACAACCCCCGGGCGTGGCGCACCTATCTGGGAGGCCGGATGCTGGACGCCCTGCACGGTGACTCCAACGGCGAGGACGGGCATTTCCCCGAAGAGTGGATCCTTTCCACCGTCGCCGCCCGCAACGCCGGACGGGAGCAATTCCCCGAAGAAGGCATGAGCCACCTGCGCGGCACCGACGTTACCCTGAAATCGGTGCTGGAAAGCGATACGGAGGGCTATCTCGGCAAGGGCGCGGCACAGCCCACCCTCGGCGTGCTGACCAAGCTCATCGACAGCGCCGAGCGCCTGACCTTGCAGGTGCATCCCGACAGGCCGACGGCCCTGCGGCTGTTCCAGAGCCAGTACGGCAAGACCGAGTGCTGGCACATCCTCAGCGGCCATCCCGTGAACGGCGAAGAGCCCTGCATCTACTACGGCTTCCAGCCGGACATGACCCGCGCGCGGTGGGAAGCGCTGTTCCACGCACAGGATATTCCCGGGATGCTGGCCGGGATGCAGAAATACCCGGTGCATCCGGGCGACACCATCCTGATCGAGGGCGGTATGCCCCATGCCATCGGCGCGGGCTGCTTCCTCGTGGAGATCCAGGAGCCGACGGATTATACGATCCGGGTGGAGCGCACGACGCCCAGCGGCTTTGCCGTGGCCGACAGTATGTGCCATCAGGGGCTTGGCTTTGAAAAGATGTTCGAATGCTTCCACTATGAGCCGCACAGCCGCGAGGAGATCCACGACCGCTGGTTCATCGAACCGGAAACGGTGCTGAAAACGGCGGGCGGAAGCATCACGACGCTGGTGGGCTATCGCAATACGCCGCTCTTCCGTCTGGACGAAGTAAACGTCTCCGACACCCTGACGGTGGACTGCCCGCCCCGCGGCAGCGGCATCTATGTGCTGGAAGGCGCAGGGACCCTGAGCGCAAACGGCCGCAGCCTGCCTCTGAAAAAGAC
>ERZ832522.6231-NODE-6231-length-10217-cov-2.933773_pt1 | contig 10217 bp, 8 predicted proteins | sample MGYA00519951_ERZ832522 | MGnify/ENA primary metagenome ERZ832522 (study PRJEB31850, sample SAMEA3708728) | human gut metagenome | biome: human gut; feature: human-associated habitat; material: faeces | place: China | collected 2014 ... | reverse complement strand
TGTCGATCTCTGCTGCGATTTCCGGATTCTCCTTGAGGTATTTGCGCGTATTCTCGCGGCCCTGTCCGATGCGCTGATCCCCGTAAGAGAACCACGCGCCGGATTTATGGATGATATCCAGCGCAACCGCATTGTCAAGCAGGCTGCCTTCCTTGCTGATGCCCTCGCCGTAGAGGATATCGAACTCCGCCGTGCGGAAGGGCGGCGCGACCTTGTTCTTGACGATTTTCGCCTTCGTGCGGTTGCCCACGACGGTCGAGCCGTCCTTGAGCTGCTCGCCGCGGCGGATGTCGATGCGCACGGACGCATAGAATTTCAGAGCGCGTCCGCCCGGCGTCGTTTCCGGATTGCCGTACATCACGCCGACCTTCTCGCGCAGCTGGTTGATGAAGATGCAGGTCGAGTTGGTCTTGTTGACAATGCCGGTCAGCTTGCGCAGCGCCTGACTCATCAGACGCGCCTGAAGTCCGACAAAGGAATCGCCCATCTCGCCGTCGATTTCCGCCTTCGGCACGAGTGCCGCAACCGAGTCGATGACGACAATGTCAATCGCGCCGGAGCGCACGAGCGCTTCGCAGATTTCCAGCGCCTGCTCGCCGGTATCCGGCTGAGAGACGTAGAGCTGATCCACATCCACGCCCAGCTTGCGGGCATAAACCGGATCGAGCGCGTGTTCCGCGTCGATAAACGCCGCAACGCCGCCCATCTTCTGCGCTTCCGCGACGACATGCAGCGCAACCGTCGTCTTACCGGAGGATTCCGGACCATAGATCTCGATCACACGTCCACGCGGCAGACCGCCGACGCCCAGCGCCATATCCAGATCCAGACAGCCGGTCGGGATCACCTCGATATCGCGGACAGCGCGTTCGCCCATGCGAATGATTGCGCCCTTGCCGAACTGCTTTTCGATGCCCGCCAGCGCAATATCCAATGCACGCTTCTTCTCGTTGCCGTCGTCCGACGCGACAGGCACGTTCTTAGCCGCTTTCTTGCTCTTATCGGTTGCCATATGCTCCTCCTCTTATTCCCTGAGCGCCGCCCGGCGCACCATGTCCAGCGCCTTGAGCGTCGCCAATCTGCGAACCCGTCCGCGTCCGCCGCCCAGATTCAGCTTTTCAACCTGTACGCCGAATTTATCCGCACAGGCGACGTAGACCAGCCCAACGGGCTTTTCCTTCGTTCCGCCGCCCGGTCCTGCGATGCCGGTCGTCGCCACGGCGATATCCGCGCCGCTCTTTTCCCTCAGCCCGCAAGCCATTTCCCGCGCAGTCTGCTCGCTGACCGCGCCGTATGCCTCCAGCGTTTCGGGCTTCACGCCGCAATACTTGACCTTCGCTTCGTTCGCATAGGTCACATGTGCCTCGTTCAGCGCCGCGGAAATGCCCGGATAATCCACAAAACTCGCGGCGACCATGCCGCCGGTGCAGCTTTCCGCCGTCGCAACGGTCAAGTGCCGCTCCACCAGCGCACGCCCCGCCGCCTCCTGCATAGAGCCTTCGCTCGTCGGGGTCACGTCATATACGCAGTCGCCCAGCACCGCGCAAATACTGTCCACGACCGGCTCAACCTGCGCGAGGGCTTCCTGCTCGTCCCTGCCCCGTGCGGTCACGCGGAGCTGGCATTCGCCCAGCGAGCAATACGGCGCAGCCGTCACGCCCTCGCCGTTTTCAATCCACTTTGCGCAAAGCTGCGCAACCTGCGATTCGCCCATGCCGTAAATCCGGATGAACCGCGACGCGATGCAGCCGCCCGTCTTCTGCGCCAGCCTGCCGTAAACCTGCTTGGCGAACATGTCCGCCATCTCGTGCGGCGGACCCGGCAATTGAACGACGATCTTCCCGTCCTTCTCGATCATGCAGCCGGGTGCCGTTCCGCAGTCGTTGGGCAGGATGATGCAGCCCCTGGCGAACATCGCCTGCTTGCGGTTGTTCATCGGGCATACACGCCCGACCTTGACAAAATACGCCTGAATCGCGTCCCAGCTCGCCTGATCGAACGCCATCTCCAGACCGAGCAGCTCGGCGGCGATTTCCTTGCTCAAGTCATCCTGCGTCGGTCCCAGCCCGCCGGTCGTGATGACCAAATCGCTTCTGGAAAGCGCCAGTGCAAGCGCCTCGCGCATCCTCTGCGGGTTGTCGCCGACCACCTGATGATGGTAGACGTCGATGCCCAAACTCTGCAATTCACGCGAGAGCGTCTGCGCATCGCTGTTGGCAATCTGCCCCATCAGCAGCTCCGTGCCGATGGCAACGATTTCTGCAATCATTTTGCTCCACCCAGAACCGAACGGTTCTGCCAAACGTATTCACACATCGAGTACAGCGTCATCACCGCCGCGGCAATCGTCAGCAACGCGGGCAGAAGCCCCTCGCCCGTGATCGTCAGCACGACCACCAGCATCATTTGCAGCACGGTCTTGATCTTGCCGCTCATGCCCGCCGCAATGACGTGTCCCTGCTCCACGGCGCACAGCCGCAGACCGGAGACGACAAACTCGCGCGCGATGAAGATGATGCAGGCCGTCACGTTCAGCCGTCCGATGGCCGTCAGCATGATAAACGCCGTATGCGTCAGCAGCTTGTCGGCAATCGGGTCCATGAACTTGCCAAAGTTGGTAATCAGGTTGCGCGACCGCGCAATGTAGCCGTCCAGCAGATCCGTCAGCGAAGCCAGCGTAAACACCAGCAGCGGCCAAATCTGCATCGACTTGTCGTTGTCAAAGAACCACAGCAGCACCAAATACAGCGGCACCATCACAATGCGCATCAGCGTCAGCTTGTTGGGCAGATTCAGCTCTTTCAGGGCCTGCCTCGCCTGTTTCAGCGCACTCAAAAACTTTTTCATACGCGCTCTCCCATCAGGTCATAGGCTTTTGCGCCCGTGATTTTCACATTCACAAACGTGCCGATTTCGCACGGCTCCTCCGAATTGAAGAAGATGTTTCCGTCCGTTTCCGGAGCTTCAAACTCGCTGCGCCCCACATAGCGGCTTCCGCGCTTCTTTTCAACCAGAACGCGGCAGGTCGTGCCCACACGCGCCTTGTTCTGCGCCAGAGAAATGCCATGCTGAAGCGTCATCAGCCTGTCATAGCGCTCCTGCTTAACCTCTTCGGGAACCTGATTCGGCATGTCCGCCGCGCGCGTGCCGTCCTCTGGACAGAACATGAACGCGCCCATGCGGTCGAATTTCGTTTCCGCAACGAAATCCATCAGCTCTTCAAAATCCTCATCCGTTTCGCCCGGGAAGCCGACCATCAGCGTCGTGCGCAACATCATGCCGCGCTCCTTGAACATCCGGCAGACCTTGCGGATGTGCGCGCTGGTGTCCGTGCGGTTCATATCGGTCAGAATATGCTGACTGATATGTTGCATCGGCAGGTCGAGATAATCGCAGACGTTCGGCAGACGCTTCATCGTATCGAGCAGCCGCTCGTCCACGCGCTCCGGATAGCAGTACAGCGCGCGCAGCCATTCCACGCCTTCGATAGCGGCGATTTCCTCAATCAGCTGAGGCAGCTGGCTCTCCTCGCCGCCGTCCGTGCCGTAGCGGGTCGTGTCCTGCGCAATCAGCGTGAATTCGCGAACGCCCTGCGCCGCCAGCGTTCTGACCTCCGCCAGAATATCCGCCTTCGGACGGCTGCGATAGCCGCCGCGAATCATCGGAATCGCGCAATACGCGCACCAGTTGTCGCATCCCTCGCCGATGCGGATATACGCGCTGTATTTTGGCGTCGTCAGCACGCGCCCAAACTCGTGGAACTGCCCGTCGTCGTCGGTATACACCGGGCGACCGCCCTTTCCGGCTTCCTGAAGCGCCTGTTCGAGCTTCTGATAATCGTTGACGCCCATGATGACGTCAACCTCCGGCATTTCCTCGCGGATGGCTTCCGGATAACGCTGCGCAAAGCAGCCCGTCGCCACCAGCAGGCGGCAGCAGCCGGTCTGCTTGTAGCCCGCCATTTCAAACAGCGTCGAAATGGCTTCTTCCTTTGCGGACTGAATGAATCCGCAGGTATTGACGATGATGATTTCCGCGCGGGACGGATCGGAAACGACCTGATAGCCATGCTCCTTGAGCACCGCGAGCATCTGCTCGGAATCGACGCGGTTTTTGCTGCATCCCAGAGAGATCAGCCCTACTGTTGTTGCCAAGTTCTTTTTTCTCCTTTTAACCAAACGCGGCTTCCCGCGCGGACTCTGTTATAGTCATACATGGCTATTTTATCATGCCCACGCATCAAATACAAGAAAAAGCCGTCCGCAAAAAACGGACGGTTCTATTATAACATATCCCGCGCAAAATACAAGAACATCAGTTCCCGTTTTGCTCTGTTTTTTCTGCCTGTTCCGCACTGGGCGCGTGTCTGGTGCGAACTCTGCCGGCTGCAACCCGAATCAGCAGCACCGCCACCCGATAGACCGTATAGATGGCGAAAAAAAGCAGCACGCCGTACAGCCCCGCGACGACATCGCGAAAATCCATCGCTCCCGTTCCCGTGATTTTCTGCCCGATTTCGATAGCAAACCCCAGCACGGTCATCACCGTAAAGACATAGATAAACGAGATAGCGGTGATGCTCCATTTTGCCAGCCGCTTAAAGACAAAATGTACGGCAAAAAACAGCACCATGCCCAGCGCGAACATCACCAGAAAATGCAGTTCCTTATCGCCGAACGCCAATTCAAAATTATCGTTCAAATGCAGAATGGACTCGTGAACCTGAGCCACAATCATTGTCATTTCATAGAGAATCGCTTCAAACAAAACACGCTCTCTCCTTTCCCGAAATCGTGGGCTGAGCCCACTTTCACTTCCGCCGCAGTTTTATAAAGCATGAAAGTTTTGCGCACGCGGGCGGTTTCGTGCAGTTTTCCATACGCTAAAGCAGGCTGAGCCTGCCTTCACCTCCGCCGCAGTTTTCCAAAACACGAAAGCCTTATGCACGCGGGCGGTTTTATGCCATTTTCTACGCATAAAAAAGACGCGGGAAAGCGTGTTTTTCTTCCCGCGTCCAACCGTTTTTTGCGATTAGTATTCGATTTTCTTCTGGATGTAGGCGACCAGCTCGTCCACGTGGACATGATCCTGCTCCATCGTGTCGCGGTCGCGAACCGTCACCACGCCGGTCTCCAGCGTGTCGAAATCGACCGTGATGCACATCGGCGTGCCGATTTCGTCCTGACGGCGATAGCGCTTGCCGATGGAACCCGTCTCGTCGTAGTCCACCATGAAGTGCTTGGCGAGCATGTCATAGATCTCGCCCGCCTTTTCGCCGCACTTGTTCTTCTGCAGGGGCAGCACGGCGCACTTATACGGCGCAAGTGCCGGATGGAAGTGCATGACGACGCGCGTGTCGCCGCCCTCAAGCTCCTGCTCCTCGTAGGCTTCGCAGAGGAACGCCAGTGCCGCACGATCCGCGCCGAGGGACGGCTCGATGACGTACGGAATAATCTTCTCGCCCGTGGTCGGGTTCAGGTACTCCATGCTCTTGCCGGAGGTCGTCTGATGCGCCTTCAGGTCGAAATCCGTGCGGTCGGCAACGCCCCAAAGCTCGCCCCAGCCGAACGGGAAGAGATACTCAAAATCCGTCGTCGCCTTGGAATAGTGCGCCAGCTCCTCCGGCTTGTGGTCGCGCAGGCGAAGATGTTCTTCCTTGATGCCCAGACCCTTGAGCCACTCGTGACAGTAGTTGCGCCAGTAGCTGAACCACTCCAAATCCGTTCCCGGCATGCAGAAGAACTCAAGCTCCATCTGCTCAAACTCGCGGATACGGAAGATGAAGTTGCCCGGCGTAATCTCGTTGCGGAAGCTCTTGCCGACCTGGCATACGCCGAACGGCAGCTTGCGGCGCGTCGTGCGCGCAACATTCGGGAAGTTGACGAAGATGCCCTGAGCCGTTTCCGGACGCAGATAGATTTCGTTGCTCGCGTCCTCGGTCACGCCCTGATGCGTCTTGAACATCATGTTGAACTTGCGGATGCCGGTGAAATCGTGCTTGCCGCAGGTCGGGCAGGGAATGTTCTTCTCCTCGATGAACGCCTCCAGCTGCTCGTTCGTCCAGCCGTCCGCCTCGATGTCCTCGCCGTTCGCCTTCGCCCAATCCTCGATGAGCTTATCCGCACGGAAACGCGCCTTGCACGCCTTGCAGTCCATCAGCGGGTCGTTGAAGTTGCCGACGTGTCCGCTGGCGACCCAAACCTGACGGTTCATCAGAATCGCGCAGTCGATGCCGACGTTGTACTTGCTCTCCTGAACGAATTTCTTCCACCACGCACGCTTGACGTTGTTCTTGAATTCAACGCCCAGCGGGCCGTAGTCCCACGAGTTCGCCAAGCCGCCGTAGATTTCCGAGCCGGGGAACACGAAGCCACGTCCCTTGCACAGCGCAACGAGCTTGTCCATCATGTCGTTCTGCACCTTTGCCATGGAAAACCCTTCTTTCTCTCGTCTTTTCGGGGCAAAACAAAGAACCGCGCGAAGACGCCGCCCCGAATCCGCGCCTGCGCATGGATTCAAGGGACGAAAGACTTTCTTCCGCGGTTCCACCCTTGTTGGCATGTTAAAAAGCATGCCCACTTTTATTTATGCTTTTGAACGCACCGCTCTGGGATGCCAACCCCTTCAACGCGCTGCATGGTCATGATACTAAAAAAAACAGGATTTGTCAAGCGTTATGCGCATCTTCAAAAGCCCTTTCCGCCTGCCGCTCTGCCCGCGCTTTTTTCAGTGATGCACAACGTCCCCCGACGCGCAGATCCGCTCAACGGCGCGCCTACCCTTTTCCCCCGTCAGATACGCATACGTCGTTTCGGGAACAAGCGGCGCGATTTCCTCCATGCGTCCGTCATGAATGAGCTGACGGACATGCGACGCGCTGATGGCTTCGCCCTGCGCCTGCGCACGCGGAACAATCACCAGCTCGATTCCGGCTTGGGGAAGAATCTCCGAAAGCGCATCGTTATACAGGCTGGTCGTGTGGGAAAACGGTTCTTCGCCGACATACCGCCGCGTCAGATTCAGTGCCGCGGCGATGCGCGTAAACAAAGTTGCATCCAGTGCCGCATGCGTTCGGGTCACCAGGTCGCCGTCCTTCAGGAAATACGACGGGAATGTTGCGGAAGAAATCATATAGCTGCCCGAGGATACGACGGATACATTCTCATATTTTTCCGCCGCGGCGCGAACCATCGCCAGACGATCCTGAAACGGAACGAGCGAGCGATCCTCGCTCAGCACAAAAAGCACCACGCGGGCATTTTCCCTTGCGGCGCGCTCCAAAAGATACGCATGCCCCAGCGTAAACGGATTCGCGTTCATCACCAGTGCCGCGCCCGCTTCTTTTCCCGCATAGGGCGCAAGCGATTGCAGATAGCGCGAAAACCCGTCGCGCCGATTCTCCATAAAGACCAGTCTGCCCGCCACACGCGCGATTTCCGTAAAGCCGAGCGGCGCAAAGAACTTCGCGCTGTCCGCTTTGGTATACAGAAAGAGGTGTGTGTTGCCGCGCTCCAGCTGCACCTGCACCAGATGCGCAACCATGACCGCCATCAGCCCCTCGCCGCGGTGTGCGCCGTCCACAGCCAGACAGCGGAGCGTGTTTTCAAACAGCGAGCCCGTTGCAATCATGCTGCCGTCGTCGTCGTAAATCGCGGCGGAATAAGTGATGTTGCGGTCGCGCTCAATGCCCTCCTGCTTGAGCAGCGCGTCCATCTGCGCGGCGGCACGCCTGTTTGACAGGGAAATCGGCACAGCAACGTATTCATCCATCATAGCGGTATCTCCTGAAATCATTCTTGATGACTCGATTATACCATGAAAAGCCAAAAAGGGATAGGCACAAGCGGCGGCTTGCAGAGAGAAACAGATTCTGATAGAATATTCAGGAAAGAACGCCCCGCCGGCGGCTTAAACAGCGCTCGGCAGAGAGGGGCAAAACGGAGGATGAACAGCCATGGTCGAGCGGGTAACGGTTCCAGACATGATGAATGCGCGCGAGGCGCGTGCGCAGGCTCAGCGCATGCTGCTTGAGCGTCACCCCGGCGCGTCGGTGGTCTGCCTGTGCATGAATATCGCAGGTCCGGTCAAGCGCACGGAGAAGATTGAGCGCGCATTCGCATGGGGCGCGTCAGCCGTCCGCGCGGTGCTTGAGCCGTATGAAACGCTCTTTGACGCGGAGATACACGAGAAAACAGGGCCGGAAGCCATGCTCTGCCTTCACGGGGATGCGCTGGAAATCAAGCGCCGCCTCTGCTTTCTGGAGGATGGCTGTGCGCTCGGCAGACTGCTGGATATCGACGTCATCGCGCCGGACGGCAGAAAGCTCTCCCGAACGGAAATCGGTCTTTCACCGCGCAAATGCCTGCTCTGCGAAAACGATGCGCCTGTCTGCGCAAGAAGCCGCGCGCACAGTGCCGACCAGCTCTTTGCCCGCGCAGGCGAAATCATCGACGCGCATTTTGAAGAGGCTTTTATCCGGCGCACAGCGGAAAACGCACAGCGCGCGCTGCTCTGCGAGGTTGCCGTAACGCCCAAGCCGGGGCTGGTCGATCGCCATAATTCGGGTGCGCACGATGACATGGATGTATTCACCTTTATCCACAGTGCATGCACCCTTTGTGGATATTTTGAAGGCTGCACGCGCATCGGTCTGGCGCATCGCGGCGGGGATGCGCAGGCATGCGCCGTGCGACCGCCGGCGTCAACACGCACAAGGGCGCAATCTTCTCTCTGGGTATCGCCTGCGCATCCCTGGGCATGAGCTGGGGCGAGCCCTTCAGCGCGGAACACATTCTTCTGCGCTGCGGCGAAATGACACGCCTGCGCATGCAGGATGAACTGGAAAACGCCCGTCAGGGGCAGGCGCGGACGTTTGGCGAACAGGTCTATCAGAAAAAAGGGGTGGGCGGTGTACGCGCGGAGGCGGCAGGCGGATTTGCCGGCGTCCGCGAAACGGCTCTGCCCCGTCTGAACGCCGCCCTCGACGCAGGGCTTTCGCTGAACGATGCGTCGCTCTGTGCGCTGACTGCGCTGATGGCGCGGACAGAGGACACAAACGCAGTTCGGCGCGGCGGAGAAGCCGGAGCGAAAGCGATGCGCGAAAAAGCGCAGATGCTGGACAGCCGCATGACGGCGGCAATCACCGCGGGAAAAGCGCAGGAAGTCCTTGACGATTTTCGACATGAGCTGACCCTCTGGGATCAGGAGCTGACGCGCCAGCGTATCAGCCCCGGCGGATGCGCTGACCTTTTGGCATTGGCACTGCTGATGCGCTTTTGCAGGGAGGACGCCGACTTCTCAGCCCGCGCAACGAAATGACGGCGTTTTAAAATCGGCGTTGTGTGCCCGCTGTTCGGGATTCCTCACGGCGTCGTTCCCTGCTCACGTTGTCTGCCCTTGAGCAATGACTTTTCATCAAAAAAGCGGAAGCCGCACAAACGGTTTCCGCTTTGATTTTTGAATATAGGATATTGCCAAAACCGCCCGCGTACACAAAACTTTCGCGTTTTGAAAAACTTCGGCGGAAGTGCAAGCGGGCTCAGCCCTCTTTTAGCGTATCAAAAACTGCACGAAACTGCCCGCGTGCGCAATACTTCCGTCTTTTGAAAAAACTTCGGCGGAAGTGCAAGCGGGCTCAGCCCGCTTACTTGGCAGGGGTGATGACTTCCTTGCCGCCCATGTACGGACGCAGGGGAGCCGGAATGCGCACGGAGCCATCCTCGTTGAGGTTGTTCTCCAGGAACGCAATCAGCATGCGGGGCGGTGCCACGCAGGTGTTGTTGAGCGTATGCGCAAAGTACTTGCTGCCATCCTTGCCCTTGATGCGGATGCCCAGACGGCGCGCCTGCGCATCGCCCAGCGTAGAGCAGCTGCCGACCTCAAAGTACTTCTTCTGGCGCGGGCTCCACGCCTCAACGTCGCAGCTCTTGACCTTCAAATCCGCGAGGTCGCCGGAGCAGCACTCCAGCGTGCGAACCGGAATATCCAGCGAACGGAAGTAATCGACCGTGTTCTGCCACAGGCGGTTATACCACGTCATGGAGTCCTCCGGCTTGCAGACGACGATCATCTCCTGCTTCTCGAACTGGTGGATGCGATAAACGCCGCGCTCCTCGATGCCGTGCGCACCGACTTCCTTGCGGAAGCACGGGGAATAGCTGGTCAGCGTCTGCGGCAGCTCGTCCTCGGTGAGAATGGTATCGATGAACTTGCCGATC
>ERZ832522.6219-NODE-6219-length-10238-cov-3.150643_pt1 | contig 10238 bp, 10 predicted proteins | sample MGYA00519951_ERZ832522 | MGnify/ENA primary metagenome ERZ832522 (study PRJEB31850, sample SAMEA3708728) | human gut metagenome | biome: human gut; feature: human-associated habitat; material: faeces | place: China | collected 2014 ... | reverse complement strand
GCTGCAGGGCGGGGCGGACGGTGTCGGCGGTGGAGTAGGTGGCGCCGCCCAGCAGGGCGTCGGCCACGCCCATCTTCACCAGCATGGTGCCAAAGTAGTTGCCCTTCTTCAGGGCGGCCCGGCACTCATCGGCGGTCATCTTGCCCTTGCGCAGCTCCACCATCTTCTCCACCATGGCGTCCATGCCGTCATAGTTCTCCGGGTCAATGATGATGGCGCCGCGGATATTGAAGCCGGCCTTCTCGGCGGCGGCCTGGACCTCCTCCTCGTTGCCCACCAGCACGGGGGTCAGGAAGGTCCCGGACAGCAGCCGGGCGGATGCCTCCAGGATGCGGGGGTCGGTGCCCTCGGTAAAGACGATCTTGCGGGGATGAGCCTTCAGTTTGTCGATCAGATTCTGAAACATGTGCATGGGTGATCCCTCCAACTTTTCGATTCGTGGCCGTAAGGCCGCTTTTCTGTCCCTTATGGTAGCATTTTCAGCCAGAAATTTCAAGGCTTATCCGCTGCAGAAGCGCATAAAATTCCTGTGGGACCTCTTTTTTCAGTTTTCCCCGCTCCTTCCGGGAATAACAGCCCTGTTTTGGCGGCCGTTGTCCACCCGTGTCAAATTTCCGCGAAAATTTTCATTTTTCTCTTTACGTGGCGTAATGCTTCCATTATACTATACTGTATGTATTGCAGATCGAGATGAGATCCAGAAACGGCGGCCTGCGGGCCGCCCCTCGAGGTGAGAAATTTGAATGCAGAATTTTCCCGCACCCTCTCCCTGCTGCGGCAGGAGCGGGGGGTCAGCCAGCGCACCGCAGCGGGTGCCCTGGGCATCTCCCAGGCCCTGCTGTCCCACTATGAGAACGGCATCCGGGAGCCCGGCCTGGCCTTCGTGGTCCGGGCCTGCGACTATTATGGGGTCTCCGCCGACTTTCTCCTGGGCCGCACCCTCACCCGGGACGGCACCACCATTGCCCCGGAGGAGCTCTATGACCTGAGCGATGAGAAGGACAACTCCATGAGGGGCAGCGTACTGGCCCTGCTGTCCAAAAAGCTGCTGGTGAACTCGGTGGGCATGCTCTTCGACCTGCTGGGCAAGACCGGCAGCCGGGAGGCCATCCGCGCCTCCTCCAATTACCTGTCCACCGCTGTCTATAAGGTGTTCCGCCGCCTGTATCAGGCCAACCCGTCCAACAACCCGGACTTTTTCTCCGTCCCGGCCCGGCAGTTCGCCGCCGGCCTGCCCGAGGCTGACATGGCGTGCAGCGAAGTGGAGCTGTGCGAGGCCCTGGCCGGCCAGGGCAAGGACAAGAGCCGCATGCCCGAGCTGAGCCACGACATCCTGGCCCGGGACTACCCGGTGCTCTACCAGTCCATGTTCCAGCTGGTCCACACCACCGGCGAGCGCATCAACAAGACCTTTGCCGGCCGTCAGGACGGCAAGTGATCCCAACCATATGAAGGAGAGAATCGATCATGCCTGAAAACTGCACCCATGACTGCTCTACCTGCGGCGAGAGCTGCAGCGAGCGGGACCTGCGCGTCCCCGCCAACGCCCTGTCCAGCATCAAGAAGGTGATCGCCGTGGTCAGCGGCAAGGGGGGCGTGGGCAAGAGCACCGTCACCTCCTCCCTGGCCGTAGCCATGGTCCGCCGGGGCCGGAAGGTGGCCGTGCTGGACGCCGACATCACCGGCCCCTCCATCCCCACCGCCTTCGGCCTGGACACCCGCGCCGTGGGGGACGGGGAGAGCATCTTCCCCGAACTCACCCCCGGGGGCATCAAGATCATCTCCCTGAACCTGCTGCTGGAGAACAAGGGAGACCCGGTGGTCTGGCGGGGCAGCCTGCTGGGCGGCGTGGTCAAACAGTTCTGGACCGACGTGCGCTGGGGCGAGCTGGACTATCTGTTCATTGACATGCCCCCCGGAACGGGCGATGTGCCCCTGACCGTCTTCCAGTCCATCCCCGTGGACGGGATCGTGGTGGTCACCTCTCCCCAGGACCTGGTCTCCCTCATCGTCACCAAGGCGGTCCGCATGGCCGAGATGATGAACAAGCCCATCCTGGGCGTGGTGGAGAATTACAGTTATTTCCAGTGCCCCAACTGCGGGGAGAAGCACTATATCTTCGGCAAGAGCAACTTAGAGCAGGTGGCCGCCGAGCTGCAGGTCAAGGTGCTGGCCCAGATCCCCATGGACCCCGCCATGGCCGCCGCCATGGACCAGGGCGCCATGGAGACCATGGAGCACAACTACCTGGAGCCTGTGGCTGACGCCATTCTGGCCCACGAGCAGGGATAAGCAGACAACCGCGCCGGCGGGGTGAGAAAACTCGCCCCGCCGGCGTTTTCACAGAAAGAGAGGACCGCCTATGAAACTCATTTCCTGGAACGTCAACGGCCTGCGGGCCTGCCTGAAAAAAGACTTTATGGCCTCCTTCACAGCCCTGGACGCGGATATCTTCTGCCTGCAGGAGACCAAGCTCCAGCACCACGCAGGGCAGGTGGAGCTGGAACTGCCGGGGTATCACCAGTTTTGGAACAGCGCCGAGAAAAAGGGCTATTCCGGGGTGGCGGTCTTTACCAGAGCCGAGCCCCTGTCGGTGACCTATGGCCTGGGACTGGAGGAGCACGACCACGAGGGCCGGGTGATCACCGCGGAATACCCCGGGTTTTACCTGGTCTGCTGCTACACCCCCAATGCCCAGAACGAGCTCAAGCGCCTGGACTACCGGATGACCTGGGAGGACGCCTTCCGGGCCTATCTCCAGGCCCTGGACGAGAAAAAGCCTGTGATCCTCTGTGGCGACCTGAACGTGGCCCACCAGGAGATCGACCTGAAAAACCCCAAGACCAACCGGCGCAACGCCGGCTTCACCGACGAGGAGCGGGGGAAGATGACCCAGCTGCTCTCCGCCGGTTTCACCGACACCTTCCGGGCCAAGTATCCCGACGCAGAGGGGGCCTACTCCTGGTGGAGCTACCGCTTCCACGCCCGGGAGAAGAACGCCGGGTGGCGGATCGACTACTTCATCGTCTCAGACCGCCTGATGCCCCAGGTGCGGGAGGCCGCCATCCACAGCGAGATCTACGGCAGTGACCACTGCCCGGTGGAGCTGGTGCTGGATCTATAAATTTTATATGGATAGAAAGCGGGAACCGGCGCATGCCGGTTCCCGTTTTTCGTCACCGTATTAAAACAAAAACCAAGTAATCTCTTGGGACAGGACAGAAAAGGGAGCGATCAGCGTCATCCGAACCACACTCCACTCTTGTCCCCATAGGAGCAGGCAGGTTGCGGCAACCGGCAAACACCCCAAAACCAGATCCCGGACCCGCCAGCGTTTTTTGACCACACAGCGAATCATATACACCAGGCACAAGAGACCAAAGATACCACTTAAAATCCATAGAATCGCAAAAAACAAATTCATGCCATGGTATACATTATCCTGGTAATATCTCCCTTCCATCAAAAACACAGCACTGATGCACACGAGTAAACCGAAACAAGATAGCAGGTAACCTTTTTGTGGCAGGGTCATGGTTTGCACCGCCTTTCACGCTTATTGAAAAAGTAAACATCTATTTTTGTCTTTTTCCCTCTTAATCCTATTAGATTTTTTCCCAAAATGCAACACATTCTCTCGCTTTTTCCCGCTGTATCTCTATGATCTGGACTCCATTCAGACTCCCTTCTATCTTATTTATGTCTTGCCAACGACAATTTTTTGCCGTCCCATCAAAAATTTTTTATTTTTTTCTGCCTGCCGCCCTTTCTCCCATGAATACGAAAATTCTGTCATTAAAAAGCCCATGTCGATTTAAGAGACGTTCTCTTTCCCAACATGGACTTTCTCATCTTCGTGCTTGAACATGATCGTATTTTCGGCAGAGCTGAACTCTTCCAATGGTAAAAGGTCACCCCTGTGTAACAAAACTTATTCTTTACTCTGCACACAGAAGGGAACCACACTGCGGTTCCCCCCTTTTCATGCCCCTTTCTTGTACCCGGGGAAGCCAAAGCGGTCACAGCCAGTTCTTCTTCTTAAAATGCCGCAGCAGCGCCACCACGATGACCACACTGACCACGATGGCCACCGGATAGCCGTATTTCCAGGTGAGCTCCGGCATGCCCACAAAATTCATGCCATACCAGCCGGTGAGCAGGGTAAGGGGGAGAAAGACCACGGTCACCACGGTAAAGAGCTTCATCAGCTGATTCTGCTGGATGGCCAGTTGGGACTGGTAGGCCTCCCGCATCTGACTGACGATGTCCTGGAGATTGCGCACCGCCCCCAGGTAGCGGTCCATCCGGCTGCCCAGAATCACCATGCGCCGGCGGACCGGCCGGGTGAGAAGCTGGTTCTCATTGGCTGCCAGTTCATCCAAAATGGCGGAGAGCTGCTCATAGTATCGTTTCAGCCGGAGCAGCTCCCGCCGCCAAGCGATGATCCGGTGGAGGACATCCTTTTTCGTGGCCTGGGTCCCGGAGAGGATATGGGCCTCGGCCTCGTTCACCGCCCCCTCAAACCGGTCCAGATAGTCCATATCCCCCTTCAGCAGGCGCAGAAAAAACCGGGACAGCGCCTGTTCCGCCGGGAGGTCTCCTCCCTCCTGCTCCAAAATCTCCCCCATAATCCCCTGGACACAGGTCTCCGCCGGCTGGCTTTCACAGAAGAAAAAAAGCGCCTCTTGGGTCACATAGACCAAAATTTTGGCCGTTTCGGTCCGGTCGCTGTGGATGTCATACCAGTCAAAGGCCAGCAGATCAAAATCTTCAAAACTCTCAAAGCTCTCGCTCTGCCCCTCGTGGAGATAGTGCAGCCGCTTTGGGTCCAAATAGGGCGCCGCCTCCTCCATGCGGTGGAAGGGGAGTACCAGATGGGTCATGGGAAATCCCTCTTTTCTTAGATTGTGCCTTCATTATACCCCATCCAGAGACATAAGAAAATATAAAAAAGCCGGGACACACAGCTTCTTGTGTGTCCCGGCTTGGTTTCTTTCCAGCCGTCTGTTCAAAACTCTTGGTATGATGGGCAAGCAGCCTCCGCCGTTATTCCTCTTCCTCAGGCTCCTCCTCCACTCTCGTCACCGCAATGGACAAGTCGTCCAGCTGCTTCTCGTCCACCACGTCCGGGCAGTTCATCATGAGGTCGGAGGCATTCTGGACCTTGGGGAAGGCGATGACATCCCGGATCGAGGAGGCCCCGGTCATGAGCATCACCAGCCGGTCCAGGCCGTAGGCCAGGCCGCCGTGGGGGGGCGCGCCGTACTGGAAGGCGTTCACCAGGTGGCCGAACCGCTCCTGGATGTCCTCGTCAGAGATTCCCAGGGCCTCAAAGGCCTTGGTCTGCATCTCGGGGGTGTTGATCCGGATGGAGCCGCCCCCCAGCTCCGTGCCGTTGAGGACGATGTCATAGGCCCGGGCCCGGCAGTTTGCCTTGTCGGTGAGCATCTTGTCCTCATCCTCCAGCATGGGCGCGGTGAAGGGGTGGTGCATGGCTTGATACCGGCCCTCCTCCTCCGACCACTCGAACATGGGAAACTCCGTGACCCACAGGAAACGGAACTCCTTGGGGTCCAGGATATCCAGCTGCTTGGCGCACTCCAGGCGCAGGGCGCCCAGGGCGGCGAAGACCACCTCATCCTTGGTGTCCCCCACGATGAGGACCAGGTCCCCGTCCTTGGCGCCGGCCCGGGCCAGGATGGCGGCGTTCTCCTCCTCCGTGAGGAACTTCTGGTAGGAGGAGGTCACCTTGCCGTCCAGCAGACGGGCCCAGGCCAGGCCCTTGGCCTGATAGGTTTTGACAAACTCCCCCAGCTTGTCGATCTTCTTCCGGGGGAAGTCCTTGGCGTGGCCATCCACATTGATGAGGCGGACCGAGCCGCCCCCCTTTACCGCGTCGGCAAAGACCCCAAAGCCGCAGTCCTTCACCAGGTCGGAGATGTCCTTGAGCTCAAAGCCAAAGCGCAGGTCGGGCTTGTCCGAGCCGAACCGATCCATGGCCTCCCGCCAGGGCATCCGCTGGAAGGGGGTCTGCACCTCCACGCCCAGCACTTCCTGGAACACCCGCTGCAGGAAGCCCTCCTGGATGGTCTGGATCTGTTCCTCGTCCAGGAAGGACATCTCCAGGTCGATCTGGGTAAACTCCGGCTGACGGTCCGCCCGGAGGTCCTCATCCCGGAAGCACCGAGCAATCTGGAAATACCGGTCAAAGCCCGAGAGCATCAGCAGCTGCTTGTACTGCTGGGGGGACTGGGGCAGAGCGTAAAACTTGCCGGGGTGGACCCGGGAGGGCACCAGATAGTCCCGGGCCCCCTCGGGGGTGGACTTGGTGAGGATGGGGGTCTCAATCTCCAAAAAGCCGTTCTCGTCAAAGTAGTCCCGGCAGATCTTCACAATCTTGTGCCGCAGGGCAATGGTCCGCTGCATGTCCGGGCGGCGCAGGTCCAGATAGCGATACTTCAGGCGGACCGCGTCCCGTACATCGGAGTGCTCCACAATCTCAAAAGGCGGGGTGGCCGCCTTGGCCAGCAGACGGAGTTCGGTGACCTTCACCTCGATGTCCCCGGTGGGCAGCTCGGGATTCTTGGACTCCCGCTCCCGGACCAGCCCCTTGGCGGCGATGACATACTCCCCCCGGAGGGAAGCGGCCTTTTCAAACAGGTCCCGGGGGGTGCTGTCGTCAAAGGCCAGCTGGAGCAGGCCGGTGCGGTCCCGCAGGTCCACAAAGATTAGGCTGCCCAGGTTCCGCTGACGCTGTACCCAGCCGCAGACCGAGATCTCCTGGCCCACGTTGGCGGCGGTAAAGGTGCCGCAGTAGTCGGTGCGGCGGAAATGTTGTAAATTGTCCATGGTTCGTTCACTCCAATGTCGTGTAATTTGTACCTGGATGCTCCCTGCCCGGCAGAGGACCGAGCCCACAGCGGGGCAGCGCCCAGAACGCTCTTTTGGTATTCTCTTCCGTTTGGGGCGCCACAGGCCGCCCCTTTGCCGGCAGGGGAGGCAAGCCCTCACTCCTGCCGGGCATCCTGTTCAGTGTACTCCTGTTCCAGCAGGAAGTCCAGCACCGATTGCTGAAAGGCCTGACTGTCGGTCACCTGGAAGGAGCGGCCCCGGGTCCCTTCCGCCCCGGCGGCCAGGTCAATGGCCTTGTCCCCCGTCAGGGAATAGCGGAATACCGCCTCCGGCTGAGAAATGGTGATCTGGACGGTGTAGTCCAGGGTCACATTCCGGCTGCTCCCCTCCAAGTAGTAGGGGCGGTACCATTTGGAAGAGAGCAGGGAGAGCAGTTCCTCCCAGGCCGGGTCATCGGGCGAAAGGGAGAGGGTTCTGCCCCCCTCGGCCTCCCCGCCGAAGGCGGTCAAGTCCACCTGCACTCCGGTGACTTCGTCGGGGTCAAAGCCGCTGCCCAGGGCACCGCTGAGAGGCCGGGGAAAGAAAAAATACACCGCAACGGCCAAAATGACCACCAGCTCCACCAGGGCGATTTTATGTTTTCGAGATAGTTTTTTCATGACACCGTCATAGGTTCCTCCTGTTCCACAGGGTTTTTCTGGGTATAGGGCTGGGCTAAGAGCAGATCCAACAGTTCCTGCTGAAAGGCCTGCTCCACCCGGTAGCTTCTGTCCTCTCCGCCCAGCCGGGACAGCACCGCCTCCCGATTTCCGCTGAAATAGAAGAAGGAGGCGGGATAGCCGTCCCCTTCCTTTTCAAACACAAGGAAACCGGCGATATAGTAGTCCAGCGGAACGCTCTTTCCCGTTATCGCTCCCCAGTGGTAGATGGGACGATACCGCTGGCCGTTCAGGATGGACAGGGCTTCCTCCAGCGCCGGGTCACCGGCGGAGAGGACGACTGACCGGGACCGGTCCGGGTCCGCCACATCGTTCAGCGTAACCTGCATCTCCCAAATCTGGCTGGGATCATAGCCCTCTCCCACCGTCTGGGCAAAGGTTCTGGGCCAGAATGCCCAGGCCAAAAGCCCGACTGCCAGGGCTGCCCCTCCAAGGGCAAGCCACCTTTTCTGTTTCTTCGTCATTGTGTCCTCCTCTTCCAGAAAGCCCGGCGGGGAAGGGCCGGGCCCGGGGATCACGCCGGGGTGTCGGGCTGGGCCAGCAGAAGGTCCAGCACGGCCTGCTGGACAGCGGGGTCCAGGCGGTAGCCCTTGCGGAAGGGGCCACCAGAGCCGATGCTCACCTCCCGGTATCCGTCAAAGTAAAAGGGAACGCTTACGCCGCCGTCCTCCCCCTGAAAGACGAACACACCATAGATGGCATAGTCCAACGCAACTGGATGGCCGCTGATGGCGCCCCAGGGGTTGTGGTAGACCGGGCGGTACCGCTGTCCCTCCAGCAGGGCCAGCAGATCCCCGGTGGCGGGGTCGTCGGGGGAGAGGGTCAGGTCCCGGGATGGGCTGTTGTCCCTGACATGGCTGAGATGGATCTGAACTTCCTTCAGCTGGGCAAAGTCCTTCCCCAGCACCTGGGGAAGGGTACTGGGCCAATAGGCCGCCATCAAGAAGGCGGTCAGAATGGCCAGAATCCCCACAAGGATCAGGAGGTTTCTTCGTCGAGACATGGGGCACTCCTTTCTCCGGGGATTGGTCCCCGGGGCGGATTCTGCTCTCTTTCAGCATGGTCAGAAGGGGCAAACCCTTGGCCCCGCGCCCCTTCCCCCGCCGGCGGCAGGGAAGAGGACAGGCCGGCGTTTCGTCTTTCTCAGTCCTTCTCCCGAATGGGCTTGCCCTGAGCCCGCTGGGCCAGGGCGGCGGCCACCGTGTCCACCGCCTGGGCGGGGGAGAGGGTCTGCTGTTCCCCGGTGGCCATGTCCTTGATCTTCACCACCCCCTGGGCGATCTCATCCTCCCCCAGGAAGGCCACATAGGGGATGCCCAGCTTATCGGCGTAGCTCATTTTCCCTTTGAACTTCTTCTGTTCCCCATAGACCTGGGCCCGGACGCCCCCTTGGCGGAGCAGCGTGGCAAAGGAGATGGCGGCGGTGAGGTCCTCCGTCATGGGGAGCACCAGCACATCAGCCGGGGAAGTCACCAGGCCGTCGTTGAGGTATCCCTGCTCTCCCAGGACATAGAACAGCCGGGTCAGGCCAATGGAAATGCCCACGCCGGGAAGTTTTTTGTCGGTGTAATACTCCGCCAGGTTGTCATAACGGCCGCCGGAGCAGATGGAGCCGATCTCCGGGTGGTCCAGCATGACGGTCTCATAGACTGTGCCGGTGTAGTAGTCCAGCCCCCGGGCAATGGTGAGGTCCACGGCAAAATGGTCCTCGGGGACCCCGAAGGAGGCGAGATACTTGACCACCAGGCCCAGCTCCTCCAGACCCTGGTCAAAGACCTGGTTCCGGCCCCGATAGGCTTCCAGGGCCGCCAGCACCTGGGCATTGGAGCCAGTGATGGCGATAAAACGCAGAATCTCCTGGGCGGCAGCCTGGGAGATCCCCTGCTCCACCAGCAGGGCCTGGACCTTTTCCGGGCCGATTTTATCCAGCTTATCCACCGTGCGCATGATCTCCCCGGACTGGGCGGACAGGCCCTGCATCTCGTAGAATCCCGTGAGAATCTTCCGGTTGTTCACCCGGATTTTGAACCGTTCCAGCCCCAGGGAGGTGAAGGCCTGGTAGATAATGGCGGGAATTTCCGCCTCGTTGGACACGTCCAGTTTACCGTCTCCGATCACGTCGATGTCGCACTGGTAGAACTCCCGGAACCGGCCCCGCTGGGCCCGCTCCCCCCGGTAGACCTTGCCGATCTGATACCGGCGGAAGGGGAAGGCCAGGTCCCCATAGTGGAGGGCCACATATTTGGCCAGGGGGACGGTGAGATCAAACCGAAGGGCCAGGTCGCTGTCCCCCTTGGTGAAGCGGTAGATCTGTTTCTCCGTCTCGCCGCCGCCTTTGGCCAGGAGGATCTCCGCCGATTCAATGACGGGGGTGTCCAGCGGGGTGAAGCCGTAGAGGGCATAGGTGGTGCGGAGGGTCTCCAGCATCCGCTCAAACTGGGTTTGCCGGGCGGGCAGGAGCTCCATAAAACCGGACAGGGTCCGGGGTTTGATGCGTTCCATAGATTGTTCTCCTTGTTAAACTGGTTTTCCTGTGGGGGGAGGGGGGTGTTTCGATCTGTCTGCCTGGGGGAGGGTTCTTTTCTCCACGCCGTTGGAACGGGCGGGAACGGGGCCCTCCCGGGCGGGGCCCTATTTCTTTGAAGAAATAGGGGAAAGAACACCAAG
>ERZ832522.6214-NODE-6214-length-10244-cov-13.797134_pt1 | contig 10244 bp, 8 predicted proteins | sample MGYA00519951_ERZ832522 | MGnify/ENA primary metagenome ERZ832522 (study PRJEB31850, sample SAMEA3708728) | human gut metagenome | biome: human gut; feature: human-associated habitat; material: faeces | place: China | collected 2014 ... | reverse complement strand
AGCCCTCGGCGGTGAACCGCTTGAAGAAGGTGTCGGTGTCCCGGCGGCTGCGCACACCGTACACCACCTCAGCACCGTCCAGATATTTTTTCACCATCTCGTCCATGGCGTTGATGTCGTCCTGACCGTCGCAGTCAATGGAGATGGTGATGTCGCAGCTGTCGCTGTGCAGCGCCTCCATCAGCCCCGCCAGTACGGCGTTCTGGTGGCCGCGGTTGCGGCTTTGAGAGATGCCGATATAGTGCTCGTCCTGTGCGGCAAAGCCTTGGATCAGCTCCCACGTTTTGTCGCGGGATCCATCGTTGACAAAGAGCACCCGGCTTTTATCGCTGACCAGCCCCTGTGCGGTCAGACTGTGGATCTTTTCCAGAAACATGGGTGCTGTAATGGGCAGCACCTGCTCCTCGTTGTAGCAGGGGATCACGATCCAGAGAACAGGCTTGGACATTGCTTGATTACTCCTTAAATATAAGATAGTTGGCAAAAGGCTACTGCACCATCTGCTGCAAAGCATCCGGCTCCAGCAGCTTGAAGCTGCTGCGGTAGGTATCGATGAGCCCTTCCCTCTGCATAGTGCTCAGCTCCCGGGAAAGGGCGCTGCGGTCGCAGTTGAGGTAGTCCGCCAGCTGGATGCGGGAGAAGGGGATGCTGAAGGTCAGGCTGTGGGCGTGGGCGGCTTCGCTGAGCAGATACGCCGCCACCTTGGCGCGCAGGCTCTTCATCACCAGTAGGTCGATGCGGTGGGAGAGGGAAAAATATTTATCGCTGATGGTGCGCACAAGGTTCTGCACCACCCGCTGGTGGGCGGGGCTGCCGTCCGAGAGCAGCAGCCGCTCGTAGGGCAGCAGCAGCACCTCGCAGGGGGCGGCAGCCAGCACGGTGACCGGGCTGGACAGGCTGGAACCACCCAGCACGTCCCCGAACACCCCGCCCGGCTCTACCCGGGCAATGGGGATGCGCACCCCGCCCGGTGCCGGACGATAGGCCTCCAGCTCACCGGACAGCACGATGCCTACCCGGCGGCTGGGTTCGCCCGCAAGCACAAGGGCTTCGCCCTTGCCGTAGCTGCGCACACCGGCCCCCAGCCGGGACAGCAAGGTGCTGAGCTCCGCAGCGGAAAGACCCGCAAACAGCGTGGTGGTTTGTAACAGCGGCAGATAATTATTCATCGCAACTCCGCAGAGAAAATAGTGTTCTCCGCAGCCTCCTGCAATTGCGTTGCACACGCAACGGTATTTTTACCCCTATTATAGTAAACTGGAACGCGCAAAGCAAATGATTTTGCAAAATTTTTCAAAAAAGGCCGGTTTCCGTCCCCGCAGCGGGGCGTGCCGGGTGTAAAAAGGAGTATTTCATGAAAAAGATCCTGTCCTTACTGCTGGCGTTCAGCCTTGCACTGAGCCTTGCAGCCTGCGGCGGCAGCGCAAGCTCTGCCGTTTCCAGCACGGCGGTGTCCGAAGCTGCTTCCTCTGCGGCTGCTTCTGAGGAAGAAACTGCTGCGCCGCTGTCTGCCACCGAGCCGCTGCGCATCGCGGGCCTGAAGGGCCCCACCACCATGGGGCTGGTCAACCTGCTCTCGATGGAGCAGGCCGGCACCGCTGCCATGGACTACGACTTGCAGCTCTACGGCGCGGCGGATGAGATCGTGCCGCTGCTCATCAAGGGTGAGCTGGACATGGCCGCCATCCCGGCCAATCTGGCGGCGACCCTGTACCAGAAAACCAGCGGCGGTATTCAGGCCGTGGCAGTGAACACCTTGGGCGTTTTGTATGTGGTAGAGCAGGGCGACACCGTCCACAGCATGGCCGACCTCAAGGGCCGCACTATCCTGTCCACCGGCAAGGGCACTACCCCGGAGTATGTGCTGCGCTATCTGCTTACCGCCAACGGCCTTGACCCGGACAAGGATGTGGATATCCAGTATTACAGCGAAGCTACCGAGGTGACCGCCCAGATGGCCGCCACGCAGGATGCCATTGCCGTGCTGCCTCAGCCCTATGTGACCGCCGCCGGGCTGAAGGACGATACCCTGCGGGTAGCCCTTGACCTGACCGCCGAGTGGGACAAGGTAGCAGACACCCAGTTGATCACCGGTGTGACCGTGGTGCGCAAGGCCTACGCCGAGGAGCACCCGGATGTGGTAGCTGCTTTTCTGGCAGACTATGCCCAGAGCGTGAACGCCGCCAACACCGATCTGGACGGCACCGCCGCCCTGTGCGAGGAGCAGGGCGTGGTGGCAAAAGCCGCCATCGCCAAAAAGGCACTGCCCAACTGCAACATCGTCTGCCTGACCGGCGAGGAACTGAAGGCGGACGTCTCCGGTTACCTGCAGGTGCTCTACGATGCCGACCCCGCCGCCGTGGGCGGCACGCTGCCCGGCGAGGACTTCTACTGGACAGCCCAGTAACAGCCTGAAATAGCATTCCATCTCCCGCCGCTCTGCCGTGGTACGCAGCGCGGCGGTTTTTGTTTCCCGGTTGCAATTCTGCCGCAAAAGTTCTACAATAGAGACACATTATAGAATATGGAGGGAAAAACTATGGCTTGCACTACTATTCTGGTCGGCAAGGCAGCATCGTACGATGGCTCTACCATGATCGCCCGCAACGATGACTCCGGCTCCGGCCATTTCACCGCTAAAAAATTTACCGTGATCCACCCGGAGGAGCTGCCCAAGACCTACCGCAGCGTCCTCTCCCATGTGGAGATCCCCCTGCCGGAGGGCGCACTGCGGTTTACCGCCATGCCCAATGCCGTGGAGGGCAAGGGCATCTGGGCGGCTTCCGGTGTCAACGCCGCCAACGTGGGCATGACCGCCACCGAGACCATCACCTCCAACCCCCGCGTGCTGGGCGCAGACCCGCTGGTGGAGTATCAGCCCGCCAAGGGTGAAAAGCCCGAGGTGCCCGGCGGCATCGGCGAGGAGGATATCGTCTATCTGGTGCTGCCCTATATCCACTCTGCCCGTGAGGGCGTGCTGCGTCTGGGCAGTCTGCTGGAACAGTACGGTACTTACGAGATGAACGGCATCGCTTTTCAGGACGTAAACGAGATCTGGTGGCTGGAGACCATCGGCGGTCACCACTGGATCGCCCGCCGCGTGCCGGACGATGTGTATGTGGTCATGCCCAACCAGCTGGGCATCGACACCTTTGATCTGGAAGATGCCTTCGGCGCACAGAAAAATTACCTCTGCTCTGCTGACCTGCGGGAGTTCATTGCCAAGAATCACCTCGACCTCTCTTTGGACGGCGCGCTGAACCCTCGGGATGCCTTTGGCAGCCACGATGACGCCGACCACGTTTACAACACCCCCCGCGCATGGTATATGCTGCGCTACCTCAACCCCCGCACATGGGTGTGGGAGGGTGCCGACGCCGACTACACCCCCATGTCCGATGACCTGCCGTGGTGCATGGTGCCGGAGCGCAAGGTGACCCCGGAGGACATCAAGTATATGCTGTCCAGCCACTATCAGGGCACCCCCTACGACCCCTACCTGAGCTACGGCGACAAGTCCGCAAAGGGCGCGTACCGTTCCATCGGCATCAACCGCAACGACTTTATGGCGCTTTTGCAGATGCGTCCCGACCAGCCGGAGGAATCCCGCGCTGTGGAGTGGGTGGCCTATGCCTCCAACGCCTTCAACACCATGGTGCCCTTCTACGCCAACGTGGAGCGTACCCCGGAGTATCTGGCCAACACCACCGGCACTGTGTCCACCGATAACTTCTACTGGACCAGCCGTCTGATTGCCGCCATGGCAGACGCCTCCTATAATAAATCCCTCTTCCACCTCGAGCGCTACGAGGAAGCCGTACTCTCTGCTGCCCGCGCACTGGTGAACCAGTACGACGCAAAGCTTGCCGCCGAGCCGGACGCTGCAAGCCGCGCCGCCCTGCGGGAGGAGGCTAACACCGCCATTGCCGCCATGCTGCAGGAGAAGGCCGCCGACACACTGGACAAAGTCCTGTTTGAGCTGAGCAGCCAGATGAAGAACGCTTACTCCCGCTCGGACGCCTAATGTAAACCAGCCGGAGCACCAAAACCGGTCACGACCGGTCGCATAAATGCAAAAAAAGACCACCGCATGATAAGAGTGCGGTGGTCTTTTTGCGTGCAAAAGCTCTTGTATCCAAGGCGTTGGAAATTCTGCACAAAAATGTTGAAAATTCTTTGTGAACGAAAATGACTGGAAGTGATTGATTTTGACAGCGTTTTTGCTATAATAAAGATGCAAACAACCAAAACACGCCAAGACCGTGCAAAACCGGTCAGGCGTGGGAAGGAAAGAAGGGGAGAGACACTATGCTGGCAGAGGAACGTTTTGCGCTGATCCTAGAGCAGCTGAACGAAAAACGCACCGTGACGGTGCAGCAGCTGTGCGAGGCGCTGCACACCAGCGAATCCACGATTCGGCGTGACCTGACCGAACTGGACCGGCAGGGCAGGCTGACCAAGGTACACGGAGGGGCCACCCTGCCGGACAGCCGCTTTCTGGCAGACGAGCCCACCATGGAGGCTAAGGAGACGCTGGCGGTAGCCGAAAAGCGCAGCATTGCCGCGGCGGCCGCAGCGCTCATCGCCGCCGAGGATTTTGTGTTCATTGATGCAGGCACCACCACGCTGGAGCTGGTGCGGGCGTTGACGGGTGTGACGCTCAAAGCCACCTATGTGACCAATGGCGTGGCGCACGCCCGGCTGCTGGCGCAGAAGGGTTGTCGGGTGTATCTTCCCGGCGGGCTGCTGCGCCCCCAGACCGAAGCCATCGTGGGCGCTCCGGCGGTCAGCAGCATCCAGCAGTATAACTTCACCAAAGCATTCATGGGTGCCAACGGCGTGGCGCTGGAGGCGGGCTTTACCACCCCGGACCCCGAGGAAGCAGCGGTAAAGGCCGCTGCCGTCCGCCGCGCCCGGGAAAGCTGGTTCCTTGTGGATGACGCCAAATTTGCTAAAATTTACCCGGCGGTCATCACGGACCTGCACGGCGGTGCCATCCTGACCAACCGCTGCCCGAACCCGAAATATAAGCAGTATACGTTCGTAAAGGAGGCAGAAGCATGATCTACACCGTTACTTTTAACCCGGCTATTGATTACGTTGTGCGTCTGGACGCACCGCTGGAGGTGGGTGAAGTGAACCGCGCCCAAGGCGAGGATTGCGTGCTGGGCGGCAAGGGCATCAACGTGTCCGGCGTGCTGGCGCAGCTGGGCTGCGAGAGCGTGGCACTGGGCTTTGTGGCCGGGGAGACCGGCGCATGGCTGGAGCGCGGTCTGGCGGCACAGGGGCTCAAGACCGACTTTGTGCATCTGGAAAACGGCATGACCCGCATCAACGTCAAGATCAAGGCCGGGCAGGAGACTGAGCTGAACGGCGCAGGCCCTGCCATCCCGGAAAGCGCTTTGCAGCAGCTGGAAGCCCAGCTGGACAAGCTGGCCGAGGGCGATATCCTCATTCTGGCGGGCAGCATCCCGGCAAGCCTGCCGCAGAGCGTCTACGAGCGGCTGCTGGCGCGGCTGCAGGGCAGGGGCGTGCGCGCCGTGGTAGATGCCACCCGCGACCTGCTGGTGAATGTGCTGCCCTACCATCCCTTCCTCATCAAGCCCAACAACCATGAGCTGGGCGAGATCGTGGGCAAGGTGCTGACCAGTGACGCCGAGATCGTGGCAGCTGCCCGCACTCTGCAGGAAAAGGGTGCACGCAATGTGCTGGTGAGCATGGCCGGGGACGGAGCGCTGCTGCTGGACGAGCAGGGACAGGTGCACCGCATCGGTTGCCCCAAGGGCAAGGTGGTCAACAGTGTAGGTGCAGGCGACAGCATGGTGGCCGGTTTTGTGGCCGGGTATCTGCAAAGCCGCAGCTACGCGCAGGCGCTGCGTCTGGGCACTGCCTGCGGCAGCGCCACGGCCTTCAGCCTTGGGCTTGCCACAAAGGAAAAGATCGACGAGCTACTGGCGCAGCTTTGATAGGATAAAGGAATAGGAGGAACGTTTATGCGCATTACCGAGTTATTTACCGCACAGTCCATTGCGCTGGACGAAGCGCTGCAGACGCAGGAGCAGATCCTGAGCCGACTGGTGGAATTGCAGGCCACCCACGGCAACATCACCGACAAGGAGGCTTACAAAAAGGCGCTCTACGCCCGCGAAGCCGAGGGCTCTACCTATGTGGACAACGGCATCACTGTGCCCCACGCCAAGACCAATGTGGTCACCCGCCCCAGTCTGGCCGCCCTGCGGCTGAGCACCCCGGTGCAGTATAACGCCGAGGATGACGGCACCACCGATCTGCTGTTTGCCATTGCCGCCCCGGAAAACGGCAGCCTGCATGTGGATATGCTGGCGCGTATGATGCAGATGCTGATGAACGAGGACTTTGTGGAAAAGCTTAAAGCCGCCAAGACCCCCAAGGAGTTCTTGGAGTGCATCGACGCACAGGAGGAAGCACAGTTCGGTGCAGAGAGCTTTACCCAGCAGGCTATCCCGCAGGACGGCTACCGCATTTTGGCTGTGACCGCCTGCGTCAACGGCATTGCCCACACCTACATGGCCGCCGAGGCACTGACCAAGGCCGGTGACAAGCTGGGTCTGCCCACCAAGGTGGAGACCAACGGCTCGGACGGTGCAAAGAACATCCTGACCCGCGCCGAGATCGCCGCCTGCGATGGCATCATCGTAGCAGCGGAGAAAAAGGTGGACACCGCCCGCTTTGACGGCAAGCCGGTGCTGTTCACCCGCGTAGACGACGGCATCCACAAGCCGGAGGAGCTCATCAAGAAGATTGCCCACGGCGAGGTGCCTGTGTTCCACGCCGAGGGCGGCGCAGCAGCCGAGGACGACACCGCCGGTAAGGACAGCTTCGGCCGCAGCTTGTACAAGAACCTGATGAACGGCGTTTCCCACATGCTGCCCTTCGTGGTAGGCGGCGGCATTATGATCGCGCTGGCCTTCCTGTTGGATGATTACAGCATCAACCCCGCAAACTTCGGCATGAACACCCCCGTTGCCGCCTTCTTCAAGACGGTGGGCGGCGCAGCCTTCGGCTATATGCTGCCCATTCTGGCAGGCTTCATCGCCATGTCCATTGCCGACCGCCCGGGCTTGGCCGTAGGCTTTGCCGGCGGCGTGCTGGCTATGAACGGCACAAACTTCACCGACCTTGCCGCAGGCAGCACCACCGGCATCTCCGGCGGCTTCCTTGCAGCGCTGCTGGCCGGTTTTGCAGCGGGCTACATCGTGCAGTTCCTCAAAAAGATCACCGAAAAGCTGCCCGCCAGCCTGAACGGTATCCGCCCCATGCTCATCTACCCGCTGGGCGGCATTCTTATCGTAGGTGCGATGATGTGCGCCGTGAACCCGGTAATGGGCATGATCAACACCGCCATGACCGACTGGCTGAACGCACTGGGCGGCAGCTCCAAGGTGCTGCTGGGCGCCATCGTGGCCGGTATGATGAGCGTGGATATGGGCGGCCCGGTCAACAAGGCAGCCTACGTCTTTGGCACCGCAGCTCTTGCCTCCGGTAACTACGAGGTGATGGCCGCCGTCATGGTGGGCGGCATGGTTCCTCCCATCGCTATTGCCCTGTCCACCACCTTCTGCCCCCGCAAGTGGACGTTGGACGAGCGCCGCAACGGCATTGTGAACTACGTCATGGGCCTGTGCTTCGTGTCTGAGGGCGCTATCCCCTATGCAGCAGCCGACCCGCTGCGCGTCCTGCCCAGCTGCGTTGTCGGCTCTGCGGTCGCCGGTGCGCTCTCCATGACCTTCGGCTGTGCACTGCGTGCACCCCACGGCGGCATCTTCGTATTCCCGGTGGTGGATCACGCTGCGCTGTACTGCGTGGCGCTGGCTGTGGGCAGTGTGCTGGGTGCAGTGATCCTGAGCCTTGTCAAAAAGACCCAGCCCGCCGAGGCGAAGTAACAAGCCATTTTCTTTCTCCATACGGATAGTTCTTCATAAGAGCAAAGGGGACTGCCGCACACCGCGGCAGTCCCCTTTGCGTTTTGCGCAGGCACCATTTTCACAAAAAACAGGACAATATACCGCCCAAAACGACCTATCCTGCCGGAATTGCGTTCAGCGCTTTGTTTTGCATTGCACCCCACCCCGGGCTGTGGTATACTTATATTTGTGATTTTAAAGCCCGGGTATGGTGTGCCGGGCCACCAGAGAGGAAACAAACGATGAAAATAGGATTTGACAACGACAAATATCTTGCGATGCAGTCCGAGCATATCCGCGAGCGCATCAAGAAGTTTGACAATAAGCTGTATCTGGAATTCGGCGGCAAGCTGTTCGACGATTACCACGCCTCCCGCGTGCTGCCCGGCTTTCAGCCGGACTCCAAGCTGCAGATGCTTTTGCAGCTCAAGGAGCAGGCCGAGATCGTCATCGTCATCAGCGCCGAGGACATCATCAGCAGCAAGGTGCGCGGCGACTACGGCATCACCTACGATCTGGACGTGCTGCGTCTCATCGACGCTTTTCAGGAGATGGGGCTGTATGTGGGCAGTGTGTGCGTGACCAAGTACACCGCCGCCGCCGAGGTGGAAGCCTATTTTCATCTTTATTGAGCAGTGGGAAAAGCCGGCGAGAGGCAATTCTGATCCCGCAGCAATTAAAAGAACAAGAATATCCGGAAAGGAATGGATGCAGATATGAACAAGCGGCCTATTATCATCGATACCGATCCCGGCATCGACGACGCGGTGGCCATCGCCATCGCCCTGATCTTGGACCCGGACTTCGTGGTCTGCGATGAGCCCGTCTCCGCTTTGGACGTTTCCGTCCAGGCCCAGGTGCTCAACCTGATGCAGGACCTCCAGCAGCAGATGGGTCTGACGTATCTGTTCATTACCCACAATCTGGCGGTGGTCAAGCACCTGTCCGACCAGATCGTCGTGATGTATCTGGGGCAGCTGGTGGAGCAGGCACCGCCCGAGGAGCTGTTCCGCAACCCCAAACACCCCTATACCCAGGCATTGCTTCAATCCATCCCCATCCCCGATCCCAAGGTGGAGCGGGCCAAGAAGCCGGTGGAGATCTCCGGCGAACTGCCCAGCCCCCTCAACCTGCCCAGCGGTTGCGCCTTCCGCACCCGCTGCCCTCATGCCTGCGAACGCTGCGCCAAAGAGACGCCCCAGCTGCGGGATGTGGACGGCCGCCAGGTTGCCTGCTTCCTCTACAAATAAGGATAGAAAAATTCCCTGCCAGCGGGCAGGGAATTTTTTTACATGTCGATTCCTACCTGAAAGAAAAATGGGGTGGATATGCAAATAATGCAGAAATATACTAATATTTATTCACAAAACCCCTTGACAATCCGATGAATCAAGCTTATTATTGTATTATTATTTGAGGTTTCTGCATATTCTTTGGAGGTGTATTATGAAAAAGAGATTGATTGCCCTGCTGTTGGCAGGTGCCTTGGCCCTTACGCCGGTTCTCAGCGGCTGTTCCTCCGGGGATGGAGGCGGCAGTTCCAGCAGCTCTGGAGAGGCCCCTGCTCAGGAATTGACGGTGGCTATTTCCTCCCAGATCTTCACCCTGGACCCTGCCCTCAACTCCACCACCCATCTGAACCACCCCATCTTCGCCACCAATGCCACCCTCTTCTATAAAAATGAAAAGGGTGAGCTGGTCAACGACCTGTGCAAGGAGTACACCGTCAGCGACGACGGCCTGACCTACACTTTCACCCTCATCGACGGGGTGCAGTGGAGCGATGGCCAGCCCTTGACTGCCAATGACTTTGTCTACGCCATTAAGAGGGCCATCGGCTACGGGCCGGACAACACCTTTAACGCGTCCAACCTGACCAACTTTGTCAAAGGTGCAGCCGAAGCCCACGACGCCATGTTGGATGTGGCGGACATGGACAATGTAGGCGTTTACGCCCCCGATGACAAGACCCTGGTCATCGAGCTTTCCACCCCCTGCCCTTACTTCCTGTCTGTCACCGAGTCCGGTGTGTTTATGCCCCTTCGCGCTGACTTTGCCAAGGAGCATGAGAGCACCTGGTCCCTCCAGCCCGGTTACCCCACCGTGGGGGCCTTCCAGCTGGAGTCGGTCAACGAGAACGAGCAGGCCACCTTTGTGAAAAACCCCAACTATTATAAAGCCGATGAGGTCAAGCTGGAAAAACTCCAGTTCCTGGTGATGACCGATGAGAACGCCCAGCTGGCGGCCTTTAAATCCGGTCAGATCGACGTGGCCCTCAACGTCCCGTCGGACACCAGATCG
>ERZ832522.6212-NODE-6212-length-10248-cov-3.076719_pt1 | contig 10248 bp, 9 predicted proteins | sample MGYA00519951_ERZ832522 | MGnify/ENA primary metagenome ERZ832522 (study PRJEB31850, sample SAMEA3708728) | human gut metagenome | biome: human gut; feature: human-associated habitat; material: faeces | place: China | collected 2014 ... | reverse complement strand
GGGGGGGCGGGCTGGCTGACAGATTACAGTCGGTAGATATCTTTTGGGTCCAGGGTTGAAACGTGATTGTCCTCCAGAGCTTGGAGGGCGGTCTCTGCGTTGTCGGTTCGCATCACCACCACAGCGTGGCCGTCTTGGTTGCCCACAAAGGCGTACATATACTCCACCGAAACCTGGGCGCCGGAGAGAATTTGCAGCACAGCGGTCAGTCCGCCGGGACGGTCGTCGATGACAGCGGCCACCACGTCACTCTGCTTTACAATGAAATCGTGGTTTCGGAGCACTTGACAGGCCTTGTCCGGGTCGTTGACAATGAGACGGAGAATCCCAAAATCCGTGGTGTCCGCCAGGGAGAGGGCACTCATGTCGATGCCGTTTTCCCCTAAAACCTGTGTGACCTCACCCAGCTTGCCGGGCATGTTTTCAATGAATACGGAAATCTGTTTGATTAACATAGGGCTGCCTCCTTACAATTTGCGGTTGTCGATGATCCGCTGGGCCTTGCCCTCGCTGCGGGCAATGGTCTTGGGGTTGACCAGATGGACCTTGGCGCCGATGCCCAACATCGAGCGCAGCTGGGAGACGATCTTCTTTTCCAGGGTTTCCACGGAGCGGATATCATCGGAGAACATCTGCTCACTCATCTCTACGTTGATATCCAGTGTATCCGTGTTATTTTCCCGGCCAACGATGATTTGATAATTGGGTGTGATGTTCTCGCCGCTGACCTTCAGGAGCACCTCTTCAATTTGAGAGGGGAAGACGTTGACGCCGCGGATGATGAGCATGTCGTCAGAGCGGCCCATAGGCTTAGCCATTCGGACATGGGTTCGTCCGCAGGAGCAGGGCGTACGGTCCAGAACACAGATGTCACGGGTCCGGTAACGGAGCAGGGGAAAGGCCTCTTTGGTGATGGAGGTGAACACCAATTCCCCCTTGGTGCCGTCCGGGAGCACCTCGCCGGTATCGGGATCGATGATCTCCGCGATGAAATGATCCTCACAGATGTGCATGCCTTTCTGTTCGCTGCACTCGTAGGAGACCCCGGGACCGGAGAGCTCGGTGAGCCCGTAGATATCATAGGCTTTGATCCCCAGCTTGTTCTGAATATCCTGGCGCATTTCCTCTGACCAGGCTTCGGCGCCGAAAATCCCGGCTTTCAGCTTGATCTGATCCTTGAGCCCCCGCTCCAGCACACTTTCCGCCAGAAAAGCTGCATAGGAAGGGGTGCAGCAGAGGATGGTGGAGCCCAGATCACACATGAACTGGATTTGCCGGTCGGTATTCCCCGAGGACATGGGGAGCGTTAAGCTGCCCACCTTGTGGGAGCCGCCATGCAGGCCGGCACCGCCGGTGAACAGACCATAGCCATAGGAGACATGGACCACATCCTCTGCGGTGCCGCCAGCGGCCATAATGGCCCGGGCGCAGCAATCCTCCCAGAGGTCCACATCGTGCTGGGTATAGAATGCCACCACGCGCCGGCCTGTGGTCCCGGAGGTGGACTGGATACGGACGCAATCTTGCAGAGGAGTGGCCAAAAGGCCATAAGGATAGGCGTCCCGCAGGTCGCTCTTGGTGAGAAAGGGAAGCTTATGGAGGTCCTCGACGCCGTGGATATCCTCCGGGGTGATCCCCTTTTCCTCCATCTTGGCGCGGTAATACGGGACGTTGTCATAGACATGGCGAACTTGCTTGACCAGGCGTTCACTTTGCAGTTTGCGAATCTGCTCCTGGGACATGGTCTCAATTTCAGGCTGATACATGGGCATGAAACATCAATCCTCACTCTATCTGTATAGTAAAGATGCAAAATATTATTATAAAAGTATAATATTTTCCTTATGCTGAGTATAAAAGGCTCCACCCAAAAAGTCAAGAGGAATTCGTTCTTTTGGAGGAGTGGTGAAAAAGGAGCGTGATTTTGGGATTGCATCGGGTAAAAAGACAATCGGACTTTCCTGGAGAGGGAGTGGAGCGTCCAAAGGCGGGGCTCCATGTTCCAGGGCACTTGTGGGGAGAAACCTTTGGGGAGAGAATGTTTTTATAAAAATTGGACATTGCTTGTATAGAGAACAAGATAATTCAGTATGAATTATAATATAGTGTTGACTTTTGAATGGTTCGGTGGTATTCTTAATATAGAAAACAAGATAAACCGATTTGAAAATCAATAAAGGAGGAACGGACCATGACAGAATCCGTGGCGTATCCCGGCGGCTTCGCCCGCCGCCAAAGCATCGGCGAAGAAGTGCTCAATGCCATTTCCCATGGGATTGGGGCAGTGATGGCTGTCATTGGCACGGTGCTTCTGGTTCTTCGGGCGAAGGAGGAAGGGGACCTGCTGAATATCATCAGCGTGGCCATTTTTGGAGGCTCCATGATCCTTCTGTACCTGATCTCGTGCCTGTATCATGCGCTGCCCCGGTCCAAAGGAAAGCAGGTTTTTCAGATATTGGACCACTGTTCCATTTTCCTGCTGATCCTGGGGACTTACACGCCCATCTGCCTGATTACAGTGGGGGGCACGTTTGGGTTAACCATCTTTGGCATCAATTTGGCCTGTGGCATTGTGGGCATTGTCCTGAACGCGGTCAGCTTGAAGCGTTGGAAAAAGGTCTCCCTGGTCCTCTATATTGTCATGGGTTGGCTGGGAATCCTGGCGCTTCCTACGATTTGGCGAAACATGACGCTGGAAGGGCTGTGCCTGCTTCTGCTGGGCGGTGTGGCCTATACCGTGGGGGTTATTTTCTATCGGCAGAAGGAGAAACCTTATCGCCACGGTATTTGGCATTTCTTTGTTTTGGCTGGGACAGTTCTGCAGTTTTTTGCGGTGTATACCAACTGCTGCGCTGGGTAAAAGAAAAACAAGAGGAAGGAGTAGGCTGCCATGAGAGAGTATGTAATTGTAACGGATTCCTGCTGTGATTTCAGCCAGGATCTGATCCGAGATTTAGACCTGACGGTGATCCCACTGTCTGTCCAGCTGGGGGAGGACAGGTTCCGAAATTGCCCGGACGAGGCCCCAGAGAGCCATGTCTTTTATACCCGTCTGAGCAGGGGAGAACCGGCGCAGACTTCTGCGCCCAATGTGGAGGAGTTCAAGGACTGCTTTTTGCCCTTTCTGCGGCAGGGAAAGGACGTCTTGTACCTGGGTTTTTCCTCTGGACTGAGCGGGACCTATCACAATGGCGCCATGGCGGCGGAGGAACTGCAGGAGGAATTTCCAGAGGCCAAGGTCATCACGGTGGATACCCTGTGTGCCTCAATGGGACAGGGCCTTTTGGTGGACTTGGCGGTGCAGGAGAAGCGAAAGGGGAAGGACATTGAAGCGGTCCGGGATTTTGTCCAGGAGACGATTCCCCATCTGTGTCATTGGTTTACAGTGGGAGATTTGAGCCAACTCCGCCGGGGCGGGCGCCTTTCCGCCGGCAAGGCGATTGTGGGGAACCTGCTCAATATCAAACCAGTGCTCCACGTGGATGACCAGGGGCATCTGGTGCCCATGGAGTCGGCCAAGGGACGGAAAAAGTCCATTGAGGCACTGCTCAAACACATGGAGGAGAGTGCCATAGACCCCCAGAATCAACGCATTTACATCAGCCATGGAGACTGTCTGGACGAGGCGCGGGCTTTGGCGGCGATGATCCAAGAGCGGCTGCACGTGGTCTCTGTCACCATTGGGGATGTGGGCCCTGTGATTGGCGCCCACTCCGGCCTGGGAACCCTGGCGCTTTTTTTCCTGGGCACCCAACGATAACAACGATAAAGTGGAAAAGATTCCTCTGGATGCTGACGCACCCAGAGGAATCTTTTTCGCTGCTGATAGGCAAACATGCAAACAGACGCCCCGCACACGGGAAAGGTATGCGGGGCGTTTATGCGGTATTACAAAGCGTGAATGACAATGGTTCCATTCTCCACCACGGCCTTTAACGCGGTGATGGGATGGAGATAACTCTCGATGATTTTGGTGGCAATGGGGTCCTCCAGGCTCTTCTGAATGTGCCGGCGCAGGTTCCGGGCGCCATAGGCGGCAGAATAGGAATCCTTCACCAACTGATCCAGCACGGTTTCGTCCCAGGTAAAGGTCAGATTCTTTTCCTGCAGAACCTCCTGCAGCTCCTGCAGCATGATCCGGGCAATGGCACGGAAATTCTCTTCCGAGAGCTGGTTGAAGCAGATGACCTCATCCACCCGGTTGATAAACTCCGGCCGCAGGAACTGCTGCAGGGCCTTCATGGCCTTGTCCTTGTTCAGTTCATTGGCGGTCTTTCCAAAGCCCAGCGGTCCTGCGCTGCTGTCGCTGCCTGCATTGGAGGTCATGACAATCACAGTGTTTTCAAAGTTGACCACCCGGCCCTGGGCGTCGGTGATATGTCCGTCGTCCAGAATTTGCAGGAGAATGTTCAGGACATCGGGGTGGGCCTTCTCAATCTCATCAAACAGGACCACGGAATAGGGTTTCCGGCGGATTTTCTCGGTCAGCTGACCGGCCTCATCATAGCCCACATAGCCGGGGGGAGAGCCGATGATCCGGGAGACGGAGTGCTTTTCCATAAACTCAGACATGTCCAGGCGAATCAGGGACTCCGGTGCATGGAAGAGATCCTCGGCTAACCGTTTGACCAATTCTGTCTTTCCCACACCGGTGGAGCCCACAAAGATGAAGGACACCGGTTTCCGTTTGGAGGTGACCCCCACCCGGTTCCGGCGGATGGCGGCGGAGACGGCGGCAATGGCCTCGTCCTGGCCGACGACGTGCTCCTTCAAACGGTCTTCCAACTTGGCCAAACGCTCGTATTCCTGCTCCTGGATGGTGCTGGCGGGAATCTTGGTCCAAAGCTCCACCACGCGGGACAGGCTCTCCAGAGTCAGGGAAGGGGCCTCCTGCTGGCTCAGTTCCTGCTGTTCTTGTAAAAGCTGGAGCTCTTTGCTCCGCAGTTCTGCCAGGCGCTCATACGCCCGGTCCCCGGCATCAGCGACCATGACCTCCCGCTCAACAGCGATGTCGTTGAGCTCTTTTTGGACCTCTTGGCTGCGGGCCAGATTTTTGTCCCGCAGATTGACATCGGAACAGGCCTCGTCAATGAGGTCGATGGCCTTGTCCGGCAGAAAACGGTCGGTGATATAGCGCTCCGACATGAGCACGGCTAGGCGGGCGATGTCAGGGGTGATTTTAACATGGTGAAAGGACTCGTAATAGGGGGCGATGCCCTTGATGATCTCCACGGCATCCTCAATGGAGGGCTCGTTGACGATCACGGGCTGGAAACGGCGCTCCAGAGCGGAATCCTTCTCAATATATTTCCGGTACTCCACCAGTGTGGTGGCACCAATGACCTGAATTTCTCCCCGGGAAAGGGCGGGCTTGAGAATATTGGCGGCATTCATAGAGCCCTCGGCATCCCCGGCGCCCACCAGATTATGGACTTCGTCGATGACCAGGATGATATTGCCCAGCTTCTTAATTTCCTCGATCAGTCCCTTCATGCGGCTTTCAAACTGACCGCGGAACTGGGTTCCTGCCACCAGGGAAGTCAGGTCCAACAGGTAGACCTCCTTGTCCTTGAGCTTGTAGGGAACGTCACCCTGATAGATTTTCATCGCTAGCCCTTCGGCAATGGCGGTTTTTCCCACGCCGGGTTCTCCGATGAGACAGGGATTGTTTTTTTGGCGTCGGTTGAGGATCTGAATGACCCGTTCCAGCTCCTGATCCCGTCCAATCATCCGATCCAACTTTCCCTCTGCGGCTTTTCGGGTGAGGGAGATACAGTGATTTTCCAGGAATTTCCGCTTGGTCCGGTTTTTGCGCTCGGTTTTTTCCTCGCGGACACTGCGGCCGCCATCCGCGGCCTGGGGAGAGACATCGGGCAGCGCGTCCTCCTTTTTCTCCCCATCGGGATTGGCCAAGTTTCCCATGAGCTTGTTCAGGAAGGGGAAAGTGGCAGTCCGTCCGTCCTCTTCCTCGTCGTCGTCGCTGCTGTTCGCCGCGTCGCCCAGGGCGCCGGACAGGTTGCCCAGCAGGCCTTCCATGCTTTCGGCCCCTTCAAAGGCCGACATCATTTCAGAGGTCAGTCCCTCCAAATCTTCATCACTCAGGCCCATTTTCTCAATCATATCAGTAACCGGGCGGATATTCAGCTCCCGGGCGCATTTCAGGCAGAGACCTTCATTCTGACCTCCCTGTCCGTTGTTGTCCAGCCGGGTGATAAAGACCACGGCGACATTTTTTTTGCATCTGCTGCACAGCGTTGGTTTCATAGGCGGGTTCACTCCTTTGTGGGGTGTCATGATTTAGTAGTATGCTATACTAACATGGGTTTATGAATTAGATGTGAATGATTGGAAAGTTATCCTCCCAGCAGGGAGAAGATGGAAAAGGAGGAGAGGAGGGGGAGCAGGCGGCTCTCCGCTGCAATGGACGCCGGAATCCACCCCAGCAGGTCACAGAGAATCCAGCGGGCAACCATCAGCAGGAGCAGGCCTTTGATCAGCCCCAGAAGCCCCCCCAGCAGTTTGTTGAGCAGGTGAAGCCCAGGCAGCTTGGCCACCAGATTCAAAGTGTGGCAGAGAATGAGCCAGAGGATCAGAACGCCGAAGAAACCGGCCAAAAACAGCAGAGACCTGGCCAAAAGCCCAGCTGCCGCGGCAGCCAGCTCGGCACGAGTCGCCTGCTTCCAGTCCTCTGTTGTCTGGGTCAGCTGATCCTGGAGGGATTGGGGAAAGCGATGAAACAGTCCATTCTCGGATGGGTTGGCCTGTTCGGATTGGGATGGTAAGTCTGTCTGCTCCGGGGAATCTGCGGCCTCCGATTCCTCCTGGGCGAGCATGGCATGGAGAATGACCGGTTCCAGTTTCTCTTCCAGGGGCTGGGCGGCGTGGGTGGCCAGATACCAGCCGCCGAGGAAAGCCAGCAAAACGGCCAACAGAGAGCAGAGAGTGAGGATGAAGCCCCGGCGAAGGCCCTGGATCAGACAGTAGAGCAGTAGCCCCAGAATCACCAGGTCCAATAGGAGGGAAACGGTGAGTTCCATTACGAAGTCCCCTCACTGCTGTCTGCCTTGGGGTCCACTTTGGTGCCGTTGGAGGGGAAGTAGAGGCTCACGGCGGCGCTGTTGATCAGCGCCACGCTGCCGTCCTCATAAACGGCCAGGTTGCGGACGCCGCGCTGGTTGGGGCTGGTGGTGTAGCTGTCCAACTTGCGGTCTGCGGAGATGACCTCGCTGGTGGTAAGCACAGCAACCTTGTGTCCCTGCGCCGCCAGGGCGAGGGTCTGCCCGTCCAGGGCCAGCTCTCCGTAGGGCTTTCCATCGGTCCCCACCGTCACCAGGGTTCCTGCGGTTCCAGAGGAAGAGGTCGAGAGGAAAAGCGTGGCAAAGCCATTGCCCTGTAGGGAGCCCATTTTCAGATACTGGTCGTCATAGTCATAGGAGGAAGTAATTACTCCGCTGGAATCCAGGATTAGCAGGCTCTTGTCCCCTAAAATCCAGCACCGTCCGGCGCTGCGGATGGACAGGACCACGTTAGACCCCAGAGAGATGGTGCGGGTGGGCTCTTCCCGGGAGGAAAGGGTATAGTAGAGGAGGGTGTTTTCAAAAGCGCCCTCCGCCTGACCGGGAGAGATCAGGTAGACACCCCGGCAGTCTGGCGTGACCACTGCGTCGGAGATATAGCGGCTGGACAGACGGATGGTGAGGACGGCCTCAAAATCCCGGTTGTATACCGTGACAACCCCCTTATATCCGCTGACCTTGCTGGTCACGGCAACCCAGCCCTTTTCATTGACGGTGGCGCAGAGCAGGGACTCCTCTTCCGACAGAGACAGCTTGTGGAGCAGGGCACCCTGGCCGATGACGTTCAGTTCCTGCCCGCCCACATCATACACCACAGCGTAGTCTCCCGAGGCGTTGAGGGCGGGGGAACTCATGTTGACCGTCTCCTTCAGACGAGCGGTTCCCGTGGGGGAGACCAACTGAATTTGGGTCTGGGTGCAGATCAGCAGGTCATCGCCCATGCCCAGAAAAAGGCTGTTGGACTGGGCGTTGTGGGGAAAATCGTCGTCCTTTTGGGAATAGGTCATCCAGCGCAGGAAGCTGGCGGCGTTGTCCCGAAAAACTGTGGCAGTCAGGGCCCCAAGGACGACCACAACTGCCACCACCAACAGGATGATCCGCTGCTTCTGCGTCAGTGTTGTTTTGAGATCTTGCAGCTTGTTCAGCTTATTCATAGCACACCTCCATTGGGGCTGGGGGGTCTGGGAATGCTTAGGGGAGGTTGGGAACGGGGTACCACAGGTTGGTCATATACAACCCTTGCGGGGGGGCTGTGGGGCCGGCATCGGTGCGGTTGCGCCCTTCCAGCAGGCCGGGGATGTCATCGGGGGAGAGTTTTCCCTCTGAGGCGTAGACGCAGGTTCCCACCATGGCCCGGACCATATTGTAAAGAAAGCCGTCCGCGCAGACCCGGCAGGAGATCATATCTCCCTCCCGGGTGATGGAGATCATATCTCCCTCCCGGGTGATGGTGAAGTAGTGGACGGTACGGACTGTGGTTTTGGTTTCCGTTCCCACAGAGCGGACACAGGCGAAATCATGGGTGCCCACAAAATGCTGGGCCGCCCGAGCCATCACCTCTTCGTCCAGGTGTTTGGGGTAGAACCACACCCGGTTGACCAGAAAGGCGTTGCGAATGCGGGAATTATAGATCCGGTAAGTATATTCTTTCCGCTGGCAGCTGCCGATGGCATTGAAGTCCTCCGGCACTTGGGTTGCCTTGGTGACCACGATATCTCCTGGCAGGCGGGTATTGACCGCCAGAGGAATCCGGTCGCAGGGAATGGAGGAAGTGGTGCGGAAATTGGCCACATACCGTTCTGCGTGGACCCCAGCATCGGTACGGCCGGCACCGGTGCATTTCACTGGATGCCCCACTACGTGGGCCAGCGCCTTTTCCAGGGTTTCCGCCACGGTGACATCCCGTTTCTGCACTTGCCAGCCGTGGTAGGCGGTGCCGTCGTACATCAGCGTCAAAGCAATGTTGCGCATCCGAATCCCTCCCTTACAGCCCAAAGCAGCGCAGCACCACTATGGCCGCGCACAGCAGCACACTGAAGACCACAAAGCCCCAGTCCCGCCCGTGCATGGTCAGCTGGCGCAGGCTGGTGCGGCCTTCGTCCCCGTGGTAGCAGCGGCATTCCATGGCGATGGCCAGTTCCTCTGCCCGGCGAAAGGAGGAGAGGAAGAGGGGGATGAGGATGGGGATCAGGGCTTTCGCTTTCTGCATTAGGTTTCCGCTGTCGAAGTCAGCTCCCCGGGCCTTCTGGGCGGAGATGATTTTGTCGGTCTCCTGGATCAGAGTGGGAATAAACCGCAGAGCAATGCTCATCATCATGGACAGCTCGTGGACGGGGAAGCGGACCTTTTTCAAAGGACGCAGCAGCCGTTCCAGGCCGTCTGTCAGGAGAATGGGGGAGGTGGTGTAGGTCAGCAGGAGCGTGCAGGCGATCAGCATCAAAATCCGCAGCACCATGAAACCGGCCTTCCAAATTCCCTCCTCTGTGATCTTGAGGATGCCGAAACTCCAGAGAACGGTCCCCGAGGTGTAGAAAAGGTTGAGCAGGGCGGTACAGATCACAATGAAGATGACGGGCTTCATTCCCTTTAGGAAAACCTTGGGCTGCACCCGGGAGATGGCAATGAGGAGGAGCAGGACCACCAGAGCCAAACCGTAGGAGACCAAAGCCTTGCACAGAAAAATGGCGACAATATAGACCACGGTAAAGATGATCTTGGCCCGAGGGTCCAGACGGTGGATGAAGGAATGACCGGGAAAATATTGGCCCAGGGTGATGTCTTTCAGTGCCACTTAGCGTCCCCCCTTCTTCCGTAAGGCGTCCAGAATGGCCGCCTTGGCCTGCTCGACGGTGTAGACCGCCGGGTCGATGTCCACTCCCATGGCCCGGACCCGGGAAAAGACCCGGTTCATGGCGGGGACAGCCAGCCCCATGGACTCTAAGGCCTCCCCGTGGGAAAAGACCTCCCGAGGGGTCCCCACATAGGGAAGGGTCCCCTGACTGACCACCACCAGCCGGTCAGCCAGTCGGGCCACATCCTCCATGGAATGGCTGACAAGGATAACGGTGGCGTGGTTGGCCTGCCGGTAGGTCTCAATATTGGCCAGAATGCTGGCGGCGCCCGCCGGGTCCAGACCTGCGGTGGGCTCGTCCAAAATGAGGACCTTGGGCTC
>ERZ832522.6204-NODE-6204-length-10263-cov-3.012049_pt1 | contig 10263 bp, 10 predicted proteins | sample MGYA00519951_ERZ832522 | MGnify/ENA primary metagenome ERZ832522 (study PRJEB31850, sample SAMEA3708728) | human gut metagenome | biome: human gut; feature: human-associated habitat; material: faeces | place: China | collected 2014 ... | reverse complement strand
GACGATAAGTCCTACGGGGACCAGGAGCAATAGCTTCAACCGGGCCCAATTGTTTGATTTACCTTTTAACATCATAGTAATACGTTTTTTAATTTTACTGTGGTTGAAGCTGTTGGCAAGAGTGTAGAGGCTGGAGCCGACAGCTTTTTTCACGAGTAACAGTTGATATTTTGTTGCATCGACGCCCTGGGTAAGTACTCCTTTATCGGCCTGGTATTCATGAATATCCTTCAACTCCCGTTTCAACAGCCAGATAGCCGGGTTGAACCAGTGAAGCCAAAGAATGCACTCCATAAAAAGCAGGTCAATGGAATGATGAGATTTCAAATGCATCATTTCATGCGTCAGAATCTCATCAGGATGTTTCTCATAATCTTCTTCCGAAAGAATAATATAACGTCCCCAACTGAAAGGGGACACACAGGAAGGAACTAATATTAATGTATAGCGCCCCTGTTGTAATTTGCGGCCACTCCGAATCAAAACAAACATCTTTCTGAATGAGAGCAAAGTTGTCATCAGGCAAAAAATAAATCCTGCCCAATAAAGAAGAGCAATGATTTGTCCCCAATCAATCATTTTAGCCGGCGTAACCACAGGAATCATATCGACCTCGGGGTTATTATCCGAAAGATAAGTTACAACTGTTTCCTCACCGGCTATCATCTTTTCCAAATGAATGATCGGCTGTTGTATCAATAAAGGTTCGGAAGTCTGTATCTTTATGGCTGGCAGCAACATACAGGTAGCGATTCCTACCAACAACACCCACCGGTTGAAACGAAAGAACGTATCGTTACTAAGCAACGCCTTGAAGCCTAAATAAAATAATATCAGGCAAATAGTGGATTTCAGTATGTACAGAAGTAAAGCTCCCATAAGCCTACGTTTTTACTTATTTTTAATCTGTTGTATCAACTCTTGCAATTCATCAAGAGTCAACGCCTCTTCCTCAATTAAAGTAGAGACGACACGGGTATAGGAATTATCGAAATATTTATCGACAACCTGCTTCAGGGTCTTCTTCCGGTATTCGTCTTCCGAGATTAATGCATAATACTGATGTGTATTTCCAAATACCTTATAACCGATATATCCTTTTTCCTCCAATGTACGGACAATGGTTGAAAGCGTATTATAATGCGGCTTGGGTTCCTCCTGCAAGTCGAGAAGTTCGCGGACAAACAGAGGGCCTTTCGCCCAGAAATAGCCTAATATCTCTTCTTCTTTCGATGTCAATCGTTTCATAATCTGTTGTTTTATTAAAGGAATGCACAAATATAACTATATTTTCCAGTAATACAACTATAACACGTAGTTAATCTACTATAAAACGTAGTAGATTATTCATTAAAGGCCAGGATAACCGCATCAAAAGAATAATTCATCCATATCCGGATCTTTATTTTGCTACATTTCAAATTAATCCCCAATGAGATGCCACTGTAATTGCTTCAATACAATTTTCTACATCCAGTTTTTGGAATATATTCCTTTTATGAAACTTGATAGTATTCACATTCAATGACAATTCTTCGGCTATAGCTGCATTTGTATGACCTTGGGAAGACAGTTGCAAAATGAGTCTCTCTTTAACTGTAAGAAGTGGTAAAGTATTTTTGTACCAGAATTGCTCCTTTTCCTGATAAATGAATTGCTCCCCTGTATTGAAATTTTTAATGATCGTTTTATTTTTAGCTTTCGAATATAGCGGTATCACAACACATACCGCTAACCAAAGATCGCCAGCCTTATTAATTATGAGCGGTATCAACCGTTGATTTACCCTGGTTACTTTTTTGTTTATATGCACCAGGTCAAAATCATATTCAATAGAATACATGTACCGCTTTTCGATCGGAAGTTTATAGTAAAAGTCAAAACCGGCCTTATTGATTTCCAATAAACGCCTTAAATCATTTTCGGGAACAACCCTGGTATAAAATGAATACCCCCACTCAAGTACTTGCTCCACAGAGTAGCCACACAAAAACAATTTATCAGGAGACACATAGACAAATGATTGTTTCAGATAATCAATCACATACAAAGAGTGATTCAAGGTACATGCCATACGATGAACAATATCCATACTGTTCTTCATCTTTTCATTCAGATCGTCATCAATCTTTGGCCTCTTAACAGGATCAAAAAATTTCTCTACACTAAATTCTTTCATGTCTTGTTTTTTACTGTCTGCTAAAAATACGAACATTATAATCAATTTCACGACATCTTCTCAAAAAAAATCACGCATAAATGATTTCTCTACTCTAAAGTGTAGCTATTTATTATTCCTGTCATTCTATATTTGCGCATAACTCAATTAAAAATCATGTAATACTATAAGATATGAAGTTTTATAAAATAAAAATGTATCCTATACTCATATTATCAATAATCAGTATAGGATGTAATGAGAAGGCAGAAACTACAAAAAATAAGCTTGTTTCCATTGATGTTAGAGCTTATGTAAATTCCAATGATGCAATTTCTATTAAAAATGAAATTGAAAGAATAGAATATATTCCATTAGAATTAACCGACGATAACAGCTCAATGGTTGGGAAAATAATGGATGTAATCCTTACCAAAGATTATATATTTGTCTTATCTGACCCTACATGTGGAGTGCTTCAATTTGATATAAAAGGGAATTTCATTAGGCAAGTAGCAAAATATGGACAAGGCCCTGGAGAACTTCTTTTTCCTATAAGTATGTATTCAGTAGAAGAAGATAGTAAATTATATATCACCGGGGCGTACCAGACAACAATATACAATTTTGATGGGAAATTTGAAGAAGCGTTCGACCGGGGAGGGAGAATGAGTTTTTACTCTTATCCTATTGGAGAAGGACGAGTCGTTGAGACTAGTTCCGAAGGCATACCTTTTGAGGCAAAAGGACATTTTGGAATTGGTATATTTAGCAATATGGGAAAAGGAGATACAATAATGATGAAAAACAATTTTTCAAATGATAAAATATCTCCATCAAAAGAATCAGGTTTTAAGTTAACAAGATGTATACCCAGTGATTCGGGAGTATTGTTTTCAACCATGACAAATGATACTATTTATCGTTTGACTAAAGATACAATCACTCCAGCATTCTGCTGGCAGAGGAATCTAAATGAAGAATCTTTAAAAAGTTCCTATTCACTCTTGAATTTTATACCAACAAATACCGAACTATTTCTTTACGATATAATAGAATTCCCTGAATCTATTTGCTTTAGGTATGTATATAAGGAAAAATCGTACATAATGCTTTATGATAAACAGAGAGGTAAAATATTATCCACACCTACTCCATATAAATGGAATGATATTTCAAATGTTGATTTTTGGATGACCATGTGGGGAATAAATAATGATATAGATCATGGACTACCTATTGCCCCGTTACATTGGTATAAGAACAAAAAAATATCTATACAGTGCACCCCTGCTTCAACTATTGATTATCTGCGAGATAAAGGTATGCTTAAAAAAGCTCCAGACATTCTAAAAAAGATGAATGGAGATGAAAATCCGATTGTTATATTGTATCACTTGAAATGCTAACTCTGTTTAATTGGATACAATTGCCCTGATTGCAGACAATTCCATCATAAATCTTCGCGGAAAAAGCTGTACTTTTGTGGTCTATAATAAGAAGGTATGAAGATAGGCTCAATAGATTTAGGTGAACGCCCGGTATTCCTGGCACCGATGGAAGATGTAACGGATATCTCTTTCCGTCTGATGTGTAAGCGCTTCGGTGCTGATATGGTTTATACGGAATTTGTATCGAGCGACGCCTTGATACGCAGCGTAAACAAGACACAGGAAAAACTGACCGTTGCCGAAGATGAACGTCCGGTCGCTATCCAGATATATGGAAAAGAAGTAGATCCAATGGTGGAAGCTGCCAAAATATGCGAAGCTGCCCGTCCTGATATACTGGATATCAATTTCGGTTGTCCGGTCAAGAAAGTGGCAGGCAAAGGTGCCGGAGCCGGTATGCTCCGGAACATTCCTTTGATGCTTGAAATAACGAAAGAAGTAGTAAAAGCCGTCAATATTCCGGTTACGGTTAAAACACGTCTGGGATGGGATGCGGATAATAAAATAATCGTCGACCTGGCCGAACAGTTGCAGGATTGTGGCATCGCCGCCCTTTCCATCCATGGCCGTACCCGTGCCCAAATGTACACCGGCGAAGCGGACTGGACACTGATCGGTGAGGTAAAAAATAATCCCCGGATACATATCCCCATTATCGGCAACGGCGATGTGACCTCTGCCGAAATATGCAAACAGCGTTTCGACAATTATGGAGTAGATGGTGTCATGATCGGTCGCGGAAGTATCGGACGCCCCTGGATATTCCGTGAAGTGAAACATTTCCTGACTACCGGGGAAGTACTGCCGGAAGAAAAATTCACCTGGTATTTGGATATCCTTAAACAGCAGGTCAACCAAAGTGTGGAACGCCTGGACGAACGACGCGGTATTTTGCATATCCGACGCCACCTGGCAGCCACTCCATTGTTCAAAGGAATTAGCGATTTCAAGCAAACACGTGTCGCCATGTTGCGCGCTGAAACAGTGTCAGAACTGTTTGATATTATGGATTCTATCCCGGAAAAGTTCGGTATACTGTAACAAATCATTCAAAAATTGTAACATTTACGTCATAAAGTGACAAATTTACAATAAATTGAGACGATAGTATATTGCACATATTATAATTCCTCTTATATTTGCAATGAGTTTTTTTCATAGTATTTTAGATCTAAGGTTAACAAGTCTTTGCAAAGGAGGAATCGTGAGACTGCTTCGTTGGAAAGCAAAGAAGCCGCATCCGTTAATTATATGGATTGCGGTTTTCTTTTTTATCTGCCCGTCTGTTTTCTTTTCACTTTTCCTGAAAAAACTCTTTCAAATCTGCAACCTAAACGCAATAGCATTCGTCTTATAAATAAAAGAACTAAAAAATTATACAGATGAAAACAAAAGTATCCCTCCTTATTGCCTGTTTACTGATCACATTGACAGGATTTGCTTTCACCAATGAAAAAGTGGAAGGAAACGGAAATATCATTACCAAAGAAATTTCTATCAGCGACTATAATGAAATATCGACAGTCGGAGTCATGGAGTTCGTTTATGAACAATCGGATGCCGCTCCTTATCTGAAAATCATGATCGACGAGAATCTGTTTCCGTTACTGAAAGCACAGGTAGACGGCAAGGAGTTGATAATCGGTCCGAAAAAGATCAAGGAAAATAGTCGTAACGGTAATTCATATAACCTTCAACCGACCAAATTCAAGGTTATAACCAACTCACGCGAAATAAAAGAGTTGAACGTGGTATCTTCCGGCGATTTCATTATTGCCAGTCCGATAAATATCGGAAAACTGGAAATCAACATGGCAGGCAGCGGCAATATTCTTTTGGAAAAGAAAGTAGAAGGAAACAAGCTGGAAATCAATTTGGCCAGCTCCGGGAGCGTAGTAGCCTCCAATATCGATCTGGCAGGAATAGAATGCAGCCTGGCAGGCAGCGGTTATATCCAGATTGCAGGCAAAGCGGACCGCGCAGAATACAATCTGGCTGCAAGTGGCAACATTAAAGCCTACGAATGCGTCACCGGCAAAACGGAATGCAACATAGCCGGTAGCGGAAATATCCAGACTCATACCAGAAATCAGTTGGAAGCAAACATCGTAGGAAGCGGGAATGTCTATTATAAAGGTAATCCCACTACGAGCAAAAGTATCATCGGCTCCGGTAAATTAAAAAGTGTAAACTAAATAACATAACTTAAAAACGAACATCATGAAAAGAATTACATTCGCCATCATCAGTTTAATCGCATTCAGCACTATATCCTGTTTTGCAGAGAAAATCAAAGGGAACGGTAATATAATAACCAAAGAGATCCAAGTTGCCGATTATAAACAGATAAAAGTAGGCCAGGGAATCGAAACCGGTGGAAACTCTTTCTTCGGCAAGAATCAGTCTCCCCAGGTGAATTACACACAGAAGGGCGGTAAATCAGGTTTAAAGATCACAATCGACGAGAACCTCCTTTCCGAATTAAAGTTCAACTCGAACGGAGACGTACTTCAGATAGAGACAGAACGCGGCACTCGTATTAATCCGAGCAAATTGATTATAGAAACCCATTCCTCAGAATTAAATAAATTAGGGGTATCAGGGGGCATCGATTTCTTTCTGCGCAGTTCCCTCTCCGGAGAAAACCTGGAAATCAGTGCTTCCGGAGCAAGCGATGTTTATCTGGAAAAACCGATACGCATAACTAACCTGTGCAAGATCAACCTGAGCGGGGCCAGCGACCTGAAAGTATCCGACCTGATTTGTGACAGAATAGATACCCACTCCTCAGGCTCCAGCGACATGAATCTGAAAGGAAAAGCAAACGACGGAAAATATAGTTGCAGCGGCAGCAGTGATATCAAAGCATACGACTTCGTTATAAAAAGACTGAAATGTTCTGCAAGCGGCAGCAGTGACATTTTCACAACCGTTACCGAAAAACTGGAAGCCAACGCATCCGGAAGCAGCGATATCAAATACAAAGGCAATCCGGAAGTTAAAAAGCATTCAAGCGGTTCCAGCGATATCGACCACATAAAATAAGAGATCATTATATTGGGAGTTGGAAAACCCGGAATTACTTTTCATCAAGGTATTGGATGAATAGTGATATCCGGGTTATTCATTATAATTCCAAAACTTAATTCCCTATAAAAATATACGAAATGTTGGACTTATAAATTAAAATACTCCTATTTTTGTAACCGACCGCATCGAAGTCACGTCTATTTATTATAAGAAAAGGCAATACTAAACAAATAAATTATGAGAACAAAAGGGTTATTATCTATTATCATGTTGCTGGGCCTGTTATTTACAGTCCAGGCGGCAGATCATGTGAAGGGCAACGGTACCCTTACTACAAAGAAAATAAAGATCGATGATTACAATGCCATCAAGATTGACGGCGTTATCGATTTCAACTATGAACAGTCGAATGCAGAACCCTATATCGAAATTACGGTTGATGAAAACCTGCATGAATACGTCAACATCAATATAAAAGACCGCGAACTTTCTGTTGGTTTCAAAGGTGCCAAAGTGGATCACTATACCAAATTCATCGTAAAGACCAACTCCAAATGGCTGAAAGAGGTAAAAGCCGCCGGAAATGCGAATTTCATGATAAACAGCTCTTTGACTGGTGACGAGGTAAAGATCAAGGCAAACTCCAACTGCCTGGTACAACTAAAAGAACTGATAAAAGTAGGAAAACTGGAATTGAATGTTTCCGGTAGCGCCAATATGGTTGTCAATGACCTCCAAGTAGACAAACTGGAGTGCAGCATCAACGGCTCCGGCACTATCAACCTGAAAAAAGGGAATGCCAAGGAAGGTGAATATAGCATCACCAGCAGCGGAGAGATCATGGCTTTCGGTGTAGACGTTCCTGAACTGAGTTGCAAAATGACCGGTAACGGAACGATGGAAGTTCACCCCACCAACAACCTCAAGGCAAACGTTGTCGGCAAAGGTAAAATCCGTTATAAAGGCCCGACAGCCGTTCAGCAGAAAGTTATTGGTAAAGGTTCCGTAGAAGAAGTAAAATAAGATGAGTAAGAAATTATCATTTATAATATTGGGCAGTATCCTTTTACTTGCCCAAGGATGTATATTTTTCCCTGCTGTAAAAGGAGACGGAAATGTAACGACTCATACGATCGACATTTCAGACTACGATCAGATAAGCGTCGATGCATCGGCAGCCGTTTTCAATTACACGCAGGAAGAATCGGCGCCTGCACTGACTGTCACGGTCGATCAGAACATTTATGACCTTTTCGATTTCAAGACGGATGATAATAAGCTTGTCATCCGCCCTAAACGAGAAAATAAAACACTCCGCCTCCGTCCGACCCAATTCACCATTACCTCCAATTCCAGGCAGTTGAAGAAGGTAGATCTGGCCGGTGCAGAAAAATTCAATGTAAACAGCAAGCTGTCTTCGAACGACAAGATCAAATTTAACCTGGCAGGCAGCGTCATGCTTCACATGAAAGATACTGTTACGGTAAACCAACTGGAAGTATCTATAGCCGGTAGCGGTACCGTAGATGCACTTACCTTGTATGCGAAGGAGTTTAAAGGTGAAATAGCCGGTTCCGGAACATTCAACCTGGCAGGTACGGGAGAGAAAGCGGCATTCGAGATTGCCGGTAGCGGGAAAATACATGCACTGAATTTCTTACTATCAGACGTATCGTGTGAGATAGCGGGCAGTGGTTTGCTGGAAACTCATGCAACGAATAATATCTATGCCGAGATAGCCGGTAGCGGGAATATCAGATATAAAGGAGACCCTTCCATTAAAGAGGAAAGGGCAGGTTTAGGTAGCATAAAAAAGGTGGACTGATCTACAGCCACCCTTCCTTACAATACCACTCAATACTTTCCTCCAGCCCTTTGCGCAAAGGGTATTCAGGAGTGAAACCTAGTTCTTCCTGAAGTGGCGTAACATCGCAAATCCAGTTACGCTGCTTCAGGATGATATATTTATCGGTGTTCAGTGTCATACTCTTATTCAACAACTTGCCTATCCACTCGGAACAATGGCACGCTACATAAACCAATCCCAACGGGATGCGGGCATGCAACACATGTCTTTTCTTTACTATATCCTGTATCATCCGTGCAAATGACTCGTCGGTATGCACATCTCCGTCTGCCACAAAATAATGCCGGTTAAGGATTGTTTCATTCTCCAACGCCAGGAATGCCACTCTCGCCAGATCCTTTACATATATAAATGTAATACGCTGGGGAATGAATCCTACCGCAAAGTCAAACCCCGACTTTACGCTTTTGATCTCCATAAAATAATCCTTTTCACCGGGACCATACACACCCGTCGGCCGCAGGATCACATAAGGGAAATGAGATTGGTTGCGCACATAGCTCTCCGCTTCCAGCTTACTTTTACCATAGGCTGTATCCGGTTGTTGCGGATCATCCAGGCGAATCGGACGGAAATTCACCTCGTCTCCCCTCCCATAACTGCTCAGGCTACTCATCAACAGAAACTTTTTCGGTTTGCAACCGGCAGCAGCCAATGCCTCTATGAAGTTATGTGTATTCTCTGCATTGATACGGAAGAAATTTTGCTTATCGAGCGTCTTTGTCAGACCTGCATTATGGATAACATAATCCCAGGCGCCCTGCTCACGGACAAAATCCTTCAACTGGGCAGTCAATGCCTCCCGATTGTTATATTTGAGATCAATAAAATGAATCCGTTCATCCTGTAGGTTTTCACGGCTGCTTGTGGCACGTACGCCCGCCCAGGTTTCATATCCCCGGCGCAACGCTTCCTTTACCAGAAAACCACCGATAAATCCGCTTGCACCTGTAATCAATATCTTCATAACTCAGTCTTTATTCTTCATATAATAGGTGTAGTAATACCATAACAGACCAATCCAGTTGAGAACAATAATGATCAGTATCCATACAATCTTCTGTCCTCTGGAAATAAAAGGATTTTGCGTAACGGCCTTGCATCCGAACAGGATAACGGCAATGCCTACGATAATACCGGCTTCCGGTAATGAGATTAAGCAAAGTGTGTGTGACATGGTGGAATTAAGAATATTAATGTTCGTGTGTTTTCAATACCCGGTGCGGCAGGTTACCGTGTCCGATCAGTTCAATCGGGCAGGCATATTTCTCACCCAACCACTCTTCGGTGACATCTACGCCGGAATGATAATGCGATGTTTCGTTTACGCAAGCTATATTCTTTACCATTGCCAGAACCGTACCGATATCGTGCGAAACAAGAATGATCGCACTCTCCTTGTTGATCTCCTCCAACAGTTTGTAGAAACGCGACTCAAATCGTTTGTCGACATACGAATTAGGTTCGTCCAGGATTAATAACTGGGGACGGGAAACAATGGAACGCCCCAACAGAACGCGTTGCAGCTGTCCACCGGACAATTCACCGATCGATCGGGTGTAAAGCTCTTCGAGCCCCATTTGCCGGATCACCTCGTCGATACGTAATTTCTGGGCTCCCGTGTACGAACGGAAACGGGGCTTTTCGGCGGCTAGTCCGGAAGCGACCACCTCCCATACCGAGATCGGAAATTTCCGGTCGATATTATTCAACTGGGGAAGATAACCGATACGCAGAGAAGATACAGCTACACCATC
>ERZ832522.6203-NODE-6203-length-10263-cov-4.224628_pt1 | contig 10263 bp, 10 predicted proteins | sample MGYA00519951_ERZ832522 | MGnify/ENA primary metagenome ERZ832522 (study PRJEB31850, sample SAMEA3708728) | human gut metagenome | biome: human gut; feature: human-associated habitat; material: faeces | place: China | collected 2014 ... | reverse complement strand
AAAGATGCATGGCTTTGCCACCGCCAGCTTTTTCCCCGGACGCTTCTTTTCCTTCTTTGCCTTTTTCAATAGTCTGCACAGCCCCGGCTTCTCAATGAAGAAGCCGGGGCTGTATTTTCTGTTATTCCTATTCCTCCGCGCGCCCGCCGGGCTTTTCCAGCGCCGCCCTGCGCGCGGCCAGAATCACATCCCGCGCCCGGGCGGCAAGCGGGGCTTCTGCGGCGGGCGTACCCTCCAGCGGATAAGGGATGCCCAGCGCGTCGTACTTGGAACGCCCCATCGTGTGATAGGGCAGCACGTCCAGCGCCCGGACGTTGGGCAGCGACGCAAGAAGCGTCCCAAGCGCGTTCCAGCCTGCCTCGCTGTCGGTAAGGCCGGGCACAACCACATGGCGTACCCATACGGGCACCTCTTTTTGCGCCAGATAGCGGGCAAACGCAAGGATGTTCCCATTTTCACGTCCGGTCAGCCGCCTGTGGGCGGCCGGGTCGGTTTGCTTGATGTCCAGCAGCACCAGGTCCGTAACGGCGCACAGCGCGTCGAACTGCGCCAGCGCCGCCGCGTCCTCCGGGCGGAACGTGGCGCCCGAGGTATCCAGACAGGTGTGGATGCCCCGCCGCTTTGCCTCCCGGAACAGCGCGGTCACAAATTCGATCTGCAGCAGCGGCTCTCCGCCTGTGACGGTGATGCCGCCTTTCCGGTAAAACGCCTCGTTGCGGGCGTATTGCGCCAGCAGCTCCTCCACCGTGGTTGGCACGCCGCCGCCCGGGTCCCAGGTGTCCGGGTTGTGGCAGTACAGGCAGCGCATGGGGCATCCCTGCAAAAACACCACGAACCGCACGCCCGGGCCGTCCACGGTGCCGAAGCTCTCCACCGAATGGACGCGGCCCGTTACTTGCGCGGCCATCTCACATCGCCTGATGGAAGGTGCGGGAAATCACCTCGTCCTGCTGGGCCTTCGTCAGCTTGATGAAGTTCACCGCATAGCCGGAAACGCGCACGGTGAGCTGCGGATACTTTTCCGGATGCCGCTGGGCGTCCAGCAGCGTTTCTTTGGTGAATACATTCACGTTCAGGTGGTGTCCGCCCTCGGCCACATAGCCGTCCAGAAGGCTGACAAGGTTGTCGATCTGTCGTTCGTTTGCTTTCATAAACAGGTTCCTTTCTCTGCTGTGCCGCTTTTTCAGCGGCTTTTATGCCCGGCCCGTTTGGCCGGTGCGTTGCAGGCTTCGGCCGCGCCCTCGCCGCAGCAGGCGGCGCAGCGGGTCTCCTGCGCTTCGCCCTCGCCGCCGGTGACGCGCATGCGGCCCCCGCCGTTTTTCATAAAGGCGTCGATGCGCTCCACCAGCGCATCGATCTGCCGTTGCTTTTCCTGTTCCGTCATGGCCGCCGCCTTTCTCTCAATGCTCCGCCTCAAACTCGGGCATTTCCACCTCCAGGTCGCCCGCGAAGATCCGGTCGTCCTTGCCCAGCGCCCCCGGCACGATGGAGAAGGTATTGGAAATGCCGTCCTGCGCGGCGCTGAAGGGCAGCTTCGCCACAGAGGCCAGGCTGGCCACCGCGCCGTGGGTGTCGCGGCGGTGCATGGGGTTCGCGCCCGGCGCGAAGGGCTCGCCCTTTTTGCGGCCGTCCGGCGTGGAGCCCGTGTTTTTGCCGTACACCACGTTGGAGGTGATGGTCAGGATCGAAGTGGTGGGGATGCCGCCGCGGTAGGTGTGGTTGCCCTTCACATAGCTCATAAAGGTATCCACCAGCTCCGATGCGATGCCGTCCACCCGGTCGTCGTCGTTGCCGTACTTGGGGAAGTCGCCCTCCACCTCGTAATCCACCACGACGCCGTCCGCGTCGCGGATGCATTTCACCCGGGCGTACTTGATGGCCGAGAGGGAATCCGCCACCACGGAAAGCCCCGCGATGCCCGTGGCGAACCAGCGGGTCACCTTCTTGTCGTGCAGCGCCATCTGCAGCTTTTCGTAGCAGTATTTATCGTGCATATAATGGATGATGTTCAGCGTGTTCACATACACCTGCGCCAGCCACTTCATCATGTCCCGGTACTTTTCCATCACGTCGTCGTAATCCAGATAATCCCCTGTGACGGGACGGTACCGGGGCCCCACCTGCTTTTTGGTGATCTCATCCACACCGCCGTTGATGGCATACAGCAGGCACTTGGCCAGGTTGGCGCGCGCACCGAAGAACTGCATCTCCTTGCCCACGCGCATGGAGGACACGCAGCACGCGATGGCGTAATCGTCGCCATGGGTCACGCGCATCAGGTCGTCGTTCTCGTACTGCACGCTGGACGATTCGATGGAGGTTTTCGCACAGAAGCGCTTGAAGCTTTCCGGCAGACGGGTGGACCACAGCACCGTCAGGTTGGGCTCCGGCGCGGTGCCCAGATTCTGCAGCGTGTGCAGGTAACGGTAGGACATTTTGGTGACCATGTGCCGCCCGTCGATGCCCACGCCGCCGATGGATTCCGTCACCCACTGCGGGTCGCCGGAGAACAGGTCGTTGTATTCGGGCGTGCGGGCAAACTTGATGAGCCGGAGCTTCATGATGAAGTGGTCCACAAACTCCTGGATCTGCCGCTCGGTGTAAACGCCCGCCGCAAGGTCGCGCTGGGCGTACACGTCCAGGAACGTGGAGGTGCGGCCCAGGCTCATGGCCGCGCCGTTCTGCTCCTTTACCGCCGCAAGATACCCGAAGTACAGCCACTGGATGGCCTCACGGGTGTCCTTCGCCGGACGGGAGATATCGAAGCCGTAGATCTCCCCCAGCTTTTTCAAGTCGTCCAGCGCGCGGATCTGCTCGCTGAGCTCCTCCCGCTCGCGGATGACGTCGGAATACATGATGACGCGGGTGGTGTCCTTCTGGTGCCGTTTGTCCTCGATCAGCCGGTCCACGCCGTACAGCGCCACACGGCGGTAATCGCCGATGATGCGGCCCCGGCCGTAGGCGTCCGGCAGGCCGGTGATGATATGGCTGGAGCGGCAGGCCCGCATTTCGGGCGTATATGCGTCGAACACGCCCGCGTTGTGCGTTTTGCGGTGTGTTGTAAAAAATTCCACGACCTCCGGGTCCACATGATAGCCGTTGTCCTCGCAGGCCTTTTGCGCCATGCGGATGCCGCCGTAGGGCATCAGCGCACGCTTGAACGGCTTTTCCGTCTGAAAGCCCACGATGGTCTCTTTCTCCTTGTCCAAATAGCCCGCCGCGTGGGAGGTGATGGTGGAGATGACGCGGGTGTCCATGTCCAGCACGCCGCCCGCCTCGCGCTCGGCTCTGGAAAGCTCCAGCACCTGCTGCCAAAGCGCCTTCGTGTCCTCCGTCGGCCCGGCAAGGAACGCGTCGTCCCCGTCATAGGGTGTATAATTTTTCTGGATGAAGTCCCGGACGTCGATTTCTTTTTCCCATACGCCGGGCACAAAGCCGGTCCATTCGTTTCTCATGCATAGCCCTCCGCTTGTTTCTGCCGGGCCGCGCGGCACATCCGCGTTTTCCGGTCATGTCTATTATACCATTTTAGTATAGTTTGTCAAGACGCCGACCTTCCCCCTGCCGGCGCGCGGCAGGGATGCTTTTCTTGACTTTCCGGATAGAGTATACTATGATTTCCCCAAACGGTCTGTTGTTATTCCAACAAAAGGAGGGGCGCCATGGACTTTTTATTTCTCTCTCAAACCGCGCTGTTCCGGGGCTGCTCCCCCCGGGAAACCGCCGATATGCTGCAATGCCTGCGCGCCGAGCGCCGCGTTTACGAGAAGGACCGCGTCATTTGCCATGCGGGGGACACCGTGGAAGCGCTGGGCCTGGTGCTCTCCGGCGGCGTCAACATCGAGAGCGTGGACGTCTGGGGCAGCCGGAGCATTCTGGGCCATGTGGGCCCCGGGCAGGTTTTTGCCGAAACCTATGCCTGTCTGCCGGGCGAACCGCTGATGGTGGACGCCGTGGCGGCCCAGCGCACCGAGGTGCTGTTTTTGAATACGGCGCGCCTGCTGCGCACCTGTCCCTCCGCCTGCGCCCACCATGCGGCGCTCATCCGCAACCTGCTGGCCGTGACATCGCAGAAGAACCTCGCGCTCTCCCGCCGCATTTTCCACACCTCGCCCAAAACCATCCGCGGGCGGCTGCTGTCCTACCTTTCCGCCCAGGCGCTGCGGGAAAACAGCCGCAGCTTCGCCATTCCCTTCGACCGCCAGCAGCTGGCGGATTACCTTGGCGTGGACCGCAGCGCGCTTTCCGCCGAGCTGGGCCGGATGCGCGCGGAAGGCCTCATCCGTTTCCGCAAAAACGAATTTGAGCTGCTGCGCGAGCCCTGAGCACGGCTTGCAGCGGCCGCAAAAAGAAAGTACAATAATAGAAGCAAAGAAAGGGGTGGCGCCATGAGCAAAAAGCGCGAGGAGCTTCTGGAGCAAATATGGGCTGCGCAGGACACCGCCTATGACCTGATGAGCGAATACGATTCCCTGCCCCATTCCTACGGTGAAAATGTGTTGTACCAGGCGGAGGCGCATCTCATCGACCGGATCGCCCTTCACCCCGGCGTCACCGTCACCGACCTTGCAAATATGGTGCGCAAAACGCCCAGCGCCTGCTCCCAGCTCGTGCGCAGGCTGCGGGACAAGGGCTGGGTGGAACAGGTGCGCAACACCGCCAACAACCGCCAGGTAATGCTCTGCCTCACCCCCGCCGGGGAGCATGTATACCGGGACCACGCCGCCTTCGACAAGCAGTGCCAGGCGCTGACCTTCCGGCGCCTGGAGGGGTTCACCGAGGCGGAGCTCGCCACCTACCTCTCCATCCAGCGGCGCATCAACGAGGCCTATGCGGACGACGTGCGGCGCAGCCGCGAATACTTCACCTGAAAGCGCACAGCGGCGCTTCGTCAGGGTGTGCAAAAACACGCGCGGCTTTTGTTAAAAAGGACGAACCATATAAAAAAGAAGCGCTCCCCCTTGCACGCGGCCCTGTGCGGTGTTATTATGAAGCTGCTTAACATTTAAGCTGCTTTACAGCAGTATTTTCAACGCCCGTTCCGGCGGGTGAAAGGAGCAGGAGCATATGAAATACGATTTTACCAGTATCATGGACCGCCGCGGCAAAGACGCCATCGCCGTGGATGCACTGGGCGCGCCCGGCTTCGCACCCGGCGCTCCGAAGGAGGGCTTCGACGCCATTCCCATGTGGGTGGCGGATATGAACTTCCCCACTGTGCCCACCATTCCCGAGGCCATCATCGCCCGCGCCCGGCATCCGGCCTACGGCTATTTTTCTCCCACGGAGGAATATTTTGCTTCCATCATCCGCTGGCACGAAACGCGCAACGGCGTCACCGGCCTGACAAAGGAGTGCATCGGCTATGAAAACGGCGTGCTGGGCGGCGTTGTCAGCGCGCTGAACATTTTCTGCTCCCGCGGAGACAATGTCCTGCTGCACTCTCCCACCTACATCGGTTTCACCCACAGCCTGGAGAACAACGGCTACAACATCGTCCACAGCCCGCTGGTAAAAGACGAAAACAATGTCTGGCGCATGGATTTTGAGGACATGGAAAAAAAGATCGTGGACAACAGGGTCCACGCCGCCGTGTTCTGCTCGCCCCACAACCCCTGCGGCCGCGTGTGGGAGCGCTGGGAGCTGGAGCGCGCCATGGAGCTGTACAAAAAGCACGATGTAATGGTCGTGTCCGACGAGATCTGGTCGGACATCATCCTCGGCGGGCACAGGCATATCCCCACGCAGAGCGTCAGCGAGGACGCCCGCAGCCGCACCGTTGCCGTATACGCCCCCTCCAAAACGTTCAACCTGGCGGGCCTTGTGGGCAGCTACCACATTATTTACAACCCCGTTCTGCGGGACCGCGTGGAGAAGGAAGCCTCCCTGTCCCACTACAATTCCATGAACGTGCTCTCCATGCACGCGCTCCTCGGCGCGTACCGGCCCGAAGGCTACGAGTGGGTGGACGAGCTGTGCCAGGTGCTGACGGCCAATGTGGATTTCGCCTGCGACTTTATCGCCCGCCGCTTTGAGGGCGTGGAGGTCTCCAGGCCCCAGGGCACCTACATGCTGTTTCTGGACTGCACCCGCTGGTGCGAAGCCCACGGCAAAAGCATTGAAGCGCTGCAGCGCGCCGGCTGGGACGTGGGCGTGGCCTGGCAGGACGGCCGTCCCTTCCACGGCCCGTGCCACATCCGCATGAATCTGGCATTGCCGCTCTCCCGGGTGCAGGAGGCCTTCCGCCGCCTGGACGAATACGTGTTCAACGCCTGACGGCCGCACTTCGCCGCATGCCCGCCGGGCGGGATAAAGGGCCCCTCCCGCGGGGCAGCAAAAAGCAATTTTTAAAGGGCAGCCGTTCAGGCTGCCCTTTATAATTATTTGAATGCCGCGCAGACGCTTGCTGTTGGATGCGGAGCATGGTATATTGGCATCCGCACAGAGAATTGGAGGGAATAAAAATGGACCAAAAGCAAAGGGCACGGTTGGCTATATTAAAATCAGTAAACGCTCAACATATAAAAGAATCGGAATGGAACCGGAAACTTTATTGCAAGAAAGTGTTTATTCGTTAGAAAGGTATCAAATCCTTAAAGGTGAAAAAGAGATTGCTCAAATTGTAAAAATCATTAACACCAATGACGCAAAACAAATGAGCCATTGTGAAAAACCAATACCTCTGGAAAACCGTGATTATTATGTAGTTTGGGACAGTGCACAATTACCAGTCATTAAGTGCAACGGAAAGAGCATTCTATCAAGTTGGGACGATGTAGTGGCAGTCGCATTTGATACTCGCATCGTTGATGCAGAAAAAGAGCAAACATTTTTAATCAGGGGGTAGAACCCTGGCTTGTTCATGGAGCATAAAATATTTGTGTGCTTTTGTGTGCTTTTCTAAACAATAGAATGACTTCTATCGCCCGGAAAGGCAATGATCCCACATAAAAAAACAAAATTCCCTTGGACAGAAACACAGCCGCTCAATGCGGCGCCAAAAAAGCGAATGCCGGCAGGTTGCGCAAAACGCCGCCCGCCAGCAGCACGCCCACGGCCCCCCAAAGCAGCGCCCTTTCCCACCGGCGCACAGAGCCGTCCCCCGTGCGGACATAGCGCACGGCGTGCACCGCGCCCCAAATGGTACCGGGAAGCAGCAAAGCAAGCAGAACGGCGTTTGCCCGCAGCGCCCCGGGAAGATCCAGCCGCAGCAGCGCCAGCCCCATGCGGGACGCGCCGCACAGCGGGCACCAGAGCCCAAGCGCCGCATGGATGGGGCACGCCGGGCCGCGCCCTGTAAGGCCGACCCACAGCGCATACCCCGCGCACAGCAGCACAGGCGGCAGCAGCCACCGGGCCAGCCGGCGCATGCGCGCACGCTCCTCTTTTTTCACCCATGCACCCCTCCGTTTTCCGCCTGTTCTGTTCCGATTATAGTTTCGTCCGCCCGGCGGTGTCAAGGAGGTGCGGAGAAAACGAAAAACCATATTGACTTTTACCGCCGCAGTATGGTAAAATATCATTCGCGGCACAAACGCCGCATGGATAAGCGAGGATGGCGGAATCGGCAGACGCGCACGTTTGAGGGGCGTGTGGTTATACCATGCGAGTTCAAGTCTCGTTCCTCGCACCATAGAAAAGACGTCACGGCTGTGTGGCGTCTTTTTTCTTTCGCCTTTCCAGAAAACAGGCTCCTGCCGGCAACGTGTGATGTTCATAAAACAGCAAACAGGCACGGCCGCTTGCACGGCTGTGCCTGTTCTTGTATTCTATCCCGTCATCTGATAGTATGGAGCTGAACAGACCTATAAATCGGAATTTGTGGAGATGAAATTATGGACCAAAACAAGAAACATAAGATAATAAATATTTCTTATGATGCTTTGCGGGTTACTACCATCCCAAATTGGGGTGGTAGAGAATAAAAACATATTTCTTTTACCCAAACTTAAACAACAAGGAGAAAAGAAATATGAATCATTTAATTTTAAGGCCCATCATTACAAATGAAGAAAAAAGCGCGTTTATAAAAGAAATACAAGAAGCCTTTCAGAAATCATACGAAAATGAATTCGGTGAATTTGAAAAAACGATTCTCCCCGTCGAGGATATTGAAGAATCATTTGATACAAAAGGTGCAGAATCCTATATTGCAGAGGTAAACGGAAAACGAGTTGGCGGTACAATTATCGTAATCGATGATAAACTCGGCTATAGCTCTCTCCATTTGTTATATGTGAAATCAGATTTGCAAAATGCTGGGTATGGATACAAGATTTGGAGAGCTATTGAAGAATTACATCCAAAAACAAAGATTTGGGAAACCCATACCCCGTATTATGATAAACGAAATATACATTTCTATGTTAATCGTTGCGGATTTAAGATTGTAGAATTCTTCAATTCAAAACACCAAGACCCACATCAAACAGGTGATACTGCTGGAAATATCCCATCGGAAAACAATCTGTTTTTCCGCTTTGAGAAGGAAATGAAATAAACAACTCCCGGTTTTCCGAACCGACGCAAAAGTGCACTTTCCATAGGCTGAAACCATGTATAATACGCACTGCGGGGGCAAAACGCCCCGGTGCAAACATCCGGTCAGACCGGCAGCCGCATCCCTTTCGCCGCTTTGCGGCTGTCCTCCCGGCACACAAACGGCGCGGCCATGAAGGCCGCGCCGTTTGTTCATTTTGCGGTCTTTCGCCCCGTCTGCAAACGGCGGTTCCGGTTTGAAAAACAGCTTTCTTCTATTGCCTGTGCCGCCGTTCGCTCCCTGCGGGTAAGCCGGCCCGCGCTTCGCTGCAGTGCAGCGCCGTGTGCACGCCGCAGCACAGCAGCGGGAACACCGCCGCCAGCAGCAGGCCCGCGCGCAGCGCCCCAGACTCCCCCGCGGCCCCCGCAAACACCGTGCCGGACGCCTGCGCCCAGTCCGCCGCGCGGCCCACGCAGAACGCCCCCAGGGACGCGCCCACATCGCCGCCCGCGGAAAGCAGCGCGAACATGGCCGCCCCCGCGGAGGGGATGCGCCGGGACGCAAGAATGATCGCGCCCGGCCACAGCAGGCTGACGCAAAGGCCTGTAAGCCCGCAGGCCAGCACCCCCAGCAGAGGGCTTTGTGCAAGCGCGCAGACCACGTACAGCACGGCGGCCGCGCCGCTGCCGCCGATGAGCAGCCGGTGCAGCGGCACGCGCGCGCCCAGCGCCGCATAGCCGCTGCGCCCCAGCGCAAGCATCAGCGAGAAAAAGCACACGCCCCACACGTCGCCCGCCAGCTTCGGCAGCCGCAGGCCCTTTTCCAAAAAGGCCGACGCCCACTGGGCCATGGTCACCTCGGCCGCGCCGCCCAGCACGATGGCCGCCAGCAGCGCGTAGAACACGCCTTTGCGGGCCAGCGCCCGCAGCGGCAGGGGCGGGGCGCCGCCGTTTTTGCGGGCCAGCGGCACGCGGCAGAACAGCGCGGCGCCGGCCACGGGCGGCGCCGCCCACAAAAGCACGATCCATTGCCAGCGCGCGGCGCCCCACACCGCCAGCAGGCCCGTGGTGGCCAGCACCACGAAGATCTGCCCCCAGGCGAAAAACGAGTGCAGCATGCTCATGCTGCGGGCCTTGCGCTCCTCCGGGATGGGCAGCGCGTCCAAAATGGGGCTGAGCAGCAGCTCCTGCAGGCCGCCCGCCGCGGCGAACAGGAACATACCCGCGCAAAAGCCTGCAAAGGGCCTCCGGGGGAACAGTAGGGGGGCGGCGGCAAACAGGCCCAGCCCGGCCGCGCTGACGAGGGGAGCGGCCACGGCAAACGGGCGGAAGCCGTATTTTTCCACCGGCTTTGAGAACAGGACGTCGGACGCGACCTGCGTGATGAAATTCAGCGAGACAAGGATGCCGAAATCGGTAAAGCTGAGGCCGTACAGGCCGCGCAGCGGCACGTACAGAATGGCAAAGCAGCTGCCCACAGCCTGAAAAAAATTCGCAAAGCAGCAGGCCCACAGCGTGGAACGGTACCGTGCTTCCATAACAAACGCGCTCCGCTTCTGTTGTTGGATGGTGTTTTGTTTGTTCCCGCGCCGCGGGAAAAGGACAGGGGCCGTCCTGCGGAGAGGGCCGCTGCGCCCGCGCCCATTTGGCAGGACGGCCCCGGGGTTGGCCTTACAGCCGCGCTTTTCAGGCTGTCCGGAAGGCGGCGCTCTCAAGCCCCCGGGCGGCGCGCCGTTCCCGGCGCGGTATTTCTTTAAGGCAACACCGCACAATTCTAAGAGTCGA
>ERZ832522.6201-NODE-6201-length-10263-cov-12.877253_pt1 | contig 10263 bp, 10 predicted proteins | sample MGYA00519951_ERZ832522 | MGnify/ENA primary metagenome ERZ832522 (study PRJEB31850, sample SAMEA3708728) | human gut metagenome | biome: human gut; feature: human-associated habitat; material: faeces | place: China | collected 2014 ... | reverse complement strand
CGATCTCCATGACGGTCTTGTGCTCCCGGCGGGCGCCCTTGAGCATCTTGTCCTCCCCGGTGTCCGCGTCAGAACTCAAGTGGCCCACGTCGGTGATGTTCATCACCCGGTTCACATCATAGCCCGACCAGCGCAGGAACTTCTCCAGCACATCCTCCATGATATAGGAGCGCAGGTTCCCGATGTGGGCAAAGTGGTACACCGTCGGGCCGCAGGTGTACATCTCCACACGACCCGGGATATGGGTGGTAAAGGTCTCTTTTTTGTGGGTGGCAGAATTATATAACAGCATAACAGAAAACCTCCATTGTTTTTTCTTTCGTATGGGCGGCCTTTGGCCGCCCGCTGTCGTGTTCCCTTTTGTAGGGGCGCACAGTGTGCGCTCCTGCAACATCGCTGACCGCAGGGGCAGTCTCACGATTTCTGCTCCAAAAATTTCTCATCCAGCAGCCGCTCCAGCAGCTCCAGCCGCTGGGAGAGGGCGGCCACACGCTCCAGCATGGGGTCCTCCACACTGGTCTGGTCCACCTCGTCGGCATAGTGGGTCGCATGGCCCGCAATGCGGACGATCTGAGCCGGGATCCCCACGGCGGTAGCGTCCGGCGGGACCTCGCTGAGCACCACCGCGTTGGAGGCGATCCGGGCGTTATCCCCGATCCGAAAGGGACCCAGCACCTTGGCTCCGCAGCTCAAGAGCACATTGTTCCCCACGGTGGGGTGGCGCTTCCCCTGGTCTTTTCCCGTCCCCCCCAGTGTGACGCCGTGGTAGATCAGGCAGTCGTCCCCCACCTCGGCGGTCTCGCCGATGACGATGCCCATGCCGTGGTCGATGACCAGGCGGCGGCCGATCTTCGCCCCGGGGTGGATCTCGATCCCTGTCCAGAAACGGCTCCACTGGGAGACACACCGGGCCAGAAACTTCCGGTTGTGGCAGTACAGCCAGTGGGCCAGCCGGTGGTACAGGGTGGCGTGGACGCCCTGGTACAGCAGGAAGATCTCCAGCTTGGAGCGGGCGGCCGGGTCCCGGCGCTGATAGGCCTCCAGCGTCTCATTCAACGCTTGAAACATGACAGGCAACCTCCCATAATGTGGGTGCTGTGGGCGGCCGGGGAAAAAGAAAAACCCCCTACGCCGTCCACGCGGCATAAGAGGCGATCTCTCGCGGTTCCACTCTCATTTCTCACTTGTCTGACCGGTAACGGGGTCAAGTCGGACGGCATTGCCCGCCGCGCTCCCGGACGCACTTCACACCCTCCGCCGCAGGCCCCCTTTCAGCTGGTGAGGGGCCCTCTCTGTCCTTTGGATCAGACGCTACTTTTCCGTTCTCCGCGCTTTTTGTTTTACAAGACAGTATATTATCATTCCCGCCGCGCCGTGTCAAGCGCGGCGGGATTTTTTCCTTCGTCTGGCTTTAAAAGGGCCGGCCGGCGGACACGGACGCATCCGCCGGCCTCTGAAGCGCCCTTCTCCCCCTCATGCTCAGAGCTTGGAGGCCAGCTCCAGGGCGGTGTCGATGTTGGGACAGAACCACTCCTCCCCTACCGCCTCATAGAAGCCCGACTTGCGCATCACAGACAGGGGCTGCTCATTCACATGGGAGAGGATGAGCTGCACCCTGTGCCGCTGGCACTCCTTCCACAGCCGGGCCAGGCTGTTGAGGGCAGTGATGTCCAGGGCTGGGACACTTCGCATCCGCAGGATCATCACCCGGCGGGTCTCTCTGGGGTCGATGTGGGGGATCTGGTCCGCCGCTCCGAAAAACATGGGGCCGTCGATCTCATAGACCATCACGTGCTCCGGCACATGCCGGAAGCGGCCCTGCGCATCCTCATCCTCCACATACTTCCACTCCTTGATCACCGCCACGTTAGCCATCCGCGTCATGAACAGCAGACAGGCCAGGGACAGGCCCACACCGATGGCCACCACCAGATCGAAGATCACTGTGAGGAAAAAGGTGAGCAGCAGCACCGCCGCATCGCTCTTGGGTGAGCGGCGGACCACCTGAAGAAACGTCCGCCAGCCGCTCATATTATAGGCCACCATCAGCAGGATCGCCGCGATGCAGGGCATCGGGATCAGGGCCGCCAGGGGCATGAGAAACACCAGGGTCACCAGGACCACCACCGCGTGCACCATACCGGCCACCGGAGAATTTCCTCCATTTTTGATGTTGGCCGCTGTCCGGGCGATGGCGCCGGTGGCGGGGATCCCGCCGAACAGGGCCGAGGCGGTATTGCCGATGCCCTGGGCCACCAGCTCCATGTTGGAGTTGTGCCGCCCGCCAATCATCTCATCGGCCACCACACAGGACAGCAGGGACTCGATGGCCGCCAGAATAGCGATGGTGAATGCGTCCGGCAGGACCGCCGCCACCGTCTCATAGGACAGGGCAGGCAGGGCAAACCGGGGCAGGCCGCCGGAGATGGTATACAGGTCCCCAATGGTGTTCACCGGCAGCTTCAGCAGGCCCACCATGGCCGCCGTGGCGATCACCGCCACCAGAGATGCGGGCACCCGCTTAAAAAAGCGGGGCCAGACGATCTGGATCGCCAGGGCGATACAGCCCACCACCAGGGCCCACAGATTGACGGTATCGAAGCAGGAAATAAATTCCTCCATTTTCTCCACAGTCTCGATGGGAGTGTTCCGGAAGGTCACCCCGAAGAAATCCTTCAGCTGCCCCACCACGATGGTCACCGCGATGCCGGAGGTAAAGCCTGTGGTGATGGTATAGGGGATGAACTTGATCATGCTGCCCATGCGGAGCAGTCCCATGAGCACCAGCAGGATCCCAGCCAGAATGGTGGCAACCGCCAGGCCGTCCATCCCGTTTCGGGCCACGATCCCCGCTACGATGGCGGCGAAGGCCGCTGTGGGCCCGGCGATCTGTACCTTGCTCCCGCCCAGGGCGGACACCAGAAAGCCCGCCACGATGGCGGTATACAGGCCCTGTTCCGGGGACACCCCAGAGGCCAGGGCCAGCGCGATAGACAGGGGCAGCGCGATGATCGCCACAATGACGCCGGCGATCAGGTCCTTCATCAGCTTTTCCCTGGAATAGTCCTCCAGGGAGCGCAGCAGCTGCGGACGCAGTTTTTCCACGTTCTCTCTCTCCTTTTTCTTCTCCGGGCAGACCGCAGCCGTGGCGCTCTCCCCGTGGACCGCAGTTTCTTAACGGTCTTTTTACACACATCTCTTATCATACGGGATACGGAGGAGAAAAGCAAGTAAAACTGCAAAATAACCGTTCTTTTCTGCCAGATATGCAGGATGGCCGCCAAATGGCGGCCATCCTGATCAAATCAAAAGCAGACCGCAGCGTCTCCACGGTCTCATCGGACCGTGGGACCCGCCATCGGCGCCTCCCGCCTCCACCGCTGGAGCTGCCGGAGGTAGAAGGCCACCCCCAGGCTGCCTGTGATGACCTCTGAGAGAGGATAGGCAAACCAGGTCGCCTCCAGGCTGATCTTGGAAAAGATCCAGAACAGGGGAATCAGACAGCAGATCTGCCGCACCACAGACAGCAGCAGGCTGGGGCCCGCCGCTCCGATGGCCTGAAAAAACACCGGCGGCATCAGGGAGAGCACAGCGGGAATAAAGCTCAGTCCGATGATACGGAAGGCAGGCACCCCGATGGCCAGCACCGCCGGGTCCTGGGAAAACAGGCCGATCAGGCGGCCCGGGATGCACTCAAAGCTGACCACGCCCACCAGCATAAAGACCAGTGAGATCCCACAGGAGTCGTACAGGATCCGTTTGCACCGATCATAGGCCAGACAGGCGAAGTTATAGCTGAGGATGGGCACGATACAGGTCTGAAGTCCGTTGAGCGGGATGAAGAAAAAGGACTGGAGCTTATAATACAGACCCAACACGGTCACCGCGTCGTCCGAAAACCCGGCCAGGATCATATTCAGAGCCATGATATACACGGTGTACAGCATCTGCATGAAAATAGAGGGATAGCCCAGGCGGTAGATCTGCCGAACATACTTCCGCATCACCACCGGCTTGGGCGGGCGGCGGAAGCCGGAAATCCCCGTAATGACCGCCGCCACACACTGGCCCACCACCGTGGCGATGGCCGCTCCCGCGATCCCCATGCGCGGAACAGGACCCAGCCCAAAAATCAGGATGGGGTCCAGCACGATGTTGGTCAGCGCTCCGGCGATCTGGGCCAGCATGGGCAGACGCATATTGCCGCCCGCCTGGTGTACCTTGGTCCAGATGCTCTCCAGAAAGATCCCCAGGCTCCCCACACACACGATGTTTCCATAGAGCACCGCATCGGCTACCGCACCCGAAGAGGTCGCGGAGGTGCGCACATAGGGCTCCATCAGCAGAAGCGCCGCCGCTGCAAACACTGCCCAGCTGATGACTGCCAGCGCCATTCCCGTCCCGGCCGTGCAGTCGGCCGCCCGCTTCTTTCCAAAGGCATACATCCGGGCCATATAGGTGTTCACGCCCACGCCGGTCCCCACCGCAATGGCAGTAATGATCAACTGGACCGGAAAGATCACAGACAGGGCTGTCAGGCCGCTGTTGGAGTACTGCCCCACAAAGTAGCTGTCCACAATATTATAGAGGGCCTGGATCAGCTGGGCCAGCATCACCGGAGGGGCGATGCGCAGCAGGATCTTCCACACACGCTCCGTCTGAAAATAGCGGTCATCCACAGCTGTCTGACTCATATCCGTTCTCCCTTCCTGTCCCATTCAAAGTTCCGGCTCCCACCCGGCTATGAGCCGCAGGAGCCGACACATTATGATACCATTTCGGGAAAGAACTTCAAGGGGCAAAATAGGTAAATCCTGCTGAAATTCCTCTGATTTTATCAGCTTTCTGCCGATTACAGCAGCATTATGTTCTCATTCCGCTCTTATTTTATCACAGAAAAGGACCTCCGGCTATGGCCGGAGGTCCTTTCAGCTCTACGTTCCTATGTTTCGCGCAGAAAGTAGCCTGGGACAGACGGAGCACTCCTCCGCCTTATCCCTTCAACTTGGCGATTGCAGCCTTGGCCGCCATCTGCTCGGCCTCTTTTTTGCTGTGTCCCTTGCCGCGGCCGGCCACTTCCCCGTTCAGGTCCACCTCTACAAAGAAGCGCTTGTCATGGTCGGGGCCCTCCTCGCCGGTCAGGCGGTACTTTAAAACCTGGCCGCTCTCCCGCTGCACCAGCTCCTGAAGGGCGGTCTTATAGTCCCGGGGGCTGGTCAGCCCCTCCACCTCCCGGCAGAGGATATACTGCTGTACGATCTTCCGGGCCGAGCCGATCCCACCGTCCAAATAGACCGCAGCCAGCACCGCCTCCACGGCGTCCGCCTGGATGGAGGGACGCTTCCGGCCGCCGCCGGCCTCCTCCCCCTTGCCCAGGTGCAGATACTCGCCCAGATGCAGCGCCTCCGCCACCTCCACCAGGCTGTCCTCACACACCAGGGCCGCCCGGGTCCGGGTCAGCTCCCCTTCGGGCAGATCCGGGTGGTTGCGGTACAGGTGGTCTGCCACCACCATACCCAAAATCGAATCGCCCAGGAACTCCAGCCGCTCGTTGCTCTGACGCCTGCCCCGGCTCTCATTGGCGCAGGAGCTGTGGGTCAGCGCATTTTCCAGCAGGGCCGGGTCCCGGAATTCATAGCCCAGCTTTTCTTCCAACGTGGTCATCAGAACCACTCCTCATTCTTTGGTTCGACAGGCAAGCAAAACTCCGCCGGTTGGCGGAGTTTTGCGATGTATGTCGTTTGGATCAGTCAATCTTGTTCTGGAGGAACCGGACCAGATCACCCACCGACTTGATGGAGGCAGCTTCCTCCTCGGTCAGTTCGTCAATATCAAATTCCTCCTCCAATGCCATGGACAGATCCACAATGTCCACAGAATCCGCGTTCAGATCATCTTCAAAGGAGGTATCCATGGTAATGGAATCCGCATCCACATTGAACTGCTCCGCGATCAGTGCGCATACCTTTTCAAAAATCATAGCTGACTGCTCCTTTTGCTGTGCTCCAGCATAGTTTCTTTCCCTACTATATGCAGAAACTACCTGCCTGTCAATAGGGAATCGGGAATTTCTGTGTATTCACCGGAAAATTATTATTCTGCCTCCGGGGCGTCCAGCCGCATCAGGTCGATGTTGTCCGAGATATTCCCAATGATCCCGGAGGAGGCAAATTGATTGGCCTGGCGGATGGCGTTTTTGATGGCATAGGCGTCGGAAGAGCCGTGGGCCTTGATCACCGGCTTGGAGATACCCAGCAGGGCGGTCCCACCCACCTCGCTGGAGCTCATCAGCTTCTTGAACTTCTTCAGCCCGTCGGAGACCAGGGCCGCGGCCAGCTTGGTCATCAGGTTTTTCATAAAAATACCCTTGATCTCCTTGGCGAGGAACAGGCCGGTCCCCTCCATGGTTTTCAGGAAAATATTTCCTGAGTAGCCGTCGGCCACGATGACATCCACCGCGCCCTCCACCGCTTCCCGGGCCTCGATGTTGCCCACGAAGCAGATGCGGCCCTCCTCCCCCGCCTGTTTCAGCAGAGGATACACTGTGGTCTGGAGCTCCGTGCCCTTGGAGGGCTCCACCCCGATATTCAGCAGTCCAACCTTGGGCTGAGGACGGCCCAGGACGTGCTCGGCGTAGTAGGAGCCCATATAGGCGAACTGGATCAGATACTCCGGCGGACATTTCACGTTGGCCCCCGCGTCGATCAGCACTGCGCCTCCGTTTCCGGTGGGCACCACCGGGGCCAGCGCGGCCCGGCGGATCCCCCGGATCCGCTTGATCAGCAGGGTGGCCGCGCCCAGCAGGGCGCCGGTGGAGCCGGCGGACACAAAAGCGTCCCCCTCCCCCGCCTTGAGCAGGTTCAGCCCCACTGTCAGGGAGGAGTCCTTCTTCTCCCGGAAGGCCGTGGCCGGGTTGTCGCAGATCTCCACCACCTCAGAGGCGTGGGCAATCTCCACCCCGGCGGGCAGCTCCCGGATGCCGTTTTCCTCCAGAACCTTCAGGATGTCCTCGCCCCGGCCCACCAGGGTGATGCCCACCCCATACTCCTTGTTTGCCTGGATGGCGCCCATGACCGGCGCCTGAGGGGCGTTGTCCCCGCCCATGGCGTCCACGATGATTTTCATGTCAAGTTCCTTCTTTCTTCGGCGGTGTCAAAGTCCTGGGCTCGTCGATCAAACCCAGGAGATAGTCCGCTGAGACGTTGTAATGGGTACATATCGAAGCCAAGTTCTCAAACGAAGTCGTCCGACGGCCATTTTCAATATCACTGATCGCCGCCTGCGATACTCCGATGGCCTCTGCTAAATCCTTCTGCTGTTCTTTTGCATTTTTTCGCAGCTTTTTGACCCGCATACAGAAAATATCCTTATGATACATGGGGCCTCCTCTTGACTAATATTTGTTTTAGCGATATAATATCGCTAAAACAAATATATTGGTGGTGTCAATATGATTCCAGAACTTCAAACCCTCTATTACTACGAAATCGACCACGCCCACCTGGACTTCGACTCCGACCCGGTCTATCAGGAGAGCATGGCCCGGGTGCTGGCCGAGCTTGGGACCCAGGAGCTCTCCCCCACTCTCTTTTCCTTGCTGAACACTGCAAACCAGATCTCCTTTACCCACGGCTTTCGCCTTGGGGTTTCACTGATTCAATGGACCCTGCGGGGGTAAGCGCGCCTTTCTGACAGAGGTTTCGCCGCCTGCGGGCGGCTCAGGGACGGCGGGAGGGGCAAGCCCCTCCCCTACGGACCGCAATCAATCCCCCCCATACTTAGCCTGGGGACTCCACCAGAATTCGCACCAGGAGCCCCAGGCGGCCGCAAGGGCCGTCCCTGCGGCGATACACGCACCGGACGCGTTCCCCCGGCAAAGCCAGGCGCAGAAGGGAAACCGCACCGGCCGCAATTTTGGGAAAACCAGGCCCCAGTGGGCCGGGAAGAACCGCTGACCGCCACTCAGGTTTCGCGCGCCGGAACCATTGTAAAACCTGACAGGTACGCGTCCTCCATAATGGGGTCCGGGGAAAGCGGTCCTATGGACCTAGGCGGAGCAACGCGGAGCCGTAGTCCATCGGCCGCGTCCCCGGCGATCCTTTGGTTTCTTTCCCATCGCCGGGAAAGAAACTCGCCGCCGGGGCGGCGAAACTCCCCCTCCGCTCACTCCAGATCCAGCTGTCCCAGGGCCTCCAGGGCCCGCTTGGACAGCTCCGCATTTTTGTTCCGCTTTTCTCCCGGAAGCGTGTGTTCCACGCTTCCGGGGACCCGGTTTCTTCCACATCCTCGGGCGGAGTGAATCCGCCCTCCGGCAAGGTCCGGCTCCGCCGGACGCTTGGACGCCGCACGGCGGCGGGGCGCTTACGCGCCCAAAGGCAAGCGGAGCCGCCTGCTCACTCCAGATCCAGCTGTCCCAGGGCCTCCAGGGCCCGCTTGGACAGTTCCGCGTTTTTGTTCCGCTTGCCTTTGACCCGATAGCCCAGCGGGGGGATCAGGCCGAAGTTCACGTTCATCGGTTGAAAGTTTACCACACTTGGGTCGCTGATGTAAAGGGCCAGCGCCCCCATGGCGGTCTCCCGGGGAAAATCGATGGGACTCTTTCCCTCCAGCTCCCGGGCCAGCTCCAGGGCCGCCAGGCAGCCGGAGGCCGTGGACTCCACATAGCCCTCCACCCCGGTGATCTGCCCGGCAAAGACGATCCGGGGCTCGGTGCGCACCCGGTAGTACCGGTCCAGCAGCCGGGGGGAATCCAAATAGGTGTTCCGGTGCATCACCCCGTAGCGGACAAACTCCGCCTGCCGGAGGGCGGGGATCAGGGAGAACACCCGCTTCTGTTCCGGCCAGGTCAGGTGGGTCTGAAAGCCCACCAAGTTGTAAATGCTCCCGCCGGCGTTGTCCCGGCGCAGCTGCACCACGGCGTAGGGCTCCCGCCCTGTCTTGGGGTCCCGGAGGCCCCGGGGCTTTAAGGGGCCGTAGCACAGGGTCTGCTCCCCCCGCCGGGCCATGACCTCCACCGGCATGCAGCCCTCAAAGACGTTCCTGTCCTCAAAGCCGTGGACAGGGGCCTCCTTGGCCGCGCACAGTTCCCGCCAGAAGGTCAGGTACTCCTCCTGGGTCAGGGGGCAGTTGATGTAATCGGCGGTTCCCTTGTCGTACCGGGAGGCAAACCAGGCGCTGTCCATGTCGATGCTCTCAAAGGTCACCAGGGGGGCCGCCGCGTCGTAGAAGTGCAGGGCTGTGCTGCCCGGAAAGCGCCGGGCAATGTCCCCGGCCAGGGCGTCGGCGGTGAGGGGGCCGGTGGCCACGATGACCTGCCCGGTCTCCGGCAGGGCGGTGACCTCCCCCTCCTCCACGGTGATGAGGGGATGGCTTCGGACCGCGTCGGTGACAGCCTGGGCGAAGGCCGTCCGGTCCACCGCCAGGGCGCCCCCGGCGGCCACCCGGTGCTCGTCGGCACACCGGAGAATGAGGGAGCCCAGCCGCCGCAGCTCCTCCTTGAGCAGGCCCACGGCGTTTTCCAGCTGGTCCGAGCGCAGGGAGTTGGAGCACACCAGCTCCCCAAACAGGTCGGCATGGTGGGCGGGGGTCTTTTTCCGGGGCTTCATCTCCCGCAGCACCACGGGGATGCCCGCCTGGGCCAGCTGCCAGGCGGCCTCACAGCCGGCCAGCCCGGCGCCGATGACGGTGACAGGCTCTCTCATGGCGTCTCCTCCGGCTCTCCCGGGGTCTCCCCCGGGGCTTTCTTGGTCTTCTTGGCGGCGGTCTTTTTGGCCGCCGGCTTGGCCTCCCCGGCCTTGGCGGTTTTCTTGGCCGCCGGCTTTTTCCCGGCGGTCTTCTTCTCCCCCGCCGCCTTCTTGGCGGTGCGCTTCTTGGCCGGGGCCTTCTCCGCCGCCTCTTCCGCCGGGGCGGTCTCCTGGGTGGGGGCGGCCTGGTCCTCGGCCTTGGCCTCCTCGGTTTTCTTTTTGCGGTAGCCCCCCCGCTTCTCCTCGGGGACAAAGGCGGGGCAGGCCTCGTTGATGCAGAAGGGCTTCTTAAAGCCCCGGCCGGACTTCTTGAACATGGTCTGGCCGCACTCGGGGCAGGTCTCCTTCACCGGCACATCCCAGGTCATAAAGTCGCAGGCCCGGCCCAGTTTGTCCCCGTTGTGCTCACAGCCGTAGTAGGTGTAGCCGTTGCGGGAGGTCTTTTTCAGCAGCCGGCTGCCGCACTTGGGGCACTTGCCTCTTTAATTTCCAGCGCTATGAGGTAATCAGCTTTTTGATT
>ERZ832522.6192-NODE-6192-length-10275-cov-3.016145_pt1 | contig 10275 bp, 9 predicted proteins | sample MGYA00519951_ERZ832522 | MGnify/ENA primary metagenome ERZ832522 (study PRJEB31850, sample SAMEA3708728) | human gut metagenome | biome: human gut; feature: human-associated habitat; material: faeces | place: China | collected 2014 ... | reverse complement strand
CCACAATAAAAACTTCTGCTGAAGGATAATCTCCAAATTCCATGTCGGTATCTGTCATGATTTCTGTCCTGGCCCCATATGCGGCGAACTGTATTCCAGTATCCAGTGCCCCGGTAAAATCATCCGCAATTATCAACAATTTTTCCATGACTCCCACCTTAATTTCAAAGATGTTTCAAATCGAAACACTTTTGTTTTATTTTCATTTTCCTGCAAAAAGCGCACCTCTGTCTCTGTATGTCCATCCAGCCAAATGTGTTTGAAGTCGGCAAGTGCTCTGTTCTCGTACCGGAGTATACTATATCCGGTTGCGGTCTCGGATGCATTCTTTACACGCACCGTATACGGGTCCGTCCACTGCTCCTTGATATCCGCATAGGTCAGACCGTGCCCAAATGGATAAAGTGGCTTTCCATCAAAAAAGCGGTAGGTTCGCCCCTTCATGCTGTAATCTGTAAATGGTGGCAGATCCTCCACGGTTCGATAAAACGTGACTGGCAGGCGACCACTGGGAGATACCCGGCCAAACAGAATATCAGCCAGTGCATTCCCTCCTTCTGCTCCGGGATAAAAGCATTGCAGAATCGCCGCGCACCGTTCATCCGCTTGCCGGAGATCAACGCAGCCTCCGGATACATTTACCAGCACCACAGGCTTTTCCGTATCCAATATCGCGCACAGCAACTGCTGTTGGATATCCGGCAGCGAAATATCTTTTCTGTCACCGCTATCAGCCCCATTGTATGCGTCCCCTTCCTCACCTTCAAGAAGAGGGCTCAGGCCCAGACACAACACGACCACGTCCGCAGCCTTTGCGGTATAGATTGCCTCATGCAGCGGCTTTTCCGCCCAAGGCAAGGCCTCCTTCTCCACAAGCACACTGCCGCGTGCATAATATACTTCTCCCCGGGCCTGTTCTTGTATGCCGCGCAGCAACGTCGTCCAATGCGAAGGCGTTCCGCTATAATTTCCCAGCAATACCGTTTTGTCATCGGCATTCGGGCCTATTACTGCAATTGTTTTTTCAGGGTTCAAAGGCAATATACCGTTATTTTTCAGCAATACGATGCTTTCTTGCGCCATCTTCCGGTTCAATTCACGGTGCTTTCTACATTCAATCACATTCATCGGAATGGAATCGTACACACAATCGTTATCAAACATGCCCAACCGGAAACGCGCTTCAAACAAACGCTCTACCGCACAGGTGACTGTATCTTCACTGATCAACCCACCCTCTACAGCGGCCTTCACCCAATGATATGCCTTCCCACAGTTGAGCTGACACCCATTGTTGACCGCCAACGCTGCGCTTTCTTTTTCATTTTTTGTCACATGGTGGTTTGCATTGATATCCTGAATCGCGCCGCAATCAGATACAACATAGCCGTCAAATTTCCATTCTTCATACAGTACACCCTTAAGGTATGTGCTGCTTGCACAGGCGGGCTCACCGTTGATCCGGTTATACGCGCCCATTACAGCCGCCGGCTTCGCATGCTCAATACAATATCGAAAGGCCCATAAATAGCTATCCGCCATATCCTCCGTGCTCACTTCTGCGTTGAACGAGTGCCGTCCCGCCTCCGGGCCGCTATGCGCCGCAAAATGTTTTACCGTCGCGTCCAGCTTACGATATTTGGGGTCCTCTCCTTCCTGCAGGCCGCGAATGAAAGCAGTCCCCATCCGCCCTGTCAGCAAGGGGTCTTCCCCATAGGTTTCATGTCCGCGTCCCCAGCGGGGGTCGCGGAACAGATTGATATTGGGGGACCAGAACGTAAGTCCCAGAAATGGCCTGTGCTACGTGCTCCAATAAAGATTCATCAAAGCTGGCCGCCATTCCGATTGGCTGCGGGAAAACGGTTGCTGTTCCACTGCGTCCCACACCATGCAGGCACTCATTCCACCAATTGTACGCGGGGATGCCCAATCGTTCTATTGCCGGTGCATCGTACCGCATCTGGCTCACCTTTTCCTCCAATGTCATTTGCGCTACCAGTTCTCTGGCCTGTTGAGCAAACATCTCCATTTCCCGCAGCCTCCCGTTTTTTAATGTTTAATCAGTTCTGCCAGCATCAGCAGCGCCATGGACTGTCCGTACGGCATCGGCCGCACTTCTACTTCATTGTATTCCTCAACCGTACGGAAAACAGGTGTGCCGGCAGATACGCCCTGAACTGTTCCGTCAGGGGCAATCATATCCAAAACACCCTGAGCGGCTTTCAGCCCAACTCGTTCATAAACCGCGCTCAGCTTTCCTTCACGCACGGCTTTCAGGATACCATAGGCAAACGCACTGCTGGCAGAAGTCTCCAAATATGTATCCGGCCTGTCAATGATGGTATGCCAAAGGCCGTTGTCCGCCTGATATTGTTCCAAAGCCTTCACCTGCTGTTCCAATGTGCTGAACAGATACGCTTCTACGCCCGACTCCAGCTGTGTCATGGAAAGATAGTCTACAAGGCCCGCCGTATACCAGGAGTTTCCACGCGCCCATCGAGCCTGCGCAAAATTATGCCTTCCATTGAAGTCCCAACCGTGGAACAGCAAACCGGTACGGGTATCCGTAAGGTATTTGATGTGTACCAAAAACTGTCTGATACTTTCCTGCTGAAGCGCAGGCTCCTTGCGAAGCTGTCCCATTCGGGCCAAAAACAAAACAGTCATATACAGGGTGTCATCCCAAAGCTGGCCCTCATTGGGGAGTGTAACAATATAATGCGTGAATCCGCCTTCTTCTGTACGTGGAAAATGTGCAATAATTTCGTCGCACCATTTATCAAGATGCTTTTTATATTCCGGATTTCCCGTTTCTTCGTAAAGGTACGTGAGCGTAAGCATTGGGCATGTGTTGTTTACGTCTACAGGTGGCAACCCCGCTTCAAAATGCTCTGCAAACCAGTCTTCCAGATATTTCAAAAGCGCCGGGTCCCGCTTCGTCGCATAGTATTGATACATTGCAAAAAGAGCAACGCCTTGCGGCCAGGCCCAGTCTCGCATAGAAACATCATAGCTCTTATCCTTTTCCACAACAGTTCCCTCAAGCGTTTGGAGACTGTGGATGATTTTCTCGATCATTGATTCCAGAAAAAGATTTTCCATAAAATCACCTTTCTCATATTAACCTTGGCGCTTATCCCTTCAGGCCGGACGCACTGATTCCCTCTACCAAATACTTCTGGAAAAACGCAAAGATTAAGAATACCGGAATCAGAGATAGAATTGCCATCGCAAACATTGCGCCCCAATCCGATGTGGAAGAAGGGTCACAAAACAGTTTAAGCGCAAGTGCAAGCGTGTACTGCTGGGGTTTATTCAGATAAAGCAGTGCGCTCATAAAATCGTCCCATTTCCCAATGAATGCAAAAATACCGTTTGTCACCATTGCAGGTACGATTAGTGGAACAATGATCCGCAAAAAAATAGTATAGGTGCTGCAACCATCTATTTTGGCCGCTTCATCCAAATCTCTCGGGATGCCCTTGATAAACTGTACCGTAAGAAAAATCCCGAACCCATTGATGAAAAAGGAGGGGACAATAAGCGGCAGATAGGTGCCGGTCCAGCCGAACAGATTAAACATCATATATTGCGGGACCATCAACACCTGAAACGGTATCATCATCGAGAGCAGCATACAACTGAACCATATTTTGCTGCCGGGAAAACGAATGCGTGCAAAGCCGTACGCTGTGACCGTAGACGATGCGACGATTCCAATGGTGGAAAGCACCGTTACGAAACCACTGTTTTTAAAAAAGGTCGCAAAAGAAATTCCGCCGAAGCCTTTCCAGCCATTAGGATAGTTTTTAAGAACAAACGGATCCGGAATAAGGCTTGTTGCCGTTGCGAAGATTGTGTTCGTTTCTTTGAACGAACTGCACAGCATCCAGATCAGCGGATAACACATCGCAAAAGCCAGCAGCGACACAAAAATATAGTATCCGGCCTTGGAGAGTATCTTTTTTGTTTTGATTGAGGTCATAACTGCTCCTTTCCGGCCTCAGCCTTCATACACCCATTTGTCGGATGTTTTGAATACAATAGCTGTCAGTATACCAATAATCACTACCATCAGCCACGCCATCGCGCTACCATAGCCCATATTGGAATAGGTAAGAGACTGCCGATATAAATAAACCTCATAGAACAGTGTAGAATCCAGCGGTTTTCCGTTGGTGATAATAAAGCATTGGGTAAATGCCGTAAGCGCGCCGATCATCTGCATGATAAGATTAAAAAAGATCGTCGGGCTGAGCATCGGCAATGTGATCTTAAAAAACTTTCTTATCGGTCCTGCTCCATCCACTGTAGCCGCTTCGTACAGGCTGGAAGGAATTTGTTTGAGGCCCGCAACAAAAATAAGCATGGGCGACCCAAACTGCCAAACAGCCAGGATAATCAAGGTCCAGATTGCAGTATTTTCATTTCCAAGCCAATACACATCATCTGGCAGACCTACAGCTCCCAACAGCGCATTGACCAGGCCATCGCCCGCGAACATCCTGCGCCACAGTACCGCAATTGCCACGCTGCCGCCTACCATAGAGGGCAGATAAAACATTGCACGGTAAATGCTCGTGATTTTATTGGTGTTCACCAGCAGCATCGCAACCATCAGCGCAAACGCCAATTTCAAAGGAACGCTTGTGATCGTAAAATAAAATGTATTGAATAATGTTTTATAAATCAGCGGGTCCTGCGTAAACATCTGCTTATAATTTTTCAGACCGACAAATACCGGAGCGGAAAGCATATCATAGTCCGTAAAAGACAGCACCAATGAAGCCAGCATGGGGAATACGGTAAACACCAAGAATCCGATTACAAACGGTAAAATAAAAATATATCCGCTTACACTTTCCGAGTTCATAATCTGTGCAAACGATTTTTTTTCGCCGCTTTTTCTTTGCAGCATCACGTTTAAAAACGCCTCCTTAAAAAGCACCCCGGCCTTGCGTCTTTTGCAAGGCGCGCAAGCCGGGGTGATGTTGATCAGAACAAAACAGGCATCTGTTTTTTGATGTTAAGCTGCCTGCAGGATATCATTTGCCTTGGTGAAGAATTCTTCGCCGGCTTCCTGCGCGGACATCTTACCGTAGCCCACCTGCTCCAGCAAAGATTTCAACACGTCAATAACTTCGGTCTGTGCAGCAGGGTCAAACACTTCATACGGGCTGCAATATTCGCCTACCTTGCCCATAAAGTCCAACATGTCCTTCTGGAAGCCTTCTGCATCAGCAGACAATGCTGCCAAAACTTCATTGTTGACAGGTGCGCCGCGCTCGGCGTTCAGTACCTTATTGGCTTCAACAGAGTTCATGAAATAACTTAGGAAATCCGCACAGACTTCTGGATACTGCGTGTTTGCGCTTACATGGAAACTTGTACCCACACGCAGGTAGTTGGATGGCGTGGTCGCATCATCGGCAACCGGGTAGGACACCATAGCCATATTCCGGCCGGCTCCTTGCATCGCATCATAGAGCCCCTGTGCGTTGCACCAACCAAAATCGTTCCACACCATGCCGTCTACAATCGGGCGCTGCTCTACCGCACCCACGTCGCGCTCTACATAAATCTGAGGATCGACGATATAGCCCTCTTTCAAACCGTCTTCGTAACGCTGGAAATATTCCGTGGGGATGCTAGCATCCGGGAAACCCAGGGATTTTCCATCTTCGCTGTAAAGCTGATACCCTTTGGCACGGGCAATCATTGCCACCTGCGTAATCGGATCTCCGCTGTCGAACGAAGTCTGGACGCCCGTCTTTTCATAAATCGTTTTCGCGGCCTGTACGAATTCGCTCCAGGGCATTGCATCATAAATCTCAACGCCTGCCTCTTTCACGACATCCGGGTCATAGCTCATCGCGCCCGCGATAGAACCTAAGATGATACCATACAGGTTGCCGTCGCGCGTCAGCGTGGATTTTGCATCTTCAGACACTTGGCTGAAATCCAGAACGCCGCTGTCAGCATACTCATTCAGTGGCAGAAGCAGGTCCTTGTCACTGAACTCGACCACATTATCACGGGTCGCCTGGAAAATGTCGGGCATCGTTCCGGACGCCGCTTCAACAGCCAGCTTGTCAAAATAACCTGTATAATCGGAAAATTCCACTTCGATCTGTACATCCGGGTGCTCGGCCATATACATTTCGCAGACCTGCGTCGTCATATCCGCACGCGCCTGGCCGCCCCACCACGCAACGCGAATGACTTTCTTCTCCCCATTGTCCGTTGACGCAGTGCTTGCAGGCGTCGAACCCTGACTGGCAGTGCTTGTGCTGCCAGAGCTGCTTGAACTACAGCCAGCCAGCAGGCCCGCCGCCAACACGACAGACAATACGATGCTGAGTAACTTTTTCATGTACGCTCCTCCTTAATTTTCCGTTTTTCTCCAGCGCAGTTTTTCTTTTGCGCTTCCGTGATTTAAGCATACCGCAAATATACGGGTTCGTGAAGAAAAAGAATCGCTTTGTTTATTTCCAAAAAAATGTCTTTTTTTCTTTCACGTTCAAAAAAGCGTGTTCTTCCGTTTAAAAAAGTGTGTTTTCCGAAAATAATTGTCCCTACTCCATTTCGCTGCATTGCATTCTTCCTGTCGGTTCTTTACAATAATAAACGGGATACCGCTGTAGCGTATAAGGGAGTGATGCTGTGTGTTGAAGCGTTGGTTCCGCGACATGAAACTGCAAACAAAATTTACATTTTTGATTTTCTCCTGTGTGGGGATACTGTGCGCGGCGTTCATCTGGGCCTCTTTCCGCCTGGCCGACACCTACAACGAGATGATCTATAAGCGAACGGCAGACGCCCTTACATTCTCTGCTGAAAATCTCGCTTCACTGTTCCAAACCACCGCTGAACTTTCCCGGCAGATCGCTACCAATGAAACGATTCAACAGGCGCTTGTCACCGCCCGCGAAAGTGAAGATCAGATCGCCCGCAAAGCTGCATTGACCACGCTCGGCCGGCAGTTGACCGGATACAGTAATCATAATAGATATATTGAGTGCATCCACCTGGATTACGGGGGAGCCAGCAGCCTGATTTTAGGGAAACGCACCATTACGGATACAGAGAAAAACCAAGAAGAAATTCATGCCGCTGCAAATTTCCAACAGGGCGCATACTCTTTTCTGGTGCTGGAAGATATGGACGGACAGCCCCAGCTTGTCTGCACCCGCACCATACGCCGTGTTAGGAATATGGATTTGTCCGAGCTTGGCGTCCTTACACTTTATTTGGATCTGGACAAGATGGTAAAAGACAGCATCACCTCTTTTGCCCGCATCGACAACACTGCACTGTATCTGGCGCATGGCCAGCAGGCGATCTATCCATATGGAGACGCGGGCGTGGAACAGTATCTTTCCAACTCAGGAGACACCTCGTACAGGCTCGAACGCATAGGCGGCGTCATGCGCTTCATCGTACAAAAGCCCATTTCCTCCACGCCTTATACCTGTATTCTGGCTCCGGCATACAGCGAGATATTCCGCACGCTGGTACGCAATAATATTTTATGTGCTGTCATTGTTCTTGCAGTTGTTGCGCTTACCGTTGCTTTCAGCCATTTATTTGTGCGCAATTTGCTCCGTCATTTGGGCACGCTGATAGAGAAAATCAATTATTATAAGGGGAATGCCGGCCAGAACCATACTCCAGCGTCCTCCTATGATTATACACAACGGCATGATGAGCTTGGCATGCTGCACAATGAGTTTGACGATATGGTCTGCAAGATCAATACTCTCATTGAGGACAACTATATCAAACAGCTTCTGATAAAAGATACGCAGCTCAAAGCCCTGCAGCAGCAGATCAACCCGCATTTTCTATACAATACGCTCAACGCCATCAACTGGGAAGCGGAAGCGCTCAATGCTCCCACGATACCCGCCATTGTCGAATCTTTAAGTGCTTTGCTGCGAAGCACCCTAAGTGAAAAATCCGAAACGCTCCCATTGCAGAATGAGTTGGAATTGCTGCATCACTATCTGCGCATTCAGCAAATACGGTATGGTGACCGTTTGGTTTATCACACAGATATCATGCCTTCTCTGTTGCCAGTCCCCGTGCCGAAGATGATTTTACAGCCGTTGGTTGAAAATGCGATTCGCTACTCTTTGGAGCCCTATGCAGATACCTGCACTATTCTTGTGTCTGCACAGCAGAAGAATGAAACCTGTGCGGTAATTTCCGTCAGCAATACAGGGTCTGAAATTGATCCTGATATTCTAAAAAAACTGGAAAGCGGAGAAATAACGCCCAATGGGTTCGGAATTGGGCTTCTGAATATTCATTCTCGCATTCAACTGCTTTTTGGAGATGCGTACGGACTTTCTTTTTCCAATTCAGATAATATCGCGACAGTCGAAATCCTTGTTCCGCTTTCCGGCCATTGAAACAGGAGGTACTTTATGCTGCGTATGATCATTGCCGATGACGAACCGTTGGTCCGGGAGACAATCAGCCGAATCATCGACTGGAACAGCAACGGAATACAATTGCTCGGCACCTGCCGGGATGGCATCGAAACCTACAATATGATTCTTGATGAGTATCCAGATATCGTGCTTCTCGATATCAATATGCCCGGAATGAACGGCCTCGATCTGATTGAGCGCATCCGCTCCATCGACGAGACAATCTCTTTTATTATTATTTCCGGCTATGAGCGGTTCGATTTTGCACAGCGCGCACTGCAATATGGAGTACACCAATATTTGCTTAAGCCCTGCAACCGGGAACAGATTTTGAATGCTGTTACAAGCGTGAAAAAGCGCAGAGAAAAACTGGGAACGCTTCAGGTGCTCCGTCAGGAAAACATGCTACTGCAAAACCGCGTACAAGCCACCATGCAGGAACAGTTTTTAAACGACATTTTTTTGCCGGACAGCGATATTGAAAAAGAGATTGACGATTATTGCGCTATGCTGAAAGCGCCGGATACCGACTTTGCCACATTTTATTTGGCGCATGGAGGCGGTATGATGCCCCCGGGCCTGTCCGATGCAATCCATGCCTGCATCGCCCGCCATCGCGCCCGCTTGTTCTTCGGGCTGCTTGCAATCCGAAATGTCGCCATTCTTGTACTGCGCATCAGCGGACGGGAGGATACAGAGCAGCTAAAAGCCGAGCTTTCACAGCTTGAGGTAGATGGTAGCCCCATTACCTGTGCAGCCAAATACTACCCTTCCGCAGATTTGATGCTTCGTTCTCTTGTACCGGAACTTCGTGTTTGCGACAGTGTAAATCAATATCTTCCCGATGGAAGCTTTCGTGAGCTGTACAATACCGCCGCATCTGTTCACAAGCTTTTGGAGGCAGGATGCAATTTGATGCAGACCTTCCCCCAATTGTCCGCCGATGCTCAGACAAGGGAATTGAACCAGCTGTTCGCACAAGTATACGACATCGATACAGCCAGAACGGTTGCCACCAAAATGCTTTATCAGCTTCTTCCCGCTCACGTCTCTGATGTCGGCACCGAAGCCGCGCCTGTCATAGCTGCTGTTTATTCCTGTTCCAGTGTATTTGAAGTGCAGTCTCTTCTGTTGGAGCATCTGAGCAGGCTTTCCCGCCAGGACAATGGCGAATGCGGCGGGAACGATTACATTCAAAAGGTTCTGACCTATGTAAACGATCATCTTTCAGACCCCAATCTTTCCCTGAAAGGGATCGCGCAGAATGTCCTGTTCATGAATGTCAATTATGTCAGCAAACAGTTCTTGCGAAAGACCGGAGAAAAATTTTCTTCCTATGTTTCGTCTTTGCGAATGGAACGGGCAAAAACAATACTGCAAAACACCCCGCATACAAAAATCACAGACGTTGCCGAAGCAGTCGGCCTGGGCGGAAATCCTCAATATTTCAGTCAGGTATTCAAAAAACACACCGGATACACGCCCTCTCAATTCGCAGGAAAAGAATCTTGACCATTCATTCAAAAGGCCCGGCAGAAGCCGGGTCCTTTGAATTATTTCCGCTGCTCACGGGCAGCTTCTTTTACTTTTTCAATCAAGCGGATGCTTTTGGCAATTTGCTCCGGCCGCGTATGCTTTTCGGGCAGCGATTCCCCGTTCAATACATGATGCATCCAATCCCAACGGTAGCCGCTTCCGTATTTCGGCAAGGTGCGTTTCTCTGTCAGGTGTTTTCCATGATATTGCGTCGAAAGTTCAAGTTCTATAAAATCATCCTCCAGCAAAAGCATGCTATTGATTTTTCTGGTCACGCTTCCTCCTTCAAATTGCAGCTCCAAAC
>ERZ832522.6188-NODE-6188-length-10277-cov-4.395324_pt1 | contig 10277 bp, 5 predicted proteins | sample MGYA00519951_ERZ832522 | MGnify/ENA primary metagenome ERZ832522 (study PRJEB31850, sample SAMEA3708728) | human gut metagenome | biome: human gut; feature: human-associated habitat; material: faeces | place: China | collected 2014 ... | reverse complement strand
ATTTGATGAAGTGCCAGTATTTACGTGCAGAGTTACAGTCACGTTGGATGTTACCTATTACTTCAGCATAAGTCTTACAAGCTGTATCGAAACCGAAAGAAGTTTCAATCATATCGTTCTTCAAGTCACCGTCAATCGTCTTCGGGCAACCGATCACCTGTACACCGTACTTCTTGGCAGCATAGTATTCAGCCAACACACAAGCGTTTGTATTAGAGTCATCACCACCGATGATAACCAGTGCTTTGATACCCAATTCCTTGATGATCTCAAATCCCTTTTCAAACTGAGCTTCAGTTTCCAGCTTCGTACGTCCCGAACCGATGATATCGAAACCACCTGTGTTACGGTATTCGTCAATGATGTCAGCAGTCAGTTCCATATAGTTGTGGTCTACCAGACCGCCAGGACCCAGAATAAAGCCGTATAGCTTACTTTCAGGATTCAGCTTTTTGATACCGTCGAACAAACCAGAGATTACATTGTGGCCGCCCGGAGCTTGTCCGCCGGAAAGGATTACACCTACGTTCATAGCAGGAAGTTGAACAGCTTCACCCGCTTCGAATGTAATCAACGGCATTCCGTACGTGTTAGGGAATAATGCTTTGATAGCTTCCTGATCGGCTACAGATTGAGTAGCAGCACCTGCTACAGCTTTAACGGCTCCTGTTGCCAATGCTTTCGGAAGTTTGGGCTGATAAGCAGCCCTTGCGATTTGCAATGCACTTTTAGTCATTTTCTTTATTTTTATTTAAAGGTGTTAGTAAGTTTCTTGTCAAACTTGAAAAGCGTTGCAAATTTCGCATTTTTCCTCGAATTATGAAAGAGAAGCCCTCATTTTATTTCGCTGCATAGTTACAGAGGCTATTGCTTCCAGCCACCGCCAAGTGCTTTATACAGTTGTACTACGGTGATCAGTTCATCACGAATAGCGTTACTCAAACCAATTTGTGCGTCAAAATAACCACGCTGGGCATCGAGAACATCCAGATAATTGATTACTCCATTGATATATTGCAACTGCGCCAAATCCATATAACTCTTAGCCGAACGTTCCAGATTGGCACGAAGTGCGTACACCTCTTTTATCTTATTAAAGTTGACAATCGCATTACGTGTCTCTTTGAAAGCCGTCAGGACTGTTTTCTCATAACTATGTATTTCTGCTTCATAGGCCGCTTTTTTGCCTTTCAACGCAGCACGGTTCTTTCCCCAGCCAAAGATAGGAGTCAGCAACGCCCCCTCCATAACAGCATAAGGAGATTTTAAAAGTTCGGACAAGGACGTGCTCTCACTTCCAAAACCTCCTGTCAGAGCAAGACGGGGAAACATATTTGTATATGCCACCCCTACTCTTCCTACCGGAAGAGTTTCAGGAAAATTAAATTCCTGAAGCAGGCGGGAACGAGCTATACGGTTAGGGTATTCTCCGGCCAAAAAAGCAATATCATTTTCTTTCAGCGATATTTTACGCTCCAAATCAGGAACCAATGTAGCTGTACGAGCCAACTCAACCTGTGCCTGGCGATAAGAAGTCTCCGAAGTCAGTCCGCCCTCAAAACGGATACGTGCCAGACGAACACCTTCTTCACGAGCTTTTAAAGTCTGCTTGACAATATTGAGTTCCGTATCCAATGCCACCAGTTCATAATAAGCCTGCGCCACTTCTGCCACAATCGTCATCCGAAGTGCACGCTGCGCCTCTATCGACTGTAAATATTCAGCAATACTGGCTGAACGTGCCCATCGTAAATTTCCCCAAAGGTCGAGTTCCCATGAAACAAGAAACTGAGCTTCAAAAGTATCCGACTTCCTGAAGGCATCTCCTCCATGATTTTCAAGCTCGCGCTCGACAGTCACTTCACCTTTAATATCCGGAAGCAAGGCAGCAGTGGAGATACGTTTCTGAGCTGCCATTTCCTTGATGCGGGCAGCCGCTATCAACATATCTTTATTATGATCCAACGCACGGTCTATAAGACTGCGGAGTGTGGAATCCGTGTAGATTTCCTCCCAATCCTGATCTCCAAAGCTGACCGTATCCTGATGCTGAGCCAGACTATCGGGTAAATGAAGCTCAGGACGGACGTAGCTCTTGCCTACTTTGCAGGAAGTCAGTATTCCTGCAAACAGTAGTATAGCAATATATAGTTTATTCAGTTTCATTATTTCTTATGTTTTAAGATTTTCGACTTTGTTTTATACACCATCACAAAGAAGAACGGCACAAGAATGATACCGAATACAATGGCAAATATCATTCCGAAAAATACACCTGTACCGATTGCCTGCCGGCTTGCCGACCCCGGACCGCTTGCCAATACCATCGGAAGCATACCGAGTACGAATGCGAGAGAAGTCATCAAAATCGGACGGAAACGCAATTTGGCTGCGTAGATAGCCGACTGCACCAGGTCTTCACCTTTATCTACCTGTACTTTTGCAAACTCTACAATCAAAATCGCGTTCTTAGCGGCAAGTCCCACCAGCATTACCAGACCAATCTGGAAATAGACATCGTTCTCCAATCCGCAAACCCAGACTCCTAAATAGGCTCCCAAAGCGGCAACAGGTAAAGAAAGCAATACGGCAATAGGCACTGTCCAACTTTCGTATTGCGCAGCAAGGAAAAGGAAAACGAACAGGAATACCAATGCCATCACCATGCCTGTCTGACCTCCCGCCTGCTTCTCCTGATAAGAAAGACCACTCCATTCAAGACCGATATTATCGGGAAGATGGTCACGGGCAATCTGCTCCATGATCTCCATTGCCTGTCCGGAACTATATCCCTGTGCAGCTGCTCCACGAATAACGGCCGTAGTAAACATATTGAAACGTTTAATACTTCCCGGTCCTGTGGTATAGGAGGCATTTCCTAAAGAAGTCAATGGTACCATCGCTCCATTGGAGGCTTTCACGAAGAACAGATTGATGTTGTCTTTGTGTTCCCGGTAAGGAGCTTCCGCCTGAATGTAAACCTTATATATACGGTTGAACATATTAAAGTCATTCACATACACCGAACCGGTATAAGCCTTCATGGTAGAGAACACATCAGCCAGTGGCACACCCAGCATCTTTACTTTGTCACGGTCTACATCGAAATAGAGTTGCGGTATTTCCGATTGCAAGGAAGATGACAGTCCTGCTAATTCTTTGCGTTTGGATGCGTAGTACATTAATGTATCTGCCGCGTCTACCAAATTATCGAAAGTGGCTTCTCCACGGGCTTCCAATTGCATTTCAAAACCTCCCGAGCTACCCAGTCCCGGAATAACCGGAGGAGTGGACAGATAGACTTTACATTCTGGATATTCCCTCAAATGTTTTTCCACCGTATCCATAATCTTCTCAATAGTGGTGTTCTTCCGCTCTTCCCAAGGTTTCAGGATCACCGTCAGTTCAGCACGTCCCTGGTTACTTCCAACACGCGGACTACTTCCTGTTACGTTCTGTATATATTCAATATATGGATTCTTTTCCAAATAAGCAATGGCGCGTTCTGTTACGATACGGGTACGTTCCAAAGTAGCTCCTTCCGGCAGTTCCAATTCAATCTTGAAATATCCCTGGTCTTCCACAGGCAAGAAACTGGTCGGAATAATACGGTGAATCAGCATAATAGCGATCAATACCATACCAAAAGCACTCAAAACCCGGCGAGGATGCTTGATCGTACGAGTCACAGCAGCCACATATTTATTGCTACCGATGCCCAGCCATTCATTAATCTTCCGGAAAACGATATTCTTTTTCTTTCCGTTATCCGGCTTCAGAATCAATGAACACATCACCGGGCTCAATGTCAGAGCCACTACCGTAGAAATAAGTACGGACACCACAATCGTCACCGTAAACTGGCGATACAACTGCCCTGTAATCCCACTTAAAAAACTAACCGGAACGAACACTGCCGCCAATACCAGTGATGTGGCAATCAAAGCACTAGCAAGTCCGTTCATCGCTTTCTTCGTTGCTTCGTATGGGCTTAGATGTTCCGTTTCCATGATATGTTCTACGCCTTCCACCACCACAATCGCATCATCCACAACAATACCGATGGCAAGAATCAATCCTAGTAATGTCAGTATATTCAGCGAGAAACCGAAAATCAACATGAATCCGAAAGTACCGATCAATGAAATAGGCACGGCTACTACCGGAATCAACGTTGCACGCCAGCTCTGCAAGGATAGATAAACCACCAATACAACTAATACCAACGCTTCAAACAACGTCTTATATACTTCATGAATAGATTCGGAAATATAGGTCGTCATATCGAACGGAATCTCATAGCTCAATCCTTCCGGAAAGTTCTTGCTAATCTCATCCATAGCCTCTTTTACCCTCTCGGCTACTTCCATCGCATTTGCTCCCGGCAACATATAAATGCCAAGAACAGCAGCATTCTCGCCGTTGATACCACTTTCTGTGTTATAAGAAGAGGCCTCCAACGATACACGCGCCACATCTTTCAATCGAATAATGGACCCGTTGGCATTGGCACGCACTACAATATCTTCAAACTGTCCCACGGAAGACAAACGTCCTTGAGTCGTAATAGGAATGGTAATATCCAGTCCCTGTACCGGCTGTTGCCCCAATACACCGGCTGCCGATTCACGGTTCTGATCCTTCAATGCATTCTGTAAATCCTGTACGGTCAGCCCAAAGTTTGCCAACTTATCGGGTTGCGCCCATATCTGCATCGCATAATAGCGGCTACCGATATTAGATACACGTCCAACCCCAGGAATACGGCGAATTACATCGAGCACGTTGATAGTAGCAAAGTTACTCAAATAAATTTCGTCGAACTTCGGATCAGTAGAAGTCAAACAAAGCGTCATCAACTGACTAGGAGCCTGTTTTTCTACCGAAATACCATTCTGAATGACTTCCGCTGGCAGACGGGATTCCGCCAGTTTCACACGGTTCTGAATCTCAACGGCTGCCAAATCCGGATCGGCAGATACGTCAAAAGTGACCGTTGCCGAAAAACCTCCGGAGTTAGAACTGTTTGATTCCATATAAAGCATACCCGGCGTACCATTGATTTCCTGCTCAATCGGAGTGGCTACCGCCTGCGACACGGTAAGTGCACTGGCACCCGGATAGGATGCGCTGATCTTCACCACCGGAGGGGTAATCTGCGGATATTGATCCACCGGAAGCATCGTCAGGCCAATAATACCGACAATCACAATCACGATGGAGATTACAGCCGAGAAAACCGGCCTATCTATAAAAAAAGTAACTTTCATCGTTTATTCTCCTTTCGCGTTATCCTTCGTTCCGGTAGTGTTTTCTTTTACTCCGGTCACTTCATTTTTTGTCGTAGTTATACTGTCCCCAGCTTCGGCTTCCGGATCACTGACCCGTACTTTCATGCCCGGAGTCAACTTATGGAACCCTTCTACAACCACCATTTCTCCTTCTGCCAGTCCTCTTTCTACCACCACATTATTCCCGACTTCCGGTCCTAATTCGATAAAACGTTTCTCTACCGCATTATCTTTGCGCATGGTATAAATATATGCCCCACCCTTTTCGATGGTAACGGCTTTCATCGGAACAACCAGTGCACCTTCACGAACATCCAGCAACAACTTTACCTTTGTAAATTGTCCTGGCAACAATACTTGTTTCGGATTCGGCATTTCTGCACGTACAGAGAAAGTTCCGGTTTGAGGATCGACTTGCGGTTCGGCAAAATCCACATATCCTTTAAATGGATAGACGGTATTATCTGCCAATGTAATGGTAATATTCGGCTGCCAGGAACGGGTGGAATCCTGCTGTCCCAAATTAATGTTTCTTTCTTTACTCTTCAAATAATCGAGTGCTGTCATACTGAAATCCACCAACACTGTATCACTCTTCACAATGGTAGCAAGCAATGATTTTCCTCCGGGGCCTACTAACGTACCCAAGTCCACATTTCTTTCACTAATGTGTCCCGATAAGGGCGAACGAACAATGGTATAACCCAATTCCAGTTCAGCCTGTGCCAAATCCGCCTCGCTCATGGCTACCGTTGCCTCGGCACTTTCATAAGCAGCTTCCGCATTATCCAAGTCCAACTGGCTTGCAGCGTTCTGTTCAAACAACGGACGGATACGTTTTAAATCACGTTCCGCTTTCAAAGCCTGCGCTTCGTCTTTTTTCAATTGCGCTCTGGCTTTATCTGCTTTGGCACGATACTGGTCTTGGTTAATTACAAACAAAACCTGATTCTTATTGACATATGTACCTTCGGCAAAAAGCATATTTTCCAGATAACCTTCCACACGGGCACGTACTTCGACGAACTGTTGGGCACGAATACGCCCCACATATTCTCCGTATATCTCTACGTCGTCTTTCACTACCGGTTCAACAATGACTGTCGGCATTTCCGGCGCAGCCTTCTGAGGTCGGGTCAGTATCCAGTACACACCCAACACAACTACCATACATATAATAGCAGCAATGGTTCTCTTTCTCCTCAGTTTCAACTCATGTTTCGAAAAGAATAATCTCATATCGAATCTTATTATTAAATTTAACTTATGCTTGTTCTATCTTCCTCTCAAGCAAATAGTATGCCAAAATCATTACATTTATTATTCGCTGTCTATCAGCTCATTATACTTTGTCATGCTAAATGCGGAAATGTAGAATTTATCGGAAATATGTAGAAATAATCCACAATTCCGACTTTTGGAACATTTTTTCCATTTCCCAATTCAACAACTAAACAAAATATACCCTACATTTGTAGTATATATAAACACCTGTCTGATGAAAAAACAAATACTTTCAACATTGGTTTTATTAACCTGCTTAATATTTCCTTTTTCTTTGCATTCTCAAGAGCAACAACGCAAAAAAGTAGGAGTAGTCCTAAGCGGCGGAGGTGCCAAAGGTATGGCTCATATCAAAGCCTTGAAAGTGATTGAGGAGGCCGGAATTCCTATTGATTATATAGCCGGGACCAGTATGGGAGCCATCGTAGGAGGGCTTTACGCCATAGGCTACACACCTGAGCAGTTGGACAGCATGGTGCGAAAGCAAAATTGGACATTCTTGTTGAGCGACCGGGTAAAACGGAGTTCCATGTCACTAACGGAGCGTGAACGTTCCGAAAGGTTTATTGTTTCCATCCCTTTTACAAAAACACCCAAAGACGCAGCTTCAGGAGGAATCGTAAAAGGGCAGAATCTAGCCAATCTATTCTCGGATTTGACAATGGGGTATCATGACTCCATCAACTTTAATAAACTGCCCATTCCCTTTGCCTGTGTGGCAGCCAATGTAGTGAACGGAGAACCTATTGTATTCCATGACGGAATACTCTCCACCGCCATGCGTGCCAGTATGGCCATTCCCGGGGTATTTACTCCGGTACGGAAAGACAGTATGGTATTAGTGGACGGCGGAATCGTAAACAATTATCCGGCAGATGTAGTGAAAGCTATGGGGGCGGATATTATTATCGGAGTAGATGTGCAGAATGCTTTAAAAAAGGCAGACAAGCTGAACAGTGCACCCGATATTCTGGGACAGATTGTCGACCTTACCTGCCAGTCCAATCATGAGAAAAATGTAGATATCACAGATACCTATATCCGTGTGAATGTGGAAGGATATTCCTCCGCCAGCTTTACTCCGACCGCCATTGACAGTTTGATGCGAAGGGGTGAAGAGGCGGCAAGATCGCAATGGGAATCCCTGCTTGCCTTAAAAAAGAGAATAGGGATACCGGAAGATTATAAGCCCAAGCAGCATGGCCCCTACTCTTCCCTCTCCAATGTGCGCACCATTTACGTCACAGATATTTCTTTCTCCGGAGTAGAGACTGACGACAAAAAATGGTTAATGAAGAAATGTAACTTAAAAGAAAACAGTAACATTACGACGCAGCAAATAGAACAGGCCTTAGACCTGTTACGCGGTAGCCAGTCTTACTCTAGTGCCAGTTATACACTGACAGATACTCCCGAAGGCTACCATCTCAACTTCCTGTTGCAAGAGAAATATGAAAGAAGAATCAATCTGGGTATCCGCTTCGATTCGGAAGAGATTGCCTCTCTGTTACTTAATGCCACTGCAGACCTCAAGACTCATATTCCTTCCCGCCTATCCCTCACCGGACGGTTGGGTAAGCGATATGCCGCACGCATCGACTATACACTCGAACCCATGCAGCAGCGTAATTTCAACTTCTCGTATATGTTCCAATACAACGACATCAACATCTACGAGAAGGGAAACCGCGCCTACAATACAACCTATAAATATCACTTAGCCGAATTCGGCTTCTCTGATGTATGGTACAAAAACTTCCGTTTCGGGCTCGGACTCCGTTTTGAATATTACAAATACAAAGATTTCCTGTTTAAACAACCGGAACTGATTGATTTGAAAGTAGAATCGGAACATTTTCTGAGTTATTTTGCCCAAATACATTACAACACATACGATAAAGGATATTTCCCCGCCAAAGGCAGCGACTTTAAGGCTGCCTATTCCCTCTATACGGATAATATGGCGCAATATAACGAACACGCTCCTTTCTCTGCATTGAGTGCTTCATGGGCAAGTGTTCTTCCGATCACCCGCCGCTTCTCCGTCATTCCTTCCATCTATGGACGTATCCTGATCGGGAGAAACTTTCCCTATCCTCTGCAAAATGCAATCGGAGGTGAAGTTCCCGGCTTCTATATACCTCAGCAATTACCATTTGCCGGAGTCAACAATATAGAACTGATGGATAATGCAATTATGATTGCGTCTTTAAAATTCAGACAACGGATGGGAGCCATCCATTACCTCATCCTGACCGGAAACTACGGACTGACGGACAGTCATTTTTTCAAAATATTAAAAGGCAAGCAATTGTTCGGTATCAGTGCCGGTTATGGAATGGACAGCGTCTTCGGGCCATTGGAAATCTCATTGGGCTACTCCAACCAGGCGGATAAAGCAAGTTGTTTTGTGAATCTAGGGTATTACTTTTAACAGGATGAATCATTCAGAAGTTGTAGCAGGCGCTGTGCCAAAATACGACAATCCGCACGATTGACTTTTCCATTTCCCGTTTGCGGAATACAATCCGCTACCAGAATGTGCTTGGGACGATAATATGGTTCCAATATCGTTTGTATTCCTTTTTCCATCTCTTGTATATCCGGCTGTTCCGCCAGCAATAAAACCACAGCCTGCCCCAAGCGCTTGTCCGGAACAGAGGTAATAACAAACGGTATCGGAATCAACAGGCGAAGTTTTTTTTCTATTTCTTCCGCTTGAATTTTAATTCCCCCGCTATTTATCACATTATCTTTCCGTCCCAAAATAGAAAAACTTCCATCGGGATGGATGCGTGCAATATCATTGGTTTGCAGAATATCAGCGCAAACCAAAGGTGCTTCAATCACTAAAGTATTTTCTGGAGACAAAGACAAATGCACCGAAGAGAAAGGATGATAGTGTTCGGAAGCCGCAGGACCGTTCAGACGGCGAAGAGCGATATGGGATAAAGTTTCAGTCATCCCGTAAGTAGAATAGACAGCTCCCGGAAGAGATTGAATGTCCGCTTCCAGTCCGACATCAACCGCTCCCCCGCCTATTATCAAAATATCCGTTTGCTTCAACCGTTCCTTTTCTTCAAGAACCTGAAGAGTATTATAAACTTGTAGCGGAACCATTGCCGCAAACTTCAACGGTTCGTGTATATCGGACAATGGATGACCGGAAGCAGGACGCACAATCAAATTCAAACCTGCAACTAAAGAGCGCACCACTACCATCATTGCTCCGATATAACGGAGGTTCATACATAACAAGGCCGTATCTCCCGCCTGCAAATTCAGGTATTCACAAGTCAGACGCGCACTCTGCATCATTTGTTCTTTACGTACCATTAATTTTTTCGGCATACCGGTAGACCCGGATGTATGAACCGCAAGTAAAGGGGAATCGTTGAACCACTCCTGTAGAAAAAGGAATAAATCCCATATGGCGGAAGGATAGTTTTCTACTCCCCGCACCATACATCTGCGTATATCATCAGGTGTATATTCCTTTCCTTCCAGCAACAAGCGTTGCTTTTGTCGATTGAATACCATCATCTGTCAAACCACAAACAATCTTTTCTTATTTCAAGCGGCATTTCTACGTTATCAGTAAAAAGCAATCCTGTCCCTAATCCCTGAGGCAACGGATTGTCGAAAGTAGCGCACCATTGTGCAATGGCGTTCAGACCGATATTAGACTCCAGAGCAGAAGTT
>ERZ832522.6184-NODE-6184-length-10287-cov-4.089621_pt1 | contig 10287 bp, 9 predicted proteins | sample MGYA00519951_ERZ832522 | MGnify/ENA primary metagenome ERZ832522 (study PRJEB31850, sample SAMEA3708728) | human gut metagenome | biome: human gut; feature: human-associated habitat; material: faeces | place: China | collected 2014 ... | reverse complement strand
CGGGCCACCACCTCGTCGAATGTGGCGGAGACGCCTCCTGTCGTCCGGTTCCGGCTGTCCCAATCCGATAGGGCATCCTTGTATGACACAGCTGATGACACCACCGATGGTATCGCCTTCTCCTTTTGTCTGGTAAATATAGTCAGCCATCTGCTTGGCAAGTTCCTGATCCGGACAGCGTACCGGATTGTCTTCAATGGTACTCAAATCGTATGCGGTATAGTCTTTATCCAACTTGAATTCTCCTACCTGCGAAGTGAAAGCCGTGATGCGAACGCCAAGTTGCCGCAATGCCAGTTTGGCAAGGGCGCCGGCTACGACACGGGCGATGGTTTCACGCGCTGAAGAGCGCCCGCCTCCTCGGTGGTCGCGTATACCGTATTTTTGTGTATAGGTAAAGTCGGCATGAGAAGGACGGAATACGTCTTTCATGTTGTCATAATCGTTGGAGTGCTGGTTGGTATTCCATACCACAAATCCGATGGAACATCCGGTAGATACCCCTTCATATATTCCGGATAGAAATTCTACCTGGTCGGCCTCTTTTCGGGCTGTGGTGATGGCCGATTGTCCGGGACGGCGTCGGTCCAGTTCCTGTTGAATAAAATTCATATCGATGGCGATACCTGCCGGAAATCCGTCGATAACTCCGCCTATAGCTTTTCCGTGTGATTCACCAAAACTGGTGAGACGGAAGATATTTCCAAAAGTGTTGTTGTACATCGTTGTATAGTAATTGATTGTGATTAGAATCTGCTTCCGGCGCCACCGCCTCCGAAGCTTCCTCCTCCAAAACTGCCGCCGCTGAAACCGCCTCCACCTCTTCCGAAACCACCTCCAAAGAACGGACCGCCTAAGAAAGGACCTCCGTTGCCTCCCCGGTGATGGAATTCGTCGTCATCGACTTTTCGGTGAGTGTGACGTACGTGTCCGCAATTGCTGCACAGATAGGTGATTTCTTCGGTACGTACGCTGCCTACTCGTGAAATGGTACGGACCGAAACCTGTTGCAGGGTATGCTTGTGGCAATTCGGACATTTGTTCCGTTGGCGTGCAGAATACCATAATAAGGCAGGTACAAGGATAAAGCAGCATCCCAGGATGATAAAAATCAGCAGTCCGTCTGATTCACCTTCGGGAGGAGTGGGAGCTCCGGAACTTTTATCCAGTACTTGTCGTACGGCCTGAATACCGGCTACCATACCGGAATCCCAGTCACCTTTACTTAAATAAGGATTCATGTAACGGGTTTGGATGCGTTTGCAGATGGCATCGGGAAGAATACCTTCCAGTCCATATCCGGTAGCAAACTGGATACACCTTTCTTCTGTGACCAGCAGAATGACTAGTCCGTTGTCTTTACCTTTCTGGCCTACTCCATTTTTCTCTCCCAATTGGTAGGCAAAGTCGAAACAATCACCGCCTTCTATCTGTCGTACGGCTACGACCACGGTCTGGATGCCGGTTTTCTGTTCCAAAGAAAATAGGGTGGTATCCATTACAGCTACAGCCGCTTCACTAAGAATTCCGTCAGGATTGCTGACATACCGTGTCCGGTCTTGCAGGTGTATCATGGGAACCTCTTCTACTTTGTATCCTTCAGCTCGCAAAGTGCTGAAGGCAGTTGCCAGTAAAAAGAGTATTCCGAATAAAGATATTCGTTTCATTGTGAAGAGGGTAGGTTAGAACTTCACTTCAGGTGCCTTTTCACTACCTTCTTCAGCTTCGAAATAAGGACGCTTTTCAAAACCGAACATGCTTGCGACGATATTTTTCGGGAAACGGCGGATACTGGTGTTGTATTCGCGAGCAGTTTCGTTGAATTTACGACGTTCTACGCTGATACGGTTCTCAGTTCCTTCCAACTGTGCCTGCAGTTCTTTAAAGTTTTCATTGGCTTTCAGTTCCGGATAGTTTTCCGTCACAGCCAACAGTCGGCTCAATGCACTGCCCACAGCTCCTTGTGCTTTCTGGTAGGCTTCAATTTTTTCAGGAGTCAGGTCCTCTATATCAATGCTCATCTGAGTAGCTTTTGCTCTGGCTGATACCACTGCATCAAATGTTTCTTTTTCGTGTGCAGCATATCCCTTGACGGTATTGACCAGGTTAGGAATCAGGTCTGAGCGTCTCTGATATTGATTTTCTACGTTGCTCCATGCAGTGCCTACGGTTTCTTCCTGAGTGACTAAAGAATTATACGAACTGACGCAGTAAATCACAAGAACAGCTACTACTGCGATAACAATAATCCATGTTTTTTTCATACGTGTTATTTATGTTTTATGATTAGTTTCAATGGCAAACATACATAAAAATCTCATTTTTTGCGTATCTTTGCCCAATAATTTTGATAAGTTGTAATATTATATATGAAGAATATCCGAAATTTTTGCATCATTGCACACATTGACCACGGTAAGTCTACACTGGCTGACCGTTTGCTGGAATATACGCAGACAATTAAGGTTACAGAGGGACAGATGTTGGACGATATGGACCTGGAACGCGAACGTGGAATCACGATTAAGAGTCACGCCATTCAGATGGAGTATATTTATAAAGGTGAGAAATATATTTTGAACCTGATTGACACTCCGGGACATGTGGACTTTTCATACGAAGTGTCTCGCTCCATTGCGGCATGCGAAGGAGCATTGCTGGTTGTCGATGCTTCTCAGGGTGTGCAGGCACAGACTATTTCGAACTTGTATATGGCGTTGGAACATGACCTGGAGATTATTCCGGTGATGAACAAGTGTGACATGGCCAGTGCGATGCCGGAAGAGGTAGAGGATGAAATTATTGATTTGTTGGGCTGCAAGCGTGAAGATATTATTCGTGCATCGGGAAAGACCGGTATGGGAGTAGAGGATATTCTTCAGGCAGTGGTAGAACGTATTCCGGCTCCTGTCGGTGATGAGAATGCACCGCTGCAGGCTTTGATTTTCGATTCTGTATTCAATTCATTCCGTGGTATCATTGCATATTTTAAGGTGGTGAATGGAGTGATTCGTACAGGCGACAAGGTGAAATTCTTCAATACGGGAAAAGAATACGATGCCGATGAAGTAGGTGTATTGAAAATGGATATGGTTCCTCGGAAAGAATTGCGTACGGGAGATGTAGGATACATTATTTCCGGTATCAAAACTTCTAAAGAGGTAAAGGTAGGAGATACCATTACGTATATCAGTCGTCCGTGTGATAAGGCAATCGATGGGTTTGAGGAAGTAAAACCGATGGTCTTTGCCGGAGTTTACCCGATTGAGGCGGAAGATTATGAGAATTTGCGTGCTTCTTTGGAAAAACTTCAGCTGAACGATGCGTCTCTGACTTTCCAGCCGGAATCTTCTTTGGCGCTGGGCTTCGGATTCCGTTGCGGATTCTTGGGATTGCTTCACATGGAAATTGTGCAGGAACGACTGGATCGTGAGTTTGATATGAATGTGATTACCACTGTTCCTAACGTATCGTATATGATTTACGACAAGCAGGGAGGAGTGCAGGAAGTGCATAACCCGGGGGGAATGCCCGATCCGACGCTGATTGATCATATTGAAGAACCTTATATTGATGCTTCTATTATTACGGCAACGGATTATATCGGTCCAATTATGACGTTGTGTCTGGGTAAGCGCGGAGAACTGGTGAAGCAGGATTATATCTCAGGTAATCGGGTGGAATTGCATTACAAGATGCCTTTGGGTGAGATTGTGATAGATTTCTATGATAAATTGAAGAGTATTTCTAAGGGATATGCTTCTTTTGACTATCATCAGTCAGGTTTCCGTCCATCTAAGTTGGTGAAGCTGGATATTCTGTTGAACGGAGAATCGGTTGATGCCTTGTCTACGTTGACTCACTTTGATAATGCGTATGATTTAGGTCGGCGAATGTGTGAGAAACTGAAGGAATTGATACCTCGTCAACAGTTTGAAATTGCAATTCAGGCTGCTATCGGTGCAAAGATCATTGCGCGTGAAACCATTAAGGCAGTCCGTAAGGATGTGACGGCCAAATGTTATGGAGGTGACGTAAGCCGTAAGCGTAAGCTCTTGGAGAAGCAGAAAAAAGGAAAAAAACGTATGAAGCAAATTGGTACGGTTGAAGTTCCTCAAAAGGCATTTTTAGCGGTTCTTAAGCTTGATTAAGCTTTTAGGTCTCTGCAAGAGGCGTCAAAAAGACAAAAAATCTCTTTTTGACGCCTCTTTTGTTTTTATCAAATTGTAATGTGTTGCGAAAATAAATTGAGAATTTGTTGTTTATTCTGTGTAAAATATATATATTTGTCACATGAATAAGACTTTGCTAGATATTTTAAAAGTAGGTAGGTTCTTTTGGTATATGGTGGTTTTATTTGTAACTAAATTTATTTATTAACTATCCTACTTTTCTTTTAATGTAATTTTGGTTAGGTAGGACTTAAAAACATTTTAAATATGGAAAAACTTTTCCCCAGTAACAAAGTGAGATTTCGTCATCTTTATGATGAAACTGATAAGGAAGAACAAATTCTTTTTTACAGATGTTCATTGATGGTGGAAACGTATATTAAAGTACACGTTCGTAATCAGGAAGATGTCTACAATTTACGTCAGGAAGTATTGCTGAAAGTGGTAGAAGGATTGGATAAGTCGTACCATGAAAGAGGACGTTTTTTTCAATGGGCAATGACGATAACAATTAATATGGTAAATGATTATTATCGCAGAAAGAAAAATGCCCCCACTATGGTTGCACTTGATGATGAGGCCGTGGCGGCTCATACGGCAGAATGTCCCTCACGAAAGATTAAGTTTTTGTTGAAGTTTGAGCGTGTTTATATGATAATACGGGAAATACTTTTGAAGCTTTCTTTGTTTGAGAGAGGATTGATTATAGACCTCTTCTTTGAGGGCTTAAGTTTTAGAGAAGCGGGCGAAAAGAGAGGTATAAGTAAATCTACTTGTTTCAAACTTTATAAAAAAATCATAGCCAAAATTCGCAGGTTGTTAAAAGAAAGAGGGATTGATTTTACTTTTCTAGACGATGATTTATAAGAAAAAGGCATCCATGCAAGATTTGTATTTGGGTGCCTTTTCTTATTTGTTTCTTCTGAATTTCGACTTTTTTTGTACTTTTGCGCGGAAAAATAATTAAAAGCTATCTTTATGTTAACATTGGATTGTATTTATCGGGCATCGTTTGCTCTGAAAAATGTGATAAGAAGAACGGATTTGATATATGCTCCCCAAATAAACAATGAGAGTCAGGTATATTTGAAACCGGAAAACCTGCAATATACAGGTTCGTTTAAGTTGCGTGGTGCATGTTACAAGATTTCTTGCTTGACAGAGGAAGAAAAGGCTCGTGGAGTGATTGCTTGTTCAGCGGGAAATCATGCGCAGTGTGTTGCGCTTGGTGCTACGAAGCATGGCATAAAATCGTTGATTTGTCTTCCGGAAGGTGCTCCTATTTCGAAAGTGGAGGCTACCAAGCGTTACGGAGCTGAAGTGTGTCTGGTTCCAGGTGTTTATGATGACGCTTACCAGAAGGCTTTGCAGCTTAAAGAGGAAAAAGGATATACCTTCATTCATCCTTTTGATGATGAACATGTCATTGCCGGACAGGGAACAATTGGACTGGAATTGTTGAATCAGCTTCCCGATGTAGAAGTCGTGATAGTGCCTATTGGGGGAGGTGGACTTATATCTGGTGTAGCTTATGCGCTGAAATCTTTAAAACCTGATGTGAAGGTATATGGTGTGCAGGCACAAGGGGCTCCGAGTATGTTGCGGTCTATCGAGCATGAACGTCGCGAATGCCTTTCTTCAGTGTCAACAATCGCAGATGGTATTGCAGTAAAGGAACCGGGAGAGCATACTTTTGATTTGTGCAGCAAGTATGTGGATGGTATTGTAACTGTGACGGAAGATGAAATCTGTGCGGCTATTTTAGCTCTGATGGAGCAGCAGAAACTTATTGCTGAAGGGGCGGGAGCAGTTGCTGTGGCAGCTGCCATGTTCAATAAGGTTCCGGTGGCAGGGAAGAAAACAATTTGCGTGGTATCCGGAGGAAATATTGATGTAACTATCCTGAGCCGTGTGATTGGACGTGGATTGGATATGTCCGGCCGCTCTTATACTGTAACGCTTGATTTGCATGATAAACCCGGAGAACTGATGGGAGTAGCTACTATTGTGGCTCGTTTGGGAGGAAATATCATTTCAGTACTTCACGAACGTAACAATAATAATAGTAATGTGACAGCCTGTTTCCTGAGACTGGTGATGGAAACACGTAATGCGGAGCACATTTCACTTATCCGAAATGCACTGCTGGAGGCAGGATACACCATCGTAAATTAAGCAGGAGAGCTGTAATTTGTCGGATTTCTGAACTTGTCCTGACGAATTTAATTTTTTTAAGCAGATTTTCCTCGTTAACGTTACCAACAATACAATATTTATCGTACATTTGCCACACATTTGTAAAGTGTGGTTTGCAAAAATGACTGATAAAATAAAACATCTAGGTATTGTGGAAAGCATTAACGGTTCTTACTTGAAGGTGAGGATTGTACAGACATCAGCTTGTTCTGCCTGCAGCATAAAAGGGCATTGCAGTGCGGCTGAATCGAAGGAGAAACTGATAGATGTATACAATAAGTCTGGTCTCGCCTGTCAGGTAGGGAACCAGGTCATGATAAGCGGAGCGACATCCCTGGGAATGAAAGCTGTAATGTGGGCTTTTGTTTTTCCTTTTGTGGTGTTGCTCGTTTCTCTTTTTGTCGCTATGTATTTTACGGGAGGGGATGAGGCCGTTTCTTCCATCGCATCTTTGTGTATGCTTATACCTTATTATCTGATACTTTTCTTTTGCCGGGAGAAATTCAGACGTACTTTTGTTTTTGTTTTGGAATCAATTAATAATTAATAAACTAACTTTATATTATGAGTTTAATTTTGGTTGCAGTGATTTCACTGGGTGCCATTGGCTTGATTTCAGCTGTTATCTTGTACGTGGCTTCTAAGAAATTTGCTGTGTATGAAGATCCCCGAATTGCTCAGGTGGCAGAAGTGCTTCCTCAGGCCAATTGCGGTGGATGTGGTTTCCCGGGATGTTCCGGTTTTGCAGCTGCTTGTGTAAAAGCTGGTTCTCTAGAGGGAAAAATGTGTCCGGTAGGCGGTCAGCCTACAATGGAGAAGGTCGCAAGTATTTTGGGGCTGGAAGCAGCTGCTTCAGAACCGAAGGTTGCGGTAGTGAGATGTAACGGAACATGTGCCAACCGTCCGAAGCTGACTCAGTACGACGGGGTGCGTTCTTGTGTGGTTGCCAATTCTACTTTCGGAGGTGAAACCGGTTGTACCTTTGGCTGTCTGGGATGTGGTGACTGCGTATCGGCTTGTCAGTTTGATGCCATTCACATGAATCCGGAAACAGGACTTCCTGAAGTAGACGAATCAAAATGTACGGCTTGTGGCGCTTGTAGCAAAGCTTGTCCGCGTAACATCATTGAAATTCGCCCGAAAGGCAAGAACAACCGCAGAGTGTACGTACAGTGTGTCAATAAGGATAAAGGTGCTGTAGCTCGTAAGGCATGTGCAGCAGCTTGTATCGGTTGCGGCAAGTGTGTGAAGGTATGTCCGTTTGAAGCTATTACATTGGAAAACAACCTGGCCTATATCGACCCGGCTAAATGTAAGTCATGCCGTAAGTGTGAGATGGAATGTCCGCAGCAGGCTATCGTGGCAGTGAACTTCCCTCCTCGTAAGCCGAAGGCAGAAGCTCCTGCAGCAGAAAAACCGGCTGTAGAGAAGCCTGCAACCGCCAGTCCGGTAAAACCTGAAGCTGTAAAGACTGAAACAGTAACTCCAGCTGCAGCTCCGGCTGCCGAAGCTCCAAAGAATACAGAGGCTTAATCTTATAATTGTATAATACTAAATAACATAAAAGTGAAGACGTTTAGAATTGGTGGAGTTCATCCAGCAGAAAATAAATTGTCAGCCGGGAAAGCTATTGAAACGCTTGCACTTCCTAAGCAGGCGGTGTTCCCGTTGTCTCAGCATATTGGTGCGCCTGCCACTGCCATTGTAAAGAAAGGTGATGTAGTAAAGGTGGGTACCAAGATTGCCGAAGCGGGAGGCTTTGTATCGGCAGCTATCTTCTCTTCCGTGTCTGGAAAGGTAAATAAGGTAGACAGCGTGATTGATGCAAGCGGCTATCGCAAGCCTGCAATTTTCATTGACGTAGAAGGTGATGAATGGGAAGAAACAATCGACCGTAGCAAGGATTTGGTAAAGGAATGTAATCTGACTCCGGAAGAAATTGTCGCAAAAATCAAGAATGCCGGTATCGTAGGTATGGGTGGTGCTTGTTTCCCTACTCATGTGAAACTGACTCCTCCTCCCGGATGCAAGGCAGAATGTGTAATCATCAATGCCGTAGAATGTGAACCTTATCTGACTGCCGACCATCGTCTGATGCTGGAAAAAGCAGATGAAATCCTGGTAGGTGTACAGATTCTGATGAAGGGAGCAAAAGTAAACAAAGCTTATATCGGTATTGAAAATAATAAACCGGATGCCATCAAACTGATGACAGAAAAGGCAGTCGCTTATCCAGGTATTGAAATTGTACCTTTGAAGGTGAAATATCCTCAAGGAGGTGAAAAACAGTTGATTGACGCTGTTATCGGCCGTCAGGTACCTGCTCCTCCTGCTATTCCTATTAATGTAGGTGCTGTGGTACAGAATGTAGGTACTGCGTACGCAGTATACGAAGCTGTGCAGAAGAATAAGCCTTTGTTTGAACGTGTGGTAACGGTAACAGGTAAGTCATTGAAGAACCCTTCTAATTTCCTGACCCGTATGGGAACTCCGATGAGCCAGCTGATTGAAGCTGCCGGAGGTCTGCCGGAAGATACTGGAAAAGTAATCGGTGGTGGTCCGATGATGGGTAAGGCTTTGGTAAATACTGAAGTACCTATCTGTAAAGGTAGCTCTGGTGTACTGATTATGAATGATAAGGAAGCGCGCCGTGCAGAACCTCAGCCATGTATCCGTTGTGCGAAGTGTGTAAGCGTTTGTCCGATGGGACTGGAACCTTACTTGTTGGCTACTTGTTCGGCTCATGGCGACTGGGAACGCGTGGAACACGAAATGATTATGTCGTGCATCGAATGCGGTTCATGCCAGTTTACATGTCCTTCTCATCGTCCGATGTTGGATTACATCCGTTTAGGTAAAGGTAAGGTGGGCGGTATCATCCGTGCACGTAATGCAAAAAAATAATTTGAGAATCTTATGGCAAACAAATTAATAGTATCCTTATCGCCGCATGTACATGGTGGCGACAGTGTACAGAAAAACATGTACGGCGTATTGATTGCGCTGATACCGGCCTTGCTTGTATCTTTCTACATGTTTGGTCTGGGAGCAGTGGTGGTGACACTGACTTCTGTCATTGCATGCTTGTTCTTTGAATGGGCTATCACCAAATTCATATTGAAGCGCGAACGTACTACTATCATGGACGGTTCGGCTGCCCTGACAGGTGTGTTGCTGGCATTTAACTTGCCTTCTAACCTGCCGTTGTGGATTATTATTATCGGTGCGCTGGTGGCTATCGGTATCGGAAAGATGACTTTCGGCGGATTGGGATGTAACCCGTTCAACCCGGCTTTGGTGGGACGTATCTTCCTGCTGATTTCTTTCCCCGTACAGATGACTTCTTGGCCGGTAGTAGGTCAGTTGACAGCTTATACGGATGCTACTACCGGAGCTACTCCGTTGGCTATCATGAAAGGAATAATCGGAGGGGTTCAGGGATTCTCCATCGACCAGCTTCCTGATTCTTTCAGTCTGCTGATCGGTCAGAACGGTGGCTGTATCGGTGAGGTCAGCGCGTTGGCTCTGCTGATCGGATTGGGTTACATGCTTTGGAAGAAAATCATCACTTGGCATATCCCTGTGTCTATCTTGGTCACTGTGTTTGTTTTTGCCGGTATCATGCATTTGGTTGATCCTGCAAAATATGTATCTCCGGTATTGCAGTTGCTTTCCGGCGGATTGATGTTGGGTGCGGTTTTTATGGCAACCGACTATGTGACTTCTCCGATGAGCAAGAAAGGAATGTTGATTTATGGTGTTTGTATCGGTCTGCTGACGGTTATTATCCGTCTGTTCGGCGCATATCCCGAAGGTATGTCGTTCGCCATCCTGATTATGAATGCGTTCACTCCGCTGATTAACACCTATTGTAAACCTAAACGCTTTGGGGAGGTAGCGAAGAAGAAATGAAAAAGTT
>ERZ832522.6174-NODE-6174-length-10306-cov-3.753585_pt1 | contig 10306 bp, 6 predicted proteins | sample MGYA00519951_ERZ832522 | MGnify/ENA primary metagenome ERZ832522 (study PRJEB31850, sample SAMEA3708728) | human gut metagenome | biome: human gut; feature: human-associated habitat; material: faeces | place: China | collected 2014 ... | reverse complement strand
CTGCAGGAACACGGCCATGGCTCCCAGCACGATGGCCGTGATGGTACCGACGAGCGCCAGCACCAAAATGGATGTCATGCTCAGGCCGCGTCTTTTCCGCGTCATGTTCCCCCGCCTCCCCGCTCGCTCTCGGCCCGACGCAGCTGCGCGGGCGATGTGCCGTAGTATTTTTTAAAGCAGAAGCTGAAATAGTGCTGGTCGGAATAGCCACACTGCCGCGCGACCTCGTAGATCTTCAGTCCGGTCGTCGTCAGCAGGGCGTGGGCGATCTCCATGCGCTTTTTGATGAGCAGGTTCATGAACGTGTCGCCTGCGTACTTCTTCATATTGGCGCTGAGGTAGTTCGGGCTGACGTGAAGCTGCTCGCTCACGCCGCTGAGGGAGAGGTCCTCCTCCATATACTGCTTTTCAATGGTCTCCATGGCCTGCGCGCACAGCAGGCTCACGCCGTCGCGCCGCCGCTCGGCCAGCAGGTCGCGCGCCGCAAGGCACAGCGCCGTGACGCGCCGCTGCAGCTCCTGCGGGGGTGAAATGGAAAACAGCGGCTCCGGGATACGGCACCGGCGCAGCAGCGCAGCCGCCTCCCCCGGCGAGACCGCCGTGTGGAGCACGCGCTGGGCCAGTGCCAGCACCTGCAGCGTCACGCTGTCGCTCTCCGCCGTGCCGCTCGATGCGCCGAAGCTCTGCACGAGCTGCTTTTCCAGCTCCTCACGGCTGCCGGAGCGCAGCAGATTGTCCAGCGGCGCCAGCAGGGCGCCGAGGTCCGTCTGCGCCGTTCCGCTCTCCGCCGCGATCTGCGAAATGTGATAGATGCCGCTCTCGCCCGCAAAGCGCTGGGCGTCCACCGCCTCGCGGCTGGCCGCGTGGCAGCGGCGGAAGCTCGTAAACGGGTGGCTGATGCCCACGATCGCCCGCAGCTCCAGCACACGGGCGAAGGACTGGCGCAGCTCGTCGATGGCAAGCTCCAGTCCGCGCGGCTCCTCCTCCGCGATCAGCAGCGTCAGCAGACGTCCGCCGGAATACACGCTCCGGCTGCGGCAAAGCTTGCCAAGCAGCATGTCCACGGTATAGGCCATGTCCGGCGTCGTGCGGTTCTTGCCGTCCTGCTCCAGCCGGATGGCAAGGACCGTCAGAGAATACCGCTCCTGCCCGGCAGCCAGAATGCCCGCGCCGACCAGAGAGGCCAGCAGCGCGGGATCGTCCTGCTGCGCCTCCTCGGCAAAGCCGTCGAGCAGCAGCGGCAGCAAAAGCTCGCGCCAGCCGCTCTTTTCCGGCTTCTGCGGCAGCAGGCGGGCGAATTTCCGGCGAATCTTCCCGCGGATCTCCGCCAGTGCCTCCGTCAGCTCCCGCATGCTGATGGGCTTGAGCAGATAGGCCACACTGTTCACCTTAAAAGCTCGCAAGGCATATTCATCGTAGGCCGTAGTAAAGATGATGGGGCACGTGATGTCTACCTGCGCACAGATATCGAAGGCTGAGCCATCGGCCAGATGAATGTCCATAAACACCAGCTCCGGCATGGGATGCGTGCGAAACCACTCCACCCCATCGAAAATACTGTCCACTTCGCCGACGATTTCAAAATCGGTATCCACTTCCTGCATTACAGCCTTCAGATTACGCAAGGCCGCCTTTTCATCTTCTATAATCAAAGTCTTCATATCAAAGGCAAAATAACGGTGAAACGATGATTTTCCTCTTTTACGATTATGTCTTTCTTATACAGCAACTGATAGCGTTTGGCCAGATTTGCCAGTCCGATGCCCATTCCGGCACTTCCTCCCCGCTTGGGTTGAAGCGGATTACTCACCTCTACCGTGTCACCTTCGGCTATCACAGACACTGTCAGCGGACGGCGGTTACTGATTTCATTGTGCTTCACGGCATTCTCCACCAATAACTGCAGGGCCATGGGCGGCAGTTTCCGTGACATCAGTTCCGGATGGATACGGATATCAAACTGAAGATTCTCTTCATAACGCACCTGCAAAAGGTACATGTACGATTGCACGAACTCCATTTCCTCGCGCAAAGTCACGGAATGCGACTCGTTGTCCTGCAAGGTGTAGCGCATCACCCGCGACAATTCTTCCAGATAGTGGCGGGCCTTGTCGGGTGACTCCCGAATCAAAAGGTACAAGGTGTTCAGCGAATTAAACAGCATGTGAGGGTTCAACTGGCTTTTCAAGGCCTCGTACTGATTGATGACATTCTCCATGCGCAACTGCTGGTTTTCGAGCAACATCTTACGACTCTTCCGGTTCTGATGGAAGAAATAGCAGCTTCCCGTCACAATGCAAGTTATCAGGAAGTCACGCAGAGGATGAAGATAATGATGAAGCATGGCATCAATGGCAGGCACATCGAAATGCTGATGCAGGTAAACAAAGCATTTGCCTAGCAGGTTACTTACTACCCAGGTCAACACAAACGAACAAACCACCTTTTTCCACCCGATAGAAACCATATCGCTATTGAAACGGAACACGGCTTCATTCAGGAAAAAGAGAAAAAGAAGGGAAAGGTACGTAAATAATACCTCATTGCCCACATCAGCCCAGTGCATGCCCGGAAACGAAAGGCCGTCGGCCGAATACGGATTCGACAAGGTAATCAGTTCCGGAAAATGCGTAAGGAATGCCACCATAATGGAGATGGCATTCACTATCAGCACATATTTATTGCTCCAGATTCGCTTCATGCTGCAAAGTTATTCATTTTTTGCCGACTTACGTGCCGACACATACATGCCGGGACGAAAATCTTTCTGCGGATGAGCTACACGAGCATACACTTTGATGGAACGGTTGGCATTGTCTACCATCTGGTCAATGGAAACCAGTACGGCTTCGAAGGTTTCATTTCCCATTCCGTTTACATGGAACTCCATACGGTCGCCCACATTCAACTTATCCAGATCTTTTTCGTAGGCTGTAAGCTGCAGCATCGGGGCCTGCTTGTCAATCACATCGCACACGGGCTCACCTACATTGAAATATTTTCCTACGTTCACGCTCATGTTCGTGACATAGCCGTTTAATGGCGCTTTTATCTCCAGATAAGGCTGAATACCTTTTGTCTGCAAACTGCGGGCATCTACTCCCAAAATCAGCAACTGGGCTGCAGCTGCATCCAGACGACTCTTCATCGACAAATATTCCGCCTTGCTCTGCTGCATCCGCTTTTGCGAAGCAGCCTCATGAGAAGCCAGATTCTGCTGGCGAAGATATTCTTTTTCCAAGAACTCTGTCTGCGCAGCTGCATCGAGCCAGGTTTGCTGCAAGGCTATGAATTCCGGATTCTCCAGCGTCAGGATGACCTGGTTTTTACGCACATAATCGCCCGGAAGGAAAGAAACACTGTGTACAGCCCCGCCCATACTAAGGGTAATCGTTGCGTGTTGCTGTGGCGGTATCATCAAGATACCGTTAAAAGAAGGTGCATTGGCCACCTGGGTAGCTCCCGTAGTACCGTCCACCTCCAGGCTGTCGGCAGATGCCTGAAGACTGTCCTGCTGTACGGACTGTACCGCTGTAGATTCATCGGATGTTTTTTCAGTGGCACCACCTCCGCAAGAGGCCATCACCAGCGAGTAGCATAAGGCTGAGAAAAAAAGAATTTGTTTCATCTTGCTATATTTTTTATTTTTATTCTGTATATAATTCGATTTCCAACACGGATACATTGTATGCATACACTGTCTCAATATAATTCCGGCGAATGTCACGGGAAGCATTCAGACTCTGCACAAACTCCGTAATGTTGATTTCACTTTCCTTGAACTTCATCAAAGCACTTTCCTGCAAGGCATCCGCCTCTTTCAACGCAGCCTTGACATAATAATCCAAGCTTTCCTGCTGCTGGCGTACACGACGGTAAAGCTCCTCTACCTTGTTATTCAGTTGCACACGGTTCTGGTCGGCCTCCCACTGAGCAATCTGCAGACTCACTTTTGCCTGCTTGCTGCAACTGCGCTGCGGGAAGAACAGAATGGGGAAAGACACTCCCACCATCCACGAATTCAGGCCATTCAGCGGAGCAATTTTCTGACGGACATAACCCAACGAAAATTCCGGGAAGAACTTGCTTCGTTCTATCCGAAGCTGCGATTTCTTTTCTTGCACCTGACTGGCAAAATAGTTCAGATGAGGGGCCGAAAGCATCCGGTCTTGCAAGGACAGCGGAAGCACAGCCAATGAACTGTCATTGGGAACCACCTGCTCACCGGCATAACATGCCCAGGCGAAACGACGGGAAGCAAGTTCCATCTCCTCCTGCGCCTGCAGGCTGCGAGTGTGAAGTTCGGCAGCAAGCGTTGCAATCATATTACGCTCCGTCTGGTCAATATCTCCCTGCTGGTAACGCAAGTCACCACTCTCACGCAACTTCAAGGCCAACTCTTCTTGTGCCCCATACAAATGATACAGGTGGAAAGCATACTGATAATATACCCAGGCCCGTTTCACTTCGGCCACAATCTCTTTCTTCACCATGTCACGGTAATGAGTGCCAGTGGTTACCTGGGCATTCACCAGCGCATTCTTATAAAAAGGAGTCAGCAAAGAGCCTAACGACTGTTCCACGGCCAGTTCATTATCTTTCTTGTATTCGCCGTTCAATTGTCCCCAGGAATAGCTGAACGAGGTATTTCCTCCATCCCACACCTCACCACGGGCTGCGCGGCTGCGTTCAATCTCCGCACTGGCCATCTTCAGACGAGGATGATTCTGCAAGGCTATCTCTACCGCCTCATCCAGGGTAATTGCTTTCTGCGGAGTAACTGCAGACACGGATACAGCTGCGAGGAGCAACATACACGTCATACCCGCCTTGCGTCCTAATCGTGCACGATGTCTTTTCCAGCCCCACAGATGGGCTATCACATTTACCAGACGATAGAATACCGGAATAACAATCAGGGTCAAAACGGTAGACACAATCAGACCACCAATCACCACTGTGGCCAGCGGACGCTGTACCTCGGCTCCGGCAGAAGTAGCTACGGCCATCGGCACAAAGCCCAAAGAAGCGACCAGTCCGGTCAGGAAAACAGGTCTCAACAGATGAGGACATCCTTTTGCAATAATTCGGTTCGTACACATGGTATATGTTTTTTCTTTTCGCAAATCATTAAAATGGTTAATCATCAGAATACCGTTCAACACGGCTACACCAAACAGGGCGATGAATCCTACACCGGCTGAAATACTGAACGGGAGTCCGCGCAGCCACAGAGCCACCACACCACCAATCAGTGACAAGGGTACCGTAGAAAAGACAACCAATGAATAGATAACACTGCGGAAGGCAAAGAACAGCAACAGCAGAATCAGCATCAGCGCAATCGGAATGACAATGCTCAGGGTGCGCACGGCATTCTGCAAGTTCTCAAACTGTCCGCCGTATTCCCAGTAGTATCCCGGTTTCAACTTGATATTTTTCTCCAGAGAGGTACGTATCTGTTCTACTACCTGCTGAATATCGGCATCGCGCACATTGACCCCAATGACAATCCGTCGTTTGGTCGCATCGCGGTTAATCTGCAAAGGACCGTTTTCCAAATCAATGCTGGCTACCTCGCTGACCGGTATCTGAATACCTTCGCCCGTGCGGACAAACAGTTTGTCGATATTCAAGTCCTTCACCTTTTCGTTGTCCAGACGAAGTACCAGGTCGAAACGACGTTCGTTTTCAAAGACTACCCCGGCGGTTTCTCCAGCGTATGCCGTACGAATAATGGAATTCAATTCTTCTATGTCAATGCCATAACGGGCTATTTTAGAGCGGTCATACTTCACCAGCAATTGCGGAAGTCCCATGGCTTGCTCCACCAACACATCAGCGGCTCCAGGTACCTGTTCCACAAATTTCGCAGCTTCTTTGGCCTTGGCATACAGTTCAGTCATATCCTCTCCATACAGCTTGATGGCAATGTCAGCTTTGGCACCCGTCATCAATTCATTGAAACGCAACTGGATAGGCTGGCTGAAATTGAATTCTGCCCCTTCCACCGTTTCCAGTGACTTCTTCATCTTCTCTACCATCTCTGCCCGACTGCTTGCCGATGTCCATTCACTGAAAGGCTTCATCACAATCATCACGTCGGCATCCTCTACCGCCATCGGGTCGGTCGGAACCTCTGCGGTACCAATCTTGGCAACCACATGCTTGATTTCCGGGAAATCCTGCTTCAGTTTCTTTTCAGCCTCAAGCGACACCTCGATGCTGCGGCTCAATGAACTACCTGCCGGAAGCGTCATCTGCATGGCAAAGTCACCTTCGTCAAGAGTTGGAATAAACTCGGCACCCAAGCGGGTAAACAGAAAGAACGAGAGTATTAATAAGGTAAAGGCTGACACCAGCGTACCCCATACATGCGACAGGCAGAAGTCCAGTGTACGGCGATATACACGGTTCAATTTCTCAAAGAAGCGGTCGGCCAATGTCGGTTTTACCGATACCGTACGCTTCAGGAACAAGGAAGCCATCATCGGCACATAAGTCAGCGACAGCAGCAAGGCACCGATAATACAGAACACCAACGTCTTAGCCATCGGAGTAAAGTATTTTCCTTCGATTCCGGTCAAAGTCAATATAGGGAAGAACACAATCAGAATAATCAGAACGGCAAACGTGGCGCTTCGTACGACATTGCCGGCTCCTTTCTCCACCTCTGCATCCATTTCTTCTTTGCTAAGAGTACGTCCCATCAACCGACGGCCATAGATATGTGCCAAAATCCCTTCCAATATCACAATGGAACCGTCTACCACAATACCGAAGTCGATGGCTCCCAAACTCATCAGATTGGCAGATACACCGAACACCCGCATCAGGATAAAGGCAAAAAGCATAGCTAACGGAATTACGGAAGCCACAATCAATCCTGCACGGACATTGCCGAGAAACAGAATCAATACCAAGAACACAATAATGGCTCCTTCCACCAGGTTGCGGATAACTGTCGAAATGTTACGGTTCACCAGTTCCGAACGATTCAGATAAGGTTCTACGCTGACACCTTCGGGAAGCATCTTCTGTACCTTCGCCACGCGTTTCTCCAACTCCTGCGTGACCACATTGGCATTGGCACCTTTCAGCATCATGGCAATACCTCCCACGCATTCGCCTTCTCCATCCTTGGTCATGGCACCAAAACGCTTGGGAGCTCCGTATCGCACTTTAGCAATGTCGCTTACATGTACAGGGATTCCTCCACGATTGGTCACGACAATCTGTTCAATATCTTTCAAGTCGGCAATCATACCTTCCGAACGGATGTAGTACGCACGATTCACCTTTTCTATATAACTACCTCCAGTATTCTGGTTGTTGCGGCTCAATGCATCGTACACATCGCTGATGGTGATATTGAGCGAATACAAGGCATCCGGGTCGACAGCCACCTCATATTGCTTCAGGTATCCTCCGAAACTGTTGATTTCTACGATCCCCGGAATGCCCGAAAGCTGCCTTTTCACAATCCAGTCTTGAATGGTACGCAACTCCATGGCATCATACTTATCCTCATATCCGGGAGCTACTTTCAGTACATACTGGTAGATTTCACCCAAACCGGTGGTAATGGGCATCATCTCCGGCACACCCAACTCCGAAGGTATTTCTCCGGCCACGGTTTGTATCTGCTCATTCACCAGCTGACGGGCATCCAGTGTGGGCACACTTTCCTTGAACACCACGGTCACCAGCGACAAGCCGAAACGGGATACAGAACGTATTTCCTCCACATTCATGATGTTGCTCATGGCCACTTCTATCGGAAAAGTAATCAACTGTTCCACCTCCTGAGGGGCCAAAGTGGGCGACACGGTAACAATCTGTACCTGATTATTGGTAATGTCGGGCACTGCATCGATGGGCAATGTCAGCATTGAATAAATGCCCCCAATCATTAAAAACAAGGTTGTCAGCACGACAAACAGTTTTTTTCGAATTGAAAAACGGACTATTTTCTTAAACATTTTCGTGTATATTGATTGATGATGGAAACAAAATTACCTCACACCACACAATAAAAGCCCTACAAACGTGCGAAGCTGACAAATCAAGGGTTGAACTGACCTATCAGAATGATGAAATGCCAAAATCGGGAGTACACGTGTAATCTTCGTTTTTTCTATGTCAGTGTGGCAGTTTTTTATTATTTTTGCAGCCAATTTGAATAAAACTGCCATTAAGGCACGAAATTTGTTAGAGGGAAAAGAAAACTATTCAAACGAAAATAAAAACCATTAAGATATGAACAACGAAAATAAAAATCCAAACGTGGAAGAAGAATTGAAAAAGCAGTCACAAGAAGCTGCCGAGAATGAACAAACGACTTCCGAAGCATCAGAAGCACAGGAAAATGCCTCTTCAGAAGAAAAGGAACTGACTGCCGAAGAAAAGTTGGGAAAAGAACTGGAAGAAGCTCAGAAAGTCATCGACGAGCAGAAAGACAAATACCTGCGTCTGTCTGCTGAATTCGACAACTTCCGCAAACGTACCTTAAAGGAAAAAGCCGAATTAATCAGAAACGGAGGAGAAAAAGCCATCAATGCTATCCTGCCGATTCTGGACGATTTGGAACGTGCGCTGCAGAACATGCAGAAGGCAGAAGACGTGAAAGCCATTTATGAGGGAGTGGAACTGATTTACCAGAAGTTCTTGAAAAACCTGCATCAGGAAGGCTTGGAAAAGATGGAACCTGTGGGCGAAGCATTCGATACTGACTTCCATGAAGCTGTGGCTTTGGTGCCTGCTCCAAGCGAAGAACAGAAAGGAAAGGTACTGGATTGTGTACAGACCGGATATAAACTGAACGAAAAAGTCATCCGCCATGCAAAAGTGGTGGTTGCCCAATAATAAACAGGTATAGTCATGGCGAAAAGAGATTATTATGAAGTGCTGGGGGTTGCCAAAACAGCCACGGCAGACGAAATAAAGAAGGCCTACCGAAAGAAGGCCATCCAATATCATCCGGACCGTAACCCGGGTGATAAGGAAGCGGAAGAGAAGTTCAAGGAAGCCGCAGAGGCCTACGAAGTATTGAGCAACCCGGACAAGCGTTCACGCTATGACCAGTTCGGTTTTGCCGGAGTAGACGGTGCAGCCGGAGGTGGAAGTGGTTTTGGCGGATTTGGCGGCCAAGGCATGTCTATGGACGATATTTTCTCTATGTTCGGCGATATTTTCGGCGGACATGGAGGATTCGGCGGATTCAGCAGCGGATTTGGTGGCGGAGGCCAGTCACGTCAGCGGAAGTTCCGTGGTTCAGACTTGCGCGTAAAGGTCAAACTGAACTTAAAGGAGATTTCAACTGGAGTTGAAAAGAAATTCAAGCTGAAGAAATACGTAGAATGCAGCCACTGTCATGGTACAGGAGCGGAAGGTGACGGAGGTACAGAAACCTGTCCTACATGTCACGGAACGGGTAGCGTAACCCGCACACAGCAGAGCATTTTCGGCATGATGCAGACACAGTCTGTATGTCCGCAGTGCGGTGGTGAAGGTAAAATCATCAAGAACAAGTGTAAGGAATGTAACGGTGAAGGAGTGGTTTACGGTGAAGAAGTAGTAACCGTGAAGATTCCGGCTGGAGTAGCTGAAGGCATGCAGGTGACCATCAACGGAAAAGGTAATGCCGGAAAGCACAACGGGGTACCGGGCGACTTGCTGGTATTGATTGAGGAAGAAAAGCATCCGGAACTCATCCGTGACGAAAGTGACTTGATCTACAACCTTCTGTTGAGTGTACCGACCGCTGCATTAGGAGGTACGGTAGAAATCCCGACCATCGACGGGAAGGCAAAAATCAAGATTGAGCCGGGTACACAGCCGGGCAAAGTGCTTCGCTTGCGCGGCAAAGGTCTGCCAAACATCAACAGCTACGGATACAACACCGGTACAGGCGACTTGCTGGTAAATATCAGCGTCTACATTCCGGAAACGCTGACGAAAGAAGAACGTCAGGCACTAGAAAAATGGCAGGAAGCAGAGAACTTCAAGCCAAATACAAGTCTGAAAGAAAAAATCTTCAAGAAATTCAGAAGTTTATTCGATTAAGCAACAGCTTTTCAGATACGAGAAAGGACTGTCTTCCCTACCAGTGGAGTCAGTCCTTTCTGCATTTAAACACGATTCCTGCAAGTCTCCTATTTCGGCCGAAAGCCATTTTCCCAGTACTTCCGAAGAAGTACTCCAGTACTGCATAGGGAGTACTCCAGTACTTTCGTGGAAGTACTACAGTACTGACTTTTCCTGATATAACTAGACGTTTTTTCTTTTTATAAACTGGAACAGTAGA
>ERZ832522.6170-NODE-6170-length-10310-cov-3.390639_pt1 | contig 10310 bp, 10 predicted proteins | sample MGYA00519951_ERZ832522 | MGnify/ENA primary metagenome ERZ832522 (study PRJEB31850, sample SAMEA3708728) | human gut metagenome | biome: human gut; feature: human-associated habitat; material: faeces | place: China | collected 2014 ... | reverse complement strand
AACGGCTGGTACGATCAGAAACCGGTCGAGCCGGAGCAGTACAAACAGACGGTTTTTGACGTGCAGAAGAGCGTGGGCGATGTGGGCTATATGGCGAATATCATTGAAAACCACGATGAATCACGCGGTGTCAGCCGCTACATTCCCGAAGGCGAACGCAGTACGGAAGCCAAGAAAATGCTGGGCGGTTTGAGCTTTATGCTGCGCGGTCTTCCGTTCCTCTATCAGGGACAGGAGCTGGGACTGGAAAACGCGACATTTACCGATATCGGACAGGTGGATGATATCAGCACCATCGACGAATATCAGGTGGCACTTAATGCTGGATGCACGAAAGAACAGGCGCTTGCGGCAATCAACCGCTATTCGCGCGATCATACGCGCATGCCATATCCGTGGAGTGATGCACCCAACGGCGGCTTCACGACGGGTAAGCCGTGGCTGATGGTCAATCCGGAATGGCCGACCCTGAATCTGGCGGCAGAAAAGCAGCAGAAGGACTCCGTGTGGCATTTCTATAAGCAGCTGATTGCATTGCGCAAGAATCCGGAATACAGCGAAACGGTGGTTTACGGCGTCTTTGAGCCGTGGCTGCGTGAACAGCATAACCTGATGGCTTATCTGCGCAAAGGGGAAAAGACCCTGCTGGTGGCAGGTAACTACCAGACTGAGCCGCAGGAGATGAAGCTGCCCGCGCCTATCCAAAAGGTATTGATGAACAATATGCCGGAGCTGGAAGAAAAGGACGGCAGTGTGATGCTCAAGGGATATCAATTCCTGGTTCTTGAAATCTGAGCAGAATACTGACTGGAACTGAATCAAAGAGCGGCGGAGACACTTTGAAGCGAAAGTGTCTCCTCCGCATGTTTATATATGGAGTGAATGAAGGAACTTGGAAAAGGAATTTGTCGGCAGAGCGGATGCTGTCTGAAACGACAGCGCGGTAAAGGGACAATCAAGACGCGACCCGTGAAAGCAGATTTTGCCCTATAACAAAACCGCCTGCGGGCATCCGCGGCGGTTTAAAGAAGCGTTTATAAGGAAAATCAATAGCCCGTTGTCCATTGAGTCTGGTACGGCGATACGGCGATGACGCCGGTTTTAGAGAACGCCTTTTCAAACTTTGCGTTCAGTTCTTCCATGCGGGAGAGAAGTGCTTGCGCTGCGTCCGTGTCCTTGGGCGTGGGCTTAAAGTCATTCACCTTTTCCTGAGAGGAAATCGAACAGGGGATGATGCGCATATCCGCATTTTCAACAGTGCCATCCGGATAGACGCGGAAACGCTGCTGATAGATGAAGGTATCCATATCGTCCGGCTTGCTATTTCCCGCAAAGGAGAAATTGCCGAGCGAATAGCAGATGTATTTGCCCTTGTAGATTTCGATGGGGTTCATGCGGTGGCTGTGATGCCCGATGACCAAATCCGCGCCCGCGTCGATGGTTGCGCGTCCGAGCGGAACCTGACGCTCATTGGGGATGTAATCCTTTTCCTCGCCCCAATGATAGGAAACGATGACGATGCTGCATCCTGCATCGCGAAGCGACTGGATATCGCTTTCGATGGAGGCGTAGATATTTTTATAATTGCCGTTGAAGGTTTGGTAGGCGAGCATGCCGATTTTAACACCCGTATCCGTCGTATAGGTAGACGCGCCGAGGTGTCCGCTGTAAACAATGCCTGCGTCCGAAAGGGTCTGGCAGGTATCCCGATAGCCGGCGTCGCCGTGATCCATGACGTGATTGTTTTCCAGCGAAACGGCTTCCACGCCGGCAGAGGTCAGAACCTGAACGTATTCGGGCGGAGCGGCAAAGGAATAGGTGTTCTTGGTTGCGCTTTTGGTGTTGGTCAGCGTGCCTTCAAAGTTAACGAGCGTCAGATCGTCCGCTTCAAAGATGCTGCGGACATTGGAGAGCGGGAAATCCAGCCCCAGTTCTTCTTTGGCGAGCTGCTTATCAAAGATGCTCTTGCTGCTCTTTCGCGTATCGCCGCCGATGGTCACATCGCCGGTGGCGGAGAGCGTGACGATTACGGAGCCGTCATCCAGCAGCCGCCAGTCGCTTCCGTCCTCGCGCTGATACCATGCGCGCTCCTCCCATTCGGCAGCTTCGGGCGCGTCTTCAAACTGAGAAAGATCAAGCACTTCCTCACCCAGTGCCGCAAACGGGAGCAGGCACAGGCAGAGTGCGGCGCAGAAGTGTTTCAGCATGGAAAAATCTCCTTATGTGTATGTCTTGAGGGAAAAGTACATAATGACCGCTTGCGTAAAACAATCATGCTTTGCGGACTGAGGCGGAAATGAAAGCGGGCATAGCCCGTTGTTTAACGCACCGGAAGCTGCTCAAGAAACGCCCGCGTGCGCAAAACAATCTGTTTCTACAGACAGGGGCGGAAGTGAGAGCGGGCTCAGCCCGCCTCAGCCCGCCCGCTTATTCGTTGTCGAGCAGCTCGTGGAAGCGCGCTTTGTTGGTCTTCCAGCGGACATCCAGCACGGAGGAGGAGCCGATGGAGCTGTAGGAGTAGGTTCCGTCCTGCGGAATACGGAATTCGACGAAATCCGCGTCCGAGGTCATCAGACCGTATCCCTGCGAAAGCACACTGAGGATATCGACTGCGGAAAGACTCATTTTCATGCCGGAAGAAACCTGATTGTATACGCCAATCAGCTCAAACAGGGACAGGTCGCGGCATTTGTCAAACAGCTGGCTGACCACCTTGCGCTGACGCTCGGTTCTGCCGAAGTCGCCGCCTGAACCGGTCGCGCGGGCGCGCATGTATGCCAGCGCAATGCGTCCGGTCATGTGAACCATGCCGGGACCTTCCGGCATGTTCGGGTCTTTGCCGAGCAGGATGCTGCGGATGGCAAGGTATTCGTTCGCGTCGATTTCGATATCTACGCCGCCCAGCGCATCAATGACGGGTTTGACGTTTTCGAAATTGACCAGTACACCGCCCTCGATGGTGATGTCCAGCTCACGCTCCAGACAGGCGATGATGCCGTCAAAGCCATAGTTTTTGTACAGCAGGTTGATCTTGGTTTCGTTGCCGCGGGGATTGTTGATCTTGCTGTCGCGCAGAATCGAGGTCATGATGACGCGGTTGTACTTGCTGTCCAGCGATACCAGAACGATGGTATCGGTGCGGGCGTCGTCGGTCACCTGCTCGGCATAGCCGTCCTCGCCGAGCATCAGATAGTGCTTGACCTGTGTGTTCGTTTCGCCGAGTGCCGCAGCGCACATCAGCGAAAGAAGCAGAGCAAGCAGGATGGCAGGAAAATGCTTTTTCATATGTTCCTCCGCAGGGGTCGATTTCTGATTCTCTTCATATAAAACGGATGGGGAAAGGAATTTCTTCCCGTTTTGGGAAAGAAGAATACGTATCGGTTTATTATAGCGCAAAAAGACCGTTCAGGCAATGGGCGGCAAACGGTCATGCGCAGGCACACGGTTTCATACACTGTTAGCGATAAACCAAGTCGGATGAACGTCGATAAAAATAGAAATGCCGTATCAAAAACTGCATCCGTGTACATCCTGTATTGCGGCGGCCCGCGAGGTCAGCCCGCCCGCTTTGCGCGGGAAACAATCCGAAGGAGGGAGAACCGAAATGGAACAATCCACAGACTGCCCGCGCCCATCACCTGTGCGCGGCCCGCACGGCGGATGGAAGCAGCAGGAGATTGACGCCCTGCGGGAGAGCATCGCGGCGGCGGAGGAACGCGGAGAATCGCTTCGCAGTGTGTTTGAAAGGATGAGCGGTCAGCTCGGACGCAGACCCAACAGCATCCGCAATTTTTATTACGCCCAGCTCCGCGCGGGGCAGGATGGGGAAGGCGCACGGGCAGCACCGTTTGAAACCTTCGCACCGGACGAGGTGGAAGAGCTGGTGGAGCAGGTCATCACCGCCCGCGCGCAGGGCATGAGCGTGCGCGCATGCGTGAGAAAGCTCGCGGACGGCGACCGTACACGTATGCTTCGCTATCAGAATAAATACCGCTCGACTGTGCGAACCCGTCCGGAGCTGGTGCGCCGCGTGATGAACAGACTGAGCGAATCGGGAACGCCCTACGTCAGCCCGTATGCCGCGCAGGAGAATCCGCCGGAATTGTCACGGCTGAAAACCCGCGCCCAAAACAGCGGGGATAAGCAGATTGAGCAGCTGTTTTCGTCGCTGGATTACCTGCTCGGACGCGCGTTGACTCAGCCCGCAGAGCATGCGCCGGACGACAGCGTGCAGCGCAAGGCGGATCGGCTGGGCGCGCAGTGCGATGTGCTGCGGATTGAGCTGGATGATGAACAGAAACGCTTTGCCCGCCTGCAAGGAGAAACGGAAGGCATGGTTTTGATGCTCAAGGAATATATCGCTCTGCCTGACGGAGAGCGGCAAAGCTGCCTGAACACGTTTTGCCAACAGGCGGCGCAAAGGCTCAGCGCGATGGAATGCGCAATGGAGCAGACCCGATAAGCGGCGGAATATGAATCAGCCCCGACTCCTGTCGGGGCTGAACGTGTATCGGGATATTCGGCGGCGATGAGGTAAAACCGCACCGACAGCCTTTTAGGAGCGCGGCTTTTTCCTGTCCTTTCCCCAGAATGCCCAGACCAGCAGAACGACGCTCAGCGCAAAACAGGCGACGGAGAAAAAGGAAATCGTGCCGACAAGCGGCTCGATGCGGCAAACCAGTCCGCCGCAGATGAGCAGCGCGGCGGCGACCAGCGCGGCGCAGAGCTTGAGCAGGGCGTCCTCAACCAGATGAGTCATATCCGGCGTGGTGTGATGCTCGATGCCGAGATTGGCTTCACCTTTCAGACCGGTGCGCATGGCGTCGGCGAGCAGGGAGGGAATCTCCAACGACTTGCGCGCGCTGGCATAGACCGCCTGAGCGTCCTTGAAAAGCTCGCTGCGCCAATCGACGTCCTTAAAGAGCTGACCGCTCAGACGCGCCGTGACGACGCTCATGACGTTGATTTCCGGACTGAGATCGGCGACGACGCCCTCGATGGTCGCCAGTCCGCGGGCGAGCATGGTCAGGCTGCCCGGCATGGCGATGCCGTTGCGCTTCATGACGTCGGTCAGGTCTTCAAAGACCTTTGCCAAGTCCATGCTGCCCAGATCGGCAGAGCCGTATTTATCCAGCAGGTCTTCGATATCGCGGTAGAGCTGACGCTTATCCGCCTTTTCCTTGAATTCACCTAGGCCCATTACGGCGTCGCGGCAGAGGGTGATGTCCCCGCGGGCGACGCCGGTAATCGCCTGCCCGATGAGCTTGCGTTGACGCTCGGTGAGCGTGCCCATCATGCCCATATCCAGCCAGATGATTTTGCCGTCGCGGATGCGGATATTGCCAGGATGCGGGTCGGCGTGGAAGAAGCCGTCTGTCATGATTTGGCGGACGTAGTTATCCGCCAGCTTGGCGCCGATTTCGGAAAGATCATATCCCTCAGCGAGCAGCGTTTCGTGGTTGTCGATGGAAACGCCGTCGATGCGTTCCATGACCAGCACATGTGTCGTTGTATATTCGCGGTAGAGGAGCGGAGAGGCGACAAAAGCCACATCCTGATTGAGCGCGTGAAAGCGTTCGAGGTTCGCCGCTTCGGTCTGGAAGTTCATTTCTTCCTGCGCGACAATCCACATCTCGTCCAGCACCTGATTAAAATCGACCAGACCGCCGACAGGGGCGTATTTGAGCAGCTTGCATGCCTGCTTGAGCAGCATGATATCGCGGCTCATGATGTCGTGGATGCCTTCGCGCTGTACCTTGACGACGACGCTTTCGCCGCTGCAAAGGACAGCCGCATGCGCCTGCGCAATAGAAGCGCTGCCCAGCGCATGCTCATCGAAGGAAGAAAAGACTTCGCTCATCGGGCGTCCGTAGGAGCGTTCGACGATGGAAACGACCTGCGAATAGGGCATGGGCGCGACCGAGCTGCGCAGCTTTTTCAGGGCTTCGCAATACTCTTTGGGCAGGATATCTGACCGCATCGACAAAATCTGACCGAGCTTGATGAAGGTCGGCCCGAGTTCTTCAATGATGTCGCAGAGCTTTTTCGGGGTCATGCCCTCCTTGACAATCTCGTGGCGGCGAACGACCTCCACGATTTCCATCAGGCGTTGACGGTTTTCGGCTTTGCTTTCACTGCGTACAGGCATGGAACGCTCCTTTTATCCTTCAGTGTTTTCGTCGGAGGAAGACTCCTTCGGGGTTTCGTTTTTTTCGGCGCGGGCGGCTTCCGCGGCCTGAATGCGCGCTTTCAGCGCGGTGAGCTGCTCGTCGTCCATGCTGTCCACGGCGTTCATCAGGTCGCCTTGCGGGGCGGTTTCGCTTTCATCCCTGCCGTCCTCCGGTTTTTCTTCATCATCCTCGTCGGTGACGATATGAAGGGTGACGTTATCGCGGATCGCGTCTTTGATATTATGCTTGAGTTCCTCGTTGAGCACTTTTCCCTGCTCGACGGTCAGCTCGCCTTTTTTGACCAGTTCATCCAGAATGACTTCGGATTTTTCTTTGGTTGCCGCAACCGCGCCGATGCCGGCAAGGATGAGTTTGCGGATGCCATCACTCAATTGATCCATAAAGCATGCTCCTTTCTTCTGCCATGGGGCAGGATATAGCTGTAATATTCTAGATTTTTGGACGAACTCCTTTTTTCAAAAAGGCGGGTCAATCCCTGTATTTTGGCGAAAATGCTCCGCTTCAGCCGCATCGTGCTGCGGGAGAGCCTATATGCTGAATTCTGTCGATGCAAAAGCATGTTTTTTTCTGCTTTTGCATGGCCTTTTGTACGGCAGCGTCGGAAAAACCGGAACAGAGAGCCGATTGTCAAGGCAGTTTTTTTCTTTTTGGTGCAAGAAAAGCCTGTACTTGTCCGTATAACAAGTGAAGGACCTTCGAAAGAGAACCGGTTGGAGGAAATCATATGACGAAAAAGCAATACGGCGAGGAAGCAGAGAGGCTTGCGCCGTCGCTCAGGCGCATTGCGTATTCCATCGTACACAACGAACAGGATGCGCAGGACGCGGTTCAGCAGGCGTTGCTGTCCGTCTGGGCGCATAGGGAAAGCGTGGAATTTGCGCGGCTCAAGCCCTATCTGACGCGCACGGTCATCCATGCTTGCAGGGATATCCAGCGCATGCGGCAGAAAATGATTCCTATGGAGGAGATGCCGGAGGCGAGTGATCAGCAGCCGGACAGCGTACTGCGTGATGCGATAGAATGTTTACCGGAGGAAATGCGCATTCCGCTGCTGCTGCACTACATGGAGGGTTACAAGCTCCGTGAAATCGCGGGAACGTTGGGCGTGAGCCTGCCGCAAATCACCAGTCGGCTTTTTCGGGCAAGGCGGCTGCTTCGGGACATGCTGGAAGAGGAGGCGGAACGATGAAACGGTTTAAAATGCCCAGTCAAAGAGAGTTGCGGGCGATGTATCCGCCGCAGAACGCGGAATTTGATGAAGCCATCCGCACGACGATTCACATGCTTCCTGAAGACGAAAGGGAGGAAACTCAAGTGAAAAAAAAGTTGTCTATGAGCTTGGCGATGGCAATCCTGATGATTCTGGCGTTGACCTGCGCCGCGGTTGCCGTCGGCATGGGCGTGTTCGGCAGGATGGCAGAACAGACGAAAGACAAGGGTTATGCACAGCTGTATCAGACGCTTGACGAAAAGAGCGTGGAGGTCGGCACGGTTCAGACGGTGGCAAAAAATGACGACGGGCAGAAGGTCACGTTTAAACTGGCGCAAGCGTATGTGGATGGAAACAGCCTGTTCCTTTCCTATGAAGCATCGGGCATGCAATCGAGTGTTGATTACAGCTGGACGCCGACGGAGGAAGAACGTGCAGGGATGGAAAAAGCAGATGATTTTATGCAATTAGATTCGGAAAATACGACGTATGATGAATTTGTTCGGAAAATGCGTAAAGAGGGCGTTCGGAATGGTGGAGTGGGAGCGATTCGATATGATAAGTATTTAGGAGATAGCGTGTATCTGACTGGAACGGACGAATATCTGAATATTCTTGCGGGCGAAGAGACGATTCGGGAAGATGGCACGGTGATTGGAATGAAGGAGATTGAATTGCCCGAAAGGTTAGCACAGGAAAAGGAAATATCTGTTGAATTCATATTGTATAACGGGATAGGTTATTATTTCTTCGATGGTGAACATGGTTATTACAGCAATGGCGGGAGAACGGAAGAAAGAATATGCGTTCATGTGCCGATTAACGAAAATGAACAGATTCAGACTTGGCATGTGGAAAAGACCTTTGAAACCTATGATGCTGCACTGGATGTGACACTTACGGATGTAAAGATTCGAGTTAAAGTCAACATGAAGAGCAGAGATGGACATTTGATTGGCACGGAAAAAGCAAAAGGCGGCGAACTGATTGGCGGAGCTGTTTATGCGGATGGAAAAGAACTCAGCGCAGTTTTGGGAATGGATGAGGGCTTGGAAACGACAGATTACACGATGGAAATGGAATATGCACGTCCGGAAAACGTGCCGCTGAAACTGGAGTGGGTTCCTGTTTATTATAGCGAAGATGGAAAAGAGAAAGAAATCTATGCCGGAGAGGTATCAGTTAGAGGAGTATATGGATATGTATGATGGAAAAGTAGTGCTTTGCGGTGCTAATTCATATGAAGAAAAGTATTATCTGAATCCGGATTTTGAACAGCTTCCGGATGATGTGAAGAATGAACTGAAGATTATGTGCGTATTGTATGTGCATGACGTAGGGGGAATCCTTACGCTGGTGTTTGAAGAAGACGGAGAATTATGCTTTGAGGTATCGACCGAGGAATTCGATCCGATGTTCGATGAGATCGGAAGCCAGCTTAAGATCAAGCAGCTGCAGAGAGAGAAACAGGATCTTCTGCAGGCATTGCAGTTATATTATAAAGTATTCTTCCTGGGCGAAGAGATAAACAGCGAAGAGTAACCAGAAGGCAGCAGACAAAACAGGAGGAGAAAGATGCTTCTTGTAATCGATGTAGGAAACACCAATATTACACTTGGTGTGTTTGATAAAGAAGAATTATTTGGTACATTCCGTATGAAGACAAAGCAGCCGAGAACATCGGATGAATATGGAATTACTTTACAGGAACTGGTAGAAAGACATGGGATCGAAAGCTCGAAGATCAATGCAGTGATCCTTGCATCCGTAGTGCCGGATGTGATGCATTCACTCGGCAGTGCGATCATCAAATATTTCGGCGTAAAGCCGGTGGTTGTATCTGCAGGAATTAAGACGGGAATCCGTATCGTCACGGAGAACCCGAGACAGGTCGGCCCGGACCGTATCGTAGATGCAGTCGGTGCTTACACCTTATATGGTGGACCGGCGATCGTGGTAGACTTCGGAACGGCAACGACATTTGATGTGATCGGCCCGGACGGAACATTTGAGGCGGGCGTGATCGCACCGGGAATCCGCACTTCGGCACAGTCTCTCTGGGGAGAGGCAGATATGCTTCCGGCAATCGAGATCCGCAAGCCGAATTCCATTCTCGCAAAAGAGACGATCACGGCAATGCAGGCAGGCCTTGTATATGGTCAGATCGGTCAGACTGAATATATCATTAAGCGTATGAAAGAAGAGTCCGGCTACCCGGATGCAAAGGTTATTGCAACCGGCGGACTTGGCAAGATGATTGCGAATGAAACAGACATGATCGATGTGTATGATTCACAGCTTACGTTAAAAGGACTTCGGTTCATTTACGAAAAGAATAAAAAAAGTAAATAATCTACGGTGTTGATAATGTAGACTTTCAGAGAAATGTGCAGCACTATATATCAAGATGGTTCCGCCAGTGTAAGAGTGGGGCTATCTTAGCTGATATATAGTGCTGTGTGTTTCTTACAGGAAATGAAGTATAATTGTGAAAAGAATGATAAGTATTCTGGAATAATCGAAAATAGAAGATGTTTGTAAATTGTTCAGGGATAACCAGGATAGAAGATAATAGTAATTAAAATTAATTAACAGGAGTAGAAAGATGAAAATCGGGAATGTTAATCTGGCAAATCCATATATTCTCGCGCCGATGGCGGGAGTAACGGATCTGCCGTTCAGATTGCTCTGTAAAGAGCAGGGAGCCGGACTTTTGTGCATGGAGATGATCAGCGCGAAAGCCCTGCAGTATAAAAATAAGAATACTAAAGCATTACTTGCAATCCATCCGGAAGAGTATCCGGTGTCGTTACAGCTCTTTGGTTCCGATCCAAAGATCATGAGCGAGATGGCGAAAATGATCGAAGAGCTGCCGTTCCAGATCCTGGACATCAATATGGGATGTCCGG
>ERZ832522.6165-NODE-6165-length-10314-cov-3.272639_pt1 | contig 10314 bp, 10 predicted proteins | sample MGYA00519951_ERZ832522 | MGnify/ENA primary metagenome ERZ832522 (study PRJEB31850, sample SAMEA3708728) | human gut metagenome | biome: human gut; feature: human-associated habitat; material: faeces | place: China | collected 2014 ... | reverse complement strand
CCAATGGGAACAATAAGCACAGATATCTTTTCATTCCCATTGGTCTCACCCCCTTCTTTTATTCCCAATCCAAATTAAACTTTGGAACTTCAGATGATGTATGGACTTCTCCCTGAATCGAATGTAAATCCAACTCATTTTCCTTCTGCCCTCTTCCATACCAGAAAAGGAAGCATACCAGCAGGGCCAAAACAACGGCGCCGATCATCAGAGGCCGAATCCACTGCTTTTCTTTTTTCTGTACCGTCTGCTCCGGCCCCTTCTCTGCAGCCGGGGCGGCCGGAGCAGGAGCAGGAAGTTCGTCCCTGCTTTCATCCAGCAGATACTCCAGCGGGACGTTATAGAGCCTGCTCAGAGATTGCAGATTTTCTATTGACGGCCTGGACGTCCCTGTTTCCCATTTTGTTACGGCCTGCCGGGACACATCCAGCTTTTCCGATACCTCCGCCTGGGACAAGCCCTTCTCTTTTTCGCAAACAGGCCAATTTTTTCTCTAGGGTCATTGTTTACATCTCCAAATCTATCCCAGCAAGAAATGAAAGTAAACCGCGCGCGGCTTACTTTCCGGCAACCAACGGTTGCCAACTGGGTTTTTTATCCTTTTTTTGAGGTTTCCATGCCCCGGAATGTCCGCTCACGCTGCGCCGCTGCACATATCACGTTGGACTTTCAAGGGGGGCCGGGCAACACCAAACAGGGGGATGCCGCCTCCTTTTCAGCCCAGTAGTTGGTCTTGCGCACAGAACCGACATCCCACCCCGCTTGGAAATCGGCCCTATGGTATCATCTCCGGCAGGGGCTGTCAAGCCTGCGGTCCCGGGCAAAAAAGCAGCCGCAGAGCGTTGCTCTGCGGCTGTTTCATTTGGTTTTACAGGCCCCGCCACTCCTCCGGCCGGAGGCGGCTCAGGTCGTGCTCCGCCGCATCGATGGTGCGGAGCATGGCCTCCTTGTCCTGGTTCAGCGTGCCCTTCAGCACCAGGTAGTTGCTGGCGTGATTCATCCGGAACACGCTGCCGGGGCTGTCCAGATGCTCCATCAGCAGCCGGGTTTCCTCCAGCACCTGGGGCTGGGTCAGCAGTTGGAAGCTGCCGTCCCGCACCCAGTCGTAAAGGGGCGTCTCCGGCTCCACCATCAGCGTCAGCATCCCGATATACTCCGGGTTCATGGCGTTGAAGGCCTCCGCCGTCTCGATGGCGTGGCGCTCCAGCAGCTCCGGGCCGCCCAGGCCCGTGATGGCGGTGACGGACAGCGCCATGCCGCACCGGCGGACCTTCCGGCCCATCTCCACGATCTCGGCGGACATGTGGCCCTTGCGCATCCGCTTCAAAACGTCGTCGCACCCGGACTCCAGTCCCATGTAGACCATGGTCAGGCCCTTGTCCCGCAGCGTCCGCAGCTCCTCCTCCGTCCGGATACGGATGGAGGCAGGGGACGCGTAGCTGGTGACCCGCTCACACTCTGGGAACAGCTCCCGAATGGTGTCCAGGATGGTGTAAAGCTCATTCGCTTTCCGGACTAATGCGTCGCCATCTGCCAGAAACACCCGGTCCACCCGGCGGTACACGCCCCGGGCGATGCGGAAGTCCTCCAGCACCTCCTCCAGGGGACGAATGGCGAAGTGCTTCTCCTTATACATGCTGCAGAAGGCGCAGGTGTTGTGGCTGCACCCGTAGGTCACCTGGACGATGAGGCTGTACGCCTCAGAGGGCGGACGGTAAACGCTTCCCTTGTATCTCATACGCCCAGCTTCTCCAGGGCCGCCATCTTCAGGCAGACGCACAGCACGGCGATGGCCTGCTCCAGCTCCTCAACAGGGGGCAGGGAAGGCGCGATGCGGATATTGCTGTCCTGGGGATCCTTGCCATAGGGGAAGGTGGCGCCTGCGCCGGTCATGGTGACGCCCGCCTCCTTGCACAGGGCCAGCGTCCGCTTGGCGGTGCCGGGCATGGCGTTCAGAGAGACGAAGTAGCCGCCCTTGGGCCGCCGCCAGGAGGCGATCTCCAGCGGCGCGATCTCCCGGTCCAGCGCGTCCACCACACAGCGGAACTTGGGGCCCATGATGGCGGCGTGCTTCTTCATCAGCTCCAGGGTGTGGGCCTTGTCCTTGAGATAGAGCACATGGCGCTGCTGGTTCACCTTGTCGAAGCTGATGACCTGAACGGTGAGGAGCTTTTCCATGTAAGCCATGTTGGCCTCGGAGCAGGCAAAGCAGGAGATGCCGGCGCCGGGCAGGGTCACCTTGGAGGTGGAGGCGAACTCGAACACCATGTCGGCGTTGCCGTATTTTTCACACTCCGCCAGGATGTCCGGGAACTCCACATAGTCCCCCTCGAACTCATGGATACAGTAGGCATTGTCCCACATCAGCAGGAAGTCCGGGGCGGCGGGCTTCATAGAGGCGATGCGCCGGATGGTCTCGGCGGAGTAGATGATGCCGTCGGGGTTGGAGTACTTGGGCACGTTCCACATGCCCTTGACCGCCGGGTCCTGGATGGCCTTCTCCACCGCGTCCATGTCCGGTCCCTCGTCCGTCATGGGGATGGTGACGAGCTCAAAGCCAAAGGACTCCGTCACCTTGAAATGGCGGTCATAGCCGGGGGCGGGGCACAGGAACTTCACCACGGGCTCCCTGCACCAGGGGCGCTCGCTGTGGAGCAGACCATGGGTATAGGCCTTGGAGATGGTATCGTACATCAGCTGCAGGCTGGCGTTGCCGCCCACGAACACCTGCTCCGGCCGGCAGCCCAGGATCTCCGCGAACAGCCGCTTGGCGGCGGGCAGGCCACTGAGTTCGCCGTAGTTACGCACGTCGACGCCGTCGGACACGTAGTCTTCCGGCTTCTGCATCAGGCTGAAAATATCGCTGACCAGATCCAGCTGCGCCTTACCGGGCTTGCCCCGGGCCATGTTCAGATTCAGTCCCCGGGCCTTCAGCTCCTCGTACTCCCGGGTCACCTCGGCGTATTCCGCCTTCCGCTCCTCGGCGGTCATCTTGGGATAAGCAGTCATTACAGCGCTTCCTTTCTGTTGAAAAATCTTTACAAATCCAATTCAGTATATCGTTTTTTCAACAAACTTGCAACCCCATTTCTCCTGGGCGCAAACACGAAAAGGGCCCCGCCGAAATGGGCGGGGCCTCTGTTCCGCTTTCCTCAGCAGCCGCCGCAGCCGATGCAGCTCTCTGCGCAGGTGATGGTGGGGTCGCAGGTAGAAATGGTCGTGCCGTAGCGGACCGGGATGGAGACACAGACCTTCTGGGTCATAGTCACGGTGCACATGGTTCCGTCTGCATTGGTGGCGCAGGTGATGGTGGGATTGCCCTGACAGGTGACGGTGGGGCTGCCCATGACTGCGGTGGGGGACAGGATCACGGAGGCAGTCACATCCACACACTGGGTACTGACCTTGTTGCAGCCGTTCAGGGGGCAGGATTCTTCGGACTGATATGGTAAAATGGGCTCATGCTCATAGGCTTCATTGATACGCAAAGGAATTCCCTCGTTTCATGGAAATTATATCCGGCGTTTCCGCCCTGGATACAACCCATCTTATGCGCGGCAACGCCTGACTGCGCCTGTCAGCTCTGCTGAAATTCTGCAAGGGCCCGCCGCAGGAAGTTCTTGGTCTCCGGTCCGCAGAAGGCGGCGTCCACCGCCGCCTCCTGGCAGGCCAGCAGTTCCTCACGGCTCATATAGGCGAATTCTGCGGCCCGGCGCAGCTCCTCCGTCAGGGTCAGCCCGCCCAGGAAGGTAGGATCGTCCCGGCTCAGGGTCACCACCGCCCCTGCATCCAGCAGACGCCGCAGGGGATGATCCTCCCGCCGCCGGTACAGCAGTGTCAGGTTGGAGGTCAGGCAGATGTTCAGCGGCACCCGCTCCCGCACCAGCCGGGCCGTCAAATCCGCGTCCTCTGCCGCCCGGACGCCGTGGTCCAGCCGGTCCGCCTCCAGGAGATCCAGGGCGTCCCGCACGCCATCCGGCCCGCTGCTCTCCCCGGCGTGGGCGGTGCGGCCGAAGCCCGCCGCACCCGCCGCCAGGAACGCCGGACGGAACCGCTCCCCCGTTCGGCCCGCCAGGGCCTCGTTCCCGTCAATGGAGAGGCCCGCCAGCCGGTGGGTCCGGTGGGCTTTCATATCCTCCACCAGGGCCATGGCCTCCGCCCCCGTCTGGGTGCGGGAGAGAGACAGCGTGAATCGGCAGTCTGCGCCGCCCTGTGCCGCAGCCCGGTCAAACCCAGCGGTCACCGCGGCGATGATCTCCGGTACCGAGAACTGGGGCCAGTGGGTGGGGTTCAGGATCATCTCGCTGTACAGGATATGCTCCCGTCCACTCTCCAGCGCAGCGTGCTCCGCCGCCTCCGCCAGCTCCTCCGGCGTGCCCACAAAGGAGCAGATGTTGTCCAGAAAGGCGAGGAAGTCGCTCAGGTCCTCAGCAGAGCAGTCGTACAGCCGCTCCGCCGGGCGGGGCAGCTCCCGCCCCTGCCGGGCCGCGAACCGCGCCAGCATCTCCCCCGGCATGGTGGACTCCAGATGGACATGGAGCTCCACCTTGGGCATGCGCGTCAAAAAGGCAGTCAGATGTTCCATTGCGTTTGCTCCTCTGGTTGTTTTTTCTATAATGAATGTAGGGCACCGGAGGGAACCACCGGACCCGCTGTTTTCCATTATACCATACCGGCGCCGATGTGCCAATCCCCGGAAAATACCCTTCCCTTTTGTCAGAGCCGTGCTATAATTCTGTTAGGATCATGTAAATATTTCAGGAGGAGGGCTCTCCATGGGTGAAGAACAGGAACAGAAATTCCACCAGCTCACAGAAGAACCGGTGAGCCGGGTGATCTCCCATCTGGCCGTTCCCTGCATCATCAGTATGCTGGTGACCGCTTTTTACAACATGGCGGACACCTTTTTTGTGGGGATGCTGCGCAGCAACGCTGCCACTGGCGCTGTGGGCGTGGTGTTTTCCATGATGGCGGTGATCCAGGCTGTGGGCTTTTTCTTCGGCCACGGCAGCGGCAACTTCATCTCCCGGGAGCTGGGGCGGCGCAATACGGATTCGGCCTCCAACATGGCGGCCACCGGCTTTTTCTCCGCCCTGTTCACCGGACTCCTCATCTGCGTTTTCGGCGAGATCTTCCTGACGCCCCTGGCCGCGTTCCTGGGCTCCTCCCCCACCATTCTGCCCTATGCCAAGGACTACCTGCGCGTCATTCTCATCGGCGCGCCGTGGATGACCGCCTCCCTGGTACTGAACAACCAGCTGCGCTTCCAGGGCAACGCCATCTACGGCACCATCGGCATCGCCAGCGGCGCCGTGCTGAACATCGGGCTGGATCCCCTGCTGATCTTCGTCTTTGACCTGGGAGTGGCGGGCGCCGCCTGGGCCACCATCATCAGCCAGTTCGCCGGGTTCTGTCTGTTGCTGGCGGGCTGCACCCGGGGCGCCACCCTTCACATCCACATCTCCCGCGTCCAGCTGAAATGGTCCTACTTCAAGCTCATCATCCAGGGCGGGCTGCCTTCCCTGGCCCGGCAGAGCTTGGCCAGCGTGGCCACCATCTGCCTCAACCACGCCGCCATGCCTTACGGAGACGCGGCCATCGCCGCCATGGGCGTGGTCCAGCGGATCACCACCTTCGGCGCCTCCGCCATGATCGGATTCGGCCAGGGCTTCCAGCCGGTGTGCGGCTTCAACTACGGTGCCCGGCTGTATCACCGGGTGAAGGAGGGCTTCTGGTTCTGCGTGAAGGTGGCCGCCGTCTTTCTGCTGGTGATCGGGGCACTGGGGTTCGCCTTTGCACCGCAGCTCATCGCCCTGTTCCGGGATGACCCGGGGGTCATCGCCATCGGCACGGTAGCCCTGCGGTTCCAGTGCGTGACTTTCTTCTTCCAGGCGTGGATCACCATGAGCAACATGATGCTCCAGACCATTGGGCGGACCGTTCCCGCCACCTTTGTCGCCATGGCCCGGCAGGGCATTTTCTTCATTCCCCTGGTGTGGCTTCTCTCCCTGTCCCCGTTGGGACTTCTGGGCGTCCAGATGGCCCAGTCCGTCTCCGATCTTCTCACTCTGGCGGCGGCTGTCCCCATTCAACTGTATGTACTGCGCCAGATGTCACAGATGCAGCCCGCCAAGGTTTGAACCCGAAACAGGAAAAAGCACCCTGCGGCCGACGGCCGCGGGGTGCTTTCAGGTTGTCTTACGGTCCTCTCATGCGGGCAGCAGCGCCTCCACCGCGGCGGCCAGCGCCTCACCCTCCCGAATGGCATAACTCCAATCCGGATCCTGATAGACGGCGAAGAGCCCGTCCTCCATGGAGAGTACCACGTGCAGGGCCTCCTCTCCGCCGATGACGTTCACCTCCACCATATCCCGGAAGGAATGCGCCGGGAGTCCGCCCCGGGAAATCAGACCGCGGGAGGCGCCCTCCAGCAGATCCAGCACCTCGTCCCCGTCCACCTGGGACGAGATCTCCTGTCCCCGGTAATAGAGCGAGGTGAGCCGGTACTCCACCTCCTCGTCCAACACGGGAGCCGACAGGGACAGCACCACCGCTCCGGCCGCCACTGCCAGCACCGCAACGATCAGCACCACAATGCTCTTTCGCATCCCATCACCTCCTGTTTTTTCCATTATATCCGGCTCCGCTCCCCGCTGTCAAGCAAGAAAGCGCCGCCAAAGGCAGCGCTTTTCTGTTCGGCTCCGCGGCGCGGACAAGCTGTTATTCCGCAGGTTCTGCCCGGTGCAGAGCCTCATCCGCCGCCAGCTCCGGAAAGACGGGTGACCAGAGGCGGAAGCACCGCCCTTCGATCATGCGCCGGTAGGCAAAGGAATCCCGCACCCGCTCCGGCAGGAGGACGCCAGCCCGGCACTCGTCACCATCCTCGTGGGTGTCAGACCCTGCCAAGCGCAGATACTCCGGGTGGCGCTTCGCCAGCTCCAGGGCCCGGTCGTTATGGTTTTCATGGCGGGGATGGGCGTTGAGGATCTCCGTGCCGTGGACAGCATCTTCAAATACCGTGGTATTGCCGTCGCGGTAAGGGTGGGCGTGGACGATCAGTACTTGGTCGTGGAATTTCCGGTAGAACTCCCGGGCGCTCATGCAGCACAGATATGGGTTCGCCCGCAGCCACGCCTCGTCGATACCATAGACCAAATAGTCGTTGTCGTTCTCCGGGAAGCGCAGCTCCGCCCCCAGGATCACATCCAGTCCCAGTTCGTCTCCCCTGGCCTTGGAGGCCCGGTAGCCGGCAAGATAGTGGTCGATCACATGGTCCCAGTTGTGGTCCGTGTCAATCCGGGACAAGTACTCCGGGTGGAGATGATCCGTCACCACCAGGCCGGAAAATCCGTGCCTAGCATAGCGATCCACCACCTCCGCCGCCGGCAGATGGCCGCATTTGCTGGTCTCCGCCGTGTGGGTGTGGGGGTCGTAGAGATACTCTTTCATAGCTGATCGCCTCTTCTTATCCGTCAAGCAGTGCGCCGCGCCGCAGAACGGCAGACGTCTCTCATGTCAACGCCCTGCAGGAGCTGCGCTTCACCAGACTGGGCATCAGGATCTGATGGACGTAGCCCTGGGTGCCCCGCTCGATCTTATCCAACAGAATCTCCACCGCCTGAAGGGCCATCTCCCGCTTGGACTGCTCCACCGTAGTCAGGTCGATCCGCGGCATGGCGGCAGATGCGATGTTGTCAAATCCCATCAGACTCAGCTGCTCCGGCACCCTGATCCCAAGCTCGTCCGCCGCCCGCAGAATCCCCAGGGCGTTGGAGTCCGTGGAGGCCAGGATGGCCGTATAGTCCAGGGGCTTGGTAAACAGCTCCCGGGCCAGCTCATAGCCGCCGGCCACTGAGGAGCGGGGAAAGCTGCTGTCCACAATCCGCGGTGTCAGCCCCATGTCCCGGCAGGCCCGCAGGTAGCCCTCTGCCCGCAGCTGGTGGGTGACGGTGTGCCTGCGGCCGAAGTACAGGATCTCCCGGTGCCCCAGGCTCCGCAGGTATTCCATGGCCAGGTAGGTGGCCCCAGAATTGTCCGTGGTCACACAGCTGAGGGGTTCGTCCCGCAGATCCTCGCTGAGGAAGACCGTGGGCACCTGCTCCGTGTAGACCCGGAGCTCCTCACAGCTCCGGTGCTCCTGGGGGACGATCAGAATCCCGTCCACCTGGCGGCCCACCAGCAGCTTTACCACCGCCTTCTCCTGCCGCAGATCCGGCCCGGAGTTGCACAGCATGAGATTGTAGCCCCGCGCCCGGGCGCTCATCTCCGCGTGGTACGCCAGCTCTGCCATGAACTGATTGTCAATAGAAGGCACTACCAGACCGATCAGCTCCGTCCTCCGCATGACCATGGAGCGGGCCACATAGTTTTTGGTGTAGCCCATCTCGTCGCACAGGCGCAGGATCCGCTCCCGGGTCTCCCGCCCGATCTGTGGGCTGCCTGACAGAGAGCGAGAGACTGTGGAATAAGAGACGCCCGCCGCTCGGGCCACGTCCTTCAGCGTGACGTTCTTCATCTGACTCTGCCTTTCCCGCCGCCGGTGCGGCGCATTCTGCGCAAACGCTTTCCCCACCCGCCAAAGCCGGCCGGAGGCGTATGCCGTCCCATATAGAATAGCGAATTTGCCGGGGCTTGTCAATTACAGAACGATGCAGGGCCTTCCGCCGCAAGCCTTGCCGCCCATAGGTGTTTCTGGAAAATTGAGGAAAACCTTGAAGTGCTGCTTCCCATGGTTTTCCTTTCTCTAGGTAGTCACTCCCCCCTGCGCCTGTGTACCTTCCTATCTGCGGAAGTTATTCTTGTGAAAATTCAAACTCATATTGACTCCGTATAGGAGGATGGGGTAAAATATAGAAAATGTCAGGGTTGATTTTTGGTCAAAACCACCATATTTTTGTGCAGACATTGGGAAATCCGCCGATACACGCTTCTTCAGGTTCGCCCCACGGCACCACCGGCGGGACGAATTTTCAAAAACCTTTGATAACCCCCTTTTCATGTTTTGGAATTTGTGGTATTCTGAAAGCGAAGTAATCGTTTTGCTTTTTCTGTTGGCGCACACACATTGCATTCTCACTTCTCAGCGACCTGTCCCCCTGTCGAACCTATGCGGCGCAGGTTTCCGCGCGGCGTGCAATTTAAGTGAAGGAAAGGAAGAAACACCCCATGAACGAAAAAAAGTGCAAAGTTCTGGCGGCTGAGATCCGGCTGGAAACGCTGAAGGTCATCCACTCCCGGGGCTTCGGCCACGTGGGCGGCTCCATGGACCTGGCGGACCTGATGGCCGTCCTGTACGGAGAGGTTATGAAGTTTGACCCGAAGAACCCCCGGTGGGAGGATCGGGATTGGCTGGTCCTGTCCAAGGGCCACGCGGGCCCCGTGGCTTACGCCACTTTTGGCCTGATGGGCTACTATCCCATGGAGGAAGCTTATACCCTCAACCATCCTCACACCAAGTTCCCCAGCCACACCGACCGGAAGCTGACCCCCGGCGTGGATCTGACCACCGGCTCTCTGGGCCAGGGCGCCTCCACCGCCACCGGCGCCGCTCTGGGCAACAAGATCGATGGCCGTGACAGCCACGTGTTCTGCGTCATCGGCGACGGCGAGGCCGACGAGGGCCAAGTCTGGGAGGCATTCCACTTCGCATACGCCCACAAGCTGGACAACATCATCTACTTCATCGACAACAACGGCTATCAGCTGGACGGCCCCACCGCCGACATCCTGGACCACGGCAACATTGCCAAGAAGGCGGAATCCTTCGGCCTGTATACCCAGGAGATCGACGGCCATGATGTGAAGGCTATCTACGACGCCATCCAGAACGCTTACGCCAAGAAGGGCGTGCCCAGCTGCATCGTGCTGGACACCTGCAAGGGCAAGGGCGCCACTTTCGCTGAGCCCAAGCACGACCACTCCTCCCAGCCCAATGAGGAGCAGTGGGCCGAGGCGCTGGCCGCCGCGGAAAAGGCTCTGGAAGACGCCAAGAACGCTTGAGGAGGGTGAGAGCAATGAACGTGAAACTGATCGGTAAGCATGAAAAGGACTCCCGGGCCTGCCGGGACGGTCTCGCCCTGACCCTGGACGAGATGATGGCGCAGGACAAGTCCATCTGCTATGTGGACTGCGACCTGATGGGCTGCATCAACACCAAGCGGCTGCGGGAGCACTATCCCGACCGGGCCTTTGAGGCCGGCATCGCCGAGGGCAACGCCGCCGGTGTGTCTGCGGGTCTCGCCGCCACCGGCAAGAAGGTTTTCTTCCACTCCTTCGGTACCTTCTCCTCCCGCCGGTGCTATGACCAGATCTATA
>ERZ832522.6159-NODE-6159-length-10317-cov-3.302865_pt1 | contig 10317 bp, 8 predicted proteins | sample MGYA00519951_ERZ832522 | MGnify/ENA primary metagenome ERZ832522 (study PRJEB31850, sample SAMEA3708728) | human gut metagenome | biome: human gut; feature: human-associated habitat; material: faeces | place: China | collected 2014 ... | reverse complement strand
TCAACTAGGGATACCACACTGGGTGCTAATAATGTCACAAGCCACATTATTTTTTTGCTAAAACTGTAAATTTTTACAATTTGAGCTTGTTTTTTTACAATTTGGTTGAAAAAAAATTCTCAGGTGTTACTATATGGGCAGCTATCCGGATAATGAAAAATTAGTATAAGGAGAAGAAAAATATGAGAAAAAAATTAATTGCACTACTTATGTGTACATGCATAGTTTTTGGCGGAACAGTATCTACATATGCAAATACCATAACATATAATATTACTGTTACAAAAGACTCTAGTGCTGCAAAAAAAGATGATAACAAATCGTTAAAGGTAAAAAAAGATGGTGGTAATAAGTATGAATCATGCTTTTATGTGTCACCAAAATATTTTAGCAATTCTGTTGCAAAAATGCAGTTACATTCTTTTAAGGCTGAATACCCTGAAAGAGTAATATCAGACAGAATGCTTATTAGCAAAAAGAGTGTAGGAAAAACAAAAACTGCATTATATGATTACAGAGTGGCAGCAGGCGAATATTATTGTCTTATAGGTGGATATTATTCAGGTAAAGCTGGATCAGTGCATTCAGATGGAAAATATACACCATAAAAGGAGGAATTAGATGTACAAGTTACTAAAAAAAATCACATTGTTAGCAACAACGTGTTTTCTTGCAACTTCCTTTGTTGGATGTAACAATTCAGGAATTGCAAAAAATGAAACATCTAATAATTCTTCAAAACAGTATCATGTATCCGGAGATAATATATCTCTGGATACTACTGTTGAAAATGTTCCAAACAATGTGAAGCTAATTGAAGCAAAAAGAAAAAAAATAGATACAGATAAATTAAAAAAACTACTTTTTGGGAATAACAGTAATAATGTAAAGATGATAGAAAAAGGCTATTATAGAGATAATCTCAATAATTCCTTGTACATACGAAAATATGGAGGCTTTTTCTATACTTCACAAAATTATGATTATTATGAAAGTTCTATATATACCGACATCCGAGACGATAGTTATAATTTAGACAAGTTTTCACTAACTGAAAATTTAAAATTTATGACAAGAAAAAATGCTATAAAATGGGTAAAAAAACAGCTACAAGATATAAATATTAATTTAGGGGAAGTTGAATATAATTGTTATGCCATAAAATATGAGCAATTAAAAAAATATGAAAAACATTACGATGTAGATGGAACAATCAACTCAAAAATCCAAAAAAGAAATTGGTCGGAAAAAGATGATTGCTATTATATTAGTATTAGACAGAAAGTTAATGGAATAGTTGAATACCATGAATTTGAAGGTGAATTTCAAAATTACGAAGATTCAAAAGCATCTGTTGTTGCTATAGTTTCTAAAAGAGGATTTGAATATATTGAAATCACATCAGCCTTTGATTTTGGAAATGTCAATAAGACTGTATCAATAAAAAATCCTCAGGATATTCTGGATAATATTTCAACTCAGTATTCTAACATTGAAGGAGAAGAGAAGTATAGCATTATGAGTTTTAAGTTATGTTATTATACTAACATCAAGGAAAACGATAAAGTAACTCCAATTTATGAATGTTATATGCTTGAAAAAAATAAAAATGGAATAGGTAGATTACAGTTGTTTTTTGATGCGTCTACCGGTGAGGCGTTGGAATTATGATAAGGTGTTTAAAAACAGATTTATACAGAGCATTATTTAATTTTAAATTTGTAATTATTGTTCTATGTATAGCTATAATTCCTTTTCTTGGAGCAAGTGGAACAGGTGGAATAGATCTTTCAATATTAGCAAAGGGTGATTCGATTTTTGATTGCTTGTATTATGCCTTGGTTATGAGTCATTTTGGAATAATGGTATTTATATTTACTGCATTGACATTTTCTGATTGTCTGTGTGATGATTTAAATTACAAAAATTATTTATACAGTGTCACCCGAAGTGGAAAAAATACATACATTCTTTCAAAAATTATTACTGTAGTAGTATCAGTAATTGTGTCATTTATGTTAGGAATGATATTGTATGCCTTTATGTCAAAAACGTTCTTCAGATTTAATTGGTACAAGACAGGTGCTGATAATTTTGTATTAAGTGATTTGATGGATTCTAATCTGTTTAAAGGTTTAGTGGAAGAAAAGAAATACGTGACCATATTTATGATTATGATATTGTTTCAGTCGCTTTTATATTGTATTACTTCATTATGCTCTATGTTGGCTTCGTTATACATTAAGAACAGGCTATTAGTTTTATGTGTTCCGTGCATATTAATAACAGTAGGAAACTATATTATGATAGAACTGATTCCAAATTTTCCAGGTTATATATATGTGTATATGATAAATAGTTTTCAACAGAAAACATGGGTGGAATTAATAGTGCAGATAATAGCACCGACGTTGGGAATAATAATAGTTTTGGGAATGCTAATAACAATAAAATTTAGGAGGAATATAGTTGATTAACAAAATTAATTATGCAAAACACATATTTTATTCGTTAGAGGATAAAATTTTCACATCCCGTACATTATCAACATTAGTCTTACTTTTTATATATAATTTTGTCTTTGCAATACCATTACTTAATATGGCAAAAGATGTAGGATATGATATTAATGTTACAGTTTTACCAATGTACCTATATGATTTTGAGTATGACTGTGGATTTATAGCAATAATGTTATATTTCTTCTCTGGAGTACCTTTTTTAAAGTCTTCAGAAATGTATTGTATTATTAGGGAAGGAAAGTCATACTGGGCAATTAAACAAATTATACATATAGTTGCTATGTCATTTGTTTTTATTGTTATGGCAGCAGTTACAAGTATAATGCCATTCTTAATAAGAGGAGACATCAATAATCAATGGGGAAAAATAGCATATACATTGTCATTGACAGATAAGAATCTAGAGTACGATTGCGTAAAGTTTCCAAGCAGTATATTAAATAAATATACTCCATGGGAAAGCTTAATTGTATGTGCATTGTTTGTAATGGTGATAGTTATGTTTATGGGAATTTTAATGTTTACGTTTAGTCTGGTTTTTAATAGAGTAATAGGAATTTGTATGGGAGCATGTTTTGAAATACTAATGATAGTAGCATACAATCTAAGAATTGCTATAGGAGTACTTGTATATGTTTCTCCATGCTCATGGCTTGATATTACAGTATTAGGAAAACAAAAATCGGATTTTGACTATTCTCTGGGAACACCTACAATGTCACAATGTCTTATAGAATTAATAATGGCAATGGTAATTTTTAGCATAGTAAGCGTTATTAGAATAAATAGAATGAGTTTGAATTATACAAATGAGGATTAAAAGTTATAGGAATTTCGGAAATATGAATTATTTGTATAATTCAAACAAAATAATTTAAGAAATAAGATGGAGGTAGAAATGTCACAAGTTACTATAAAGGTAGATAATGCTGTAAAGAAATTTGACAAATATACAATTCTTGACCATGTGAACATCACATGTAACAAAGGTGAAATATGTGGAATTGTTGGTAGAAACGGCTCGGGAAAAACAGTTCTGTTTAAAAGTATTTGTGGGTTTGTCAAATTAAATGAAGGAACCATTACAGTAAATGGTAAAGTAATGGGAAAGGACCTTAGGGTTTTGAAAAAGGCAGGTATTATAATAGAAGAACCGGGTTTTTTGCGAAATAAAAGTGGTATGAAGAATTTAGAATACTTATATATGATTAATAATAAAAGGGATAAGAAATACTTAAGAAGCGTTATGGAAAATGTGGGTTTAGATCCTTATAGCAGAAAAAAAGTAGGTAAGTATTCTTTAGGAATGCGACAGCGTTTAGCCATTGCACAGGCAACAATGGAGGATCAGGATATCATAATTCTTGATGAACCAATGAACGGACTTGACAACCATGGGGTTCAGGAAGTAAGAGAATATCTGTTACAGCTAAAGAAACAGGGGAAGACCATTTTAATTGCCAGTCATAATAGAGAAGACATAGATGTACTATGCGATAAGGTTTATGAAATGGATAATGGAAGAGTTATAAGTGAAAAATAAAAAACTATAGAAAATAAAAAATTCTAAAAGCAAAAGAAAAGTTCAGAAATGAAAGGAATAAAAATTCTAAAAGCAAATTGAAAGTTGAAAAAGTATGTTAAAAAATAAATAGGAAGAAGAATATATATAAAATCCTTTATAAGTACATAAAGGATTTTATATTTTTTTTTATTACCACAAATTATTATAATATATGCGAAAAAAATAAGAAAAAAGGAGAATATTGTGGTAAAACCACACCAGGAGGTTGTTATGGGTAAGGCTAAATTAAATAAGAAATTGACATCACTAATATTGATTTTAGCATTAGTTGCAACTATTATTCCAACTAGTGTCTATGGAAATCTATTGGTGAGCAAAAACACAAAGACATTAAAGACTGCCAAAGCTGTAAGAATGGCAGCAGTAGACAGCGCTGCAGGAGGAAGTGAGGCAGCAGATGAAGCTTATATTAGTAAGCTTGCAATTATTAGTAAGAATGGAACAGTTTGGGGTGAAGGAATTGAAACAGGAACTCCAAAATTCGACGAGAATGATGAAAGAGGAAATGATTCATCAAAAAGTAATGACAGAGTAAGATCTTACGATTCTATAACCTATAATGTGGCAACAGAAATTCAATCAAGAAACAACAAGACATTTGCGGAAGGCAGAGTAGGTTACAAGGTAACTGTTGATGACGATGATGAAATACAACTAGGAATTTCATCAATGGGTTGGGTCGAAGATTTAGAGACTAAAAAAGAAAATGGTAAAAAAATATATACTTTTTATAGAAACCTTCCAACTACTAATGGGGCTGCTATTCCGGGAGGATGTACAGTACCTATTGTATTAGAAGTAGGTGGAAAAGGCGAAGGAGATATTGTTCAGCCAACTATAGAGTCATGGGTTGAAGGATATAAGGAAACAGTACAGATTGTACCAGATGAAGTAAAGGTAACATCAGTGCCAAAGTATAATATCCAATTAGTAAAGGGAACATGTAGTCAGAGAGGAACATTTGATTTTTCAACAGCTACATATAACAAGGATAAAAATAAAGTAGAAGGATATGAAGCAGTATATGGTATTGTTTTACAGTTGAGAAATGATGATTATGATAAGGGAATTAAAGGAGTGGAACTTCCAAAGGGTGATATAACATTCGATGTGGATTTCAACTCTACATTTTTTCCAACAGGTGGAACATTACAAAATATAACAGAGACATATACACCATTATTATTTTCAACAGATGAAAACAAAAATGATGCTTTGTCTGTAAAGAACATACCGGCAAGTAATGATGCCGGAGACACAGGATGTTATAACAGTGGAATTTGGAGTGCAGTTCAAAATGGTAGTAAAATATCTTTTACAGTAAAAGACTATAAGATTGATATGTCACAATTTCCAAAACATGATTTGGCCAATTCAAATCAATATAATATGAGTGACGGTAAAGTTGCCATTGGATGTTTTGCATCATGCAGAATGAAGGTCATTCAGCCAACAACAACAGTTGATGGTTCGGTTAAAATTGAGGATGAATATAATAGTAAAACAGGTGAAGTTCAAATAAATGCTACAGTAGACAATATGAAAGCTGTTGGCGTAAGTGATACGGAAACTACTAAACAGACAGTTACAACAGATGATAATCAGTCATTTGAACGTTCCTTAGTAACAGATGGAAAAAGAAGCCAGATTATTTATTTTAGTTCTAATGTAGAAGGTCATATACATTATGGCACAGATGAAGAAAGAGACAAAAATATTAATGATGGTTCAGATGCGTTAACTGTTGGCAGTAAATTTGCGTATACAATTGCCTATGCTGAAAAGGAAGTTAGTCAGAGCAATATAAATGGACATTCAATCGCAGTTAATCAGTTAGTTAAATTTGATGACAGTGCTATTGAGTTTAATATGGATAGGCAGGCTAATGCAATGTCAGGAAGAAGTGGCTCATTTGTTTATAACGCTGTTTTTGCGGCGAAGCCTGACAAAACAGGTTGGAATCATAAAGGATTAAAACCGGATGAAGAAGGCTATGATGACGAAATGCTCGATACAAAAGAGGAAGATTTGGTTTATTTTACTTCTTTGGAGGAGCTGGAAAATCAGGGATATACATGTGTGGGAATGCTATATGAATGGCGTGGATGTAATACCGGTACAAAAGATACATCTATTGAAACACAGGGATTTATCCAAATAAAGAAAAATTTTGACATAACAAAATATGCCTATGGAATTACAGCTACAACTAATGCTTGGCTTATAAGCGATTATGCAGATACTGTAAGTTTTGAAGAAGGAAAAGAAGAGGAAACTTTAAAAAAATGGTATCAGTATGCAGTTTCATCTACAAATCGTTATACGCAGGGAACAGGAGCACCAACACAAGAACATACAGTTGATCTTGATCCCGGAAGAGGATACGTTAAGGCAAAATATGATGAAACAGGATATATTGGTGGTGAAAAAAATAGTTGGCCACTTGGGGACAGTGTTTACGTTGTTCCATATTATGCTAAGATTTCAAAACAGGTTGAACAGACAAACAAAACAGAAAGAAAATCAATTTATACATTAGATAATGGCGAACGATATGTTGACTTTGTTTTGGCAAGTCAGTTAGAATTTGCACAGGATGTAACTGTACCTGATGATTTTACAACAAATGTTTACATTACTGACATATTGCCTAAAGGCTTAACGTATGTTGAAGGAAGCTCGAAATATGGAGGAACATATAAAGAAAATACACCTAGTGCAGGAACAGTGACAGGTGGAGATAATATTGAACCTGAATCAATTACTAAAAACATAGACGGTACAACTACATTAAAGTGGAAAATACCTAATCAGAAAGTGACAAATGGTGATCTTCCTTCACTTCACTATAGTTGTAAAATAGGTGATGAAGAAAATCCGGAAAATGATGTGACAAATAATGCAACATTAACAAATGTTGCTAAGATTTCTACAGATGAAGATAAGAGAAAACAGGCAGCAGAACTTGGCAATTTATCAACAGCCGGAATTTCAATTGTAAAATTATCATCATTTAATATTACAAAAACAGGCACAAAAAATCTTGAAAGATTTGGAACTGCAAATTACAAAATGGTCATTAATAATTCAGGAAATACTGCAACGGATAATGTTTATGCTGTAGACTCAATGCCTGTAGATGGTGTTAATGGAACCGTTATGAAGGGTAGTTACAAAATTCTTTCAATGAAGATTAATATAAACAAAATTAAAGATATAAATGATGTAAAAGTGTATTATACAAATGATAAGACATTTGCAGGAAAGTATGCAAGCCAGATTACATTAGAGCAGGTTAAGCAGTGGTCTGTAGCAACAATTGATAAGACAACAGGTGAAATAACAGGAGAAGGGTTAACAAATGGATGGCCTGCAGCGTGGGCATTTGTAGATGATTCTCTCAAAGCTATGAGCTCTTCTATAATTGATATGACTTATAGTTTGGATGATGCAGCGGCAAATGATGTTTTATTTAACAGTTATTCTCAGGAAACATTAGTCAGTACAGCTATGAGTAAGGTTTATGATCGTTCTTTAGAAGGTAAGGTATTTATTGATAAGAACAAAGATGGAATTTTCAACAATGATGACATCAAAGTAAAGAACACAAAGGTTATTCTTTATAAAAAAGATGGTACAAAGGTTGCAGAACAGTTAACCGATGAAAATGGAAATTACAAATTTGAAAAATTAGAAGCTGGAGAATATTATGTTGATTTCGAATCAACAGAGGATGTTGATTTGTCAAAGTATAAGGTAACAAATCAGTTTGCACAGGGTGATGATAAGAAGGGACATGATGATTCTAAGGCAGAAGGTGAAAGTAATACTGAAACCGGCAAACTTAATAAAGCTAAAATAACAGAAATAACCTTACCAACAATTGATGAAATGGTTGAACAAAATATTACTCATGCAGAAGTTAAGTATCAGAATTTAGGTTTACTAGATACAAGCACTGAGACAACACCACAGGTGACAACGCCTAAGGATACAACACCGGCGTCAACAACAAAAGAAACGACACCACAGGCAACAACGCCTAAGGATACAACACCAGTGACAACACCACAGGCAATATCTGAAACGTCTAGTGAAAAAACAGGTGTTACAACAACTGCTGGAGAAACAAATAAAAAAACAACAAAGAAAAATAAAGGTAAAAAGACAACCAAGAAGTCACAGAGAGCCACATCAAAGAGTGGAAGTGAAAATGGTAGTTTAAATAAGAACAACAATGCTAAAGGCAAAAACAACAAAAATAATAACAATAATAGTGGAAATGAAAGTTCTTCAAATAGTGGTTCATTAAATACTGCTCAAACAGGAGAAGCATCAAACATTCTTTGGTTTATTGGAATCTTTGCATTAGCATTAGGTGCATACATTTTTTATGCATCAAGAAGAAAAGCTAACAAATAATTAAATACTCCTTTATAAATTTTGAGAGATGCTCTGACTAATACTTATCATGTATTAGCCAGGGCGTTTTTGTGTAATAAGAAATTCCTCTGCAAATTATTATTATAAAAAACCTTCCACTAGGGAGGCATCCTGATGCGAAAAGAAAGTAAAATGCTTATCCAACAATTTTATAATTGAAAATATGCATATTGAAAAAAAATCAGATAAATGTAAAATTAAAAGAGCAAAAGCAATTATACAGGTAAAGGAAACAATAATGCAAAAAGTTAAAGATAAAATAATCCCCATAATATTAATAGCAATAATGGCTGTTAGTGGCTATAAAATAGTAACGTACTTTTATCAGGCTCATGAACAGAAGAAAATTTTTACGTCAATTGAGAAAAAAATAGACAATAATCAGAAGGGGTTGGTAAAGGCTAAGGGAAATAATATTCAAAAGAAATATGCAAAGTTATACGAGGAAAACAGCGACTTTGTAGGATGGATAAAAATTAAAGGTACAAAAATCAATTATCCTGTTATGAAGACTACAAAACCCTATGATTTCTATTTAATGCACAATTTCAAAAAAGAGGACTCAATATATGGAACACCATTTGTAGGAGAAAAGTGTTCTGTTGATCCTATGGATTTTAATACTATAATTTATGGTCATCATATGAAAAACGGAACAATGTTCTCTGATTTGATAAAATACAAAAATGTGGATTTTTACAAGGAACACAAGTATGTGCAATTTGATACAATAAAAGACAGCGGGAAATATTTGGTGGTATACGCATTTGTTTCGGAAGTAAATGTAAAAAAATCCTTTGAGTATTACAACGTGGCATATTGGTCAGGTAAAAAGAAAATAAATAAATATATTAATGAAATTTCTAAACGAAGTCTTTATAACACTAATGAAAAAATAACTTATAAGGATAAAATAATTTCATTGTCAACTTGCGAAAATACAAACGAAAATAGCAGAATGGTAATTGTGTGTAAAAAAATAAAATAGTATGTTTACATAAATTGTGTGCAAAAAATGAAATAGTAAATTGTAATAGTTTTGCAAATGCTATATAATTGACTGTTGGAAATGAAAAAATGAAAACACTGGAAGTAAAAGATTCTCATAAATATTAAGAAGCAAAAACGTGAATTTTAAACAAGAATAAAAACGCAAGAAATTTGCTTGTACTAAAAAATAAGGATAAAAAATGCAGGAAGTAAAAAAGTGTCATTGGGTTAACGAAAAAAATAAAAAGTATGTGGAGTATCATGACAAGGAATGGGGCGTACCTATTCATGACGACCAAAAACTTTTTGAAATGCTAATATTAGAAGGGTTTCAGGCAGGCTTGTCATGGGAATGTGTGCTAAACAAAAGAGAAGCATTCATAGAAGCTTTTGATAATTTTGATCTGGATAAGATTTGCCATTATGATGATGAAAAGTTGGAAGAATTAAAAAACAACCCAGGCATAATACGAAATAGGTTAAAAATTGCAGCAGCCGTAAAAAACGCAAAAGCATTTAAAAATATTATAAATGAGTTTGGCAGTTTCAATAATTATATTTGGGGCTTCACAAACAATAAAATAGTATATGAATATGACAAAACTACATCACAATTGTCAGATACTATTTCAAAGGATCTAATAAAAAGAGGGATGAGTTTTGTTGGAAGCACTATTATTTATTCTTATTTACAGGCAATAGGCATAATAAATTCCCATGAACCAGGTTGCTTTTTGTTTCATGGAAATTAAAATGAAATCAATACTATAAATGCAA